>JAEEGJ010007424.1_pt1 | contig 31435 bp, 25 predicted proteins | sample 8958761 | NCBI WGS metagenome assembly JAEEGJ01 (sample SAMN16246546, study PRJNA631951) | gut metagenome | biome: gut microbiome; feature: rumen; material: RS-attached | host: Bos | place: Iran: Karaj | collected 2018-10
CGAGTCCTGTTCTGGGCACTCTTTTTTATTCAGCGTTTTGTTGGAGAGGTGGCGGAATTGGTAGACGCGCTACTTTGAGGGGGTAGTGTCAATTGCGACGTGGGAGTTCGAGTCTCCTCCTCTTCACTTTTTGGAATAATGCGGAAATAGCTCAGTTGGTAGAGCACAACCTTGCCAAGGTTGGGGTCGCGGGTCCGAGTCCCGTTTTCCGCTCTTTTATTAGGAAAACAACAATCTTTTTCAAATGAATTTATATTTAAGATATTTTGACCGTGAAACGTTAGTTTCTACAGTTGATGATGCTATTGAGTTTCTTAGCTCAATTGAGGAAATCGAGATGAACCCGCTTTTGGAGGAAGATATCCGTGCATATGTAGCCAGTGATATTTTCTATCCAAAACGTTATAAGATACATCCAAGAGTATATTTCATAATCATTAAGACCGACGCTGCTACTATGCAGGATTTTAAGGAGAAGAAAGCTTTGCATCCTGCTGAAGAAAACAAAGCCAAGCCTGTTGCTCCGGCACTCGTCCGTCTTACTGAAGAGTGTTATGGATGGTATGAAGGTATGCTTGAATTTAAACGTGTACTTCTGGTTCCCGGAACTGGGAAATTCCAGTATCGTGACACTCAGTTCTCTGCTCGTGTAAAGGCTATTTCGGGTATGGACTGCTATCAGCGGATTGTTGATTATTTAAGAGAACGTGTTGATGATCGCAGTCAGTTCCCTTCTGCTAAAGGAAAGAACTTCAAATTCCGTTATTTAGGTAAAGTTAAACAGTAACGACTATGAATAAGGTAATGCTCATTGGTAATGTCGGCCAGGATCCCGAGGTTCGTTATGTTGACCAGGGAGTGGCTGTAGCACGTGTTCGTTTGGCCACAACAGAGCGTGGCTATACATTGCAGAATGGTACGCAGGTACCTGATCATACAGACTGGCATAATGTGATTCTTTGGCGTAGGCTTGCTGAGATTGTTGAGAAATATGTCCATAAAGGTGATAAACTCTATATTGAAGGACGTATTCGCTATACATCATACGATGATAAGCAGGGACAGCGACGCTATATGACGGAAATATGGGCTGACAATATGGAACTGCTCACGCCGAAGTCTTCTACGAATGCACAGGTGGCCCCTGAGCCCGTTGCTGAGCAGCCACAGGTTGATTCAAAGACTGACGAGGATCTTCCCTTCTAATCTATGGATTATCTTCAACAACTCTTTAGCGAAGTACAACTGTTAGTACCGACAACAGGTGCTATTGTGGCAGGTGTGCTTGCTTGTTTGTTATTGATCTTCTCTGGTTATGCTTCTGGATCTGAAATTGCTTTCTTCTCGTTATCTCCTCATGATCTTAATGAATTAGAAGAGGAAAAGAATGAGGCTGATAGTAAAATCCAGAACCTAAGAGAGGATTCAGAACGCACGTTGGCTACGATATTGATTACCAATAATCTGGTGAACGTGACAATTATCATGCTCTGCAATTATTTCTTTGCCCATGTCGTGGATTTCGGTATGGCTTATTGGTTGCAGTTTATTGTTGTTACCATATTACTTACATTCCTGCTTCTTCTTTTTGGAGAGATAATGCCGAAAGTTTATGCTGGTCAACATGCGCTTGCGTTTTGCCGTATGTCAGCAGGCGGTATTCAAGTACTTAGTAAATTGTTCTATCCGCTTAGTTCGGTATTGATTCGTTCTGGAATGCTTGCAGAGAAAGTGGTGCAGAAAGAAAATCGTGTGCTTAGTGTAGATGATTTGGAACAGGCTCTGGAACTGACGGATGAAGATGAACTCAAAGAAGAGAAGAATATGCTTGAGGGCATTGTTCGTTTTGGTGATGAGACTGCTAAGGAGGTAATGACATCGCGTCAGGATGTTGTAGACCTTGATTTCAGTCTTCCATTTCCAGAAGTGTTGAAGTGTATTGTTGAAAATAACTATTCGCGTATTCCTGTTTATCAGGATACGATTGATAATATCCGTGGTATTCTTTATATTAAGGATTTACTGCCTCATCTTTCTAAACCTGCTAATTTCCGTTGGCAGTCATTGATTCGTCCTCCTTATTTTGTTCCAGAGACAAAGAAGATTGACGATTTGTTGCGCGACTTCCAGGAAAACAAAGTTCATATTGCCATCGTGGTGGATGAATATGGTGGTACCAGTGGTATCATTACGCTTGAAGACATCTTGGAAGAGATTGTCGGTGAGATTAATGATGAATATGATGAGGAAGAGAAAACGTATACACGAATCAATGCCAATACATATGTCTTTGAGGGAAAGACATTGCTCTCTGACTTTTTTAAGATTCTTGATCTCGATGATGAAACCTTTGAGGAAGTGGAGGGTGATGCGGACTCTTTGGCGGGATTATTGCTTGAGATAAAAGGCGACTTCCCTGAACTTCACGAGCGTATAGATTATCAGAACTTCACGTTTGAAGTTACTGAACTTGATGGCCATCGAATATCAAAAATTAAGGTCGTCATTCACGAAAAGTAGAATCTGAATATTTAGCAAATAAACATCAGGCAGGCCCAGTCGTGGTCTGCTTTTTGTTGTTTCAGAGTGAGCCCCAATGATTGCGCTTTCTCAATCAGTTGTTCACAATCAGTTGTATAGAAACCACTCAGAATCAGTGTTGAGCCTTTAGTCATCTTTTTGCGGAACTGGGGTAAGTCGGCCATAAGAATATTACGGTTGATATTTGCCGTAATAAGTCCGAACGTGCCATCTATTTTATCTAAAACAGTAGCGTCGCCAAGTAATGATGTAAAGCGGTCGTCTACCTGATTGATGATGGCATTATGGCGTGCGTTATCAACAGACCACTCGTCAATATCATAGCCAACAGCCTCGCTAGCTCCGAATTTCAAAGCGCAGATAGACAGAATACCTGTTCCTGTACCACAATCCAACACTTTCGTGCCTTTGAGCGGAAGTGATTGAATGGTATTGCAAATCATACGTGTTGTTTCATGAGTGCCAGTGCCGAAAGCCAGATGTGCATCTATCTCTATCTGGGTACATTCGGATGAGACAGAACTTGGCAGATGACGTCCGTCATGAATAATGAGGTTTTCTGAAACAACGATAGGTTCGAATCCTTCTTGTTCCCATTGTTCGTTCCAGTCACGGTCTTCTGCTTCTTTTATTTCATAGGTAATAGTGGTCTCTTCAAAAGGAAAGTCTTTGAGAGCCTCATTAAGAGAGTCTTCGTTGAATAGTTGTTGCTGGATATATCCTTTAAGCCCGGTAACTGTTTCTTCAAAAGTCTCAAAACCCACTTCTCCTGCGATAGCTGCGAGGATATCAGAGGCATCAGCAGAGTAGGGCGAAATGGTGAATGTTGCTTCGAAATACTTCATAAGTGTGTTAATTTTTAATGCAAAATTACAAAAAATAGGGAAAATCCTACTATAAGTTAGGGTTTTTCCCTAAATTTGCACTAAAAATCATTGTATTTTTGCATCGTAAACCAATAAATAAAGGAAGAAAATGAAGAAACTGTTACTAATTTCCATGCTTATCGGAGCCATGCCGTTGGCTATGATGGCTCAGGATGATGATCTCTACTTCGTTCCTAAGAAGAAAGACAAAAAGGTTACGAAGATAGAGGTAGTGACGGACGATAAAGTTCAGAGTTCTTATGAGGACATCGTTGGTGACTCTACGAAGATGGATATCATCGATTTCAGTGAGACAAAAGGTGTCTATCCGGATTCTGTTCTATCTGAAGATTATAAGTATACAAAAAGAATGACACGCTTCGATGATTATGATCTGAGCGATAATGAAGCTTTCTGGGCTGGTTATCGGGCAGGCGCGAGCACTTGGGCGTGGCATTCACCATGGTATTATAACCGTTATGGTTATAGCTGGTATGATCCTTGGTATTTCGGACCGTCGTGGTATTACGGACCGTCGTGGTATTCTGCCTGGTATGATCCTTGGTATATGAGCCCTTATGGTTGGTATGATCCTTGGTATTACTCTTGGTATGGCTGGGGGTATCCATACTACTATGGTTATTACGGCTGGGGATATCCCTATTACTATTATGGCGGAGGCGGCAGCAGTCACTATTATGGCCATACCGGTAACTCTGGTACTATAGATCGTCGTGGTTCTAGTCATGGTTCGTACTATAGTGGAAGAGGTCCGGTTGCGGGTAACAGCCAGAGGATGGGAAGTCTGAGAGATCGTGCGGCATCGATGGGTGGTGGACGCGTCTATACCAGTGGTAACTCAGAACGTAGTCGTAGCGGTAATTTTAGCGGGCGTCGCGGCGGTGATAGTGGCTATAGTAATTCTACTAACAGCTCTCGAAGCAACTATGGCAGCTATAGTGGAAACAGCAACACTCGCAGCAGCAGTAGTGGCAGCTTTGGCGGCGGCGGTGGCTCACGCAATAGTGGCGGCGGTAGCTCTGGTGGCGGCCGAAGTGGCGGCGGTAACCTTGGCGGACGCAGATAAAGTAATGAAAATGTAGTCAATGACATAAATTCTATCAGATTATGAAGAAAATTGTTTTCACAGCCATCGCTATGGCAGTATTCCTGCCTGCGATTGCACAGGATACATATGAAAGTGCTCGCCTGTTGGGCAATGATCTTAATGGTACAGCCCGCTATGTAGGTATGGGTGGTGCAATGGAAGCTTTGGGTGCTGACATCTCAACCATTTCTACCAACCCTGCAGGTATTGGTCTCTTCCGTCATTCAACAGCCAGTATCAGTTTGGGCTTAGTGTCTCAACAGGATGCTGTTAAGTTTGATGGACTGAATAAGACAAACATGAGTTTTGATCAGGTTGGTATTGTCTATTCTGCTCGTCCAAGTCAGTCCACGTTCATTAACTTCGCCTTCAACTATCATAAGAGCCGTAACTTCGACCAGATTCTGTCGGCGGCTAATTCTTTGAGGGGTTGTTCACAAAACGGCCTTACTTATTATAAGGCAAAAGAACACTTTTATGAATTTGATTTTAATAAGGATGATGAAGTGATGGGATGGGAGAATGGCACCGACTATCGTGCCCAGAACTTCTCGCAGGCAGACTATCTGAATGCCAATGTGCTCTTGCTTGATCCTAAAGATAATAACTTCTATTATAATGATGCCAATTCATACTCCTTTGACAGAGCTCATCGCGGTTGGATAGCTGACTATGATTTCAATATCAGTGGTAATCATAATGACCGCTTTTACTGGGGCCTTACTATCGGGGTTAAGGACGTCAACTATAAAGGATATTCTGAATATGCAGAACAACTTTTAGATTCCAAGGGCGTTTGTGGCTCTGTGGCTTATGGTGATCAGCGTAAGATAGATGGAACAGGTATCGACATCAAGGCTGGTATCATTGTTCGTCCTGTTGAGGAATCACCTTTCCGCTTCGGACTTTCTATTGCTACACCGACGTGGTATGAACTTACTTCAAGCAATAGCACATATATGATAAATAATACAGCCTCATATGGTTCTTGGGATAATGGCTCAAGTGATGAGAGTTATGATTTCCATTTCTATACTCCTTGGAAATTCGGAGCCAGTCTTGGACATACGGTTGGTTCTGACTTGGCTCTTGGACTTAGCTATGAGTATAGCGACTATGGCGCTAGCCAGAACCGTATCATCGATGGATATGATTATTACGACAATGCTGACAGTTCTACCGATGAAGTTATGAAGCGTAATACAGAACGTTCATTAAAGGGTGTTCATACCCTGAAGGCAGGACTTGAGTATAAGCCCGATCCGTCATTAGCCATCCGTTTTGGATATAACTACGTTTCTGCTGCTTATGATAAAGCAGGTGTTCGTGATATGACGCTCGACTCTCCTGGTGTGATGTATTCGTCAACCACCGACTATACTAATTGGAAGGACACCCATCGCCTGACGGTAGGTATGGGCTATAGAACCAATAATTTTAATATTGATTTGGCATATCAGTATAGTGCTACGAATGGTGAGTTCCATCCCTTCCAGTCTTATGAAGGCACACAGGGCGTTTCTGATGTCAGTAATAAGCGCCATCAGTTGTTGCTAACGCTTGGTTATACCTTCTAGGATTTTAAATCTGAATAGCGATTGAATATAAATGCGGCTTTAGAAAATAAGGCCGCATTTATTTGTTTATTCGATTGAAAAGTAGTACCTTTGCGCACTATAAAACGTAAATCATCTAAAGTAATATTATCAATGAAAAAGCTTTTATTGGGAGACGAGGCGATTGCTCAGGGCGCTATCGACGCAGGCTTGAGTGGTGTGTATGCCTATCCGGGTACTCCTTCTACGGAAATCACCGAGTATATCCAAGAGTCCCCCATTGCCAAAGAGAGAAACATCCATCGTCGCTGGTCTACGAATGAGAAGACTGCGATGGAAGCAGCACTCGGTATGTCGTATATGGGCAAACGAGCGCTGGTGTGTATGAAACATGTAGGTCTGAACGTATGTGCCGATCCTTTTGTAAACTCTGCTATGACAGGAACCAATGGCGGACTTATTGTGCTGGTGGCCGACGATCCCTCAATGCACTCTTCGCAGGACGAACAAGACTCGCGTTTCTATGCAAAGTTTGCCATGATTCCAACATTTGAGCCCAGCTCTCAGCAGGAAGCTTACGATATGATGGGAGAGGCTTTCGAGCTCTCAGAGCAACTCCATCTTCCTATCCTGATGCGTGTTACAACTCGTATGGCACATAGCCGTGCCGTTGTAGAGGTGAAAGAAGAAGCACGTCCTCAGAACGAACTCAACTACGATGCCCAGGCAAGTAACTGGGTTCTATTGCCTGCATTTGCCCGTAAGCGTAATGTTGTCGTAACAGGTCAGCAGCCCGTTCTCGAGCAGATGGCGGTAGATTCGAAATATAATAAGTATATCGATGCTCCAGATCATAAGTTGGGTATCATTGCCAGCGGTATTGCGTACAACTACCTTATGGAATGCTATCCCAATGGTTGTCCTTTCCCCGTACTGAAAATCTCTCAGTATCCTATTCCTAAGAAACTCATTCGTCGCATGACTGACGACTGTGAATTCGTGCTGATTGCCGAAGAGGGTCAACCGTTTATTGAGGACCAAGTGCGAGGCGTGATGCCTGGCAATGCTGTTATCAAAGGTCGCCTTACGGGAGAACTCCCTCGTACAGGTGAGCTCAATCCCGATTTTCTGAAGAAAGCCCTCGGTATTGAGAGCTCAGAAAGCTATGCACCATGTGAAGACGTTACACCACGTCCGCCTGCACTCTGTCAGGGCTGTGGCCATCGTGATGTATATACTGCATTGAATGAGGTGTTGAAGGAATATCCCAATGCTCGCGTGTTTGGCGATATCGGTTGTTACACCCTTGGTTTCCTGCCTCCCTACAAGGCCATCCATTCTTGTGTTGACATGGGTGCTTCAATTACGATGGCTAAGGGCGCATCAGATGCAGGACAATGGCCAGCTGTAGCCATCATTGGTGATTCTACCTTTACCCATTCAGGTATGACTGGCTTACTCGATGCCATCAATGAGAATGCTGACATAACGGTTATTATATCAGACAATCTGACTACGGCTATGACTGGAGGACAGGATTCTGCTGGTACCAATAAGTTCGAAGCTATCTGTAAGGGACTTGGTCTGTCAGAAGATCACTTGAAGGTTGTTAACCCTATCCCCAAGAACATGCCTGAGATTACACAGGCCATCCGAGATGAGATTAACTATCATGGCGTGAGTGTGATTATTCCTCGTCGTGAATGTATGCAGACATTACAACGTCATTTGAAACAAAAGAAAGCAAAGGAGGCAAAGAAATGAAAACAGATATTATCTTATGCGGTGTAGGAGGGCAGGGTATCCTTTCTATTGCCACTATTATCGGTGAGGCTGCCATGAAGGAGAACCTCTATATCAAGCAGGCCGAAGTGCATGGCATGTCTCAGCGTGGAGGCGATGTACAGTCAAATTTGCGTATCTCAAGCAATCCTATTAGTAGCGATTTAATTCCTTTAGGTGGCGCTGATGTAATTATATCTATGGAGCCAATGGAGGCGCTGCGTTATCTGCCGTTCCTCTCAAAAGACGGATGGATTATCACCTCAAGCACTCCTTTTGTTAATATTCCAAATTACCCTGATATAGAGACGATTAAGAGCGATCTGAATAAGATAAAGAATGTAATCGTGCTCGACATTGAGCAGGCTGCTAAGGATAATGGTGTTCCTCGCTCAGCCAATGTGATTCTTTTGGGTGCTGCCCAGAAGGCACTGGGTATCGAGTACGATAAGTTAGAGGATGCCATCCGTCGTGTCTTCGCTCGCAAAGGCGATACCATTGTAGATGCCAACATCAAAGCCCTCGCCATAGGCCGAGCCGCTCAAAAGTAGTAATTTTCGGCACGGATTAACACGGCTTTAAAATAACGACACGGCTGCTAAGCCCCAAAATAGCAGTGTTTCTCTAAAAAGAGAGCCGCGTTAATCCGCGCCAAATAAATATCATTATGGAAACTCCGATTAAAAGAGAAATAGTAGACTCGCTGGTGGCTGAGTTGGGAATCGAGGATTTTGCCAAGGCTACCATCCGTGAGGTAAAACAAGTAGCTGCCAAAGCAGAGAAGACCAGTGGCGTAGAGTTTATTAAGATGGAGATGGGCATCCCTGGACTGCCTGCTGCTCAGGTGGGCGTCGATGCCCAGATTAAGGCCCTACAAGACGGCATCGCCCATTCTTATCCTGATATTCAAGGTGCCCCCGTATTGAAGGAAGCTGCTTCTCAGTTTGTCAAGGCATTCATTGGCGTAGATATTAAACCTGAAGGATGTATTCCTGTGAGCGGTTCTATGCAAGGCACTTTTGCTTCGTTCCTCACATGCTCACAGCGAGATAAGACAAAGGATACCGTGCTTTTTATCGATCCGGGATTCCCTGTTCAGAAGATGCAGCTGCAGGTTATGGGGGTGAAGTATGAGACCTTCGACGTGTACGACTACCGTGGTGATAAACTCGGTAGTAAGTTGGAGAGCTATCTTTCAAAGGGGAATATCTGTGCCATCGTCTATTCAAATCCTAATAACCCCTCGTGGATTTGCCTGCGTGAGGAAGAGCTAAAGACTATCGGCGAACTGGCCACCAAGTACGATGTCATCGTGATGGAAGACCTTGCCTATTTCGCCATGGACTTCCGTAAAGACCTTTCTACGCCTTTCCAGCCGCCATATCAGGCCACGGTAGCTCGCTATACAGACAACTATATGTTGCTTATCAGCGGCTCCAAGGCATTCAGCTATGCTGGCGAGCGTATTGGTGTCACTTGTATCTCCGACGCATTGTTCCATCGCCATTTCGATGACCTCTCAGAACGCTATCAGGGACTGCCTTTTGGTCCTGTGTTCTCTACCCGTATGCTCTATGCCTTGTCTTCCGGTACTAGTCACAGTGCCCAGTATGCGATGGCAGCCATGTTGAAGGCCGCATACGAAGGGAAGTATGATTTCAGGAAGGAGATCAGCGTGTATGGTGAACGTGCCAAGAAGTTGAAGGAGATTTTCTGTCGCCATAATTTCTATGTGGTATATGATAAGGATCTCGATGAGCCCATTGCCGATGGCTTCTATTTCACGATAGGTTATCCTGGTATGACGAGTGGAGAATTGGCCCATGAGCTGATGTACTATGGCGTATCGGCCATTTGCCTCATAACCTGTGGGTCAGAGCAAGAAGGGCTTCGTGTTTGTACCTCGTTTATCGAAGATCATCAGTATGCTCTCCTCGAAGAGCGCATGAAGATATTCGAGATAAACAATCCCTGCAAATAATTATTTTCTTGAGGATACGCGTGCGTTGGTCGTAATACAACTCCTACTTAGTCGTAATGAAACTCATAGTTTCATTACGACTAAGTAGAGGTTTACTCGGAGTAAAATATAAGGGGAGAATATATCGCTTACTCTTCCAGATTTACCATTTTAAATTTGAAATCGCTTTGCGGGATATAGCGTACATCATACTTGTCTTTGTTCTTATAGATGTACTGGTTCTTCATCTTTGCGTATTTCTTCTCTATTTTCTTGCGATTCAGTGAGCCAACTATCACAACTGTCCTATTTGGCAGGTTGCGCTCCTGAGCGAAATAGTTGCGCAACTGATATGAGTAGTTGCTCTTGCCCGCAATCATCTTTTTCTTCTTGGTCACCCAGATACTGTCCATTTCCTGAATATCAGTAAAATATACTGTTGAGTCATTGAATGAAGCTACGAAACCAAACAGGTATCCTTTGGGCTCTTTTATGTTCTGCGCTTTCAGCGTTTGGCTTCCGGCGGCCATCAGCAGGATGGCGAGTGAGATGTTTCTGAGAAGTCTCATTATCCTAAAAATGTCTTTAATATTTTGTTTTTACTACAATTTCTGAGTTTACGTATAGCTTTTTCCTTTATCTGTCTTACTCGTTCGCGTGTGAGTCCGAATTTGCTGCCTATTTCCTCTAGCGTCAGCTCCGGACGATTAATGCCGTACGATGCTTCAATTACGTTGCGCTCACGCTCATTCAGCACTGCCAGAGCTTCCTGTATTTCCGACCTTAGCGATTCTTCTACTAACTCGTTGTCGGCCATTGGAGAATTGTCGTTAGCCATCACATCGAGCAGACTATTGTCTTCGCCTTCCACAAAAGGAGCGTCAACCGATATGTGATGACCGTTGATACTCATGGCTTCGTCGATTTTCTCCTGAGGGAGGTCTATCTTGTCTGCAATCTCATCTGCTGATGGTCTGCGCTCGTTTATCTGCTCAAAGCGGTTTATCTCACGAGCAATCTTGTTGACACTACCTACTTGATTCAAGGGTAGCCTGACAATACGGCTTTGCTCAGATATAGCTTGTAATATGCTCTGCCTGATCCACCATACGGCGTAAGATATAAACTTGAAGCCTCTTGTCTCATCAAAGCGTTCTGCAGCTTTAAGTAATCCCAGATTACCCTCGTTGATGAGGTCGGGGAGGGAAAGTCCCTGATTCTGGTATTGCTTGGCTACGCTGACCACAAATCTGAGATTAGCCCTTGTCAGTCTTTCCAAAGCTTTCTTGTCGCCGTGTTTGATACGCTGCGCAAGTTCCACTTCTTCCTCTGCCGAAATCATGTCCTCCTTTCCTATCTCTTGCAGATATTTCTCTAAGGCGGCACTTTCTCGGTTGGTTATAGATTTAGTAATTTTTAGCTGTCTCATCTTGTGGTCTATGTTTTAAGCCATTTGCAAAAGTATGGGTTTTTCCTGAAATGACCAAAAAAAAGCCGCAATTTTTTACAATCGCGGCTTTTTTTTATGTTTTTTACCTTATTCGTTCTCAAGAGGAACAGCGAAATAGCCTTTCTTACCTGTTGGATAAATACCCTGAATGTAGAGTACAGGCTCCTTGCTTGTCGAGGCTTCTTTCACTGCATTCTGCAGATCATCGATGCTCTTAATGGTCTGATCGTTCACACGCTGGATGATGAATCCCTTAGGAACACCGGCATCCTTCAGTTTGCCACCGCTTATTTTGATTACCTCCAGACCGTAGCCGATGTTGAGCTGCTCCTTCTGGCCATCTGTCAGAGCCTTGAAGCTTCCACCCAGCACGTCGAGGTCGGCATTCTTCACAACCTTGGTGTTACCCTGTTCGTTCTTCAGCGTGAGCGTTACCGTCTTTGACTTTTTGTCGCGCAGATACTTCACGGTAACCTTATCGCCAGGACGCTTCTGGGCAATGATTCCCTGTAGGTCGCCCATTGTGGCCACCTTCTTGCCATCGACCTCGGTAATGATGTCTTCGGATTTGAGGCCGGCATCAGCTGCGGCCCCTTCTTCTACGACTTTATCTATGCGCACACCTTCCATCGTACCGTAATCCTTCACATCCTTGTCCTGATCCTTCATGGCGTCAACATAATCCTTCAAACTGCCGCCGTGAATGCCAATCATGGCGCGTTGGTAGGTGCCGTACTTCTTGAAGTCGTCGATAGCCTTGCTGACAATGCTGGTAGGAATGGCAAAACCATAGCCGATGTTTGAACCAGTTGGTGAAGCAAGCATGGCGTTGATGCCAATGAGTTCACCACGGGTATTGACCAGCGCACCACCTGAGTTTCCCTGATTGATAGCGGCATCGGTCTGAATCATAGAACTGACACCCGAGCCCATAGAACGGGCTTTGGCGCTGACGATACCTGCCGTAACAGTGTTGTTCAGTCCAAGAGGATTACCTACTGCGAGCACCCATTCACCCACACGGACATCGTCGCTATTGGCAATTACGATGGCAGGCAAATTCTTGGCGTCTATCTTGATCAGGGCCAGGTCTGTGGTTTTGTCGGCACCAATCACGCGAGCTGAATATTCCTTAGAGTTCTCGTTGAGAGTTACAGTCAACTCGTCGGCTTCATCAACTACATGGTTATTAGTCACGATATATCCGTCAGCAGAGATGATGACGCCAGAACCTGCAGCAGCACGCTTTGGAGTCTGCACTTGACGCTGACGTTTGCCGTTATTGCCCTGTCCACGTCCGAAGAATCCACCGAAGGGATCACTGAAGAACTCCTCAAACGGGTCGCTATACTCTACAGTCTGAAGTTTTGAGTTTTGTACCGATTTGATGTAGACCACCGATGGCAGAGCCTTTTCGGCAGCGTAGGTTAGGTCTACAGGTTGTCCTGCTGGAGCCGAAGCTACAATTGGAGCAGAGGAGGTAGTAGCAGCATTGGTTTTTGTGAAGGCTGCTACTGAAAGAGCCAAAGCAACAACGCATATTGCTGGTGTTGCTACGTTTACGATCTTTTTCATATTTTCAGTCATTTTGTTATGTTTTAAAATTCAACTTATGCAACTCCGAATTTGTTGCGTTAACACTCTCGAAGTATTCGGGTGCAAAAATAAGTGCATTTTTCCATATACTGACAAAATGTCGTCAATATTTGTCCCATTTTAACAATTCTAATAAAGCCCTTAACGAGCATTTGCGATTAATACTTTAAATCTTAAATAACTGACAAAATTAAGAAATCTCTGCTTTTTTAGTTTCATATATTTAACTTGGTGATTATTTTTCTTTAATTTATTCCTCTATTTAGATTTTTCTCTGTACCTTTGCAGTCAGAAAGCACTGTCGCGGTTTGTCGCTGGTGTCATTTTGGCACGAGAGGAAAGTCCGGGCAGCATAGGGCGCTCCACTTCCGAAAGTAGAAGCTATTGGTGACAGTAGGTGACGGCAGAAGAGAATGACCGCCTTCGCTTCGGTGAGGGTAAGGGTGAGAAGGTGGTGTAAGAGACCACCAGCCGATGGGTGATCATCGGGCTGTGTCGACTGGAGGCTGCAAGTTCATGTATACCGTCGTCTGAGGGTAGCCCGCTCGAGTTATACGACGGAGGGTAGAACGCTTGAGCCATGGGGTGACTTGTGGACTAGATAAATGACAGACAGCCACACTTGTTGTGGATACAGAACCCGGCTTATAGCGACAGTGCTTTTTTTTAAAATGAAATTTCAAATGTCATTATAATGAAAGGATTTTTGGGACAGATTTACCGTAAACTATATCTTACCGTCCGCTTCTTTACAACTAAGCGGGTTATGACACAAGCTGCTGCCTTGACTTATTCCACTTTATTGGCTATTGTCCCCATTCTTGCTGTTGTGTTTGCCATTGCTCGTGGCTTTGGTTACAATAAGTATATTGAGATATGGTTTCGCCAAGCCCTGTCAACCCAGCCTCAGGCTGCTGATGCCATTGTAGGGTTTGTCAACAGCTATCTTATTCACACAAAGAGTGGTATTTTTTTGGGGGTAGGCTTGATATTCATGCTCTATACGGTACTGATGCTGGTTAATAATATTGAAGAGACTTTCAATCAGATATGGCAAGTGAGTAATTCGCGCCCCATTATTCGTTCGTTTACAAACTATCTTGCCATGTTCTTCCTCTTTCCTATCATTATTGTGGTTTCGATGGGTCTGTCTATTTTCATGGAGACAATGGCAAGTACAATGGATGGTTTTGTACTTTTGGGACCAGCCATTCATCATTTGCTCGACCTTTCGCCCTATATTTTACTATCCCTGCTTTTCATCGTACTTTACGTCTATATGCCCAATACCGAGGTGAGTTTCTCAAGTGCTATCGTTCCTGGTATCCTGGCAGGTATTGCAATGCAAGTACTTCAGATTGTATATATCCACTCTCAGATATGGGTGACAGGCTATAATGCGATCTATGGCTCTTTTGCCGCTCTGCCTCTGTTCATGCTTTGGGTACAGATCTCGTGGACTATCTGTCTTTTTGGTGCGCAGCTTACCTATACCAATCAGAACCTCAAGACCTTTGGTATTAATCTGGAACCTATTGATATCCATCCTCATGTTGAGATGACGGATGAAGAGCGGAACGATGCCGAGTTCTATGCTGGCAACATTGACAATCTCTAAATAAAGAATCCCTACCGCAGTAGCAGGGATTCTTCTTTTTGTTATTGTTTCATTAAGTATTTCTTGAAGTCGGCGAAATCCTTCGTCATGGGAACGCTTTGTTTCTCGCCCTTCATGAAGGCTGCCAAGCGGTCAGGTATCTCAACGTCGATACCTAAGATGTCGTCCACCTTCTCCTTGAACTTAGCAGGGTGAGCTGTCTCGCAGAACACACCAACCTCGCCATCCTTCAGTCCATCTACAAGCGCCTGATAGCCACAAGCACCGTGAGGATCAAGCACATACTTTGTTTCTTCGTAGCATTGCTTCATCGTTTCACAGATGTCTTCATCGCTATATGTGGCACCGCTAATGAGCGATGTTATTTTTTCGTGACTCTTGCCGTAGAGATCGTAGATACGTGCGAAGTTCGAGGGATCGCCTACGTCCATTGCGTTGGCCAGTGTCTGCTTCGAGGGCTTGGGCTCATATTTGCCAGTCTGCAGATACTTATAGAAAATATCGTTGGCATTGTTGGCAGCGATGAAGCGCTTGATGGGCAGCCCCATCTCATGGCCAAAGAGGGCAGCGCAGATATTACCAAAGTTTCCGCTTGGAACGCACATAACCAGATTGTCGGCCTTGCCCTGAGCCTTCATTCTCGCATACGCATTGAAATAGTAGAATGCCTGGGGCAGGAAGCGGGCCACGTTGATGCTATTGGCCGATGTCAGTTTCATGTGCTGGTTCAGTTCTGCGTCCATGAAGGCGTTCTTCACCAGCGCCTGACAATCGTCGAACACACCATCTACTTCGATGGCTGTGATGTTCTTGCCCAATGTGGTAAACTGGCACTCTTGAATAGGACTCACCTTACCCTTGGGATAGAGTACATATACATGGATGCCGTCAACGCCCAAGAAACCGTTGGCTACTGCTGACCCTGTATCGCCAGAGGTTGCCACCAGCACGTTTACCTGTTCGCCCTTGCCCTCCTGTTTGATGAAGTATTGGAGCAGTCGTGCCATAAACCTTGCGCCCACATCCTTGAAGGCGAGGGTAGGACCATGAAAGAGTTCCAACGTGTATATGTTTTCCTTCACTTTCTCTACAGGACAATCGAACGACAGCGTGTCGTAGACGATGTCCTTCAGAGCGTCGAGATCTACATCCTCGCCAAAGAAGGCACTTGCCACGTTGTAGGCTATCTCCTGAAACGTCATGTCCTGAATATTATCGAAGAATTCCTTTGGCAACTTCTGGATTCTCTCAGGCATATATAGGCCTCTGTCTTCTGCCAGTCCTTTTACAACGGCCTTGTGAAGATCGGCTATGGGAGCATTCCCGTTAGTACTATAATATTTCATATTAATTTGGATTTTAGAATTTTGAATTAAGAGATGGCCATCAGAGCCTTCATAAACTCATCGAGTTTGAGAAGGCCATAGACGCCTGATACGCAGCTGACTTCATCGTACTGCTGCACCTCGTCGGGCTCAATGCCACGATGCCAAATCAGGAACGGAACTGGCTGACCTACATGGATGCGCATCTCAACTGGCGTCAGGTGGTCGGGCAATACGGCGATGCATACGGGCTCCTGCCATTTCTCTAGCTCTTTATAAATAGGGGCGATAAGTCGCTGGTCCAGATACTCGATAGTCTTCAGCTTTAGCTCCAAGTCACCATCATGTCCTGCCTCGTCGCTGGCCTCCACATGTACGAATACGAAGTCGTCGTTCTCAAGTGCCTCGATAGCTGCCTGAGCCTTTCCTTCATAGTTGGTGTTGGCCAGTCCTGTGGCGCCTTCCACCTCTACAATCTTCAATCCAGCATAGTGGCCGATGCCACGAATCAGATCGACGGCAGAGATTACTGTACCACTCTTGACCTGAGGATATTGTTGCATCAGCGTCTCCATCGAAGGGCGATAGCCACCGCTCCAAGGCCAGATACTGTTTGCCTGGCGCTCACCACGCTTAGCACGCTCAATGTTGAAGGGGTGTAGAGTTAGAAGTTCCTGAGATTTCAGAATCATCTCGTTTATCAAATCTGCTGTCTGTTGAGCAGTCATGCGTCCTACTTCAGTGGGTGCATTATCCTCTGCTTTTACAAGCAGTTCGCGCCACGCTTCATTGGGATGATCATGGGGTGGGGCGCACACGATGAGTTTTGAACCACCCTTAATAACTAAGAGATGACGATACTGAATACCCGTAATGAACTTTACGCGCTCGCAGCCCTCACGTTCGTTGATGGGCTTGGCCAGCGTCTCGTTCAGATAGTCAATCAGCACACGCGCATCTTCCGTCTCCAGATTGCCACCATTGTGGGTGATAATCTTACCATCTTCGAGCGTAATGATATTACAGCGAATAGCTAAGTCGTCATCAGCCATCTCATAGCCGATAGAAGCAGCCTCCAAGGGACCGCGACCTTCATAGACCTTATTCAGATCATAACCCAGAATAGCTGTGTTAGCCACCTCAGAGCCTGGAGGAAATCCCTCAGGCACAGTCACCAATCGTCCGCAGCGGCCTTCCTTGGCCAGCTGGTCCATCATGGGTTTATGGGCATATTGCAACAAGGTCTTCCCATTGAGTCGTTCAACGGGAAGATCTGCCATGCCATCACCTAATATTATGATGTGCTTCATAAAATCTGTGTTAATCCGTGTAATCCGTGCCTTAAATATTCGCAATACTCATGATGTTCGCGAAGACGCCTGCAGCTGTTACAGCGGCACCGGCACCGTAGCCTTGGATGAGCATGGGGTACTCCTTATAGCGCTCAGTGGTGAGCAGTACAATATTGTTCGACCCCTCCAACGGATAGAACGGGTGGCCTTGTGGTACCTCTTTCAGTGCCACGTTGGTCTTGCCATTTTCCATTGTGGCCACAAAGCGCCAACGCTTGCCTTCTGCTTCGAGTACCTTACGGCGAGCCTCAAAATCAGCATCCAATTCAGGTAGTTTCTTCCAGAAGTCTTCAATGCTTCCCTCAAAATAACTGTCGGGTACGAAGAGATGCTTCTCTACATCGTCTTGCTCAACCTTGTAGCCAGCCTCACGCGTCAGGATTACCAGCTTACGGATTACGTCGGTACCGCTCAGGTCGATACGTGGGTCGGGCTCTGAGTAGCGCTGCTCCTTGGCACGGCGAACGGTCTCTGAGAAGGGCACGTCGGCAGCGATCTCGTTGAAGATAAAGTTCAGCGTACCACTCAGGATAGCCTCAATCTTCAGAATCTTATCTCCTGAGTTGCACAGGTCGTTGATGGTGCCGATGATAGGCAGACCAGCACCTACGTTGGTTTCATAGCGGAACCATACGCCGCGGTCACGAGCCGTTTGTTTCAGTTTCATGTAACTGTCATAATCGCTTGAAGCAGCAATCTTGTTAGCAGCTACTACTGAGATATTATGTTCTAAGAATGTCTGATAAAGTTGAGCAATCTGTCGACTGGCTGTACAGTCTACAAACACAGAGTTGAAGATGTTCATCTTGACAATCTCCTCCTTCATGTGCTCAGTGTTGGCAGGGAATCCTGCACGCAGAATTTTCTCGTAGTTGTCGAGGTCGATACCGTCACGATCAAGTACAAAGTTATCAACATCGCTAATTCCAACTACATTCAACTTCAGGCGTCTTGACTGCATCAGGAACTGCTGTTGGGTGCGAATCTGTTCGAGAAGCATGCCGCCTACGGTTCCGATACCACAGATAAAGATGTTGAGTACCTTGTATTCCGACAAGAAGAATGAGTCGTGCAGCACGTTGAGTGACTTTCGCAAGAATTTTCCGTCAACTACAAACGATATGTTTGTCTCGGATGCACCTTGAGCACAGGCGATGACTGAGATACCAGAGCGGCCCAGCGTACCAAACAGCTTACCTGCGATACCTGGAGTCTGCTTCATGTTCTCACCCACGATGGCGATAGTTGCTAAGCCACTCTCTACCTGCATGGGGAACATGGCGCCAGTCTCAATTTCCTTGGCAAACTCAGCGTTCAAAACCTCTGCTGCAGCCTCTGCATCCTCATCGCGCACACCAATACTAGTAGAATTCTCGGAAGAAGCCTGTGATACCATGAATACTGAGATACCCTTATTGGCGAGCGTGGTAAAGATACGACGATTTACACCAATCACACCCACCATCGACAGGCCTGTCACCGTGATGAGTGAGGTTCCCTTAATGCTAGAGATACCCTTAATGGGCTTGTTGTCGTCCTCAATCTTTGCTTTGATCAGGGTTCCCGGGTGCTCCGGGTTGAAGGTGTTCTTTACCTTGATAGGTATATTCTTTACGCAGACAGGATAGATGGTTGGCGGATAGATTACCTTCGCGCCAAAGTTACAAAGTTCCATCGCTTCTACGTATGAAAGTTCATTGATGGTATAGGCACTCTTAATCACCTTGGGGTCGGCTGTCATGAATCCATCTACATCGGTCCAGATCTCCAATACCTCTGCATTGAGCACAGCAGCCAGAATTGATGCTGTGTAGTCAGAGCCGCCACGACCCAGATTGGTGGTCTCGTGAGTGTCACGATCGCGAGCGATAAAGCCAGGCACTACGTAGATGGCTTTGTCGTTCATATCCTTGAAAGCCTCCTTCACCAGCTGAGTTGTGAGGTCGGCGTCTATCACGTGTTTACCCTGTTTTTTCTCTGTGCGGATAAAGTCGCGTGAGTTCATGCGTACACCGTTCTTCACCATGGCGGCAACGATGTGTGAACTCAGTCGCTCACCATATGAAACGATGGTGTCTTCCGTCTTCTTCGATAGGTCGTGAATCAGGTATACACCATAGAAGATACTCTTCAACTGGTCGAAGAGCTGATCAACGTTATTGAATAAGTCTACGCGCTTTTTGTCATCTGTGATGATGGTGTCTATCATCTGGTGATGACGCTTTACCATCGCGTCGAATTCCTCGCGATAGTGCTCGTCGCCTTGTTTTGCCATCTTTGACGTTGCAATCAGTTTGTCTGTAATGCCGTCAAGTGCACTAACTACTACAATGACAGGTTGCGTCCGAGCCTCTGTCTCCACAATTTTCTTCAAGCTAAGAATGCTTTTTACGGAACCTACGGACGTTCCGCCGAATTTCATTACTTTCATATTTCTATGCAATTTATCTTACCGCCGGTACCCCTTCACAATGGGGGACTTCTCCAACGGCGCTGCAAAAATACTACTTTTTCCCGAAATGCCATAAAAAAAGTGTAAAATCTTTGCCTTTCCGATTCTTTTTCCTAACTTTGCACATAGTTTTTGTATATTTTATCACATTTTGCTCCTATGTCAATCAAACGCCTGTTGGGTAATCTCTTGCCCTTTGTCCTGCCTTATAAATGGCTTATTGCCATCACGCTGGTGCTAACCCTTGTAGGGTCGTTCATGGCTCAAGTCAATGCCGTAGTGCTTGATCGTGCCGTCGACGCCATCAATGCTTTGATACAGCAACCGGAGGGCTTCCAGTGGAGTGCAGCTGTGCGTATACTCACAGTCATAACCATTATATTATTGGGTAAGGAGGTCTTAGGTGCTTTAGTCACTTTCTTCCAACGATATTATGGCGAACGCATGCGTATTCTTGTGAGTCGTGACCTCTCTTTACAGGTCGTGGAACATATGCTTTCTTTCCGCATGGCTTTTTTTACCAGTGAAGGCAATGAAACAGGAAAACTTCAGTCGCGTATCGATCGGGGTATTATGAGCCTCTCTAATACGGTAAATAATTTCTTCATTGAGATCCTTCCTCTTTTTACCAGCGCAGTACTGGCTTTGGGCCTTATGTTTGCTGCAAACTTTTACGTGGGGCTTGTCGCCCTCTGCATTGTGCCCCTCTATTTCTGGGTCACCTATATCCAGGCGGCTAAGATGAAGGGTGGTCGTCGTGGCATCTTTGGCGGCTTTCAGGCCGTGTCGCAGGGCATCCTTAACATCCTCGAGAGCATCACCGTCATCAAGTCGTTTAATCGTGAACAGATAGAGGCCGACCGCCAGGCCGCCATTCAGCGTGCAATGACCGACTTGCAGCTCTCTACCCGCAAGAAGGCTTATATTTTCAATGGTTTGAAGAGTTTTCTTGAGCAGATAGGCACCGTGCTTATCATTATCCTTACGGCCTACCTCGTGCTTATCGACTATCCTGGCATGTCGATTGGTAAGATTATGTATCATGTCATGCTTTTTGCCAATGTCAGTGCGCCTATCCGCCAGCTTCATCGTATCTACGACGATATGAATGATGCCCTGATCTATGCCGAGGGCTTCTTCGGTATCCTTCAAGCTGACCATGAGGTTGAAGCTACAGGTACTCATCATCCGCAAGAGGTGCATGGTGACTTTGAACTCAGCCACGTGGACTTTACCTACAGCAACGGCACACAGGCGCTCTTCGATGTGTCCATGCGCATCCCCAGCGGTAAGATTACAGCCCTTGTGGGATTGAGTGGGGCTGGCAAGAGCACCATCGTGAATCTGCTCGACAAATTCTATGAGCCGCAGCAGGGCTCCATCACTCTCGATGGCGTGAGTCTGGGCGAGTGGGATACCGAGTGGCTTCGCGAGAACGTAGGACTTGTGCTCCAGAAGAATCACATCTTCGATGGCTCCATCGAGGAGAATATCCGTTACGGCTGTCCTTCAGCCACGCACGATGATGTTATCCGTGCCGCAAAGCAAGCTTACCTCTACGACCAGGTGGCAGCTCTGCCGCAGGGTTTCGAAACGTCTGCGCTCCAACTTAGTGGTGGTCAGCAGCAGCGTGTGGCCATCGCCCGCATGTTTATCAAGAACCCGCCCATCATCTTCTTAGACGAGCCCACCGCCAGCCTTGATGCTATCGCTACTGAGCAGATAAAAGCCAGTATCGATGCCATCAAACAGGGACGCACGGTTATTATTATCTCACACAATATTGGTCAGATAATCGATGCCGACCAGATATATGTGCTTCAGCAGGGCAGGGTAGTACAAAATGGTACCCCCGACGAGGTGTATCGTCAAGGGGGTACCTATAAAGATATTTTCGATGCTTCAGCTCGCTCATTAAATGTCGACAAGATTGCATCTACTCTTAGCAACTAATATACTTTTCCTGCTACGGGCTTGGTATACCAGTCGGTAAAAGTAATGGTCTTCTCGCCCCAGTTGTTGAATTCCAAGTAGGCATCCTTGATGCACACACGCTCCAATGGATATTTGAAATCGTTTGGTATCATAATACCATGCGGATCCTCACCTTTTTTCGACAATCTTACTTCTATATTTGTGGTCATGTCGTAGATATACGGACAATTGTCGGCCACGAGGAAGCTGAATGTTTTGGGCACGGTCTTTGTCGCGGTAACAGGTGGACATACCTCACTGCCACCTTGTGTGTTAATGAATGTATTGGCGGTCTTTCCAAACAGAGCGTGAACTTCGGCATCGTTGGTAATCACTCCACAATTTATGTTCTTGATGCAAATCTCGTCATAAGCGCCACAGGCTATGATGGAATATTCCACGGTTGTCTCGTTCTTTCTTACGGCTTTTATCACGATATCGTTCATGTCATAGTCGCCAAGAGGTGTATCCTCGAAACAGAATGTGTATTTGTTGTATTCAGGCTCTATGGGGATGAAAGGTATCTCAATACCACCTTCTACTTCAAGTATCACATCGTTAAAGTCTGCATCGGTACCCGATTCGAAGCACATGATCTTCTTGCCGTTAAAAGTAAGCCAGGCCAGACGTGGACCGTCAGTGCCGAGGTGAGAACTACTGAAGTTTGGCCAACTGTTAATCTTATTATTAAGACGTCCGTCGCCATATAGTTCTCCTTGTTTCTTGGGAGCCTCCGATGATGTCTTAGCCCTTACCATGAAACCAATCTTATAGCCAACAGGGAAATAGTATGAACCTTTTGTGCCCAGCGAAGGTGTTCCGTCGCCGAAGTACATCAGAGCGTATGAATAGCGGCGATTAATCACATCATCTTCATGCTCACCGAAACAATCTTTGAAGGGGATGGCTTTGTATTTTGGCAGACTCTGCAGATATGCAACAGGGTCGGAGGCACTATTCATGTCGTCCTCCTTAAAGTAATAATAGTAGAGGTCAGAATTCCATACCTCATTGCCATATTCTTCGCCTCGGTCGCACTTGTATACGGGCGAAACAATGATTGGGTCTTCGCCTGTGGTTATCGGATAGGCGTTCTCGTTGTAGAAGCCGCTACTTTTCACCAATGGCAGGTTGTTATATGAACGGCCGTTTTTGAAATATGAGAATACCATTGCTCTGAATGCGGCAGTGAGTTCGTCAGAATAAGGTGTGGCGTTCATTCGCTGTGCGCTATAGTCGCTCAGTTCATATAGCAACTCATTGGTCCATCCGCGCTGTTTGGCATACGAGTCTTCTATTACTCCGATACTGTATTCGCCCGTAGGCAAGGTAAGTCCTGCTGGCAGGGCGCGGGTTTTGGCTGCATCATTGATATTTGCTTCGCCATTCACCACTTTCTTCAACACGTATTGGCTGTCGGAGATGAAGGCCACGAAGAGACCTTGATTGTCAATGGGCGCATCATAATAGAGTGTTACTGTGGTTTGTCCATTGAGGGTTGCCTCGTTAAGTACTCTCATTGATGTGACGGGCTCATCTTGAAGACCTGGTTCGCTGACATAAACCAGCAACTGTACTGTTTGGATGGATGCGTTAGCTGTGATTTTAACTTCACCAGAAGTTGTTGTACACCAATCTTGGTTTGGGTCAAACGTTGTCTTAAACACTTCCTGTACATTGGCGCTGATCTCATCATTGGAATCTGGCGTTACTGGCCCAGGAGGTGAGGGTGGATCCACAGGGGTGTCAAACAAATCTTTACTTTTAGAGCAGCCCATAAATAATAACAAGCCGCAAATCGCGATAGGGAACAACTTTTTCATTATTGCGTTGGGTTAGTTTTTAATTGTTTTATAATTTTATTTTGCAAATATACTATTATTTTTAATATTTTGGGCTTTATCTGTGCGATAATTAAGTATATTTAACTGATTGACTGATAGTTACGACGTTATTAATGGTTCTTTCAGATAGCATACGACATATAGGTGACGTTTGCATGGCGGAAAGTCGGAGCTTGCTTCGGGTAGAGTCGGAGTTTACTTCGGGTAAAGTTCTAATATAATAGAGTGATAACAGTAACTTAAAACAAAAAAAAGCGCTGATCATTCAGCGCTTTAATTTTTGTAGTCGATAGGGGAATCGAACCCCTATGCCAAGATTGAGAATCTTGTATCCTAACCATTAGATGAATCGACCAACATTTCAAAGATGCGCTCGCAGAGAAATCCCCTCGGTTGCGGAAGGAGGGGGATTCGAACCCCCGGTACGGGAACCCGTACGGCAGTTTAGCAAACTGCTGGTTTCAGCCACTCACCCATCCTTCCAAAGGACCTCGGAGTCAGAAACCGTGGGGTTATCTCCTTGATTGCGGGTGCAAAGGTACGACTATTTTTTGAACCCACCAAATATTTAGCCAACTTTTTTCGAAAAAAGTTATTTAAACGCTACAACTTGATTCAGCTCACTATCGAGGTAGAAGGTGTTCTGAAGGGTGTCTCCTTGATGTATGTACTTCATCCTCAGGTAATAAAGGTCTCCAGAGGGAACCTGTGCATAGGAAATCTCTTTTTTGAAGCCTGGAGCACCGCGATGACGCATTAATAGAATTAAAGAGTCGTTTATGTGGCGTGTGGTGCCAATATCAGCAAAGTCGCGGCTGCTGATTTCGGCAGAATTCTCCATGTTTTCTTCGATAAAAGCTTTCACACGTTGCTCTGCCTTGTACTGCTGTCCGCACGAGGCGAACAGCAGCAGGCATGCAGATATACTAATTATAATAGGTACGCGCGAGATTTTCATTTCTGAGGAATGTTTTGAAGTACATCGAGCAGGTGATCCCATACCATCTGGACGGTTGGAATGTGAAGACGTTCATCGGGCGTGTGGACAAAACGGAGGGTGGGACCGAAGCTGACCATGTCGAGATTGGGATAGCGCTCGGAGAACAGACCGCACTCAAGACCGGCATGGATGCCACGGACTACGGGCTTGTGGCCAAAGAGCTTGACGTAGGAGTTGACAACAATCTCCTGAAGTTTTGAGTCGGCCTTCATCTTCCAAGCTGGATAACCATCGCTTGATAATACTTCGGCGCCAGCAAGTTCGAAGGCTGCCTGAATGGTGGCACACATATTGTCGAGGTTTGACATAACGTTAGAGCGTTGTGACGACAGTATGTCGATAGTGGTGTCATAGCTGTGAACGCTGGCGATGTTGCTTGAAGTCTCGACCATGCCGCCCAGAGCTTCGTCCTGACAGATGGCGTAGATTCCGTTGTCGACAGCCTGAACGGCCCACACGAACTTCTTGGCAACAGCGGAATCTATTACGGATTCGGCATCAGTACTTTCCATTGAGAATTGCATAGTGGTATCAGTAACGTGGAATTCGTCTTCTACGTCAGCAGCAAAGACATTCCAGTCGGCACGTACATTCTCCTTGATATCGTTTGGTACGGCAATCACGAAGTAGCCGTCGCGGGGAATGGCGTTATGGAGCTTGCCAGAATGGAACTGTGCCAGAAGGACACCATCATAGCGATTCATAGTCTGGAAGATGAAACGGGCCAGCAACTTGATGGCGTTGGCACGCTTCTTGTTGATATCGTCGCCAGAGTGGCCGCCTACAAGACCTTTGAGTGAGCCTTTGATGAAGAAACTGCCTGTGGGGGCTTCCTGACGTGTAAAGGTGAACTTGGCTGTAGTGTTGCGACCGCCTGCGCATGATACGAAAATCTCACCCTCGTCCTCTGAGTCGAGATTGATGAGATAGTCGCCCGTCATGAAACCTGCTTTCATACCTTCTGCGCCTGTAAGACCGGTCTCTTCATCACGGGTGAAGACACACTCCAACGGACCATGCTTCACATTATCTGAGGCAAGGATAGCTAGCTCGATGGCACATCCGATACCGTCATCAGCTCCAAGGGTTGTTCCCTCGGCTGTGAGCCATTCGCCATCTACATAAGTGCGGATTGGGTCGTTGTCGAAATCAAACTCTACGTCAACGAGTTTGTCGCATACCATATCCATATGACTCTGGAGGATGACGGTCTGACGATTCTCCATACTGGGAGTGGCAGGTTTACGGATAATGACATTGCCAGTTTCGTCAACCTTGGTGTCGAGACCATGGCGCTCTCCCCAGTTCTTCAGGTAGTCAATCATCTTCTCCTCGCGCTTTGAAGGGCGGGGAATTTTGTTAATCTTCGCAAATTCTTCGAAGACAATAGCGGGTTTTAATTCGTTTTTATTCATTTTTAATGTTTAATCTGTAATGTTTCGTTATTTTATTATTAACTTTGCAGCCGCAAAGATATAAAAAATGATTGAGACTCTGCTCATATCGACGTTAATAATTGCTATCGCGATGGTATTTTTCCTCGTGAGAGTATTGTTGGTGAAACAGGGAGAGTTTAAGTCGCAGCATATTCACGACTCTGAAGCGATGAATGAGCGGGGTATCCACTGTGTGATGGACCAAGACCGCGAACTTAGAACCAAAAGCAAGTTTGCCGTGAAAGAGTAAACATTAACATTGAGACAATAAACGTTAAAACATTAAATATTAAAAATGAAAAAGTACATTTTCTCAGCACTGGCCATTGCAGCTATGATGGCTTCGTGTAACAATGCAAGTCCTAAGATGGACGAACAGCCCGTGGCCGCTTCTGGCGAGGGTATGAAGATTGCTTATGTAGAGGTTGATTCACTGATGACTCAGTATGATTTTGCCAAGGACTACAGTGTAACACTTCAGAAGAAGTCGAACAACGCCCGTACGACCCTGAACTCGAAGGGTACTGCACTGCAGGCTGCAATGAACAACTTCCAGCAGAAATTGAACAATAATGGTTTCCAGAGCCGTGAGCAGGCTGCTAGTGTACAGGCTGCTATTCAGCGCCAGCAGAACGACCTGCAGGAGCTGCAGGCACGACTGGAGAATGAGTTGGCTTCTGAAACTGCTAAGTTTAACGAGGCCCTGCGCGACTCACTTCAGCATTTCCTGAAGGATTATAATGCCGACAAGAAGTTTGACCTGATTCTCTCGAAAGCTGGCGACAATATTCTGCTGGGCGCTCAGAGACTCGATATTACTCAGGACGTAATCAACGGACTGAACAAGAGATACAAGCCTGCTCAAAAAAATGCTGCGGAGGCTAAGAAGACTGAGGATAAAAAGTAAGTTTTCGGTTAACACATGTAGAGAGGCGCTCCGTCCTGGAACGCCTCTCGTTTCTAAAAATCCCCTTTTGAACAATGAATTTCCTAGAAGAGAAAATACTTTGTGACGGTGTTATCAAACAAGGTAATATCCTGAAGATAGATAACTTCCTAAACCATCAGATTGACATTGACATCATGCGACAGATGGCCTACGAACTGAAGCGCAGGTTCAGAGGCGTTGAGGTCAATAAAGTTCTTACGATAGAGGCCAGTGGTATAGCCATTGCCACGATGCTGGGCGATCTGTATGATGTGCCTGTGGTGTTTGCTAAGAAAAGTGAGACGGCTAACAGTACCGATGACAAGTATGTGTCGAACGCCTATTCGTTTACCCATAAGAAGATGAATCAGGTGTTTGTATCCCGTCCATATCTGCACGCTACCGACAAAGTGTTGATTGTTGATGATTTTCTGGCCGATGGACAGGCTGTGCACGCGTTGATAGATTTAGTGCATCAGGCCGGCGGTGAGGTGATGGGTATAGGCATTGCCGTGGAGAAAGGTCAGCAAATGGGGGGTAGCACCCTGCGTGATGAGGGCTATCATCTGGAGTCGATAGCTATTATAGAGGAAATGGACTGGGAGACGCAGACCATACGCTTCAGAGAACAAGCCTTACGCGAGATAGAACAGACACAATTGAAACTTAAACAATAATATTAAAACTAATGACTGACAAAGCTAATCTTTATCAACTTGACGGGCGTGTGCCCGTACTGACAGCCATACCTTTTGGCTTGCAGCATGTGTTGGCAATGTTTGTAAGTAACATTACGCCTATTATTATTCTGGCCAACGTGGTTGGCATCGACTCGACAATCAGCGCCGCGCTGATACAGAACTGCATGGTGATTGCGGGCATCGGTACTCTGATTCAACTTTATCCCGTATGGCGTATAGGATCGCGGCTGCCTATCGTGATGGGTATTAGTTTCACTTTTCTCTCTGTAGCCATCTTCGTGGGTTCTACCTTTGGCATGGGTACATTGATTGGTGCTGTGATTATCGGTGGTATCATCGAAGGACTGTTGGGACTCTTTGCCCGTTATTGGATTGGCATCATCTCGCCTGTTGTTGCTGCAACAGTGGTGACTGCCATCGGTTTTTCTTTACTGCCTATTGGTGCAAACTCGTTTGCAGGAGGCCAGGGGGCTGCTGACTTCGGTGCAACCCATAACTGGATTGTAGGTTCTTTAACCTTGCTTGTATGTCTGGCATTTCAAGTATTTGCGAAGGGATTCCTGCGCTCACTTTCAGTGCTGATAGGTTTGATTGCAGGCTACATCCTTTCTGTTTGCATGGGAATGGTGAATTTTGCCGCTTTACAGGATGTTGGTGTTGTCGCATTGCCTGCAATATTGCCGTTTAAACCTGAATTCAATCTGGGTGCGGTGCTCTCGGTGTTGGCCATATTTCTTGTGTCGGCTACAGAGACGATTGGTGATACGAGTGCGCTCTGCGAAGGTGCACTGCATCGTGCACCAAAGGATAAGGAGTTGGGGGCAAGTATCTCGTGCGATGGCTTTGTAAGTAGTGTCGCCGGATGTTTTGGTTGTACACCTATTACATCGTTCAGTCAGAATGTTGGTCTGGCCGCAATGTCGGGTGTGGTAAACCGTTTCGCCATCGCCATGGGTGCGTGTATTATGATTCTTGGTGGTATTTTCCCTGCTGTGGGTACAATATTAACTACTATCCCTCAGGCAGTGCTGGGTGGTTGTACTATCATGATGTTTGGCTCGATCATGTTTGCCGGTATCCGTATGATGGCAAAATGTGGTTTCTCTGATCGTAATATGATTATCGTTGCTCTGTCGCTGAGCGTAGGATTAGGCTTTACACAGGTGAAGGATATCTTTGCAATTTTTCCACAGATGATTCAGACAGTGTTTGCTGAGAACTGCGTGGCCGTGGTATTCTTGCTGGCTGTGGTGCTTAACCTGGTGCTTCCGAAAGAAAAGAAGACAGCAGAGGTATAAACCTTGTTCGGATATATAAAAAAGGAGCATCCAAATGGGTGCTCCTTTTGATATTATTTAACTACCTTTTTCCCGTTAACGATGTAGAGACCGGAAGGTAGATCGCTGAGTGATTTCTCTGACATTCGTACACCATTGATTTTGTAGATGCCCTTCGAGGTGTCGATAGTTTTGTCGGCATTGATACCGTTGATAGCAGTTGGCTCTCCTCCAGCAAGTCCGCGTACGAATCCGGCATAGACATGCTTGCGGTAGAAATCGAGATCCCAGATACCAACAGGCTCGTTAGCGCGCCAGCCGCTGTTGGCGGGTGCATCGGTAGGACACCACTGACAGATACCCCACTGCTGGGCGGGCGGGATAATACGGAAATACTCCTTGACAATCCACTCATAGAACTCAGCCATTTTCTTATGCTGTGCCTCGGTAATCGTATTTGTGTAGACTTTATTCTCGTTAGGGTAAGTACCACTAATAACATAGCCCATATCCATCTCGCTGACGCGGACCAGCTTGCCCGAATTAGCCAATAGCTCGAACATCTTAGTGATGTGCTGTTTTCTGCTATTTAGTATACCACTATCTTCGTGGTAGGAAATGTGCATCTGAGTACCGATACCGTCGATCTTGGTCACACCATCTGCCTCCCATTTCTTGATCCAGTTGATGAGCGACTTCAACTTTTTATTGTCGTCCCAGTCTGACTCCAGGTTATAGTCGTTGATGAAGAGCTTGACGTCCTCGGGACCATACTTGCGGGCCAGTCGGCAAGCCTGACGAATGTAGTCGAGGTCGCCCAGATAGTCTTGCCAGAAGAAAGCGTCGCCGCCTACATCCCATGTGGCATCGGGATTACCATTGGGGCTGTAAGCAGTAGAGTGCTGCAACAGGTAGTTACCTTCGCCATCGTCGCCGCCGCCAGAGACGGCCTCGTTGACGAGATCCCAAGCCTTCACCTTTCCATTGCAGGCTTCCATCATACCTTTGATCCATTGATCCATTGCACCTACGAGTGCATCGTACATCTCTTGCTTGGTCTGAGGAATCATCTTACCCTGATTACCTTCGAACTTGATGTTCTTGATATAAACGTCACCGGTGAAGTCGACGGTGTTAACCTGCAAAAGCAAGAAGTTTCCGTCGATGGTGGGCTTTACGTCAATAGCGATATCCTGCCAATCGGTTGTAAAATCGTAGCTGATATTAAATCCAGTGGCAGGATCGCTGTCGTTGTTGGTGTTCCAGTCGCCTAAGTGACCAGTCATCTTTCCTGCCTTTGAACCTTTAACGGTGATGGTCATCTTGTAGGTCTTACCAGCAGTGAGGGGAATATCGGTCATAGCTTGGAACTGAACATCCCACGCGTTGGTGTTCTGTTTAGTGCACTTCACGATTAGACCGTTAGTGGAGTCGAAGTTGGTAGAGAAACCAAAATCTGTCTTATCCGATGTCCAGCCGACACTCTGGTTTTTAGTAAAGTCCTTGCTGGCTACAACGGTATAAGTCTCTTCGGATGTTGGGTCCGGCTTGTCGCCAATCAACTTGAGTAACCAAGCTTTGGGCTGCTGTGAATGCCAAGCGAGGGTGTGACCATAGACGCTGAGTCCCGCCTCGGTGGCAGCCTGGACATATTTCTTCACGGTTTCGAAATTCATGTTGCCATTGCCATCCACACAACTGGCCATTTTCATGGCGTTACCAGCAACAGTCTCGCTGAAGTTCTTATTGATTAGGTTTTTAAACGTGGAGTTGTTAAGATAGTCGTTGACGGTTGTGCCTGCTCCGAGTTTGAAATTGGGGTATTTTGAATAGTCGATGTAATCTTTAAGTGCCTGGTACTGATCCAAGTAACGATAATTGTTGTCGCCGGGTTTTCCTGTCTCAAATTTCTCTTGTGCCATAGTCGAAGCCGAAAGGCTGGCTACAAGCATACACATTAATAGTTTCTTCATTGTAATTTAAAGTTGATTAATTCATTAGTTATTTTCTTACGATGCTGCAAAATTACTAAAAGTTTTTTAATATCAAGTGCAAAACAAAGAAAAAAAGAGGCGAAACATCATGTTTCGCCTCTTTACTATAGAGTGGAATAGGAGATTATTCTGCCCAATCCTCTTTTGACTTACGAATGTAGGTCTTGTAACGCAGCTGAGCCATCTTCTGTGCTTCAGCGAACAGCTCCTCGGCCTCGTTAGGATATGCCTTCTTAACAGAGAGGTAACGAACCTCACCGAGCAGGAAGTCGTGGAAGTTCTCCCAGTTAGGCTCCTTAGAGTCGAGTGAGAATGGGTTCTTGCCTTCCTCAGCCAGAGCAGGGTTGTAGCGCCACAGGTGCCAGTAACCGCACTCAACAGCCTTCTTCTCCTCGGCCTGGCTCTTACCCATACCGCCCTTGGCCTTCAGACCGTGGTTGATACATGGAGCGTAAGCGATGATGATAGAAGGTCCGTGCCAAGCCTCAGCCTCGCGGATAGCCTTGAGGGTCTGTGCGTGGTCGGCGCCCATAGCAATCTGAGCTACGTATACATAACCGTAAGTGGTAGCAATCATACCCAGATCCTTCTTGCGGATGCGCTTACCCTGAGCAGCGAACTGAGCGATAGCACCAAGAGGAGTAGCCTTAGAAGCCTGACCACCGGTGTTAGAGT
>JAEEGJ010007425.1_pt1 | contig 31433 bp, 25 predicted proteins | sample 8958761 | NCBI WGS metagenome assembly JAEEGJ01 (sample SAMN16246546, study PRJNA631951) | gut metagenome | biome: gut microbiome; feature: rumen; material: RS-attached | host: Bos | place: Iran: Karaj | collected 2018-10
GTTGGGGTTTCCCACAAGGGCGATGTTGATGGTATGGCTCATCTGCGTTGCTCGGTTGCGGAACGGCTCCGAAATCAGCGCATCCTTATCGAAATTTTCGCCTTGATTGGTCGTTGCGTTAGGGTCGGTAACAACTTCAATCAGTTCGGCCTCACTCCGCCGCAGCGACACGTGGTAGCCAAGCAGTTCGTATTCAATCGGGTCTTTCAGCGGCGCGTATTTTATCAGCCTGATGCTGGTGCCCGAGACAAAGCCCATTTCGGTAATCCGTTTGCGGAAAGCGCCGTGCCCCAGCACTTTGGTGATGATGGCCGGCTTGCTGTCTGTCAGTTCCGACAGTCTTTTTTTGTTGAAAATCGCTTCCTCCATACCATTCTCCATTTCGGCCGCAAATGTATTTTAAATATGTGTCGGAAGGCTGCTAAAAATGCTATTATAAATAGTGATTTTTGATAGGAGTTTTAGTCATAAATGGTGATGTTTGGGCAAATTTGCCCCAGTTTTGGCATTTTGCTTATTTTTGAAAAAAAACTGATGACGAAAATTGGCCTTATATCTGATACTCATTCGCATTTCGACGATGCGATGCGTGAGTTTTTGCAGCCAGTGAGCCAGATTTGGCATGCGGGCGATGTTGGCAGTGCCGCGTTGCTTGAAGATTTTCAGGCATTTAAGCCCACAACGGCTGTTTATGGCAACATTGATGGCTATGAGGTCCGCTTGATGGTGCCAGAAGTTCAAATATTTCAGGTTGAGCAGGTTAAGATTGTGATGATGCACATTGGCGGTTATCCTGGCCGTTACGAACCCAAGGCGCGGCAACTGTTGATGACGGAGCGTCCGCAGATATTCGTATGCGGACATTCGCACATACTTAAAGTGATGTACGACAAGCAGTTCAATTGTCTGCACATGAATCCTGGCGCCGCTGGTGTTTCTGGATTCAACCCCAAGCGCACAATGCTGCGATTCGATATCGACGGTACGCAGATTACCAATCTTGAGGTTTGGGAAAAAGACAAAAACCGCCGCATCGCCGACTATGGCGGTATGATGTAAATGCTTAAACTGTCGTGCGTTAGGCTATTTGTCCTTCCGCCGTGAAGCCTTTTTACCTTTCGGTTGCTTGAGCACTTTTTTTCGCGATTTCATGCCCGCACCCGAATCGTTGTGCCTGTCGTGATGGCGGTCTTTTCTGCCACCGCGCCTTTTGGAGCCTTCATCGGGATAGATGCCATAGTTCTGCAGATTGTCGAAATCGTTGCGGCCTTTGCGCTGTTTGCGGTTCTCGTTGAAGAAATCAAAGTTGAAATCGTCCTCATCGAATTTCTTACCGCTGAACTTTATTTTGTCAATCTTGATTTTGCGGTCGTCTTTTCTGCTGTCTTTCTGATAGTTATCGCTGTCGGCACTTTTTTTCTTCTTTTTGCGGACAGGTTCATCGAAAGGCGCTTTGTTGTCGGCGAGGCCAAGTTCCACAGGCTCGTTATCGTAAGTGACTGTTTTGAATGCTTCTGTTACTTTTTCAACAGCAGAGTTTTCAATCTCGAAGAACGAGAAATTCCGCTGCAAGTCGATGCGGCCGATGTCGATGCTCTTGTCGCGTGTGGCGTCGTTAATCATGCCTAAAAGCCGAGGCACCGACAGCCCGCGCTTCGTGCCAACGTTGATGTGGAACCGCGTGTAGTCGTCGGCGTTGCGCTGCTGCTTACGTTCCTTGCGCTCTTTGCGTTCTTTTCGGCCTTCGCGCTCCTCGCCATCGTTTCGGCCTTTGCCTTGCGACGGCTCAACGTTCAGGTCTTGCGCATCTTTGTAATAGTCTATAAATCTGTTGAATTCGAGCGAAACAAAACGTTTGATGAGTTCGTCCTTGTCGAGCCAAGACAGTTTTTTGATGGCCATTGGCAGATAGGCTGCAATCTCTTCCTCGTTCACCTCCACGCGTTCCAACTTGTCGAGAACCGAATAGAGGCGCTTTTCGCAAATCTCGGCTCCGTTCGGCACTTTTTTCGCCTCAAAAGGCTTTCCCACAAGTTTTTCCAGATTCTTAATCTTGCGAGTCTCGCGTGAATGGATGATGGTCATTGCCACGCCTGTTTTTCCTGCACGGCCCGTGCGTCCGCTGCGGTGGATATACACCTCGGGGTCGTCAGGCAGGTTGTAGTTGATGACGTGCGTCAGGTCGTTCACGTCGAGGCCGCGGGCGGCCACATCGGTAGCAATGAGCAGTTGCAGCGATTTGTTGCGGAAGCGGTTCATCACCGAGTCGCGCTGCGGTTGCGACAGGTCGCCGTGGAGCGCGTCGGCGTTGTAGCCGTCCTGAATCAGTTTGTCGGCCACCTCTTTGGTCTCGGAGCGGGTGCGGCAGAAGACAATTCCGTAGATGTTCGGGTTGATGTCGGCAAGGCGTTTGAGAGCCAGATAGCGGTCGGCGGCCTTCACCATATAATATTCGTGGCGGACATTCTCGGCGCCCGAGTTCCGCTTTCCGACGGCAATCTCCTCGGCGTTGTGCATATAGTTCATGGCAATTTTGCGCACGCCGTCGGGCATGGTGGCCGAGAAGAGCAGTGTCTGCTTTTCGGCGGGGGTGGTGCTTAGAATGTTGTCGAGGTCCTCCTGAAAGCCCATGTTGAGCATCTCATCGGCCTCATCGAGTACCAACTGCTTGATATGATTGATTTTAAGAGCGCCTCGGTTGATGGTGTCGAGCACGCGGCCTGGCGTTCCGACAACAATCTGCGGCCCGCTTTTCAGTTCTTTTATCTGCGGAGTGATGTTGGCGCCACCATAAACGGCTGTTATTCTGATGTTTTCGATGTATTTGGCGTATTTGCCCAAATCGTTGGCAATTTGCAGACACAATTCGCGGGTGGGGCAGAGGACAAGACATTGAACTTCACGATTTTCAGTGTCAATATTCTGAAGGATTGGCAGACCGAATCCAGCCGTTTTGCCTGTGCCAGTTTGCGCTAAGGCCACAATGTCGGTGTCCGACGTCATGATTGCTGGTATTGTACGTTCCTGAATGGGGGTAGGGGTCTCGAATCCCAATTCTTCTATTGCCTTGATAATGTTGTCGTTTAGGCCGAAATCTGTGAAGTTGCTCATCTGAAAAATTTTAAGCCGCAAAAGTAATTAAAATCAGTCTAAAACAATTGTTTGCAGAATTAATTATCAGACGTTTTTTTGCCCAGATTGAATTGCAGGACCAAGTTTTTGCAATTGACTTTATGTACGGCACATTTTTTGTTTTTAAAATCGCATTTTGGGAATTCGTGCAAGATGTCGCAGGAGTTCTGGCTCGATAGTATGAGTGTTGATAATCAGTGTGTTGTAATGACTGCTCGGGCGTAGGTTTTTGATGTTGAACTAAAAAGGAGAAATAGTAACTCCGAGCGTTTTTTTGGATGATAGATTATTCGAACCAAGAGAAGCCAGCCATAATAACCAAAGGCTACACCTACACTTTTTTTGAGGTTGAGATGCGTGTGCAGCAGTACGCCAAGATGTTTCGCAACATTGAGGGCGACAAGATTGCAATTTATTCAGAAAACCGTCCAGAATGGATTTTCGCGTTCTACGCAGGCTGGCTCAACGGCAAGATTGTGGTGCCGATTGACCACACAGCCTCGATTGACGACCTTGCCTATATGCTCAACGACAGCCGCCCTTCGGTGGTGTTCTACAGCAGCCCGAGTTGCTCAATGGTGATTGACGTCAGCCAGCAACTCAAATATTTCCCAAAATTCGTCTGCTTTGACAATTTGGATTTGTGCGAAATCTCTAAAGATGAATATGTTACGCGCGATTATCCCGACGATAAAACAGCCATAATCGTTTACACCTCGGGAACCACGGGCAGCCCCAAAGGCGTGATGCTCTCGTTTGCCAATCTGCGTGCCAACTGCATTGAGGTTAGCGGCAATGTGGATATTTACCGTCCCGATCGTAGAGTGCTGATTCTGTTGCCGTTGCATCATGTTTTGCCGCTGATGGGCTCCGTTATAATGCCGCTGTCGATTGGCGCAACGGTGGTCATGTCGCCATCGATGCAGAGTGCCGATTTGATGGAGACACTGGCCAAAAATGAAGTGGCCATAATCATCGGTGTTCCAAGGCTTTACGAGATGATTCACAAAGCCGTCTTGGCCAAAATACAGCAAAAGGCAGTTGGACGCATTCTTTATAAATTGCTGTCAATCAGACCAAACAAGAAACTTGGGCGTGTGGTGTTCAAAAAGGTTCACCAAACGTTCGGCGGTCACATCGATATTATGGTTTGCGGTGGTGCATCGCTCCCGATTGAAACGGGGATGTTCTATAAAACATTGGGATTCACCGTTTTGGAAGGCTACGGCATGAGCGAGGCTTCGCCAATGATAACCTTCAACCGCCCAGGCCGCGAGCGTGTTGGTACACCAGGCCAAAGGCTTGAAAGTGTGCAAATTGAGATTGTCGATGGCGAAATTCTGGCCAAAGGTCCGAACATCATGCAGGGCTATTACAACCGTCCGAAGGAGACCGAGCAGATTCTTGAAGGCGGTTGGCTCCACACTGGCGATTTGGGCTATCTCGACAACGATGGCTATCTGCACATCACAGGCCGCAAGAAGGAGATTATTGTGCTGTCGAACGGCAAGAACATCAATCCCGTCGAACTTGAGGAAAACATCATGGCAGCATCGCTGATAGTGAAGGAAGTTGCTGTAACAGAGTATAATGGAGTGTTGCACGCACTTGTGGGCATCGATTATAACGAGGTTCATAATCTGGAGATTGACGATGTGAAAAACTATCTGAAAGAGACGTTTTTTCCCGAGTTCAACGCCCGCCAGTCGGCCTACAAGCGCGTGATGCAGTTCACGGTGATTGACGAGCCTCTACCGCGCACCAATCTGGGCAAAATCCAGCGCTTCAAACTTCAAGACATGATTAAGTCGGACACCAAAAAGCCTGTAACACAGCCCGAACCGACGTTTGAAGAGTATGTGGCAATCAAGAAATTCATTGAGGAGCAGACCAATTTTCAAGTATCTGCCAATCAGCATATTGAATACGACATCGCACTCGATTCGCTTGGCAAGGTGGGATTGATAGAGTTTATTCTGCAATCGTACGGCGTCACCCTCACCGACTCGGAACTGGTGGCTTTCAGCAATTTGAAAGCGCTGGCTAGTTTTGTGGCCGAGCATAAGACAAAATTCCAGGTTGAAACGGTCAACTGGTCGCTGATTCTGAAAGAAAAAGTGCAGTTGAAACTGCCGAAAACATCTGTCACTCAGAATATTATAAGAAATGCCAGCAAGGCGCTGTTCAAACTGATTTTCAGATTCAACGGTGAGGGCTCGGAGCAGATTCCGCAAGGACCGTGCATCATCGCGCCCAACCATCAGAGTTTTTTCGACGGACTTTTCGTGGCCTCGTTCATCAAGTCGGCCATAATGCGGAAAACCTATTTTTATGTGAAGAAAAAGCATGTCAAAGGTAAGTTCCTGCAACGGATGGCGCGTCGTAACAATGTGATTGTTATGGATTTACACAACGGTCTGAAGGAGTCGATACAGAAACTTGCCGAGTTGCTCAAGTGCGGGCGCAATGTCATCATTTTCCCCGAGGGTACGCGAACCAAAGACGGCTCGATGGGTGAGTTCAAGAAGACTTTCGCCATATTAAGCGCCGAACTCAATGTGCCTGTTGTCCCCGTGGCCATCAGCGGCGCGTATGAGGCGCTTCCGCGAGGCAAGCATCTGCCGCGTCTGTTCTCGAAAGTCAATGTCAGATTCCTGAAACCGATTTATCCGCTGGGCCATACTTACGACTCGCTTTGCGCGACAGTCAGAAACAGTATCGGGAATTGTTTGTCGAAGTAATTGAGTGTCAGTTTGTTCGGTGATTCATTCAATCAGTCCTTCACGCATTCAATCCTTCAGTTATTCAATCCTTCACGCCTTCAGTTTATGCATAACTGTGCATTCCGCCCAGAAGGAAATTCACGCCGAAATAGGTTATCAGCACCGATAGAAAGGCCACAATCAGGAAGATATGTGCTACTATCGGTTTTTGAAGGCGAGGGAAAAGCGACGCGTGAAGCGGCATTGCGTAGATGAGCATTGTTATCAGCGCCCACACTTCCTTCGGGTCCCAGCCCCAGTAGCGGCCCCACGATTGGTTTGCCCAAATGGCGCCGATGAAGATGCCTGCCGTCAGAAGGAAAAGTGCGGGATAGAGCATCAGTCGGCTTACAACATACAGTGTCTCAACCTGTTCAGCGTTGTTTCGACCGATAATCAGTGCGGCAATGCCGTTTAGCATAAGGAACGCCAGCAGGGTGTAGGCAAGCATCAGCACGCACACGTGGATGCTCAGCAGCGGCGACGCCAGAACAGGCATCAGATGGGTGATTTGCGGATTCGACTCGCCCATCATCGACACCATCAGCGTCAGGCCCGAAATGATGTAGCCGAATGGCAAAATGAGCGAGAAACGTCTTTGCAGACAGAGAGTTAGCACTATCGCGCAAGCCGACATGAATTGCATCGTTTCTGTGCCGTTTGAGAGCGGAAGATGGCCGCCAATGTAGCCGCGCAGGCTGATGGCAGTCAGGTTGTAGATGAGAGCCGCAACCAAAACTGCGTTGAGCGCAATGGCGAGCGGTCTGTTGGTCGGTTTGCGGCGTGCCAGGCCAATGGTAAAGACAAAAAAGCAGATAATGCCGATGGTTGTGAGCGCCATAGCGAGTATCTTTGTCAGGTTCAGCGTGTTAAAGATGATTTCAGCCTTCATGCGGCGGACCGATGGCAACACGGTGGCAGCCGTTTTTACCTGATACTGACCAATTTTGCCGATAATGTGCGTCAGACTGTCATAGTTGTGGGTGAAAGCCAACTCGCCAACATAATCCATTGATTTCTTGATAAAAAGCCATTCGTCGTTGGGCATGTCGAGTGGCAGATTGTCGGCGGAACTGTACCAAACAATCTGGTTATCAGCCAGATGCGGAAATGTTTTCAGCATCTGCCCGTTGAGCAGCATCTGAATAATGTTCAGTTTTTCGTCGGCTTCGCGCCACGATTTTGCGCCAGGCACATCCTTGCCGCTGAAAATGTCGGAAACAGCATTGTCGAGTTTGCTGCCGTTTGTGATTAAATCGTTGTACGATACATATTTGCGTCCGCTGCCGATTGAGTTTCTTGCTTCACCTTTCAGTTTAATCATCGGCTCATCGGCCCATTGTGACGGGTTTAGAATCCAGCCGACAAAAACCTGTTCGGCGCTCATTCCCTTATAGTTAGGCTTGCCATAAAGTTTGATGCAGAAATTACGTGCCACGGTCTGAACAGGACAGATGCGACTGCCATTGTAGGTGTGAAGCCGCCCGAAATCAGCCGCAACGGGGCGTGGAACGGTTGCGGTGCCTGCCATTGCCGAAAGGGGCAAAAGTGTAGAAAATGCTATCGCGGCAAGCGTCAATTTACTGTTTGCCAGACGTTTGAGTGTCTGGCGAAACCCTTCGCCAGGCAACAAAAGCATCAGAATCATCGATAGGAAAAGCAACGCATAGCCGACGTAGGTGATGCCGATGCCCGCAGGGTCGTGTGACACAGACAGATAGGTGCCGTAGCCGTCGGGGTCGTAGCCCGATTGGTAGAAGCGCCAGTTGTGGTATTCGGCAATCTTGTTCATTGACACTGAAGCAGTTGCGCTGTCGCTATCGGTTTTGAATGTGATGCGGCTCACATAGTCCATCGGCGATTGAGTGCCAGGGTAAGTCTCTATTTCAAAACTATTTAACTCAATGCTGAACGGCAGTTTGATGAACTGGCCGCCATTGGAAGAGATGGCCATATTGGCAGGCTCGTCCAACCGCACGTGAGTGGTGCCCTGAAGCCCGAAAATGTGAGTGGTGAGCGCGCCAGTAAGGATTGTTACGAACGCCAGATGAAGCGCAAAACGCACTGGTCGTGCAAACATCCGCTGACGGAAAATGTAGATTGTTCCAGCAATGGCTAATACCGTCCAAATGGCTGAAAACCAAACTGAACCATAAATATTTTCTGAAACAAACGGCGTTCCGAACAGTTTTTCAACCACTGTTGCTGCCGCCATCACTGCTAACGCCGCAATGTATGCGGTGATGATTGTTATTTTCAATGTTTTCATATGGTGGCAAAGGTAGTTTAAAAATTTGAAGACAGCAGAATTAAGTATAAATCGCTTTTTTTTAGGCGAGAAATGTTATCATCATTATCTTTGCCCCCACCAAATGAAGGCAAAACACAAAATATCGGCCATTCTGCTGCTGGCAGTTTTTCTGACCCGCATTGCCGTGCTGTCGGTGCATACCCACGAGCCTGTCTATCATGCTGATTATGAGTGTGAACAGTGTGCGCACCACGCTTGTCATTCGGGCCATTTGACTGAATTGCAACTGGCCAACAGCGAGTGTCTTCTTTGCCAATTGTGCCAATTGCCTTTTGCAATGGCGTTGGCTTTATCCACTGCATCATTCTTATTACTAACAAGATACATTAGCGTTGCTGAATGCAGGATTATTCCTTGCAATCGGCCAAACTGCATTCGCGGACGCGCCCCACCTTTGATGTAAGCACTCATTTTTTTTAATTCATTGTCAGCAAGATGCAGACGCATGATGCTAATATTATGCGTGGCTGTATAACTGTCTGGCAAGCGTAGTGTTTACATCAAAATTATTCTAAATGACACATTTTATGGCTGTTGCGGCCGTGCTTTGCGCGCTGACCGACACAGTAATCGATATTGACGAAGTAACCGTATCGGACCACGCCGTGCGGGCTGCACAAACCCACACATCGCTGACCGCGATACAGGTGAGCCGCGACTATCTGCAGCAGAACTTCTCGGGCAGCCTGATGCAGTCGCTGCAAGGCATTCCAGGCGTAAAGGCGATGAGCATCGGGTCGGGGCAGTCGAAGCCGACAATCCGCGGACTCGGTTTCAACAGGATGGTGGTGGCCGAAGACGGCATTAAACACGAAGGGCAGCAGTGGGGCGACGACCATGGCCTTGAAATTGACCAGTTTGCCGTTGACCGCGTTGAAGTGATTAAAGGTCCTGCGGCCTTGCTTTACGGCAGCGATGCCATTGGTGGTGTTATATGCCTTTATACCAACCATATACCCACCGATAGCGTGAGCGGTGCGGTACAGGTTTTTGGTCGCTCGAACAATGGACAGTTGGGGGCGTCAGCAAAAATCGGGCTGCGCCGAAGCAGTTTCTTTTTCCGCGCCAACATCACGGCCATCAACTACGGCGACTACAAGATTCCTGCCGACAGCATCCAGTACTACTCATACTACATCAAACTGAAAGACAGCAGATTGCGTAACACGGCGGGGCTTGAGCGCGATGGCAGTCTGATGGTGGGCTATGCGGGATATAATTTCCACACCGACCTGTGCGTGTCGGATTCGTACTCGAAAAGTGGATTTTTCGCCAATGCTCACGGGCTCGAGGTGCGGTTGTCCGACATCGACTACGATCGTTCAACGCGTGACATCGACCTTCCGCATCAGTGGGTGAACCATCTTAAAGTGTTGGGCCACAGTAGTTGGCGGAACGATGTCGTATCGGTTGATGCGTCGCTTGCCTATCAGCAGAACAGGCGCGAGGAATGCTCGGAACCTGTGTCGCACGGCTATATGCCGACACCCAGCGACGAGATGGAACGCCACTTCGACAAGAGCACCTACACGGCCAACATCGGACTGAAAATGTCGCTCGGGCGGCATAGTCTTAGCGGTGGTGCGAATGCTGAATATCAGCACAATAGACGCTCGGGATGGGGCTTTATAATTCCCGATTTCGAGACAGGAAGTTTGGGCGCGTATCTGCTTGACAAGTACGAACCGTCTGACAACCTGAAACTTAATGCAGGCCTGCGTTTCGACCATGCGCAAACGCACATCCACAGTTACAACGATTGGTACAAGACGCCCGTTGGCACCGATTCGGTCTATAAGCAGCGCTCAACCGACATCGACTTGACATTCAGCAATTTGACATGGTCGGTTGGTGCGGTTTACAGTGCGGGTGCGTGGCTGATGAAGGCCAACGTGGGCAAGAGTTTCCGCATTCCGATTCCGAAAGAGTTGGGCGCTGACGGCATCAACTATCACATTTTCCGTTACGAGCGCGGCAATGCCGAACTCAACCCCGAAGTGTCATACCAGTTGGATTTAAGTGTTTATAGGTCAGGCAAATTGCTAACGGTTCAAGTTGAGCCGTATGTGAATTATTTTCCGAACTATATCTATCTGAATCCGACGGCGCAATACGAGGAAGGGTTGCAACTCTACCACTACACGCAGGCCGAAGTGTTACGTTATGGCATTGAGTGTCAGGCTGATTACAAGATTACGCGACACTTTGAAGCCGAACTGAAGGGCGAGTATCTCTATGCCGAACAGTTGTCGGGCGCGAAAAAGGGTTATACGCTGCCGTTCTCAACACCGTGGTCGGCCGATGCGGGGCTGAAATACAGCCACAAACGCCACGGCGAGGGAAGCATCGGACTGAACGTGCATTTTGTCGGAAAACAGGATAATATCGTTCCGCCAGAAAAGCCCACCGACGGCTATTGGACGCTCAACCTGACGGCAAACCACCGTTTCCGCTTGACGGGCAGCAGCATAAATGTGTCGCTTCACGCTGATAATCTGCTAAATAAGCGCTACTACGACCACACCAGTTACTACCGTCTGATTGACGTGCCTGAGGCAGGACGGAATTTTGCGGTTATGGTTGGTTGGGAATTTTGAATGTATGCACTAACACAAACTAAAAACACAAACACTAACTGAAAATGGAAAACAAAACAACCTTAAATGTTTAATAAATAAAAATTTACAATAATGAAAAAGATATTTAATATGAGCCTTATCGCGGCTCTCGTAACTGTGGCATTTTTATTTGCATCGTGCAACAAAGATGACGAAACACCAGAAAAACCGACAATTACGCTAACCGAAGTGGGACACGACAACAGCCGTCACGCCCATCCGGGTCACGACCTGCACCTTGAAGCCGACGTTTTGGCCGAAGGCTTGATCAGCCGAATCGACATCGAGATACATCAGGAAGAAGGAAGCGGTTTTGAAATCGAAAAATCGTTTACCGATGGTAAATACATAGGTGTCAAGAATATAGAGTTTCATGAGCATATCGATATTCCTGCCGATGCGCCTATGGGCGAATATCACCTTCACTTCACGGTTACCGACAAGGAAGGCCAGCAAACGACGGCCGAATGCCACATCGAAATTGTTGAGGATGACGATGATAATGATGACGAACACGAACATTCACATAATGAATAAAAGATGAAAAAAAGCATTTTTTCAGCGTTTCTGCTGTGCGCACTCTGTGCGTGCAGCAGTTCCGACAAAGCGGAAGATATGACAATGCCAGAAATCAGCGCCGATGGTGTTGATGCTTGTCCTATTGATTGTCAGCGGTTTAAGCGTAGTAGTGTAATTGCTTTCCACTATCAGTTTTCCGACAATGTTGAGTTGGGTGGCTATAACATTGAGGTTCACAACAATTTCGACCACCATACCCACAGCACATCGGCGGCCGAATGCGAAATTGAAACCGAAAAAAAGCCAGTGAATCCGTGGGTGTTCAACAGCGATTTTGACATTCCCGAAGGCTTGCGAACTTACACGGCAGTCATCAACATCGACATTCCTGCCGACATCGACCCAGGTGATTACCACTTTATGGTCCGACTGACAGACCAGGCTGGTTGGCAGCAACTGAAATCGATGGCTATCAGGATTGAAGAGTAAATCCGTGCGTAGGGTACGTTGGCCGCTTGACCGACAGTGCCTTACGCTTTTTTTATCTCTACGCAAAAACGTTGCATCTAAACTTCCCGGCTTTCCATTTATTTATGTACTTTAGCGCCGCAAATCTCGAAGTATGAAAAAAGCGTTGATAATAGTTATCGTGTTGAACATCTTGCGGTTAGCGTTTATGCCGTTTATCGGGCTGACGCCGCAGGAATCTTACTTCGCCTATTATGCCGACCACCTTTCGCTATCGTACTACGACCATCCGCCGCTGGTGGGCTACACCATCTGGCTGTTTATGAGCGTGTTCGGTCACAATATGTTCGCTGTCAAATTTGCGTCGTTTCTGATAACGCTGCTGGCGCAACTGGCATTTTTTGCGCTGGCGTCGCAGGTGTTGCGCAGCGACCGTAAATACTTGGCCTGGATCATTTTCTGCACGTCGATGCTTGTAACATCGCTCTCACTGCAGAATTGTCCCGACGTGGTGCTGACGCTCTTCTGGACGCTCTCAATCTGGGCACTCTATCGCGCAATCTTCAACGGCGAGAACCGCTTTTGGATTTACGCAGGACTCTTTATGGGACTGGCATTCGACAGCAAATTCCCAGCCGTCGGGCTGCCCGCTGGACTATTGCTTTTCCTGCTCTTCTCGGGGCGCTACCGTCATTTGCTTGCAAAGCCGTGGCCCTACATCGCGATAGGCATAATGGTGCTTCTGGCCTTGCCGGTGCTCATCTGGAACGCACAAAACGATTTTGTTTCGTTCCGGCTAAGTTCAGTGCTTCGCGCTGAGCCGTTCGACAGCGATACCCCACAAAATATCTTCCAATTTATTCTGTCACAGATAATTATACTAATGCCCGTGTTGTTTGTCGGGTTGTGGTGGCTGTTCGGCAAATACTTGTGGCGAATCGTTACGAAACCAAACCAGACCAACCCTGAGATATGGTTCCTGTTCTGCTTCTTTATGCCAATTTTCATGGGTGTCTACCTTGTGTCGATTTTCGGCGAAGTCAAATACAACTGGCTGATACCTACTTATATAAGCGGCATTGTACTGATGGCGCGATTCATTAAAATGCGCTGGCAGAAATGGCACTGGATTTCGACATCTGTGCTCTATGCCGTATGCATATATTATATTGTGCTGGCGCCGCAATCGGCTTTTGTAAAATACGATTTGGGATTGGATTCCAAACAGTTGGCTGACGAAGTGGCCGAAATCCACGCTGCCAATCCAGGCACGTTCGTTTTTGCTACCGACGGCTACAAAACGGCTTCGAAAATCAGTTTCTACAGCACCGACACCATCTACGGCCCGCAGATTATCGACCAAACGCCTTATCATTTCGGCTATGTTGGACTTGATACAAAGCAACTTACTGGCAAAGACGGCATTCTGGTGAAACCGCGCCTGAACAGCAGCACGCCGTTCCACCTGATTGTGCCATATTTCAGCGAAGTGAAGAAGGTGAGAAGCATCAAAGTGGCTGGCCTGCCTGCCTACGATGTGTTCTACTGCGTTGGTTATAAGGGTGTTGCGCCGAATAACGATTGATACAATAAATATCGAACTAAACATAAATTGATAATGAATAAGAAACATAATCTGGGTACCATCTGCGTGCAAGAGGGATGGAAACCGAAAAAGGGCGAGCCGCGTGTGCTGCCCATCTATCAGAGCACAACTTTCAAATATGACAACACCGAGCAGATGGCCGACCTGTTCGACCTGAAGGCGTCGGGCTACTTCTACACCCGTCTGCAAAACCCCACAAACGACGCAGTAGCGGCAAAAATCTGCGCTCTTGAGGGCGGTGTGGCCGCAATGCTCACATCGTCGGGTCAGGCGGCAAGTTTCTACGCCGTTTTCAACGTTTGCGAGGCTGGCGACCATTTTGTGTCATCATCGACCATCTACGGCGGAACATACAACCTTTTTGCCGTGACAATGAAGAAGTTGGGCATCGAATGCACATTTGTCGACCCCGACGCTTCGGAAGAGGAAATCAGCAAGGCTTTCCGCCCTAACACCAAATGCTTGTTCGGCGAAACCATCGCAAACCCGGTTTTGAGCGTGCTCGACATCGAGAAATTCGCCCACATCGCCCACTCGCACGGCGTTCCATTGATTGTTGACAACACTTTCCCAACGCCAATCAACTGCCGTCCGTTTGAGTTCGGCTGCGACATTGTGACACATGCCACCACCAAATATATGGACGGCCACGCAACCAACGTAGGCGGCTGCATTGTTGATAGCGGCAACTTCGACTGGGAAGCCCACAAGGACAAGTTCCCTGGCCTGACCGAACCCGACCCGTCGTACCACGGACTTGCCTACAGCAAGGCTTTCGGCAAGGGTGCCTACATCACCAAAGCCACTGCACAACTGATGCGCGACCTAGGTTCGATTCAGTCACCGCAGAACGCGTTCCTACTGAATCTGGGACTTGAGACTCTGCACGTTCGTATGCCGCGCCACTGCGCAAACGCACAGGCTGTGGCCGAATATCTTGAGAAGAACCCGAAAGTGGCATGGGTCAACTATTCGGGCTTGAAGTCGAGTCCGTATTACGCTCTGGCACAGAAGCAGTTCACCAACGGCCAGTCGTGCGGCGTAGTAACCTTCGGGGTTAAGGGCGGCCGTGAGAAGGCCATCACCTTTATGGACAGTCTGAAACTGGCTTGCATTGTAACTCACGTGGCCGATGCCCGCACCTGCGTTCTGCACCCAGCAAGCCACACTCACCGCCAACTCACCGACGAGCAACTGCTCGAGGCCGGCGTCAAACCCGACCTTATCCGTTTCTCGGTTGGTATTGAGGACATTGAGGACATCATTGCCGATTTGGAACAGGCTTTTGCGAAGATTTGAAATTAAACACGGGGAAATTTGTTCGAGCACTGATTTTATAATAAAACACCATAAAATATTCATTATGAAAGCATTAGCAACCATCGCAACAATTGCGGCTTTGGCAACATCTTTGTCAACCGCAGCGCAGACCGACCTTCCGGAATTCAACAAAATCAAGGTTTACGGAAAGATGGAAGTGAGCATCAAATTCGGTCAGGAACAAAGCGTCACGGTGAAAACCGACGAGCAGTACAAGAAGGATATCAGCGTCGAGGTTGTCGATGGCCAGTTGCGTATTGGCGCGGGTTCTGTCGTTCCGCGCCAGACCAATGTGGTGGTAATTATCGGTTGCCCGAAACTCGATGCCGTTGAATTAGGTGGCGGTGCCAAATGCTTCAACAGTGGCGCAATCACAACGCCTGTGCTTCACCTTGAGGCCGGAGCCGGAACCGAACTCGATTTTCTGGTTGAATCGGACTCTGTTGATTTGATGGTGGCTCGCGGCGGATTTGCACGATTGAGCGGAAAATCACGCGCCGTGCGGCTCAAGACATCGTCAGGCGGTTCGTATGCTGCTGACGAGATGGAAAACAGTGTTTTCTACGCCGAAATGGGTGGCGGCATTGCCCGCACCAAAACATCGGACAAGATTGTAGCCAACCTGGCCGCCAAAGCCACGCTGCTCTACACCGGCTCACCGAAAATAGAGAAGAAGGAAGGCTCAAAGGGCGAAATCAAGCCTGATGAGGAGTAGTTTTTAAGTTATAAGTATTAAGTTTTTGAAGTTTTAAGTTTTTAAGGCATAAGTAGGGACGTCATATTATGGCGTCCACAAACGTAGGGACACACCGCGTGTGTCCGAAACAATGTAAGGACGTCACAGTGTGGCGTCCGCACTAATCGATTATTCGATTAATCAATTATCCGATTCACCAACAAAATGGAAATAAAGTCTGCCGAATTTGTAATGAGCAACACCGATTTTCGGAAGTGCCCGCCGCCGACAATGCCCGAATACGCATTTATCGGCCGCTCAAACGTGGGCAAAAGTTCGCTCATCAACATGCTGACTGGCAACCAGAAGTTAGCCAAAGTGTCGGGCAAACCGGGTAAAACACAGACTATCAATCATTTCATCATAAATAAGAACTGGTATCTGGTCGACCTTCCGGGATATGGCTACGCGCAAACGGCCAAATCGGAGCGCCGCACGTGGCAGTCGTTCATTGGCGACTACATCCGCAACCGCGAGAATCTTTACTGCCTTTTCATCCTTGTCGACAGCCGCCACGAGCCGCTCGCTAACGACCTTGAGTTCATCCGCTGGGCTGGCACGCAAGGCATTCCAATCGCCATTGTTTTCACCAAAGCCGACAAACTCTCGAAATCGGCACTAAACAGAAACACAGACATTTACAAACAACGTCTGCTCGAAGATTGGGAGGAGTTGCCGCCGTGCTTCATCACATCGTCGGAGAAGCGCGAAGGCCGCGATGAGATTCTGGATTTCATTGACGTAGCCAATTCTGGCGAGAATGCAGAAGACGCTGATTAGACTAATTGGCGCTGATTTCCAAGCCAAATTGAATCCTTTTTTTCAAATATGGCATTCATATTTGCGCATATCGAGAAAAATTTTTATAAATTTGGTTTGATAATTTTTAACACTAAAAATTTAACGCTATGGTTAGTTTAATTAAAACTTTTTTCTCGAAATTCTTTGATTTTTCGGGGCGTACATCACGTAAGGACTTCTGGCTCACATGGTTGTGCCTTATTTTGTTAGGTATTGTAATTACAGTAATAACTGCATTAGTACCTGTGCTAGCTCTTATAACGTGGATTTATGGACTTATTATTCTCATCCCGAGTTTGGCAATGGGCGCACGCCGCTTGCGCGATGCAGGATTCTCGCCATGGTTGATGCTTCTGTTGCTCATTGGCATCGGTGGTTTAATTCTGATTATCCTCTGGATTTTCCCGAAAAAATAACAGTCTTTCCGACTGAAAAACAAAGAGTCGTCGTTCGTTGGCGGCTCTTTTTTTCCCACCAAAAATCGTTTTCATTGTTCGTTCATCGTGTTTTTTCATCGGTTTGCACAACAAATCGCGCAACAAATCCAAAAGTCGCCAAATGAAAAATAAGATTCTTATTTTTGTACTTTAATAATTAAAATCATCATGTGATGAAAAAGGCATTTTTTACACTGGTTGCGACATTCTCGGTAATTGCCGCCATGGCGCAAAATGGTCCGGTTGTGAGTTGGACAGAATCGACATACAACTTTGGCGAAATCAAAGAGGCCGATGGCCCTGTAACACACAAGTTTGAACTGACCAACACCGGCGACGCGCCACTTGTCATTACCTACGTTAAACCATCGTGCGGCTGCACCACATCCGATTACACAAAGGAACCTATCATGCCAGGTGCAAAAGGCTATGTTTCTGCAACATACAATCCGCAAGGGCGCCCGGGTCCGTTCAACAAATCGATTGATGTGACTACCAACTGCAAGCCAGAGGTCACAACCGTCAGATTCAAAGGCAATGTTATTGAACGCGAAAAAACGATAGCCGACCTGCATCCGCGCAAAATTGGCGAACTTAACCTCGAGGTGAACCACATTTCACTGCTCAAAGTGAAGAATACCGAAGTGAGAACCGACAGCGCAAGCATTGCCAACCTCACTGACAAACCGCTGAAGATTACCTTCGCTAGCGTGCCTAAACACATAAAAATCAAAGCCGTTCCTGAAACTCTGGAACCCAACCAGCAGGGCAATATTATTGTTGAATACGATGCCACACAGCGCAGCGACTGGGGTTTTGTGATGGACAAAGTAATCATCTCAATCAACGGTAACACCAACAGTAATAAAAACATCCTTTCGATAAGCGCAACGATTGAGGAGGATTTCTCAAAATACTCGCAGGATCAACTCGAGTCGGCACCAAAAATGGTGTTTGATGAGACAAGTTTCAATTTCGGAGCAATCACCCAAGGCGAGAAAGTAAACCACTCGTTCAAATTCCGCAATGAGGGTAAGAGCGACTTGGTAATCAGAAAGATAACAACATCGTGCGGCTGCACTGCTGTCAACAGCAAACCTGATGTTATCAAGCCTGGCGAATCATCGTCAATTGACATCACCTTCAATTCGGTCGACAAAACAAACCGGCAGAACAAAAGCATCACAATAATCTGCAACGACCCGAAAAACTCGCAACAGATTCTGCACATTGTTGGTGACGTGAGAAAGAAACAATAACTATAACTGCAAAAAAACAACTGCAGGCGGCTTTCTTTGTCAGATTGCCGCCCGCACTATTTTATCGCGATGCTGAAAAAACGACTTCTGATGATGGCAATTTTGCTGATGCCGCTTGTATTTGGCGGCCTTGCGCAAAATCCATTCAGCATCAACACCGACATCAATACGGCAGGAAAAACCCTGAAACAGGTGATAACCGAAATTGAAAACAGATACGATGTATCTTTTTCATATTCTGACAATTTGCTTCCCAAACGTCATCTCAATAGAATCGACAACGGCAAAAATCTCGGCCAATTTCTCGAAAATCTGCTGTATCAGCATAATATCGGATATAAAATCATTGACAATCAGATAGTTCTTTTTCAATCAGAAAGAAAAGCAAAGCAGTTTCATCTGACCGGATACATCACTGACAGTAAAAATTCCGAGATAATTGTGAATGGCGCCGTGTATGTATTCGACCTTGGAATGGGCACAATATCAAATAATTACGGTTATTTTTCAATTCTACTCCCCGAAGGCCGCCACATCATCAGAACCAACAGCCTCGGCTATTTGACTTGCGACACGACAATCAATCTGACCTGCGACACCGTCTGCCAAATTGAACTTCAGCCGGTCTCATTCCAGATGAGAGAAATTGTTGTAACTGACAAAAACAGAGACGATTTCATTGCCTCGGCAATGAGTTCAATAGCAAAATTCGACATCGAGAAACTGAAACAGATGCCCAACGTGCTTGGCGAACACGACGCGCTGCGCAACCTCGACATGCTGTCAGGAATGCAGATGAGCGAATTCTCAACCAGTAACATCTGCGTGCGCGGCGGTGCCGGCGACCAGACTCTGTTTCTGATGGACGAGGCCAACATCTACAACGCATCGCACTTTGGAGGCTTTGCCTCGGTGTTCAACCCCGATGTGGTGAAACACATAAACATTCACAAGAACGAACTGCCTACAAGCGAGACAGGTGCTCTATCGTCGGTGATTGATGTGCGCATGCGCGACGGCGACATGCAGAAGTGGCACACCAAAGGCACCGTCGGTCTGCTGACAGCCCGTCTGCTTGTCGAGGGGCCACTGAAGAAGGACAAATCATCGCTTCTGATAGCAGTGCGCCGCACCTTTGCCGACCAAATTGCCAAGCCGATAATGAACGCCATCAACTTCAAACTCAACTTCTACTACTACGACTCCAACATCAAGTTCAACTACAAGTTCAATCCGCGAGACCGTATCTACTGGTCGTGGTACACGGGCGGCGACCATCTGGACCACTCGATGTATCTGAAGCGCATCAACCACATTTCAACTCTGCGTTGGAACCACATTTTCGGCGAACACCTGTTCTGCAACACGTCGGTTATCGGGTCGTTCAACCGCACCGATCTGCTTAACTTCCACTATAACGGCGAATTCAAATGGCGGTCGATATGCTGGGACACAAAGGCAAAAATCGATTTCACCCACCATGTGAACGACCTTGTCAGTCTGAAATACGGATGGCAGACCATATTCTACAGCCTAGAGCCTTTCGACCTCACCCCCGACGACGAGAACATCTCATTCAAAGACTCCCGCATTCACGCGCAACCAATTTATAATCACGGTATTTACATCGATCAGAATTACAATCTCGGGGCGCGGCTGACAATGGATGCCGGCTTCAGGCTGAACAGCCACAGCGGACCAACCGACCACAACAACGCAAGGGATTCAACCATATTCTATCCGGAATGGAACATTACGGCATGCTATCGCCCATCGGAGGATATGCTCATAAAACTGAACTCATCATTGAAATACCAACCCATCCACCAGATGCAAATCAGTTCCTACGGCATCACCGTAAACCGCTGGATGCCAGCCAACTCGCGGTTCATGCCCGAACAAAGCCTCAACATATCGGTCAGCGCCAATTATAAGGCTACCGACTGGATGAATGTGAGTGCAAACATCTATCAGCGACGGCTGAAGAATCTGATTGAAACACTTCAGGAAGTGCGACTTCTGTATGAAATCAACCCCGAAAGGTTCGCTCACAACTCGTCGGTGAAAATTCACGGCTGCGAACTGTCGGCCTCCGTCACAACCGACAAACTGCTGATGACTGCCACCTACGACTACACCGACTCGAGATGGCTCACCTACGGCCTCAACAACGACCAGAACTATCCGGCATCGTTCATCAGAAAGCATTCATTCATTATTTCAGGCACATACCACATCAACAACAGAATGCGAGTGTCGTCGGCATGGCAGATAGCGTCGGGCCTCCCCTACACTGCCGCCGTTGGCAAATATGTTATTGACGGAAAAACAGTTATGCAGTTCGACAACGACAAAATCAATACCGAACGCCTGCCAAACTATAACCGCCTCGATGTCAGTCTGGACATCGACAGCCGGAAAAATCCTTCGCGTAAATGGAACAGTTACTGGAACATATCGGTCTATAATCTGTATGCCCGCAAGAATCCGCTTGGCGTGTCGTACTTCACCACCAACGACCTCGGCCAGGTTGAACTCAATCCCGGCTACTACTACTTCTATCAATTTGTGCCATCAGTGTCGTACAAGTTCGAGTTCTGATTGTTATTCAGTCATTTAACCATTTGTTGATATTTTGGTCACAATGTTTCGGAAAAAAAACGCTGCGATACAAATTATTTATAATTTTGTCAGTGGTGATTTATAAAAACAAACATTTGAAAATCAATCAACTATGTTGTCTGCGCCGATAAAATTGTTCTCTGGAACCGCAACACGTTATCTTGCCGAAAAAATTGCCGACAGTTATGGTATAACATTAGGCCGTTCTTTGGTTCAGCACTTTGCCGATGGTGAATTTGCCACATCGTACGAAGAAACCGTCCGCGGCTCAAATCTTTTCATCATCCAATCGACATTCCAGCCGAGCGACAATCTGCTCGAGTTGCTGATGATGATTGATGCCGCCAAACGTGCTTCGGCCTACAAGATTATCGCTGTGATGCCTTATTTCGGCTTTGCCCGTCAGGACCGCAAGGACCGTCCGCGCGTGTCAATCGGCGCAAAACTGGTTGCCGACCTGCTCACCGCTGCAGGCGTGTCGCGCGTCATCACAATGGACCTGCACGCCGACCAGATTCAGGGATTCTTCAACTTGCCAGTCGACCACCTGTACGCTTCATCGATTTTTGTACCGTATCTGCGCAGCCAGAATATTAAAGATCTGACAATTGCAGCACCCGATATGGGCGGCTCAAAACGCGCAAACGCATATGCACAATACTTGAACGCCCCGATGGCCATCGGTCACAAGCACCGCGCAAAAGCCAACGTGGTTGACGAGTTGCGCATTATTGGCGATGTGAAGGACCGCAACGTTGTCCTCATCGATGATATGATTGACACCGCTGGCACCATCACCAAAGCCGCGCAAGTGATTATGGACCAGGGCGCAAGCAGCGTCCGCGTGATGGCTACACACCCGATTTTCTCGGGTCCAGCCTACGAACGCCTGATGGATTCGCCAATCACCGAGGTCATCACCACCGACACCATTCCTTTGAAGCAGGAATGCGACAAGATAACCGTTCTTTCGGTTGCCGACTTGTTCGCCAACACCATCAAAAGCGTCTATCAGGAGCGGTCAATCAGTTCGAACTTTATTTTCTGATAAAAACACAACAAAATATGCAAGCCCTGAATCGAAAACGGTTCGGGGTTTGTTGATTTTGGCGGATAAAAAATGGAGAAAACTGAACTTCTCCGCCAGTCGATTCATCGATTATCCGATTCACCATTAATTATTTTTATATATCTTTTCGGCAAGTTTTTAGAGAGATGGACACTACTTATTTTTGCAATCAGAGCATTATTCCAGTACGCACCGAGCCGCGCGAAGGAGCCGAAATGGAAACACAGATTCTGTTTGGCGAAATGTATCGGTCAATGGAAACCGATGGTAATTGGGCTCGCATCAAAATCAATTCCGACGGTACGGAAGGATGGATAAACAGCAAACTGCTTATGCCTGTTGAAGGCGACCAGTTGCACCGTCTGCTGGCTTCGGAACGCCATGTTGCCAGCCGCCCGCTCGACTTCCTGGTTGTCGACAATCAATGGCAGATGCCCCTGCCCGCTGGTTCGGTTCTCTACGGCCGCGGCCCGAGTTTCAACATCGAGGTTGGCAATCATCTTTACTCTTACTATTCTGACTCACAGCGATATAGCGACAAGCGCAACAATGTGACAATGCTTGCCGAATCGCTCATCGGGGCACCGTATCTTTGGGGAGGAAAAACAATGCTGGGCATCGACTGCTCGGGATTCACGCAGGTGCTGTTCAGCACTGTGGGCATTCAGTTGCCACGCAACGCATCGCAACAGGCCACAATGGGAATGGCTGTGCCATTCATTGATAATGCCCTGCCGTGCGACATTGCCTTCTTCGACAACAACGCAGGCGATATAACTCATGTGGGTTTAATCATGAGCGGCAACCGCATAATCCACGCCTCGCGTGGCCGTGTGCGCGCCGACAGCATCGACCATCAGGGAATCTACAACAACGAGTTGAACGAATACACTCACAAACTGCGTCAGATAAACAGAGTGATTCCCGCTTGATGTATGGGCTGGCTGAAGACCATACAACTGCTGGGCACCGATTTGTTGTCGCTCTTCTCGCCACCAAAATGCTGCGCTTGCGGCAATGCCCTGGTTCGGGGCGAAAAAATGCTATGCACCCACTGCATCATGAAAATGCCCAAAACCAATTTCCACAAGGTTCGCGGAAATATGGTTGAAAAAAGTTTCTGGGGCCGCGTTCCGATAGAATATGCCACATCATTCTTCTATTTCATCAAAGACAGTGATTTTCAGCATCTTCTCCACTCTTTAAAGTACAACGGCCGCAGCGATATCGGTATTTATCTGGGAAAACATTTTGGCCATGAACTGATACGCCAGCCCGAATTCAGCCATTTCGATTCCATTATTCCCGTTCCGCTTCATCCCGATAAACTTCGCAAACGAGGTTACAATCAGAGCGAGATGTTTGCCCGAGGGCTGTCGAAATCGATGAATATTCCTGTTGAAACCAAAGCGCTGACACGCACAATTTTCACTGAAACTCAAACACATAAGAACCGCATCGAGCGTTGGGAGAACGTGAAAAGCGTTTTTGCTGCCAACCCAGCCGTCAACCTCAACGGCAAGCACATTCTGCTTGTGGATGATGTGCTGACCACTGGCGCCACCATCGAGGGCTGCGCCAACGCACTGCTTAAGACAAACCCTGAAGTTAAAATCAGCGTGGCCACGCTGGCGTTTGCGCATTCGATGTGAGTTGGAAGATTGTTGAATCGGTTAATCGGCCAATCGTATAATCGATTGAACAACAGTCAATTCACCGATTCACCATCCCGATATCTATCGGGACACCAAATAACTGTTGTCCGTTGTCTGAAGTCAAAACTCACTGCCTTGCGTAGAGTTTCCCTGGCATTCCGCGGACAACACCGTTCAGTTCCATTGTGAGCAGAAGCGACGATACTTTGGGCATGGTCATTCCTGTGTTGCGGCAGATTTCATCGATGGTGAGTTCGCCGTCTTGCAGAGCGTCGTAGATTTTCTGGCTTTCGGCATCGAGTTCTACAAACAAAGAACGCTGCACAGGCTTCGGCTTTGTGTTCCATCCCAAAATATACTCCACATCGGCAAACGATTCAACCAGATGCGCCTGGTTGGTCTTGATAAGTTTGTTGCAACCCGATGAGAATTTGTCGGCTGGACGGCCAGGAAGGGCGAAAACATCGCGGCTATAAGAGTTTGCCAACTCTGCCGTGATGAGCGAACCGCCTTTCACATCAGACTCAACAACAATGGTGGCATCGCACAAGCCAGCAATGATGCGGTTGCGGCGCACGAAATTTGTCTTGTCGGGAACGGTTTTCGGAAAAAATTCGGTCACCAGACCGCCCGTTTTCACCATTTCGGCGGCAATGCCGCGGTGGGCTGTCGGGTAGATGGTGTCAAGGCCGTGAGCAAGCACGCCGTAGGTTGGCACGCCAAACTCGATGCACGCTTTGTGCGCCGCCACATCAATTCCGTATGCAAGACCACTCACAATGCAAACGTCGGAATATGAGCGGCTTACAGCCTCAACCAATTCGCGGCAGAACGCCTGTCCGCGCTGCGTGGCGCTGCGGGTGCCCACCATTGAGAGGTATTTCTTATTGGAATCGATGCGCTGCCCTTTCACGAAAATCACCAGCGGACTGTCCTCGCAAGCCTTCAGACGCTCTGGATAATCCTTGTCGTACCAGGTGAGAATGCTGATGTTGAATTTCTCGGCAAACTCCATCATCTCATCGGCATAGCGGTAGTAATCGTCAGCACGGATGGCATCGGCGAGAACTTGTCCAACACCAGGAATACGCTGTAATTCAGCATCTTTTCTATTGAACAATCCTTTAATTCCACCAGCATACGAGATGATACGTTTCGACATCATGCTGCCGATGCCAGGCACCGCCCACAGCGCCAGACAGTCACGCAAGTCAGGTTTGTCCTGCTCCATCAGTTGCTCTTCTTTTTTATCGTTTCGAGGATGGCAAACGCACGTTTGATTTTTTCAATTTGCTCATCGTCAAGCAAATTTATACAAACATTCGGATATTTTGCAACTCCGCCAGGGGTGTTTTTAAAAACGGTAAGATTGGTGCGGAAACGAGTTTTGGTTATCTCATAACCTGCAAATTCCGATGCGTCGATTTCAATTGAATTATTATCTGTACGGATTGGCCAAAGTGCTTTATAGCGGACAATTACCTTGTCGGGGCCAACAAAAATTATCACAAAATTGTTGCCGAACAGCACAGCCACTGCAACATAGATTAGCAAAACCGCGATGCCGCCAAACAGCCACATCAGGTTTGTGCTGAAATTGCCCCAGTAAATCACCGTCACCGACAGCACCACCAACACTGGCACAAAAGCGTAGGCCAGGCGCACTTGCGATGCTTTATTTGCGTTGTTGATTTCCATTGTCAGTCGGTTTTTGTTTTGCCAATAGCGGCACCGACATAAATACATAAAGCGTACCAAACGAACTTGGTTGGTCAAATTTAATTGGCGGTTGGTCAAAGGATGGCGAAAATCAATATCTGTACCGCTGCGCCCACCAGTTTTTAAGGCGGGTGCGGATGTTCTCTTCCTGCGGGTTCTGCTGCGGGTTGTAGAACTTGCGGCCGCGCAACTCTTTGGGCAGAAAATCCTGGTCAACAAAATTGCCTTCGTAGTCGTGCGCGTACTTGTAGTTGGCGCCGTAGCCCATCTTTTCCATCAGTTTGGTGGGTGCGTTGCGCAGATGTAATGGCACCGACAGATTGCCCGTCTGGCCGACAGTTGAGAGCGCATCGTTGATGGCCATATAGCCCGAATTGCTTTTAGGGCTCGATGCGAGATAAATGGCACATTCCGAGAGAATTATGCGCGATTCGGGCATCCCGATTTTGTTCACTGCGTCGAAGCAGGCGTTGGCCAGTAGCAGGGCGTTGGGATTGGCAAGGCCAATGTCTTCCGAAGCCGAAATGAGCAGCCTGCGGGCAATGAATTTCACATCCTCGCCACCGTCGAGCATACGCGCAAGCCAATAAACGGCGCCGTTGGGGTCGCTGCCGCGAATCGACTTGATGAAGGCCGAAATGATGTCGTAGTGCATCTCGCCGTTCTTGTCGTACACCGAAAGGTTCTCTTGCAGAATGTCCTCAACTATCTTGTTGTTGATTGTGATTTCAGATTTTCCCGATTGTGCCCCAACAACAATATCAATGATATTGAGCAACTTGCGCGCGTCGCCACCCGAATAGCGGAACATTGCTTCCTTTTCTTCGACGTTGATTTTCAGTTGTTTCAAGTCGAAATCCATTGTGAGAGCACGGGTTAGCAGTTCGTCAAGGTCTTCGGGCTCGAGCGATTTGAGCACATAAACCTGGCACCGCGAAAGCAGTGGCGAAATGACTTCGAACGACGGATTTTCGGTCGTGGCGCCAATCAGCGTCACCACGCCTTGCTCCACTGCGCCAAGCAGCGAGTCCTGCTGCGCCTTGCTGAAGCGGTGAATCTCATCGATGAAGAGAATGGGGTTCGGCTGGTCGAAAAACTGCTGACGTTTGGCCTGGTCGATGGTGTCGCGAACATCTTTCACGCCTGAACTGATGGCGCTCAACGAGAAGAACGCGCGCCCCTGCAAGTGGCTGATAATGTTGGCCAAAGTGGTTTTTCCAACTCCTGGCGGGCCCCACAGAATCATGCTCGGAATCCGCCCCGACTCGATGGAACGGCGCAGAATAGCCCCCTTCCCGACCAGATGTTTCTGGCCGATGTACTCGTCCAAACTTTTCGGACGCAAGCGCTCGGCTAAAGGAAGGTTCGGCATCGGCTTCCGCTACTTTTTTAATTTCTTCTGCCAGCAATAATCGCCAACAGGCGCAGAATCTGGATGTAGAGCCATACGAGTGTCACCATCAGGCCGAAAGCACCATACCACTCGAAATAAGAGGGAAGGTTCGACTCGGCGCCATTCTCGATGAAGTCGAAATCGAGAACAAGATTGAGTGCGGCAATGGCCACAACAATGAGACTAACAATCAGCCCCAACGAACCGCCGCCATACATGAAACTCATGTTAACACCGAACAGGCTGATTATGAATGTTATCAGATAGGCGATTGCAATTCCTGCCGTGGCAGTAATCAATATGGTGCGGAACCGCTCGGTGGCTCTCACAATGCGCATCTTGTAGAGGAAAAGCAGCGCAAACATAACGCTGAATGTCAGCAACACAGCGCGCAAAACCAAGCCTGGAAACATCACCTCGAAGTAAGCCGACATTGCGCCAATGAAAAGTCCCTCGCAAATTGCATAGATAGGCGACAGCACGGGCGCAAGATTTTGGCGGAACGATATGACAATTGCAAGAATAAACGCAACCACACTGCCGCCAATCATCCAACCTCTGATTCCGACTGCCACGCCGCTCTCAACAGAAGTCATAACCCTCGACCATGTGAACGCTGCGCCCGCAATAACAAGCGCAAGCAGCAAGGCTGTCTTGTTTATCGAGCCCTGAACGGTCATCGGACGGTCGGTTGCGGAAAAGGCGAAACGGTTTAAAATGCCTTCGCCCAATGTGGGATTTGATGTCTTGTTAAAGTTCATTTCAGTAAGATTTTAAATGTTTTGTGTTAGTTTCCTCAAAAAACAGACCAAACGTTGTTTATGACAATTTATCAGTCGAGGCTGTCAGATGCAAGCCAAAGATAATGCTTTCCTAATGTCTGCCCAAATGCCGATTCAGATGTTGCAAGTTTTTCTGCCGCTTCCGCGATGGCTGCTCGGTTGGCTTCCGATGTTTTCGCCACACTCTGCATGGTGGTTAGCAACGGTTGCATGGTTTCGGCATGAGCCAACTCTGCAAATACCTCAATATGCGCAATAAACCACTCACATATATTTTCGGCGCCGTTACGTAACGTTGCCCACCCCACACCATGAATGGCGGCCAAAATTTGCCATTTATCGCCACTGGCAAGGCGGCTGTAAAAATCACAATCGGTGATTTTACCAATAATGTTTTGCGCAAAATTTTCAGCCATATCAATATTGGTTATCGAATTGGCAATCAGTTGAAAATCGTTGGCGGTCAGTTGGGCGGCATCGAAAAGCATGGAGGCTAAAATGCGCGCCTCACGGATATTTAGTTGACATAGCCGACGGGCAAGTTCGTGATTTACGCCCGTTTCCGACGCTATTCGCCGTAAATCGGTGATAGAAACACCATAGTTCATCAGCCCGCGCACACCCGATTTGGCCATTTGGCTCGACACGGTGCCATTTTGCAGCATCACCACACGCTGCATAATTTGCTTGAGTTCAGTGTCGGCGGTGGTTTGCAGATGTGTTGGAAGTCCGAACATAGTGTTTGCAGAAATAATACGTCAAAAAAAAACCGCCATTAACATGACGGTCTTTTTCCCCTCTATTTATCAATTATTTATAATTGCCGTATGCATCAACAACAACCACAATTGTGTTGTTTTGTCTTTCAACACCACCAGCCTGCGGCATGGTTACCTTGCCAACCAAGACAACACTACCTGAGGCTATCTCTACAGCCGCCTGAAGGTCGGAACTGCTGGTTGTTTCATAGTTGAAATCAGAGTCCGGTTTATCATTTACTGAAAGCGACTTGTTCGTCAATGTATTCAAATCGTTATCGAGAATCACATACGAACCTTTTGTTACAACTTGTCTGCTATCGGTATAAAAGTTTGAGCCATACAACAGCAGTTTACCTGACGACAGCCACATAGAGCCATTGCCAGTAAACTCGTTGATATTGATACTGCGTTTCGTGTTGCCATTAACATCAAGTTTTATAACCTTGGTCTGAAGTATACCCGCACGCTGTGTCAAACCACACGAATAATAAATTTCTCCCGTATTGCTGACCGAAATGTTCTGTGAGTAAAAATTCGACGGCATATCAACTCCACTCTTCTTCCATACAATTCCTCCCTTCAAATCAACTTTGTAAAGGATTGGAATATATTCGGTTGCGGTTTCATTATATTTTCTTCCAAGAATCACAACATTTCCGCCATTGTCAGCCACAATTGCGTCGGCCGATTCATTGGTCTCACTCGAAATCTTTTTTGTCCACTGTTTTACACCATCTGATGCATCAAAACTTGTCAAGACTATAGAATATTTACCTTTGCTTTCGGTGTCTGTTGAGACAACCATGATTTGCTTTTCTATAATAACTTGTTCAACGAAAGTCTCTTGGTTTTGATTTTCGATGGCAACTTGTCCCATATCTTTATAAGCCTTCGAAATATTCAACTGAACCGGACCGTTTTCGCTATTGGTGAAAATGCCATAATTGCCGTTCCCGTATTTAGCCATCGAACTGACACTATGCATTTTATCCACATTAATGATGTTTTCAGATGTCTTGATAAAACTGTTGTTCAACTCGATAAGTTGAACGGCCGGATTTTCATATTTTGAATTAGAACATTCATTCAAAATAACTAAGCCATTGTCATTAACAACAACATCTGCTGTTTTTGAATTGATATGCTCCGCATTGGTGTTGACGTAATAGAAAACTCCTTGTTGCGCACTTGCTCCGAAGCCGAACGATATGGCTGTCAGTAATAAAAATGGTTTAATCCTTATCATAATATTAATATTTCGAGGTGCAAATATATAAAAATATGACAATCGGTTGTTAACATGCCATGCCAACAAACGTAACCTCACTAATTATCTTTTTTTTCTTTATCAGGATATTGCATTGCTGGCCAAGGTGATGATAACATAGAGGCAATTCCGTCAACTCATTAATGCTGAAAATCAATTCTATTCAATCACTCCAAGTTTCTCGAACTCTTCGCCTAACAGGGCCTTTAATTCTTCCGAAGTCATCAAACTATCGCCTTCTTGAAGGCTGTTCCAACGCGAAGTTACCGATTCCAGCAGGCCGTTGTTGCGGACAAAAACGGCCAAAATCGATAGTCCGTAATCGTCTTTTGGAAAACCTGCAGCCATCTTTTTCTCTACATGGTAAACATCGTCACGAATCAACAGAAAAAGTGTGCAATTCCCATTCTCGGCATGAACGTTGAAAATATCCTCTCCGTAACTGATACACCAGTCTTTACCCAAACGGCGGTAAGGAACAAACTCGTCGAAAGAGTTTATTTTCACTACTTTATACTTGTGCTCGGAAGCGGAATTGCTGTTTGTTGGTTCCATATTGAGTATTGTTTGCTCAAATATACACAATAGTTTATCTGTTGGCATTAAAAACAAAATTTCTCATACAAAACAACGAAGTCCGCAGCCTAATTGGTTGCGGACTTCGTTTTATGCTAAATATCAGCAAGTTTCTTAACTCAGCGCTTTAATCTGCTCGTCGATGGCCTTGATTTTGGCTTCGGCGTCGGCTTGCTTCTTGCGCTCGTTCTCAACAACGGCTGCCGGGGCGCCGTTCACAAACTTCTCGTTCGAGAGTTTCTTCATTACCGATGCAAGGAAGCCCTCCAAGTAGGTGCGGTCGGATTGCAGTTTGGCGAGTTCGGCCTCAACGTCGATGTTGCTGCCAAACGGAACGTAGAACTCCGTGGTCTGAACCATAAAGGCGACTGTGCCGTCGACTTTTTGGCTGACAATCTCAATCGATTCGGCGTTGCCCATCTTTGCTATCACGCTGTCGAACTGCGCGTTGTAGCCTTTGCTGCCTTTGTTCACAAAAAGTTTGATTGCATCGCGGTTCGGGATTTTCTTGTCGGCGCGGACGGTGCGGATTTCGGCAATAGTCTGCTTAACATTTTCGAATTCAGCCAGATAATCTTCGTTGAACGCTCCAGCCTCGGGCCATTTGGCAACTATCAGGCTGTCAGCGGTTTGGCGCTCTTTAATCGACTGCCAAATCTCCTCGGTAATGAACGGCATAAATGGGTGCAGCAGTTTCAGCATCTTCTCGAACAACTCAATCACAGCATTATAAGTTGTGGCATCGCAAGCCGTTTGGTAAGCAGGCTTCACCATCTCAAGGAACCAAGCCGAGAACTCGTCCCAGAACAGGCGGTAAACGGTCATCAGCGCCTCCGACAGGCGGAACTTGTCGAAGTGGTCGTTGAGTTGCACGATGGTGCTGCTCAATTTTTGGTTGAACCACTCGATGGCCACGCGTGCGGCTTCGGGCTGCGGCAGTTTGTCATCGACATTCCAACTGTAAACCAGGCGGAAAGCGTTCCAAATCTTGTTGGCGAAGTTGCGGCCTTGCTCAGGCAGCGAGTCATCGTAAAGCAAATCGCCGCCAGCAGGCGAGCATAGCAACATTCCAACACGCACGCCATCGGCGCCGTAGTCGGCAATGAGTTTGAGCGGGTCGGGTGAGTTGCCGAGCGATTTCGACATCTTGCGGCCCAATTTATCGCGCACAATACCAGTAAAATAGACGTTACGGAACGGCACATCGTGCTGATACTCCTCGCCAGCCATAATCATTCGGGCAACCCAGAAGAAGATAATGTCGGGGCCCGTGACAAGGTCGCAAGTGGGGTAATAGTAGTTAATCTCCTTATTTCCAGGGTTATTAATGCCGTTGAAAAGCGAGACAGGCCACAACCACGACGAGAACCAGGTGTCGAGCGCGTCCTCATCGTGACGCAGTTGGTCGGCGGTGATGTTCTCGTAACCCTTGATTTTGCGTGCTTCGGCCAGAGCCTCATCGGCTGTGAGAGCAACCACAAATTTCTCATCCTCGCCTTCGGCTGTTGGCAGGAAATAGGCGGGAATGCGGTGTCCCCACCAGAGTTGGCGACTGATACACCAGTCTTGAATATTCTCGAGCCAGTTGCGGTAAGTCGATACGTATTTGTTGGGGTGGAA
>JAEEGJ010007426.1_pt1 | contig 31430 bp, 22 predicted proteins | sample 8958761 | NCBI WGS metagenome assembly JAEEGJ01 (sample SAMN16246546, study PRJNA631951) | gut metagenome | biome: gut microbiome; feature: rumen; material: RS-attached | host: Bos | place: Iran: Karaj | collected 2018-10
CATGGCTAAAATGTAAGAAAAAAAACGATACGGCTTTTATAGCATTGTCATGCCCGACTGGATCGGGCATCTCCGTCTCATATCATTAAATAGCCAATGCCGCAAGTTCTGTGCCGTCTTCGAGCTTGTGGATGCTGAACTTGGCGTGTGCGGGTTCGTTTGCTGAGGCGGGGGTGCTTTCGTACAATCCGAATGTGGGCGGGTTTCCGCCTTTCGGGAGGCTCGTGGAGCCTGGATTCACGATGAGCACGTCACGGAAGTTCTTTTCGAGCTTCCAGATGTGCGTGTGGCCGTATAAATAAACATCGATTTGTGGCTTTTGTTTTGCGGCAATGTCGAATTCTGCGGACTGGGCGGCGCCAGTCGATTCGATGCTTTCCAGTGCATTTCGCGGGAAACATTCCGGTATATAGATGTGTCCGTGGCTAAGGAACAGATGGAATCCGCAATCTTCGACGACCTTGTATTCGTTTTCGATGGGGAAGTCTAGCATCATCAAATCTATTTCGGCATCGCAGTTGCCGCGGACGGCGACAATACGGTCTTTGTACGGGGCAAGCGCTTCGACGACGCCCATGGGGCCATGCCCTGCAGGGAGCGGATTTCTCGGACCGTGGTAGAGCGTGTCGCCGAGCAAGAAAATCTTGTCGCAGTTGAACTTTTCAAAGAACGATAACGCTTGCCTTGCCGCCAAGGCTGAACCATGAATGTCTGATAAGATAAGTGCTCGCATAGTTAGTCAATGGTTGTTAGTCAATGGTTATATTAGACGAGAGATCGCTTCGCTGGTAGACGAAAGACGAGAGAGGAAAGACGAGAGAGGAAAAGTCGCAGCTTCGCTGCCAAACTATAATCTTTCGTCTCTCGTCTGTAGCCGCGTGGTTCGACAAGCTCACCAACCTAAGTGGCGTTCTTTCGTCTTACCTCACTGTAATCATCGGGCTGGTTTCGCTCAAGAGGTAATTCCATTCTTCGCGGATCTTGTCGTATTCGCTTGGATCTGCGTAGAGCGCAAACGTGGTCCACTTGATGCCGCTAGACGTCTTGGACTTCGGCTCTTTTTCGAAGCTCACGTAATCCGGGGCACGGTTGAGCGGCTTTGCTTCGGTGAGCGTCGCCGAGTGTCCGCTTGCGGTCTTGATGTTCAGCTTGAAGCTGAAGATTGTTTCGTGCGGCATGCGGATGGGGTGGTGGCGCTTGGCGACCTTCGGGAGCTTGAAGAGGCTACGTTCCCAGACGTTCGGGAAGCGTCCCTTGAGTTCGGAACCGCCTTGGCCAAAGTAACCCTTGGAAAGGTACGTGTTTACGATGATGAGCGGCTTGTTGAACTGGTCGAGATTTTCGATGCGGATGTTGCCGATGCTTACGTCCGGTACGCCGGAGGCGAGGAACTGTTCAAGCAATTTCTCCTGTTCCTTGATGTCGCGGCCAAAGAACTTATTGCGGATGGCACTTGCGAACTTGCCCTGGAGCTGCACGGAATCGCGGAATTCGCAATTGCCGTTTTCGCCGATAAACAAGTCATGCTGGATAGCAATTTGATGTTCCTGGTTGTCTTCGAGAATCGGGGTTGTCACCACATGGCTTTGGTCTCCGTCAATGACGAGGGCGACTTTGCCTTCCATGTCGAGCGGTACCGGGCGGTCGTTGCCGGTCTTGTCGGTTGCATCAACCCAGCGTTCGCTAATTTTCCCTTGCTTCGGGATGTAGAGAATCATGTGGTTGAACTGCTGGATGGTCGGCAAGTGCGAGAAACCTTCTTCGGTCAAGTGGATGGCGGTGAGGTAGCTCTTCACGCCAATAGCTTCGAGCATGTCCTTGAGCAAAAGCGCCATGTCCTTGCAGTCGCCGCGGTGTTCCTTGAGCGTTACTTCTGCGGTCTGCGGAATCAGGCTGTGGCCGCCGAATCGCACGTCGCGGTAGCGGATGTCATGGCGGACAAAGTTCACGATGGCCTTGACGGCTTCGTCGCCAATCTTGTTGCCGCGCACTTCGAAAGCTTGTTCGCGGACCTTGACCGCTTGCTTGAACTGGTGGCTGATGAGGTTCTGGTAATCGTCGCCCACGTCACGCCATTCCTGCTTGCCCGTGAGCATGAGGCCCGCGCCGAAGTCGCGATACACCGGCATGTAAAGCTCCTTGCGGACGATAACCGGATTTTCAATCTTCCATTCGATGCCGCCCTTGATCGGTGTCTTTTGGAGCGGACCGTATTCTTCGGTGACAAAGCGTGTCGTGTCGGCGTAAATGCGGAATACCGATTCACCCACAGGCACGTCGCGGCTGCTTTCGTAATTCGTGTAAGGTATCATTCCCTTGTTCTGGATGTTCGTTCGGCTGAATTGCATGTAAATGAAGTCGCCCGGAGCGATTTCGGAAAGCGGAAAGTGTGCCGTTTGCGATTCGTTGCCACCGCCGATTTCTGTCGCGTAGGTGATGTAGGCTCCGTTCAAGCTCGCTTTCTGCTTGAGCTTCCAGTTGCTGTCATAGACTTCGAGGGCGTTCAGGTAAATGCGGTCAAAGCCCGGCAAAAAGTCGAACGTGAATTCGCGATAGATGGCTGCACCGCGCTGGTCGAGCACTTCGAGGAGCATTTCTTCGCTGCGGACCCAGTTGGCGCCTTTTTCTGCCTTGAGAGCTTCTTTTTGATAATGGATGACTGCGGGGAAGTCTCCTTCGACGGCGGTCTTCTTGGCTTGCGGATGCAGGAGCGTTTTCAAGTCTGTGGTGCGTTCTTCGACAGGCGTAATCGGCTTTTGCAGCGTGCGGTTGTCAGCCTTGCCGAGGTAAGCCTTTGTCGCGGAGAGGAAACTCTTTGCATCTTCGTTATCCGACTTGAGGGCAAGTGCCTTGGTGAGTGCCTTTTCTGCATCGCGGTAATTGCGGCTGTAGAAAAGAATTTTGCCGTGCATTGTCCAAATCTTGTAATCGTTCTTGGCCTTGGCGAGAGTCTCTTCGCTGATGGCGCGGGCTTCTTCGTAACGACCGAGGAACATCAATGCGTCCATGAGCGTTTCGCCGAGTTCCTTGCTCATGCCAAAGCGTCCGCGGATAGCGTACAAAATATCGACCGCTTCGGCGTACTGGTCCAGTCCCATGTACGTCTTGGCGAGATAAACGCCAAGGCGGGAGCTGGGCTGCGTGTCGTAAAGTCGCTGCACCACAATGAGAGACTGGTGACGTTGTCCCAAGCCCCAGAGGGCGTCGCTCAAGTTGATGACATATTCAGGATTGTTGGGTGTATAACGCAATGCGGCTTCGGCACATTCGCGGGCACGACCGTAATCGAACAAAGCTTCGTACATTTCACCGAGAATCGAGAGCAACTTGCCGTTCTTGCGTACAAGGTCAATTTGACTTGTAAAGTAACTGATTCCCGGGCCGTAAAGTTCTTTCATCTGATAGACGAAACCGCAGTTGATGAGGTAGAGCGGTTCTTCCGGGTCCATCTTGTTCGCTCGTTCAAAGTAACTGAGGGCGACAAACGGTTGGTCTTCGAGCAAACGGAGAATTCCGACTTGGCTCATGACTGCTGCATTGAACTTGTTCTGCTTTTTGCGGGCTTCTTCATCGCTTGCCTGTTCCGGCTTTGCGCCGACTTTAAGCCCTTCGAGAGCGTTTTTCATGACGGATGCGTATTTCTTTTTGTTGACACCTTGCGTCCAAGTGGCGATGAGTATGCCGCGTCCGTTATCGTAGAAATAGCGGCCCGTGTAGTAAAAGTCGAATTTGTTTATGACGCGGGTGAGCGTAAATTCCTGGGCGTAACGGTCACCGACTTTCACGCGCTGGACTTCAATGGACGGTTCGTTAAGCGAAAGACCGAGACGACTGAGAAGCACCTTGAACATGTCCTGCTGCCCGACTTCTTCGCTTGGGACGATGGCGCCATATACGAATAACGAAATGTCTTCTTTTTTATTGCTCAAGACCAAGTCCGGGTCTTCGTTTTGGCGAGCAACGCTTGTCCAGGTGTGCCAAAGCGTGTCGCTTGTGCTCCAGGTGTAGCCGAGGTCAGCACTTGTATGCTTTGTGATGCGTTCGTCGGAAAGTTCCGAGACCGCATCTTTGACAACGTCCTTGAGCTTGAATGTCGCAAAGAATTCTTTCCATTCCTGCTTGAGGGCGCCTGCGGCAAGCTGGACATCGTTTGCGGAAAGCGTGAGCGAAAAGACTCGATTCCCGGCTCCGATGACAAGGCCCACGGCTTCGTATGGGGTGTCGTAGCGTTTGCCTGCCACGTCAAAGAATGCGCCCGTCGTGCCGAATGCTTCTTCGGGGTAGGTTTCTGCGAGCGTTGCTTTTTTTCCGCTCGATTCGAACGATTGCATTTCGATTTGCGCACGGTCCATGAGGCGGAGAGGCTCTCCTTCGGGGAGCGTGACCTCGACGAGAACGGCTCGGCGGCCAGTCTTTGGATTGTAAAATTCGTAAGGAGCGTTGTCTTCGCCGCCGATGATGGTCCAGCCGTTATCGGGTGCGGTGAATGTGTAGCCGCTTGTTTCGATGGTGCCGCCGGTTGCTTTGGGCACGACCGTCTCTTCGGATGTGTAATCAACTTCTGGAGTTTCTTCCTCGTAGGACGTTTCTTCGGTTGTTGCCGGTACGTCTGTTGCGGGGGCGGGATTCACCTCTGGCGTGTTGTTGCCAGCACAGGAGAAAAGGAAAAAAAGCCCGAATGCAGCGGTCAAGCGGGCGAGAGAACTTTCTTTTTTTACAAACGAACGAATCATAAGAGCACCCAATATAAAATTGTTTAACACCTTAATTTTAGAAAATTAGGGTGTGCAAAAAGTAGTGCTATGTTGTTCAATTAGGAATAATCTGTGTATCCTTAATTTATTTTTACAAAAGGTTTGTTCGAATGAAAAAATTTGTTTTCAAAGAATTTTTTTAGATAGTTACTGTTGGATTCGTTTTCTATTACATACATAACGCCCGATTCTGCTGATGATGGCATAAAGAAGATTTTGGACGGAAAAGATGCCTGCGGTAACGAATCTGCTGAAATAGAATCTCGCGATACTTCTGCTGAAATCAAGTACCATTTGATAGCTGGATGTGGTATCCGTTCTTTTGTCAATAACGAATCAAACAAACTCAAGTCCCGCTATTGGGCAAAATCACGCAAGTACATGAAGATTGCGGCTGTTGTTCGGTTGTTGTCCGTGTTGCTTTTGAGTCTCTCGTCTAGACCGTAACTGGATCCTTCAACTTCGTAGGATGACGCATCCCAACCACTAACCACTGTTTACTAACCACCAACCACTGTTTACTAACCACTGTTTACTAACCACCAACCACTGCCTACTTCCTACTCCATCAGATACACTTGCTACACCTTTTTACGAGTTTGATTTTTAGTGGGCGAAAACAGCTCTTTTAGACTCGCGGATTTTGAGGTTCGAGTATATATTTAGTTTGGAAAATTTGATGTTGAAATAAACATGGGGTGTCCTAATGAATTTCAAAAGTAAGAATGCCTTTGCAATTGCTGCGATTGCCTTATCCTTTGCTGTTCCCTCGTTTGCTGTTGGTGTGAGCAATGGCGACATGGAGTATGGCGACGGTGGTTGGTATTTGTGGAATAATCCTAATGGTCCGGCGGTTGCCGAATCGCAGATTGCTGTGCAGGGACTCGGTGTCGATGGCTCGCAAGGTGCGAAGGTCGTTGTAAAGGAACTTCCGAATCCGTGGTGGGGCTTGCAGCTCCAGCCGCCTAAATTTTTGGCGGATTCCGGCTTTTACAAGCTTACGTTCAAGGCCAAGGGCAACATGCCTATCAATTCGGTGGTGCAGGGTGGTCCTCCGGATTACCGCCAAAAGGAAAGCGCATCGTTCGATTTGACGGACAAGTGGCAGACTTACGAAATGATTTTCCTTGCCGACCAGAAAGGTTACGGCCTTAACAACATTACGTTCCAGATTGGCCTCAAGAAGGGCTGGATCCAGCTGGATGACGTTGATGTCGAGAAGATGGATGAAATGTCCGATCCGTCGTGGTACAACGCCGCGGACGCTCGCATCGACAGTCTCCGCAAGGTTGATTTTACGGTCAAGGCAAGTCCGGGTGAAAAGGTGCATGTGAAGCTGTTGCGCCATGCGTTCCCGTTCGGTACGGCTTTAGCGCTTTACGATACAAAGGATAGCGTTGAAAAATGGTACAGGAATGCGGCCAAGAAGTATTTCTGGCATGGCGTTTCCGAGAACCAGTTCAAGTGGCCGGAATACGAACCGAAGAAGGGCAAGCTCAAACGCGACGAAATGAAGGAATACACGGACTTCACGAGTCAAAATAACTGGAAACTCCGCGGTCACGCGTTGATGTGGAGCCATCAAGGTTACGGTTTCGACAAGCATTATAGCAACAAGGGAAATTGCAAGGAAATTGCCGAAAATCTCAAGGCACGCATTGAACGCGACCTCAGGGAATACAAGGGCAAGATTACGGAATACGATGTATGGAACGAACCGATTCACGAATCCTGGACGTTCAACAAGTGCGGTTGGGGCATTCTTGACAGTGCGTTTGTCTGGGCGCATCGTGCAGACCCTTCGGCGGTGCTTTACATCAACGATTATAACGTTGTCGCTGCGGGCGAGACGGACCGTTATTACGGCTTGATCAAGGGCATGCTTGCCCGCAAGGTGCCGGTACAGGGCATTGGCGTGCAGTGCCACTTTGGACTCCGACCGATTGTGCCGGGACTCATCAAGGAACGCCTCGATAAGCTTGCTTCTCTTGGCCTCCCGATCAAGGTGACGGAATTTGACGTGGGCGATTGGCAGGCCGGCATGAACGACACGGAAGAAGTTCAAGCTCAGAAGTTCGAGACGTTTATCCGTACTGCATTTAGTCACCCGGCGGTGAACGGCATTGTGCTGTGGGGCTTCTGGGATAACCGTCACTGGGTCAAGAACGGCGGCATGATTGCGTCTGATGGTCGCGAAAAGCCTGCTGCAAAGCGAGTGTATGACTTGTGGCACAAGGTCTGGACGACGGATGTTACGGTGACTGCTGATGCCAATGGCGTTGCGAAGTTCCGCGGTTTCAAGGGTGAGTACCAAGTGGAAGCCGGCAGCAAGAAGTACCAAATGACCGTGAAATAACACTGTGTAAGTCGGCCTCGGAACACTTCGACAGGCTCACTTCGATTAAACTCAGTGCAGGCAGTGCATCGCAAGTGCGGGGTGACAGGCTTTGCCTGCTTTGTATGTCACCCCGGCATTTTCGATTTGTCATCGGACCTAAGGTCCCTGAGCTTGTCGAAGGGCTGGGATCGTTTTTTTATAACCGATTCTACTTTTCTATCTTATCCACCATGAAACAGAAAATTCCCGGAATCCTTTTTTTGCTTGCTATGCCTCTCTCCGTGCTCCTTTACATCAAGGTAGAGGCTCTTTCGGGTTCGGAAATTCTCGGGCTCTTATCTGCCGTAGGGCTTTACGTCCTCGTCGGCCTGGTCATTGCTTTGCTCTTTAACAAGAAAGATGATTAGGGCGTAAATAGTAAAACGAGAATGTAGAGACTAGAAGCAAGTGGTTTGAGAAAACGTATGTACTACGTGCTTTAAAGAATCGTCATTCTCGACCGAAGGGAGGGAATCCATACAGTACTTATTGTGGATACATTCCCCCCAGCATTCCATTACCCTCTAGACATAACTGGATTCTATCGGCTTCGCCTCCAGAATGACGATTTTGTGCGCTGTACACCTTACCGATGCCGCGCCTATTGCATCCTCTAATTTCTAGCGATAAAAAAACAGATCCCGGAACGGAGTCCGGGATGACGAAACGCATTTGCCTTTATTCTCCCTTCTCTAGCTTGTACGGCAGAAGTCTGACTCCGACAGGGTTCATCATGGAACTGCCTTGGACATTTGAGGGGAGTTCTAGCCCGTAACCTTTGGCCTTGAGACGTTCTTCCTTGATTCCCTTGAACAGCAGGAATTCGTAGATAAAGTTAGCTCGTGCGTTCGAAAGTTCCTGCGGTTCGTCCGTTTCCTTTTCCTTGACGCTGCACTGGATTTCAACGGCAATGTCTTTATGGTGACGCATGACGGAGACGATGTCGCTCAATGCGGTGTAAGAAGAATTGAGCGGTTTTTCCGTCCCTTTGTGGAAATGGATTCTTCTTGCGATTTTGTCCAGGTTCTGCCTGTCGCGAATGGGGCAACCGCTCTTATCGACTTGAGTTTTTTCAATCGTGTAGGGGCAGTTGTCCAGATAGTCGTATATGCCGTCATGGTCGGAATCTATCGGGCATCCGATGGAATCGACGGGCGCGTCTTTAGGAGTTCTTGGACATTTGTCGTCATCGTCGAAAACACCGTCCTTGTCGCTGTCTATGCGGCATCCGACGCTATTGACAATGGCTCCCTTGGGCGTGTTTTGGCACAAGTCCATAAAGTCTGGAACGCCGTCTTCATCAGTATCGACTGGACAACCGTCCTTGTTTATGTTGTCATCCGGTTTGCTGTTCGGGCATTTGTCCAATTCGTTCGGGATACCGTCCTTGTCGCTGTCTAAAAAACAGCCGAGTTCATCGACTTGCAGCCCTGCGGGTGTGTTTGCACATGTGTCATTGATATCGGGAACTCCGTCCTTGTCGTTGTCCAAGAGGCATCCTTTTTCATCGACTTGCGCATTGGCGGGAGTTTCCGCGCATTTGTCTATACCGTCGTGAATGCCATCGCCGTCTTCGTCGTGGATACATCCAAATTCATCAACGGGGTCGTTCGGTCTTGTGCCGGGGCATTTGTCCATGTGGTTTGGAATGCCATCGCCATCCAAGTCTTCGGGACAACCCGTGGTATCGACCAAAACAGCGGGTTCTGTGTTGGGGCATTTGTCTATGTCGTCTGCAATGCCATCGCCGTCGGAATCTACGGTACATCCTCGTCTATCTACTTTGTATGATAAATTGGACTGTGGGCACAGGTCCCACTTGTCATCGACACCGTCGCCATCGCTGTCAGACCTGCTGAGGTCGAATGTTCTGTTGAGCTTGATGGATGCCGCAATGGGTGGACTGCCGGGGACGGTGTAGCTGTATTTGTGTCCTTTGTTCTTTACTGTTATAGGATGACCGCGACCGATTTTTCGTTTTCTGAAAAGATCCATGCCTAGGTCAGCACCTATAGAAAGAGTTGTTCGTTTCGGGAGTCTAATTTTCAGTCCCGGAGAAAACCGTAGCTGGTCGTTCAAGAATCCGCGCCACACGTCTCTTTTGCGGATGCTTGTTTCGCCGGACGCTTCAAGGACAAGCGAAATCCATTCGTAAGCGAACATGTTCAGTCCTGTACCCCATACGAAAATGTTCTCTTCATTTTCAAAAGTTCTGAGGTAACCCGCGTAATTGTTCCAGCTGATGTATTTGTTGATGTTGATGGTCAGGTAAAGGAGGCCCGCCATGGCGAAGTCCGATGCAGAGTAGGGGTTTGTCGGGTTGTCCTTATGCATGTACCAGAGATGCCGGGGGCGTAATCCTTTCTCGTTCGTTCCTGTGGGGATGAACAGTTCTAATGCAACCGATGTGACGACCTTATCGAAAATTTTTTGATTCGGAGGGGCTACCTTGACCATGAGTCCGAGGTCGCCAAAGCCAAGTCCCTTGAGTTTTGTCTTGCCTGCATCGCCGTCGTAGTGGAAATTCAGGTTCAACCCGACTTCGAGGTTGTCGAATATTCCGTACCCGATATAGCCAAGGACGGAATTGGAGGGGGATTCCTCGGATAGTGCTACGTTGTTGCCGTTTTCGTCGATGAGGTAGCCTTCCAAGCTAGCCAATTCCTTGCTGCTCGACAGTTCGAATCCGCCCAAGACGAAAAGTTCCCCATGAATCAGTGTACGTGCACTGGGAACGTGAATTCCGCCCTTGTTGGCAGAAAAACCGGACTGCGCGAAAGCAAAAACGGCGCAAAAGAGAATTGTCAGCAGAATTTTTATCATTTTTTTTAGAATTTAGACATTTTTTTGGAATATCTGTTTGCATTTCCAAATTTATGTATATATTTCAGTTCCGAAGTGAGAAACAAGAGTTCCGCAAACAAATTGCCAGAATGGCATCGAAAGTCGCAAAGAGCGTACAAGGTGAACAGGGTTATCATCATCCTGCAAATTGTCGCTGCTCTTGTGATGTGCGGAGTTATCCTGTATGGCATGAACAAGTTGATGTAAAAATTGGAGGTACGCCTATATGAGCAGAACTTTCTATTGTGGTCGCCGTCCTAAGAATGACGCATTTGACGATACGCCGGATCCGACTTTTTTGGGAGAAGAAGACGATCTGCTGAAAGAAGAAGAAGAACCGCAAGAAGAAGAAGTTGACGAAGAAGTTGATTTTGACAAGCCGTCTTTTGGCCGTAACCCTATTTGGTCTGACTACGGCGAGGATATGGATTTCGACCAGTGATATGGTCGCATAAATTACTTGGACTTGGCTTCGCTTTCATTGTACTTACGCTTTCCGCCTGTGCTTCGAAACCGGCGAAAGTGGTCGCGTTGCCACAAGGAAAACCTATTCAGCCAGAAAAGGTCGTTGTTGATGTACCCCAAGTAAATCCCGGAAAAGAGATTGTCGGGGATTCTTCGAGGCCGTCCTGGGTGTATTACCAGTATGGACTTCAGGCTATAGACAACAACGAATGGGCGGTTTCCAAGCATTATCTCGAAGAATCGCTCCGTTTGCTGGTGACCGAGAAGTACGACTCGACAAAGAGCCGTCTTACCCGTGCTGAAGACTCTATCTACAAGATGCAGATGCCGCTCCGCATTGTGCAAGCTTTGGAAGATGTTTATCCTAATTTGCCGGGAGAGGGGGCGGATTCGACCGCCTCGGATAGTGTTTCCATTGAAGGCGTGGATGCGTATGACGAGAATGTGGCGGATAGCGCCTCTATTCGTGTGATTGAGAATTTTTTGGATACGGTGGATGCCGGTCGATTCTCGTTGCCCATCCGGTTTAACGATCGCGTCATGCAAGAGATTTACTACATGACGACTTCGGCGCGTGCTTTTATTACGCGTTCTCTTTCGCGTAAGACTGCATACGATTCATTGATTTATACAAAGCTTGCCCAAAGGCACATGCCCAGGGACCTTATTTATTTGGCCTTGGTGGAATCTGGTTTTAATGTCAAGGCATATAGCCGTGCGAAAGCTGCCGGCATGTGGCAGTTTATCCCTGAAACGGGTATCCGTTATGGTTTGGAACTGGATTTTTGGGTCGATATGCGCCGCAATCCGGAGCTTGCGACCGAAGCCGCTTTGACTTACCTTTCGGAACTGCATAATGAATTTGGCGACTGGCTTTTGTCGATGGCGGCGTACAACTGCGGCGAAGGCCGAATCCGCCGTCTGATTCGCGAAAAACATGCAGATCCTACGTGGGGAGACCGTCCCGTGACGTACTGGGACTTGCAGCTCCCGCAAGAGACGATGCATTACGTGCCGCGAATCCTTGCGGCGATGGTGATTGGGCATTTCCCGGACCATTACGATGTGTCTATTACAAAGCGTCAATTGCCACCGTACGATACAGTTACCGTCTATGATTCGTTCTCGATGGATGAAATTTCGAAATTCTTGAAAGTCCCCGAGGATACGCTCCGTTCGTTGAACATGGAATTGACCATGTGGTGCACTCCGCCCAACCGTGACGCTTACTTGCTTCGCTTGCCGTATGGTACGCGTGCCGCTTTTGTGCAAAATTACGACCGTATGGAAAAGAACGGATTTTCGAGCTGGAAACAGCACAAAGTCCGCAAAGGGGAGTCTATCGGGAGCATTGCACAGCAGTACGGTGTCCGCGCCGCTGAAATCCAGCGTGCAAACGATATGAGGAAAAACGCAAGGCTTAAAGTGGGCCGCACGCTCCTCATCCCGGTTAAGGTCGCTCCGCGTCGTTCCACAGGCAAAAAGCCTAGCAAGGTTCGTACTTACGTTGTGCAGTTGGGGGATAATTTGGGTTCCATTTCACGTCGTTTCGGCATTTCGCAGGAGTCGCTGCGTGTTTGGAATCATATTGAGGTGGGGTATAACGTAAAAATCGGCGATACGATATATGTATCCAAGCCAGACCTCAAGCCGAGCAGCTTTGTCCAACAGCGTGTCGCTCTTAAAAAGGGCGAAAAATATGTTGTACAGGCGGGGGATACATACGCTTTGATTGCAAAGAAGTACAAAGTGCCTGTGTTCCTCTTGCTGCAAGCGAATAATGGCTTTACGAAGCGACTGACGGTTGGAGATTCGCTCGCTATTCCGGCTTATGTCCGTCCGCCTCGCAAAATGTCCGGCGCTGTCGATGACGGAAATCCGATTGTGGAACCTCCCAAAGTCGAAGTCGATGATTCAAAGTCCAAGTCTTCGAAAAAATCTGCAAGTTCGTCTAGCTCGTCGAAAACGTCAAAGAATACGACAATTATTTATACTGTGGCCGCTGGCGATAACCTGTATGCAATCGCAAAGAAGTACGATACGTCGGTAAGTGCCATCCGCGAGATGAACGAGATGGGCAATTCCTCGAACATCAAGGTGGGGCAGAAACTCAAGATTCCGGGTTCTGGAACGCCCGCTCCGAGTACGCCGAAGGTCGAAGAAGTGACGCATACCGTCAAGAAAGGCGAGGGCCTTTGGGACATTTCCCGTCAGTACGGCGTGACCATCGAGGATATCGTCAAGTGGAACGGCTTGAAAGACACGAAAATCAAAGTCAATGAAAAACTGAAAATCAAGACGACAAAGAAAAAGAAGAAGTAAGGAATTTTGTTTTGATAAAATTGTGTAAATTCGTGATTTTCATGGAATAATTTGCAAAAAATTGTTTAGTTTTAGACTTGAAAAATTCAAAATTCATTGGAGTAACATAATATGAAGAAGAAAATCTTGGCTCTTTGTGCCGCCGGTCTCCTTTTGTCGATGACTGGTTGCGAAGAAACCATGGACCCGAACGATCCGCAGTCTGTCCGTAGGTATCTGACGAAAAAGCAGATTGGCTTTACGCCGAACCAGTTCGTCTCTTACGCCGTCAATAGCGATACCGCCAAGATGACGCTTTTCCTCCAGGCTTCCTTTGAAATTGACCAGCCGGCAGACAACGGCAACAATGCGGTCGCCATCGCAGCGAACAAGGGCAACATGATGGTGCTCAATTACCTCTTTGATCATGGTGCCAAGGCCAATGTGCAGAACGGCAGCGGTGAAATGGTAATTGACAACGCGGTCGGTATGGGCAACAAGGAAGTTGTCGTTCGCATCTTGGAGCAGCTCAAGAAGGAAGGCGTTGCCTCGCAGAATCTCGCTACAGCAGTGCTTATTGCCGCCAAGACGGGCAAGGCCGACATGCTTGAAGTGCTTGCCGATGCGGGCGCTCCGCTCGAAGCTCGCGGTCCGGATGGCTACCTCCCGATTCATTGGGCTGTAAAGAACGGCAACTTCGATGCCATGATGTTCCTCATCAACAAGGGCGTTGACGTGAATGTCAAGTGCGGTCAGGGCTATTCTGTGCTCGACTGGGCAACGAACGAAGGCTATCCGCGTCTCATCAAGGCTTTGAAGAAAGCTGGTGCCAAGAACACCAAGCAGTACTTCAAGGATTCGAAGGGCTAGTTTATAGCAAGTATCGTTACCTGTAAATTCTAGTTTTCGACATAACGCGATTGTCATGCCCGCCACCGTGCGGGCATCTCTTTTTTATGTGTAAATTACTATCTTGTCAAATTGAAAAACAATAGGAGTTTTTATGTCTATTCAAGTGATGGTTAATGGCATTCCGGGAAGCATGGGCCGCATCGTGGCTGAAACTTGCGTGGCTCGTGGCTTGGAACTTGTTCCGTATTCTTTGACGGGCGAAATTATTGTCGAAAACGAAGCCGAAGTGGCTGGCAAGACTATTCAGCTTTTGAAGCCCTCTAACCGCGAAGCCCGCATTGGCGAAGTGCTCGCGAAGTACCCGAACATGATTTGCATTGACTACACGCACCCGACAGCCGTGAACGACAATGCCGCCTTCTACGTGAACCACAAGATTCCGTTCGTGATGGGCACGACCGGCGGCGACCGCGAAGCACTTGCAAAGCTCGTGGCCGATGCGAACCATCCGAGTGTCATCGCCCCGAACATGGCAAAGCAGATTGTCGCTTTCCAGATGATGATTGAATTTTTGGCCAAGGAATTTCCCACGGCGTTCAGCGGCTACAAGCTCTCCGTGGTCGAAAGCCACCAAAAGACGAAGGCTGACACGAGCGGTACGGCAAAGGCCGTGGTGGGCGACTTCCAGAAGATGGGCTTTGACTTCTCCGTCGATGACATCGAAAAGGTGCGTAACGAGAAGGAACAGATGGAACGCATGCATGTGCCCGAGGAATACCTCGGCGGTCATGCCTTCCACACTTACAGCCTCGACAGCGCAGATGGCACGGTGCATTTTGAGTTCCAGCACAACGTGTGCGGCCGCAAGATTTACGCCGAAGGCACTGTCGATGCCGTGAACTTCCTCGCTTGCCACCTTGCGAACGGCACCGCGAAACCCTTCACCATGATGGACGTCCTCCGCTCTGGAAAGATGAGATAAGATTAGTAAACAGTGATTAGTGGTTAGTAAACAGGAATGAATTTAGTGGTTAGGCCTTTAGGCTGTAAACAGTGGATCGTAAGCAGGGATGTAAAGGGAACGTTCTTATTGTAATCCTTACCACCAACCACTAATCACCAACCATTTTTAATTTAAATCCTAACCACTAACCACCAACCACTAACCACTTATTATGCGTTCGTATATCCTTCGTCGTTTGCTTTTGATGATTCCGACTTTAATCGGGATTTCATTAGTTTGCTTTATCTTGATTCAGCTCTTGCCGGGCGGTCCGGTCGAGGAGTTGATTTCTCGTGCACAGCAGGCGGCTTCGATGAAGGGCGGGGTAGATGCGTCCAAGGCGCTTTCGCCAGAGCAGATTGCGCAAATACAGGCGTACTTTGGCTTTGACCAGCCTGCGTGGAAGCGTTACCTCACGTGGCTTTGGAACGTTTTGCATTTGAATTTGGGCGAAAGTTATACGTACGGACTCCCGGTGTGGGACGTTATCGTGAGTCGTTTCCCGATTTCTTTGTTCTTCGGTGTGACTTCGTTCTTCTTGAGTTACCTTATTTGCATTCCGCTCGGGCTTTGGAAGGCGGTGCATCACGGCAGCAAGCTTGATTCGTTTACGAGCGGCCTTATTTTTTCGGGCTACGTGATGCCGGGGTATGCTCTTGGCATTTTGCTCATCATTTTCCTTGCGGGAGGTTCATACTTGGACATTTTCCCGCTAGGCGGCCTTACGAGCGACGACTTTGAGGACTTCACGTTCTTTGGCAAGGTGTTTGATTTGGCACAACATCTGGCGCTCCCGATTTTCTGCTACATGATTAGCGAATTTGCGTTCCTCACGTTCCTCATGAAAAACTCCGCACTTGAGGAACTGGGACGCGATTACATGCGTACCGCCTTGGCGAAAGGACTCAGTTTCAATCAGGCTCTTGTTCGCCACGCTCTTCGTAACGCGCTTATCCCGATTGCGACACGCCTTTCTGAAATTTGTACGCTCATGTTCGCTGGCGCGCTCCTCATCGAAAAAGTCTTTGACATCGACGGCATGGGCCTCTTGTACTACAATTCCATGGTCAACCGTGATTACAACGTCGTGATGGGCATCATCTTCCTCAGCAGCCTCATGGCAATGATTGGCCGCCTTTTCAGCGATATACTTTACACGCTAGTCGATCCGAGAATTAAATTTTCGTGAGTAGTAAACAGTGATTAGTGGTTAGTAAACAGGATAATAAAATGAAAAATTAAAGATGAAAAATTAAAAAAGAAATTTTTATTCTTAATTTTTAATTCTTAATTCATAAATCCTAACCACTAACCACCAACCACTAACCACTAACCACCAACCACTAACCACTAACCACTAGCAATACCCCATACCTTCACTGGATCCCCTTCCTGACGGTCGAGGATGACTGCACACTTCCTACTGTCTACTTCCTACTTCCTACTAATTTTTCTTTATCACTTTCCGCTTTCTTTAAGTATATTAAAAGCATGTTTATGAAAAGGGGAGGGCTGAATGAAAAATTCAATTTTGATGGTCGTATTGTTTGTTTTTTATGCATGTTCTTCATCTGACGATGAGGCTAAAATGGTCCAATCAGAGGATAATGCTTCTGTGGAATTGCTTCAGGTCGATTCATGTTTTGCGCATTTTGATTATAGTGACCCAACGATGGGAATAGAATCTTTTTCGGTAAAACAAAATGATGATGGTTTCTATTCTGTTCGAGTTTTGGGAAATACGCAATGTCCTCCCGCTGAAAAACCTGATTATCTTGAATATTCATATAAAGGGGATACTTTAAAGCTTGATATTTACAAAAAGGATCGCGTCTTTGATGTGACTTGCCCGTGTATGTATTGGGCCGATATCCTGATAAAAGGTGAAATTTCGTTTGGTAAAATTCAAATTAACGGAAATGTATATTCTATCTCAAGGCAATGATAGACCGCCTTCTTATTGCAATCCTAACCACTAACCACCAACCACTAACCTCTAGCAATACCCCATACCTTCACTGGATCCCCTTCCTGACGGTCGAGGATGACTGCACACTTCCTACTGTCTACTTCCTACTAATTTTTCTTTATCACTTTCCGCTTTCTTTAAGTATATTAAAAGCATGCAGAACGAATCTATTCAAATTTCTCCGACGATTCATGAGTTCTTGTTGTCTCATGGTTATACCGAAAACTTTTCAGTCACTCCTATTGCCGGTGCGGGCTCGGGTAGGCGTTATTTCCGCATTGCCGACGGCGAACGGATGAGCGTCTTGCAGGTCAGTGCCGAGGTCAACGACGATTTCAAGCATTTTGCCGAATATTCCAAGACTTTTAGGGAATATGGCTTGCCTGTTCCGCGTGTTTATTGCGTTGATGAAGAATCTTGCCAGATTTTGCAAGAAGATTTGGGCAACCGCAGACTTTTGGACGAAGCATTCCCCAACGGGAGCAAGGTGCTTTCGGGGAGTGTGCGCGTTCTTTATCCCGAAGTGATTGACGCTTTGTTGCAGTGGCAGAATGCAAGCCATCCGTTGTTCAGCCACCATACTGAAATTTGGCTCCGCCGTTTTGACTTTGCGGCCCTCAAGTGGGAGACGGATTATTTTACCGAGAATTATTTGAAGCTCCACAAGGGCGTTGATGAAATTCCGCCTTCGGTTCGCAATTTCTATTCGCTGGTGGCGGTTTCGGTCGATGCGCAGACCAAGGTCTTGATGCACCGTGATTTCCAGAGCCAGAATATCATGATCCGCCCGAATTCCGGAGTGGCGTTTGTCGATTACCAAGGGGCGCGTCGCGGTTCCATGTTCTATGATATCGCATCGCTTTTGTGGGATCCTTATGTTTGCCTGCCGCTTCCGATGATCAAGGACTTCTTTGAGTATTGGCGTGCCCAGTGTCGCGGAACGAGAATTTATACGAAGGATGACGCTTGGGAAGGCTTTGTTCATGCAAGCTTGCAGAGATTGATGCAGGCTCTCGGTGCTTACTGCTTCCTCTCGAAGGTGAAAAAGATTGAGAAGTTCGAGCAGTACATTGAACCGGGCAAGTCTCAGCTCCGCGTCCTGTTTGGCGAATTCAAGCAGATTGCGAAAGCGACAGACCCTGAAGTGTTCAAGTTTATGGACTGGGCTTTGCAATAATGGCTCCGCTCTATACGCGTATTTATACGCAACCGGTCGAATTCAATTATGCTATAGGTTACGCTTACGACGCTCTTGTGCATGGGCCTTATCCGTTTGACGCGATGGCGGCATGGAAAGGGCTTTCGGAGCGTATCGGCCAGGGCATTTATATGGGGCAGGGGCTTTTGCTTCCGCATACGCGTGTTCCCGGCTTAAAGGGGCCGCTGATGGCTTTTGCAGTCTGCCGTGACGGTTTTACCGGCATCAAGACGCGCAACGAAGAAACGGCGCAGTTTATTTGTATGCTGCTTTCGCCGGCGGAATCGGCGATGGCGCATACGGTTGCGATTGCAAACGTCGCGAAGCTTTTGCTGAACCCCGAATGGAAGGAAAAAGTCCTCGCTGCCACCGACGAGGAAGAATTGAAGAAATTGTTTTAAAAAGAATCGTCATTCTGAGTCCTTTAGGACGAAGAATCCTGTTATATTTGTTCTGGATCCTTCGCGTTGCTCAGGATGACGTCTTCAGGATGGCGGACTCAGACAGCTTCAATCGCAGAAGCTGTCCCCCTTGCGTTCCCAACCCCTAACACCTAACCCCTAACTTCTAAATCCTTCCTACTTCCTACCGCCTACTTCCTACTAGTTTACCACTGCACGCTGCCGACTGCGTATGCTCTGTATCCTTCGAAGTCGCCGAAGAATCTTGTATAACTGCACCTAAAGCTGAACCAGTCCCACGGGGTCAAGCCTAACGTAAATCCGAGTTCCTTGTAGCGGAGAGTGGTTTCGTCGTTCAAGAATTTTTTGTCTGTTGCGCTTTCAGGAGTGTGCATGTCATTGATGTGTCCGCCGAAGGCGGTGTCTTTAGCGACTGCTCCGAAGAAAAGCGTTGCTTTTATAAAATCGTAAGTGGCGCTCACTTCGGTGTGGAGTTCTTGGCTGTTCGGCCCTAAATCGCTGCCGAGGCTTTGCGCGTAGTTTGCATAAGTGTAGGCGGTGCCTTTGTGGTGCGTATAGACCCAAGGCTCAATTCGCGTGTATTCGAACATCCAGCCAAGGGTTGCAGGGCCGATGGCGATGTTGTCGCGGGCTACGCCAAGCGTGGTCGCCCATTTGTTGCCCCACCAGCTATCGTCGAACATGCTCGTCGGCGATTTCATGTCGTCCCACAGAAGTTCCGCGTAGAATTCCCAGTTCGGGAGTGTTTTGACGCTCAAGTCAAATGCGAGGGAAATGTTGTCCTGGTCGCCTTGCAGATGTTCCTGGAAGACGAAGGGGATGAACGGAATGGCGTAGGCCCATTCGAATTCGCGGCCAGTGCTGTCGCTTTCCGTGTTGGGGTTTGAACCCGCCGGTTCCGTGGTCGTGCCGTAAAGGGCCGTTTCTGAAATTCCGAACGAGATGTCTTTGGGCAGGTTCAAATTGAGGCGATGGGCGTGGAAATATTTTCCGAAGTTTTTCTTTTCGTAAAGCTTTGTGGCGTATTGTGTGTATTCTATTGGGCCAAGCGTGAACTGGTAGCCAAAATAGGGTGTCGGGGCCGCGTCCGTGATGCGGCTGGAGCTGTCTTGCCATGGGCGGTAAAAGCTGCGTTCGCCACGCAAGATGACGTGATTGCGGCGGGCAGGCCCCCATTCGATATAGTCGAATCCGGCGAGAAGTTTTGCGATTTTCGTGTTGTAACTTACGTTGGCTGCAAACAAGTCCCATGTGCGTTTCTTTTCGCTTTGCTTGTTGTAGGGAATGCCTTCGTAAGGATTGTACATGTGGATATTGATATAGCGGTTTGTATAATCCGTGCTGATTTTCACGCGGGTGTCAAAAAGAAAATCGTCTGTGAATTTTCCGTTTGCAAAAAGCCGGATGGACATGGAATTGTCGTAGTGCGTTTTTGCATTCGAAAGGTTCGTGATTGCTATAGAATCCATGAGCTGCGCACGAATGTTGAGCACGTGTTTCTTTGCGGAATCGCTAAACGAAATGTGCGCCGGGCTATCGAAAACGGAGGCCGCATTTTGTGCGTAGAGATTGCTTGCAGTTATAGATGCTAAAAAAAACAGAGTCCTAAAAAGTTTATCCTTGAATTTCATAGAATCCCCCGTTTTTCTCGATAAATTTTTTAAATGCTGTTTTTGATAAAGTAATTTTAATGATTGTCAGAATCCTTGAAAACTGGAGTCTTTTGAGGCGGAGCGCAAGACTTATGATAAAACCGAGTATAACGCCTGATGTCGGAAAGTCGTTTTTTAACGCGAAATGGATTCGGTTTCGGATCATTAGGCAATCGATAAAGTAGGGCACTTTCCCTTTGGTGTTTTCACTCCCAGTCGAAGAGCCGATGTCGTGCATGATGACGCTGTCTGTAGCCCATGCGAGGGTAAAGCCGTTTCGCTTTGCTTTGCAACAGTAGTCGCTCTCTTCGAAGTACAAAAAGAATTCTTCGCTTATGAGTCCTGTTTTTTGCAGGCATTCCGGAGAAATCAGGAACGAAGAACCTTCTACGTAGTCGAAGGTTGTTTCTGCGGGGGATGATGGACGACGTACCGAAGCCAACTTCGGGTGGATTAAGCCGACTCCGCCCGAAAAATCTCCATTTGCTTTTTGGATGAGCGATCCTGTGATTCCGGCATTTGTGGCGGTCGCTTTTTCGAGAAGCTTTTCGAGAGCTGTAGATGTAGGGAGCGTGTCGTTGTTGAGCAGCCAAACATAGCACTGGCCGTATTCTTTTGATGCCGCTCGGATTCCCTGGTTGCATGCCGCTGCAAAGCCTCGGTTTTCTTTGTTCCAAATCCAGGCTACTTTGAACGTGAATGTGAATTTGCAAAAATACTCTTGGGATTCTTTTGTCGAAGCGTTGTCGATAACATAGACGCAGTCGGGGTGGATGGTGTTATTTTCGAGAGCGCGTAGGCATGCAACGGTTTTTTCGGCATTCTTGAAATTGACGAGGATGGTACAAATGGTTGGCATTATTTTTTCCCGAAAAATCTAGTGATGATGGGGGCGCCGAAGATGCCGTACAAAATGTGCGAAATAAATCCGGGAATTCCCTTGACGTGCGGATAAATGTGAGATGCGTTCTGTGCAATCCATACAAGGTATTGCGGAATGAAGGGCTTGCTCAGCAGGTCTGTGGCATAGGCTATGTATTTCTTCAAAAACTTTTGGTCGCTTGGAGTAAGCTCTTTAAAATGCGGTGTCGTCAAAATCATTTTCGCCCATTGCAAGTTCAGCTTCAAGTTGCCTGTCCATGTGTGAGTCTCGCCGAGTCCTATGGCGTTTTGCCCGTGGATGCGGTACTGGATGACGGGGGCGTTTATGGATTTTACGCCGTTGTCATTTTTCGTTTCGGCACTTGCACAAAAAGTAATCCATTGGTCATGGACGGCGGCTTGTTCTGGAATGGGGAGAATCTGCTGGAGTAGCTTTGCTTTGAAAATTGTCATGCAGCCTGTGACATTCGTGAACCCGGTAAGGATTGATTTCAACGAAAGGTGTTCGGGAAGGCCGGTCTTTTGCCGCCAAGATTCGCTGATGATTTTCCCTTCGCCGTCAATCACTTGCGCGTCTCCGAATACGAGGTTTGCGCCTGATTCTTGCAGAGCTTTTTCAAGAAGTTGCAATTTTTGCGGGAGCCAAATATCGTCTTGGTCGGCAAGCGCAATCATATCGTTTTCGACAAGTTGCGGTTGCGCAAGTTCGAGTGCTTTTGAAAAGGCGGCTCGATGTCCTTGATTCTTAGGGAATCGAGAAATTTGCAGAGGGAGTCGGCCTTCGTAGCTTTCGAGGATGCTTGCGGTTCCATCTGTAGAACCGTCATCGACAGCTACGATGAAATCGGCAGGTCGTGTTTGTGCCAGAAGTGAATCCAGCATCTGCGAGAGATACTTTTCTCCGTTGTAAGTTGCAAGGACAATCCCGATTTTAGACATGCTTTGAATATAGTTTTTAGACGAGAGACGAGTGTCAAGAGACAAAGAAATCTTAGCAAAAAAGCAATTATTTTTATATTTTCTTATTGTTAAAGTTTTTTAAGTTGTATCATGAGCATTCCAAAAATTTTATTTATTTGTGATAAGAACGAATGTACTAGTTTCGGTCGATTGACTATGAATTTGGTCAAGGCCGTTGCGGGTGCGTTTGAACCCCATGTGCTTTGGTTAAAAACGCCTAGGTTCTTTGGAGTTCGTTCTGAGAGCGTATCTGCATGCGACAGTTCTTTGTTTGTCTCGCACGAGGTATGGGCGAAGTCGCTTTATTCGGGATTTTTTTCGTTCCGGCGTCCGCTAAAAAAATTGGTGAAGTCGATTAATCCGCAGATGATTTTCATTATCCGACCGGAGCTTGGATTTTTGATTCCGGTTGTTTCGGGGCTTTCTAAAACGGTGATGTTTGTCCACGATACGTTTGCAGAAACGTTGTACCCGAATTCTCTTAAATTTAAACTGCTTAATTTGTTCTATATCCGACCGACGGTCAAGGCTGATTTTTTTGTCTATAATTCCAATTGGACACGTGAACAGGCGGCACGCCATTTCGGTGAACTGATGTCAAAAAAGCCGGGTGCCGTTATCGGTTGCCCTATCGACAGCGATTTGTTCAACAAGCCTGAAGTGGCCCCGACAGCAGCTGATAAGAAAGCTTTTGCCCGCAAGTACGGCATCAAGAATTTTGACGGAATGTGCTTGAATGTAAGCCTCGACGAACCCCGCAAGAATATTGAAACTTATTTAGAAATGGCTTCTCTTAGGCCAAACATTGCTTTTGTCCGTATCGGAAAATTCTCGGAACATATTCGCGAAATCGTAAATGCGAAAAAACTTTACAATGTGTATCATTTTAGCGAAATCCATGCTCAAGAATTGCGTGAATTTTACCGCAATGCGGACTTGATGGTTTATCCATCGCTGTTGGAAGGCTTTGGATTACCGCCGATAGAGGCCATTGCTTGTGGAACACCAGCGGTGGGCGCTGCGACCTCTGCGGTCAAGGAAAATCTTGAAGGCGTTTGTCCTTTGGTGGAGCCGCCGACAGATGCCGAAGCTTTTGCCAAAGTGCTTGACCGCGTACTTGCTGGTGAAAAAGTTATCGATGAAAATAAAGCAGCAGCCCTTTTGGACTACTGCTCTATGAAATCGTTCAGTAAAAGAGTTGTTGATTTTTTGAAATCAAATTCCTTATTGTAAACAAGCCCACATTCCATTTGTCACCCCGGATTCATTCCGGGGCCGGCTTTCGACATTAAAACGAAGTTGTTAGTCCTTGTCTTTTTTCCAAACGCCGATGAGGCTCTTGTTCTTGCGGAAGGCAAGCCAGAGGGTGGGCCAGATGAGGATGAGGTCGCGGATGAGGCTAGTCCAAGCTTCTGCTTTGTCGTGGGCGTTTCCGTCGTCGAGTTCAAAGCAGCCGCAGGTGATGCCGAGGTCGTTCCACAGCGCCCAGGCGAGCGCGATGATGAAGCTTACGAACATCCAGAAGATAGCGAATGAAGATTCCTTGACGAACGGCGAGAAAATCATCGCAAGACCGAACCAGAATTCAAATTGCGGATAGACAAGCGCAAAGAAGTTGTTCACGAAATCGAGGTGCAGCGCCGAGAAGAACTGGTACTGTGCGACGAGTGTTGCGAACTGGTGCGGGTCCTGGATTTTGAAAATCGAAGCGAAAATGAACATGCCGCCGATGCCAATGCGGCAAAGCGTTTCGAGAGCGCGGATGGCGAAATCCTTTTGAATCTTGAGGGCGGGGAAGATGAGTCCGCAGGCGATGATGACTGCGCCCACACCGACGTGGATGTTGTAGCGGTAAGCCTTCGGCCATTTGTCTAGCAGCCATTCGTGGTCCGTGAACGTGAGGAACGTTTCGGGGAAGCTGATTTCTGCCACGCCGACAGCCACAAAGAATGTCGCTAAGAGGAGGAGAACGCCGGAAATAATGGTGCGCTTGAGATTCTGCTTTTCAAAACAATCGATCATGGGTGCTCCTTACAGAATGTCTGCCGGTTTTTCGAGGATTTCTTGAGAACCAATCCAATCGACTGACTTGGAGTCTTCGACGCGGATGTTGTTGATGATGGCAAGGACGATGCAGAATGCAGCGATGCCGAGCAGGACAATCCAATTTAAGGATTTCAGATAGACGAGAGCGTTGTTTTTAAATTTTTCAATGAATTCTTTCATGTTGTTCAATATACAAAAATGATGAACGTCATCCCGAACGAATGTGAGGGATCCAGTTAAATTTTACAATAGGAAAAAGCCCTGCTAAGGCAAGGCTTTCATATGGATAAAGGTGTTCCCGTCTAGCGTAAGAGCTGAGCGGTCGCTCAGTGAGCCATAAGCGACTCGTCTTAACGAGCCGTGTTGGCGAGAGCGAGGCGAAGACGGAGGTTCTGTTTTGCGACAGAGCCGAGCGGTCTTTTAATGAATACCGTTGCCGTCGGCGATGTCGCAGGTCACGGCCTTGCCGTTCACTTCGAGAGCGGTTTCGCCACAGAACACGGCTCCGCCCTTTGCGGTGAGAGCAATCTTTTCGAAGTCCTTGACCTTGAGCTCGCGCGGTTCGCTCGGGGCGACTCCCTTGAACAAAGCGCGGTCACCCGGCTTTGCATCTTCGGGGACGGAGACGAGGCGGCAAGTGTGCGTGGCAGCGTCGAGGTCGCCTGCAAAGAGCATGCCCTGGCTCATGATGCCACGGAGGGCGTTCGGCTTCAAGTTTGCGAACAAGAGAATCTTACGGTTTTGGAGTTCTTCGGGCTTGTAGCTATTCTTGAGGCCACTGCAGATGGTTCGCGGTTCGCCTTCGCCAGCATCGACCTTGAGAACGTACAAACTATTTGCATCCGGATGGTCGGCGACTTCGACAATCTGGGCCACGCGGAGGTCCATTGCAGCCGGAACGTCTGCAGCCATGAGCGGCTTGTTCTGCTTCGGCTTCTGCTGCGGTTCTGCCTTCTTGACTTCTTCTTCGATACGCGGGAAAAGCGGCTTGCCTTCGCCAAACGTTTCGCCACCCTTGAGAATGCCCCACACGAGGTCGTTCTGGTCGGTGAACTTGCTGCCGATCATGGCGAGACCTTCTTCGCTCTTGCCCGGGATGACCGGCCAGAGGAGGCAAAGGCTGAGGCGCACGGCTTCGGCAGAGACGAAAAGCACTGTTGCGAGTTCGTCCTTGAGAGCCGGGTCCTTCGCGAGTTTCCACGGAGCTTTGACTTCGAGGTAGCGGTTGATGCTACGGACAAGCGTCATGATTTCTTCGACGACCTGCGAGAGCTTGACCTGCGGAACCCATTCCATCACGTTTGTGCGGACGCGGTTTGCGATGGCGATGACTTCGTTTGCGGCATCGTCGAGTGCGTTTGCTGTCGGGAGTGTGCCGCCGAAGTTGTTGAGCACCAAACGGTGCACGCGGTTCAGCACGTTACCGAGGTCGTTGGCGAGGTCGCTGTTGATGCGGCGGACAAAGCCTTCGTGCGTAAAGTTTGCATCTTGACCCACCACCATTTCGCGGGCGAGGAAGTAGCGGAACGCGTCGATGCCGTACTTTTCCATGTAGTCCATCGGGTTCACGACGTTGCCTGCGGACTTGCTCATCTTTTCGCCGCCGTTCACGAGCCACCAGCCGTGGGCGAGGATGTGCTGCGGGAGCGGGATGTCGAGCGCCATGAGCATGGTCGGCCAATAGACGCTGTGGGTCGTCAAGATGTCTTTACCGATGAGGTGGTAGGTGGCAGGCCAAATCGGCGTGCCGTCGGCATAAGTCTTGTGGAATGCTGTGGAGGCGCTCACGTAGTTGAGCAAAGCGTCGAACCAAACGTAAGTCACGTAGTCCGGGTCGAACGGGAGCGGAATGCCCCAGCTCAAGCGAATCTTCGGGCGGCTGATGCAAAGGTCGTTCAACGGCTGGCGCAAGAACCCGCGGATTTCGTTCCAGCGGTAGTCCGGCACAATCCAGTCCTTGTGGCTTTCCAAAAAGTCAATCAGCTTCTGCTGGTAAGAACTCATCTTGAAGAAGTAATTCTTCTCCTTGAGCCATTCCACCGGACGGTGGCTGATGGGGTCGCACTTGTTTTCGTCCAGCTCGTCTTCGCTGAAGAAACGTTCTTCGCCGACGGAGTACCAGCCTTCGTATTCCTTCGAGTAGATTTCGCCCTTGTCCCAAAGCTTCTGCAAGCATTCCTGCACGTAAGCCTTGTGTTCCGGCATCGTGGTGCGGATGAAGAAATCGTTGCTGATGTTCATCTTCTTCCACAAATCTTCGAAGCGGTGGTAGTATTCATCCACGTGTTCCTGTGGAGTCACGCCACGCTTCGCGGCGGCGCGCTGCACCTTCTGGCCGTGTTCGTCCGTGCCGGTCAAAAAGAATGTCTGGTAGCCGATAATCTTATGGAAGCGGGTCAGGATATCTGCGAGAACGGTCGTATAGGAATGCCCGATATGCGGGGCATCATTAACGTAATAAATCGGAGTAGTGACGTAAAAATTTTTCATATGCCCAAATTTAGTAAAAGTGTGCAAGGCGAGCAATGCGCGAAAGCTTGCTTTCGCATATTTGAGCCGAAGCCACGGACGCCGAAGGCGTCAAAAGGCGAGCGCCGCGGCAAAAGTGCGCAGTATCCCTTTATAAACGTACTTTTTTGCATTTCCAACAACTAACAACTAATGACTAATGACCAACAACCATTGACCAACAACCAATAACTATGGTCAACATTTTTTTTCTTTTTTTCTCGACTGAAAAAGTGTATATTGTATTGTATGAATAAAAGGTTTGCTTGGGGGCTGATACTATTTTTATTATGGGCTTGCGGAGGCGATTCCGGAAGCAATATAAACGAATTTGATGTTGAATCTTTAATTTCGTCTTCTTCTAGCAGCGAAATTTTATCGTCTAGCGAAGATTTTCCCTCGAAAGACAATCTATCCTCTAGTGAAGAAACGGCTCTTTCAAGCGAAAAAGTCGTCTATTCTAGCAAAAATGAATCTTCATCCAGTTCTGCAGAAAATTCTTCTTCATCGTTCAATGTGGCCGATATATCGGTTTCTAGCGAAAGCGAAATTAAATTCCCTGCGGTCACGGGATGCGTGGCTTTCTATTCTAACCAGGAACCCGCAAGTTATGGCGTAATTGACGCTTTTGTTCAAAAACGTGTGGCCGTCCTTGAAATGCAAGGCCTCGACAGTGCCTCTGCAAGGAATGTAGCAACCCAAGAACTTTATCGGGAATTAGGTTTGGATACGCTACTTCAGGAACATTTTGATATAACGAATTCTCTTTTTTCTGAAGATTTTTTAGGACGAGCTGAAAAATTAGAAAATGAAGGATTAGATGCTGCTTTGGCAAGGGATTCTGTTTTCCATGATTTTTGCCGTAAATTAGGCGTGTATGATAAATGCATTGAATTGGGGGAGTTTGCTTTTCTCAGTGGACATGACGGTATAACACTATCCGAACTTGAATATACGTTGTTCTATTTGTACAAAAGTTCAGAAACCGAACTTTCTCAGACGCTAATTGACGATTTTGCAGATGGCACGCTTGATTCGGGAAATTATTGCATCACTGATAAGCCTTATGACCGTTTGGATGAACTGCCTAGAAAGTTTATACACATGGGATGTGCGTATGACCCAAAAAAGATTCAACATCCCTTGTCCATCATGCGTAATATTTGGCGAAAATGTATTGGCATGCCATATTGCAGCAAGGAACTTTACGGCACAATTTATTCTTCTGGAAAGAATCATTTTAAATGTGAAGACGGCGAATGGATATCGTTCTTTATGCGTGAGGAAGAAAAGGACGGCACCCTTTGTTCGGAAAATGGTACTTATATCACAGTTGATGAAAAAAATGGAAAAACAACGAGCTACATTTGTTATGAATATTCGTGGTATGATCTGTCGCAATCCGCCAATGTTCCGGCACAACTTTTCCTTAATCCAGATTATAGTTATGGAGTAATGGGTGATTCACGCGAAAATCAAGCATACAGAACGACGCTTTTTGAAGGCCAAACCTGGCTATCTGAGGATATGGATTATTACGAATATAAAGATTCTCTTATTACGAATCATAGTTTATGTGCGAAAGTTGTGTATAAACCTGATGCTAGCTTCATTATCTATGGCGATTGTGATGGGGCGAGCCGATTCTATACATTCGAAGCGGCCAAAAATGTGTGCCCCAAAGGATGGCGGTTGCCGACTAGAGCTGATTGGAATGGTGTTATGGAAAAAGCTGAAGAACAGGGAACTTCTTATTTAAAGAAACTGTTTGTGATTGGAAATGGAACTGCGACGGATGAATTCGGCTTGTCTTTGCGTAGGGATGGCGGCGTGAAATACTCTGATGGAATCCCAGAATTCTTTCTGTCTGGTTCGAACTTGTTCTGGCTAGAAGACGGCTCGTTCGTTATAACTGATGCAGAAAAGACCACTTATAGTACAGATAAAGAATTGGAAAGTACCGCTTTGATTCCTGTCCGTTGTATCAAGAATTAATCTTTATACCACTTGGGGAGTTTTCCTTCTTTTTCCAAAAGTGATTTTTTAAACATATCTGTTTTATCTGTTTTCTTAGCAACATTCCAATTGCTAATGTCTCCGTTGAATTGAGACTTTTCAAACATTCTGGGCATGTCCTGGACTTTGGAAACGTTCCAATTGCTAATGTCTCCGTTGAATTGAGAATTTTTAAACATTCCGGCCATGTTATTGACTTTGGACACATCCCAATTACTGATGTCACCGTTGAATTTGGAGCCTGCAAACATTTCCAACATGTCTTGAACATGTGATACATCCCATTTGCTGATGTCCCCGTTGAATTTGGAGCCTGCAAACATTTGCATCATGTCATTGACTTTGGACACATTCCATTTGCTGATATCGCCGTTAAATTGAGAACGTGAAAACAATCTGACCATGTTATTGACTTTGGATACATCCCAATTGCTAATATCGCCATTGAATTGAGAATCTTCAAACATTGCTAGCATCTCTCGAACATGCGACACATCCCATTTGCTGATGTCACCGTTGAATTTGGATCCAGTAAACATGAAACTCATGTCTTGAACACGGGAAACGTTCCATTGGCTGATGTCGCCAGTAAATTGAGAGCTTGCAAACATTTGTGTCATGTCCTTGACTTTGGACACGTTCCATTTGCTGATATCTCTATTGAATTTGGAATCCGAAAAAATGAAGCTCATGTCTTGAACATGCGACACGTCCCATTTGCTTATGTCTCCGTTGAATTTGGAATCCGAAAAAATGAAGCTCATGTCTTGAACATGTGACACATCCCAATTGCTGATATCACCGTTGAATTTTGATTCTGAAAACATGTAGTGCATGTCCTGAACAAGCGAAACGTCCCATTTGCTGATGTCGCTGTTGAATTCGGAATGTTCAAACATGAAGTGCATGTCTTGAACAAGCGAAACGTCCCATTTGCTGATGTCGCCGTTGAATTTGGATTTCGAAAACATATAGGCCATGTTTTGAACATGCGACACATCCCAATTGCTAATATCTCCGTTGAATGTGCTTTTCTCAAATAAACGACTCATGTCGGTTACTTGAGAAACGTCGATAAAATTAAGGTCGCAATTTACACCATTCTTTTTTATTGCGGCTTTAATCAGTTTTTTAAGATGGTCTTTATCCTTTGCGACGACTTTTTCTTCTGTCATTCTTTGATTCCTTCTTTCATAATGAAATATATCATTTTTCATTCTGTTTCCCATAAACAAACTTGACATGAGAATACTGTTTTTGTACATATACGAGAAAAGTGAAAGGAGCTTTTATGGAATTTATTGAACTTGCCAAGAATCGTTATAGCTGCCGTGCCTTTGCGGACAAAGCGGTAGAACCCGAAAAATTACAGCTGGTGCTCGAAGCGGGCCGCGTCGCCCCGACGGCGGTGAATGGCCAGCCGGTGATTGTCAAGGTTCTCAAGTCGCAGGAATCGCTTGCGAAACTCCGCAGCATCTCGCGTATGGCCTACAACGCCCCCGTTGTGATTATGGTGTGCTACGATGAAAATAAAGTCTATTCGCCGGTGACGTACCACGACGACTTTAAAAGCGGCATCATGGATTCAAGCATCGTGACGACTTCGATGATGATGCAGGCAACTGACCTCGGACTTGCAACGCTTTGGGCCCGCGGATTCAATGCCGCTGAAATCGAAAAAGCGTTCAATTTCCCGGCGAACATCAAACTCGCTTGCTTCCTCGACGTGGGTTATGCGGATCCTGAAAACGGAGGCCCTTCGCCGCGCCACCCGGTACGCAAGCCGATGAATGAATTTGCCGAAGAACTTTAAAATTCTATCGCCTCGACAGCAGAATAAATTTTAGAATAACGTCAAGATGAAAAAATGGCGGAGCGTGTCCGCCATAGCGTGAATTTTTTTGATTTATGGAATTGCTGAAATATTTTCTGTTTGCTGCTAGTTTATTTATACTTTCTTGTTCTGGGAAGCCGCCTCAGGTGTCGGGCGGCAAACAAAGTTTGGCTTTGCCCCGGAGCATCGTGGTTGTTTATGAAAACGATCCGCATTGCCAAATGGATGGTTATACGAAATTTGCGGGCCTTCGCGATGCGATTGCGGATACGGCTGATGTCTTGACGGTTTCGTCCGGCGATTTTTTGCAGGGCGGTGCGATGGGGAGCATCTCTCATGGCGGCTATGTCGTATCGCTCATGAACGCTGTCGGTTACGATGTTGTGACGCTTGGGAACCATGAATTTGATTATAAAATTCCACGCTTGATGGAACTTTCGGATTCGCTGGATGCTGTAATTGTTTGTGCAAACCTTGTGCAAAAAGGAACTTCGACTCCGCTGTTCAAACCCTACATTTTAAAGCAAGTTGGCTCCAAGAAAATTGCGTTTGTCGGTGTTCTTACGCCGCAAACTTTAGTGGGGGAGTCTTACGCGTTCACGGATGATTCGTTAAAGACGTTGTACGATATCCCTGCGGAGAGTATTTTTAATTTAGTGCAATCTGCTGTGGATAATGCTCGCCATGACGGTGCGGACATTGTGATTCTTCTGGCTCACTTGGGATTTGTGCCGCCGGTATCTTCGTTAGAAGTTGTCCAAAATACAGTTGGAATTGATGTTGTGTTGGATGGGCATTCGCATAGCATTATTGATGGAAAGTTTGTTGTAAATGCTAATGGCGATAGCGTTCTTGTTTCGCAGACGGGAACGAAATTCCAGAATGTCGGAGTACTCGACATCACTCGCGATGGAAATTTCCGTTCTCGCTTGATTCCGATGGATAGCGTTTTTGCGGTGAGCAAAAAAGTCGCGGCAGTGCATGACAGCTTGCGAGCCTTGGCGGATGTAGATTTGCAAAAAGTTGTTGTGAATACGAAATTTGAATTGACAATCAATGGCGATGACGAGAAACGTTTGGTCCGCAAAGGCGAGACGAACTTGGGCGATTTGGCGGCGGATGCCATGCGTTTTTCTGTGGGGGCGCAAATCGGGATTGAAAATAGCGGAAGCGTACGCGTGACGATTCCGGCAGGGCCTGTGAAGTATCAAGACGTTCTGAACGTGATGCCTTTTGCAAACGGCATGTGCTTGATTCGTGCGACCGGACGGCAAATTAAGGAGGCTCTTGCACAAGGTGCTTCGCGTTTGCCCAATGAATATGGCGGATTCTTGCAAGTTTCGGGGC
>JAEEGJ010007428.1_pt1 | contig 31414 bp, 27 predicted proteins | sample 8958761 | NCBI WGS metagenome assembly JAEEGJ01 (sample SAMN16246546, study PRJNA631951) | gut metagenome | biome: gut microbiome; feature: rumen; material: RS-attached | host: Bos | place: Iran: Karaj | collected 2018-10
TCAGCGTCATATCCGTATGCTATATTTAGCGTAATGCTGTCAGCATATATGTGTATACAGCTGGAACGTACCCCTTTCTCCATGATCAAAAAGTCTTCACCCTCACTTAAAAAAGACGCCGATTCCTTAAAGTTCTCCTTTACACTCTCCTTACTGACAAGTGCTGACAGGACGAGGAATCCCAATAATATGAAAAAGGCTGCTAATCCAACCACCGGATATATCAGCCACATCTTTATTTTCTTCTTCATATCCGCCCCTTATGCAATATGTATCCCAGATGACGAAGCCCGTCTCTTACCGTTTTCAGCTTTGATTTTCTTTCAAACCTGCATTTTGAGAGCGTTATCGGTATCTGAGCTATTTTGATGTCCGCCTTTGATGCTTCGGCTATCATCTCGGTGGCAAACTCCATACCGCAGGTCTTAAACTCTAAGTTCTTAAGCGCTTCCCTCGAAATGCTTCTCAATCCGCAATGAAAGTCATGTACATCCGTCTTAAAAGCTATCCTGCCAAGTAACGAAAGAAAGTTTACTCCGATGCGGTGTGACAGCGGCATTGCTCCCTTTTCCATGGGGTTTGCGAACCGGTTTCCTATAACCATGTCGTATCCGCTGCCGGCTATCAGGTAATAGTATCCGTCAAGCTGTGAGAAGTCATAGGTTGTATCACAGTCGCCTATCACGACTACACGCCCGCTGCTCTCTCTTAAGCCCCTTCTTATGGCAGCACCGTATCCACGCCTGCTTTCCCGGACTACCTTCGCTCCGTTTTCCGTAGCCTCTTTAGCCGAGCCGTCAGTGCTTCCGTTATCAACGACGATCACTTCACCGGTTAGCTTATTTTTTTTCATATATTCCAGTGCCTGCCTGACGCAGAGTCCGACTGTTTTTTCTTCATTGAGACATGGCATGATTACTGTCATATCTCTACTAACTTTTACCGATAGCCTCATAAACTCTCCGATGCGCAAGTTTTTTATCAAAGGTTACTCTTTCTTCTTTCGCCCTTCATCTCGCGCTTGTTTCTATACATCTCACGGTCGGCACGTATGTAGACTTCGTCAAACCTCTCGCCTTCCTCCATTATCGCGCATCCCATGGCGAAGCTGTACTGCGAGCTCATCATCTCAACCTTGAGTCTTGATTCCATGTTCCATACCTTTTCCTCGGGTATGCCCTGGCAAACGATAACAAACTCATCCCCGCCGATACGGTACAGGAGCGCGCCCTTGCGCAAGGTCTTCTTTATGAGCTTTGCTGCCGAACGTATCGCTTCATCTCCTGCGGGATGTCCTTTTGTATCATTTATACGCTTTAAGTCGTTTAAGTCTATTGAAAATACAGCTACATCATTTTTATAATCAAGCTTTTTCGTGTCCGCGTAGAAGCTTATCCTGTTCAACGCTCCCGTCAGTATGTCAAGCTTGAAATACTCCACATGCATGTACATGTAGAAGAAAGCTACATCAAGGGATACAATACCTATCAGTATGCCTCGCAGCTGGAATATGGTCTCGACAAGGGTACCGAGCAGGGACAGCGTTGTCGCAAGGCAGACAACTATAGTCTCCCTCCACCTGTCATACTTTACAATATATATTCCGTATGCGAACAGTACTATCGAGTACAAAAGTGATATCACATGAGGTGTATAGCTTAACGGCCCCCTCATGATCTCGCCGTCTTCCCCGTACCAGAACACGAGCTTCGTAAAAAATGCAAGACATGTTATGAGCAGGTTTATGACTGCCGGAATAAGCAGCAGATTTTTAAGCTTTCTGCTCTCCTCCCTTATCTCTATGAATATGAGGGACAGCATCAGCCAGATCCTTATGTTATAACCTGCAACTGCTGTAAAGACATGAATGCCTCCGATATTCTTTCCTTCCAGAAGGTAATAGTCCAGATTGTCGATGATTATTAGGATAACAAGGAAAATAACGGGTTTTACAAACATCCTGGTTACTTCATGCTCATAGACGTCGTTAAAGCCTATGAATATGATCAGGAATATGATTATGCATAAAGGCAGGAAATTAATCTGCACAAGTTCCTGTAAAAATGAATCATACATGCCCCGTTTTCTCCTTCCCCAAATTTTTTTGATACAATGTGCCTTTAGTCAAAACACAGTTATCGTTTCCCCAAATCTAATGTCATTCTGAACGAAGTGAAGAATCTTAAAACCTTCGCTTATAAGATGCTTCGCTGGCGCTCAGGATGACATATATAGATCATGATGACAAGTATAGATCATGATGACAGTTATGAATTAACTTACCAAAGCGCCTTACGAAAGTGCCTTGCGGATGCCTGCCATCAGTTCCTCATAGGTCTCAAATGCAGGCAGCTCAGGATGATCCTTCTTTATCTGCTCCGTGCTCTTGAACAGGAAGCCGGCCTTGCTGTTTAATATCATGCCGAGGTCGTTCTGGCTGTCGCCTGCTGCTATGGTCTCGAAGCCTATGGACTGCAGCGCCTTGACGGTTGTGAGCTTGGACTGCTCGCAGCGCATCTTAAATCCTGTGATCTCTCCGTTCTCCGCTACTTCAAGCTCGTTGCAGAATATGGTCGGCCATCCAAGCTTCTTCATAAGAGGTCCCGCAAACTGTGAGAAGGTATCGCTGAGGATAAGCACCTGTGTCTCCGCTCTCAGTTCGTCAAGGAACTCCTTTGCTCCCTCCATGGGATCGATCTTTGCGATGGTCTCCTGTATTTCCTTTAACCCGAGCCCGTGCTCCTTTAATATTCTGATACGGAACTGCATAAGCTTCGCATAATCAGGCTCATCCCTTGTAGTCCTCTTAAGCTCGGGGATGCCGGAAGCCTCAGAAAAGGCTATCCATATCTCGGGTACCAATACTCCTTCAAGATCAAGGCATACTATGTTCATTTCTGTTCCTCCGATTAACCGTCCGGTCGGTAAATCCAAGCGATCTCCAACCGGCTATATTCCAGTTTAGTATATGTCTTTTTTGTCTTTTTGTCAAATTATTTCATGATAGTAAATTTTTCACAAAATTCCTTCTATATAATATAGAAAATTTTACTTGATATTTTATTTCATAATTGTTAGAATAATGAAGTTTAGATAGTTTAGAACAGACTGGTGAGGTTTATTATGAAACGAGAGGATATCAGAAATATAGCGATCATAGCTCATGTTGACCATGGAAAAACAACTTTGGTCGACGCATTGCTCCGTCAGAGCGGTGTTTTCAGGAGCAATCAGGTGGTGGAAGAACGTGTAATGGACTCAAACGATCTTGAGAAGGAAAGAGGTATCACCATCCTTTCCAAGAATACTGCGGTTCATTATAACGGTGTAAAGATAAATATCATCGACACTCCCGGCCATGCCGATTTCGGCGGCGAGGTTGAACGTGTCCTTAAGATGGTTAACGGCGTTGTTCTGGTTGTTGATGCCTTTGAAGGTCCCATGCCCCAGACGAAGTTCGTGCTTAAGAAGGCTCTTGAGCTCGACCTTCCCGTTATCTGCTGCATAAACAAGATTGACCGTCCCGAAGCGGATCCCAAGCGTGTGATAGATGAGGTTCTTGAGCTTTTCATCGAGCTTGATGCAAGTGATGACCAGCTCGACTGTCCGTTCGTATATGCTTCTGCAAAGTCAGGTGTTGCCATTCTTGAGATCGGCGACAGTCCCAAGAACATGCAGCCGCTTTTCGATACGATCTTAGAGTATATCCCCGCTCCCGAGGGCGATCCCGATAAGGGCACACAGGTTTTAGTCAGCACTATAGATTATAATGAGTATGTCGGCCGTATCGGCGTAGGTAAGGTTGACAACGGTACTATAAAGGTAGGTCAGGATGTTGTCATCGTCAACTATCACGATCCTTCCAAACAGCGTAAGGTTAAGGTCAACAAGCTTTATGAGTACGACGGCTTAAAGAAGGTTGAGGTTCAGGAAGCAACGATCGGTTCGATAGTTGCCTTCTCAGGTATAGATGATATCCATATCGGAGATACCTTATGTTCTCCCGAGGATGTCCAAGCCATCCCCTTCCAGAAGATCTCAGAGCCCACTCTTTCGATGAATTTCATTGTAAATGATTCTCCTTTGGCAGGCAAGGAAGGCAAGTGGGTTACATCAAGACATCTGCGCGAGAGGCTTTTCAGAGAGCTTAATACCGATGTCAGCCTCAGGGTCGAAGAGACCGATACAACAGAAGCCTTCAAGGTTTCCGGTCGTGGAGAGCTGCATCTTTCGATACTTATAGAGACCATGAGACGTGAGGGTTATGAGTTTGCCGTAAGCAAAGCCCAGGTTATTTTTAAGCAGGGCGAAAACGGTGAAAAGCTTGAACCCATGGAGCGTGCGGTCGTAGATGTTCCCGATGAGTTTTCGGGTAGCGTTATTGAGAAGCTCAGCAGCCGCAAGGGCGAGCTTCTCAGTATGTCAACCGTTTCGGGCGGTTATACAAGACTTGAGTTTTCCATCCCCGCAAGAGGTCTTATCGGTTACAGGGGTGAGTTCATGACCGATACAAAGGGTAACGGCATACTTAATACGGTATTTGATGATTACGGTCCCTATAAGGGTGATATAACCTTTAGAAAGCAAGGTAGCCTTATCGCTTTTGAGGGCGGTGAGACCGTTACCTATGGTCTGTATAACGCTCAGGAGCGCGGTACTCTCTTCATCGGCCCCGGTGAGCAGGTTTACGCCGGCATGGTCGTTGGCCAGAGCGGAAAGGGTGAGGATATAGAGCTTAATGTTTGCAAGCGTAAACAGATGACAAATACACGTTCATCTTCTGCTGATGAAGCGCTTCGTCTTACTCCTCCCAGAATTCTTTCTCTTGAGCAGGCTCTTGAGTTCATAGATGATGATGAGCTTCTTGAGATCACGCCCAAGAACCTGAGGATCAGGAAGAAGATATTGGATCCTACGCTTCGTAAGAGGGCAGGATTCAAGAAGGGTTGAGGGTTAAGATCCTTCGCTGACGCTCAGGATGACAATGATGGGACGCTCAGGATGACCGTGTTTTAATGACAATGATTTAATGGCCTAGGTTATAACAGCGTTGACATAAAAAGAAAACCGTGAGAAAGTAAACTCACGGTTTTTGTTTTTATACATATCAAAATGAATATGTTCTTTAACGTTCAATCCTTCCCCGTCTCTTTGTTCTCTTCGGTGAGGATTATCTTTTTCCTTAAGGCTTCAACTCTCTTTGAGATAAACGAATCAATGTCCTTCATCTTCTTTATCTTTGCCTGATCGAAGAAGTCTGCGTTCAGTTTCTTTAACATATCGTTTGATATAGAACGGCGTACCTTCGAGCTGGGCGGTCCGAACAGTCTGAAACGCTCTGCGGCAAGAAGGCTGACAAACGCTTTTTCACCGTACCATGAAAGCATCTCGGTAACGTAGTCAAGTATCTCCTTTTCATCATCGGAGATCATCTTGTCAACATCAATCTTAAAGAAGGGTGATAACAGCTCTGACATGGTGAATTTCTCGTGATCGTCCTCAAAATAGAAGAAAGCGTTCGATCTGTACGCGTCAACAACAGCTTTGTAGGGTGAGTTTCCGGCTCCCCTTACAGGCTGATATACGTCATCAAACATAGGCCTGTCCAGAAATCTTAAAGAAAGGGCCTGTGACATTAAGAGTACGACATCAAGATGTGCCTGGGTAAGCTTTGTCTTCGATCTGTCAAATACATACTGTGAGATATACAATATCTTGTTTTCAAGTATCTGCTTGTATATAGCCATCATGCTCTTCCTGAAAGCAACAGGAGTAAGATTTGCCTTGTTGTTTACAAGAAGCTCAAGATATTCTTTCTTATCGGAATAAAGCCTGTATAAACGTTCCGTATGCCCGTTTTTCGGAAGCTCATCCATCTGACAGTAAAATATTATCGTTGTTTCTCCCCAGCCCGCAAGCTTGGCAAGCGGCTTTTTACCGATATTATACTTCTTAAGCATTTCAAATATCTGGTCTTTTGTTATGTAACATGTACCGCCCATATGTCACACCCTCCTTTGATTATTATTTATGTTCTTACTTAAAATACATTTGTTATAAGCCACGGTATCGCATATGTTATGATGCACATGATGACTGTGGCAAGCAACAGGCCGAGACATATCGCAGGGAATGCCTTTTTTATCTTTATGTTCAGCAGTGATGCGATAAGCGAGCCTGTCCAGGCTCCGGTTCCCGGAAGAGGTATGCCTACAAAGAGGACAAGTCCGAGGAACTCGTATTTCTTTATCTTTTCACTCTTTCCGAGTGATTTCTTTTCAAGCTTTTCCACAAGGGGCTTGAAAAGCTTTGTTGTTTTAAGCCAGTTAAATATAGGTGTGATAAGGAGCAGGATAAACGGTATCGGTACAAGATTGCCCGCTATGCATATCGCAACCGCTTTAAACAGCGGGATATCCTTTATTGCGGCGACTATCAGTCCGCCTCTGAGCTCAATGATGGGTACCATCGATATGACAAAGCATACCAGCTCATCCGGCAGTCCCGAAAGCTTTCCGGCTACCTTTTCCGCAAATGACTCGCTCTTTTCTTCGGTGCCCTCGGCCGAGGCTGATGTTACCGTCTCTTCTGCGGCACTAACCTTTATATCTTTAAAGGTAAAGGCATAAACCGTAATATTCATCACAACATATAATAAAAGCGCTGCTATGATGAACACTCTTTTTCTGTAAGTCATTTTTCTTCCCTCTCATCCGATACATGCCTCCCGCACACATCGTGAACAAGAGCATTTATAATTTCGAAAAATAAAGCCTCAAACCATAATGATTTGAGGCACATGTGTGTGACAAGATTCGAACTCGCGACCTTCTGGTCCGTAGCCAGACGCTCTATCCAGCTGAGCTACACACACATTCGTTTTTTAACGACCAAGGGTTATAATACCGCAAATACATATATATGTCAAGAACTTTTTCAATTTTTTGTCAGGTTTTTTAACTGTTTTTTACATTACGGCTGTCACAGGTCGATTTCCAGCTCTACGGGACAGTGATCCGATCCGGATATTTCCGAAAGGATGTCCGCTTCCTTTATCCTTGTTTCGAGCTTATCTGAAACAACAAAGTAATCAATACGCCAGCCTACGTTCTTTTCCCTGGCTTTAAACATATATGACCACCATGTGTAAGCATCGGTCCTGTCAGGATACAGGTGTCTGAACGAATCTACATAACCGCTTTCAAGCACCTTTGTAAAGCATGCCCTCTCCTCATCCGAGAAGCCTGCGTTCCGGTGGTTTGACTTCGGATTTTTAAGGTCTATCTCCTCATGAGCCACATTAAGGTCTCCGCAGTAGATCACAGGCTTTTTCTTTTCAAGCTCAAGTATATAGCTCAAAAATGCCTTTTCCCACTCCATACGATAGGACAGTCTTGCAAGCTCTCTCTGAGAGTTCGGTACATAGACGTTTACCATATAAAAGTCGGGGTATTCTGCTGTTATCACTCTTCCCTCGTGGTCATGCTCTTCTATCCCGATGCCGTAGGTTACGTTAATCGGTTCCTGCTTTGAAAACAGAGCCGTTCCGGAGTATCCCTTTTTCTCGGCATAGTTAAAATACTGATGGTAACCTTCGAGGGGAAGGTCAACCTGTCCCTCCTGCATCTTTGTTTCCTGCAGGCAGAAGATATCTGCGTCCGTTTTAGTAAAGAAGTCTAAGAACCCTTTTTGCATACAGGCTCTTAGACCGTTTACATTCCATGATATAAGTTTCATCATCTAAATCTTTCTATATTTTCTCTTTCTTTAAAGGTCCGCTTCTGTATGATGAACTTCCCGGCTCATTCTCAAAATAATTTGATTTTGCGCTTTCCTCAAGTCCGCTCGTATTTGGAGTGTTCTGAGGCTTATTATTCTGATAGCTGCCGTACTGTACATTTTGGTTGTTCATGTTTGTATTCGAAGGCCGGTTGTTTGAACCGCCGCCGTATTGTACATTTCCGCCGTAATTGGAATTCTGATTGGAATTCTGATTATAGTTTGTATTATAATTTGTATTATAACTTCCTGCGTTAGCCCCCTGCTGTCCGTTAGTGCCCGGCCTGCCGCCTCTGCCTCCGCGTCCTCCGGTATAATATCCGGTATTGTTGTTGCCTGCAGGTCTTGCATTCCTAACGTCTCCGGTATTGCTTGAAGTATAATTCTTCCCGTTATATCTTCCGCCGTATCCCGCGCTCATCCTGTCCTGTGAACTGTAGGGGTTGTAACTGTTATTATAGGTTGAGCTGTAAGGATTTGCGGAGTTGTTGGGTCTTGTTACGTTATCGAAGATCTTTCCTATCTCGATACCGAGCTTATTTGCCTCGTTTCCGATAGTCTGTCCTATCTTTTCGGCATTCTGGCCTATCTTCTGGCCGATGCTCTCATTCTGTTTCCGGTAGTTGTTTGTGTTCTGACTCTGGTTAACGTTCTGTCCGTTGTTCTGTAACTCCGGATTCTTGCTTTCGGCCAGTGCCTTTTTCTCATTGTTGTCCATGACGAGCTTTGCTATGCCGCCGCCTATCATGACGCAGCCGATGAGTGCCATACCGCCCGCAACTACCAGCATTTCCGAACCGAAAGAAGCAGCTTCGGCTCCCGTACTTCTCAAAGCTCCGATGTTAATGGCACCTACGATTGAAAGCGCAAGTGCCGCCAAAGCCACTCCGGTCTTCTGGAAAAACCTTTTTATCTTTCCCACAGATCATTCCCCCATAAAACAATCATCAGCTCCTGAGTTCCATAAGCTTAGACTTAAGCTCGCCCTCGATCCTTCCGAGTTCTACCTCAGCTGCCTGACGCTTTGCCTTTCCTTCAGTCTGAATCTTCATAACCTCATCAAGGGTAGAAATAAGATTCTCGTTTGTAGCCTTAAGTGTTTCAATATCAACTACAGATCTCTCAGCCTCCTTAGCTGTCTCGATAGTAGCCATCTTAAGTGTTTCAGCGTTCTTCTTTAAGAGCTCGTTGGTCATGTTTGTAACAGCAGACTGCGCAGCCGTTGCCTGACGTCCGTGCTCGATACCGAGTGCAAGTACCATCTGTGACTTCCACAGCGGGATCGTGTTAACGATTGATGACTGGATCTTTTCAACCATCAATGTATCGTTGTTCTGAAGCATTCTGGTCTGAGGGCCCATCTGTATGGAGATCATACGGGTAAGCTCAAGGTCATGAAGCTTCTTCTCGAATCTCTCGCAAAGATTTGCGAAATCGTTATATGCCTGTGCATCTTCCTGTGCACCGGTCTCCTCTGCCTTCTTGCGGAGCTCTGCAAGCTTTGTAGCCCTTACTTCGGCAAGTCTCTTCTTACCTGCGATGATGTACATGGTAAGCTCTTTATAGTACTTTAAGTTAAGGTCGTACATCTGGTCGAACAGAGCGATGTCCTTCATAAGTGTTACCTGGTGCTGCTCAAGCATTTCAACTATCTTGTCAACATTTGCCTCTGCCTTTGTGTAGTTGGCCTTCATGGTTGCAACATCATTCTTCTTTTTCTGGAACCAGCCTGCGATACCCTTCTTCTCGGGCTCATCCATAGTCTTTAACTGTACAACGAGTGAAGAAAGAGTATCTCCGATCTCGCCGAGATCCTTTGTCTTTACGCTGTTAAGTGCAGACTCCGAGAAGCTTGCTATATGCTGCTGTGCTGCCGCACCATAGGTCATTACCATATTTGAATCGGAAATGTCTATCTTCTCTGCAAAATCATTAACAATAGCTTTTTCTTCCTCGGTGAGCATCGACTCATCGATCTGAACTGCATTTTCATCCTCTTTTTTCTTCTGATCTTCTTCAGCGTTCAGTGTAAGTGTAGGTGAAAAAGCATCGGCTGTCGCAGCGCTCACAGAAGGCGCAGCGGGTGCTGCGGGCATCTCGGGTGTTGCGGGCATTGCAGGTGCTGTAGCTGCAGCTGCGTTGGGGTCAAGTGTTAATGTAGGCATTCCGTTATCCATTTTAATCTCCTCCTTATATTGAACATGTCATCAAAGCTTTAACGATACCTCTGATATCGAATCGTCCTTTAAGCCTTCCTGCTGTAACATGTTTTCCATTACTTTTATCTCTGCGGATATGTCTAGCGCGTCATCCGCATACAGTGCATCAAGCTGTTTGTCAAAGGCTGCAAGCGAGGTATCCATCATTTCCTCTACCTTGCCCTTTGTACCGTCGATGTTCATGCCCGATATACCTGCTTCGTCCATCCTGTCGTAAGCGTTTAAGAGCTTTAATGTTGTGGGCAGGTAGTAGTTGAAGAACTTTCGTACCGAGTTTTTCTTTTTGGGATTCTCGACTATAAAGTTTACAATCTTTACGGTAACTTCCTAAAGATGTACTATCTGTGCCGAAACCTTTTCATCCTCTATGGCACGGTCAAGTCTCCTCATCTCCGAGATTGCCCTCTCTTCTTCATCAAGCAGGGCATCTATCGCTTTGTCCCCGGTCCTCGGTCTCTTCTTTATATCGGGATCTGTCTCTGTTTCCTTCTTTGCTTCGGGCTTTTGCTCCTCTATTTCGTTCTCATACTCTCCGGCCAATTCTTCGAGGGATTTGGGCCAGAACATTTTTCCTAAGCCCCATCCGGCAAGGGATGCAAGTCCTGCCAGGAAGTATCCCGAAAAAGAATGTAACGGAAAGGCCAGCGAATACAAAAGCCATACCGCCGCGGCGATATATATCGGTCCCGATGTCCGCCACGGATTCTTTTTAAACTTTTTAGCCATATACAGGCAAACTCCTTCCAAATTTCGGAATAAACTTCCAACATAGTTATAATGTTGGAGTTCCATTGTCATCCTGAGGGCTTTTAGCCCGAAGGATCTTATTCGCATGAATTCTGTAAAATTCTTCGCTTCGCTCAGAATGACCAAGGAAAGTTTTATTTATTAATTACTTCTTCGCTTTCGGCCGTTACCCTGACAACGTTATCCTTGGAAATGTACCAGTAGATATAATTCTCGTCGCCCTTGCGCTCTGCTACCTTAACGGTATAGCCTTCCCTGTCGCATCTGGTCTCGATCCTCTTCCAGCCCATTCTCTTTTCCTGGATATAGATACCGTCGGTCTTCTTTGCGAAATTCTCGATATTGAATCTGTTGGTACCCGTTCCGTAATTTCCGGTAAGGTCTATATATTTGTTGTATTCCTCGATTAGCTTTTCGATATTTACTTCCCTGCCGTTATCCGTTATGATGCACGGAACCTTGATATTGTTCTTAAGGATGTTCCTTGCCCTTATCATATCGGTTGTAACCTGTTCCTTGGCCTGCAGGTAGTAATTGTAATTTGAAGCCTCAGCAGACTTTGCTTCAGCATCCTCATATCCTATGCACTTAGCGTACATCTCCGATGCCTCCGCATACTTGTCCTTGTCGAGATTGCTTTCAGCCTCTTTATAAAGCTCCTCGGCCTTTATGTAGTAGATGCGCTTCTTAACGTCTACAAGTCTTCCGTGGATCTCCTTCCACTTATTGACATCATACTGATCGCCGGGATCGTAAAGACCGATGTTGTAAAGGATGGTCTTCGTGCCGTCGATAATGTCATTCCTCTTGGTATAGATGAAGAAACCTGCTGCGGCCAAGGCTCCGATTATCACCAGTACCTTTACGAAACCGAAATAGTTTCTGACAACCTTGGGTCCCTTTGTCTTTGTCGTAGTTTTCTTTTCGCTTACGGTCGTTGTCTTCTGCTGAGGCTTCTGTTCGGTGTCGATCTTAAGTCCTATGACAGTCTTGCCCTTAAGTGAAGCCTTTGCGGCATCCATCTTTTTCTTCATGTAATTGGCGACAAAGTAAGATGCTCCTATGACGCCTGCCGAGAAAAGAACTACTGTTATGATAGGTTTAACCTTTGAACTGTTGCTTCCGAAAATTATTATTGCCAGCACAAGAACGGCAATCAGGCCCATAGCGGCCATAATTGCGGTTGCAATAAGCGAAAACTTCTTGCTGTTCAGATAATCCTTAACGGTCTTATTACTCTTCCGGACAACTATCTCTTCGGCTGCGGCTATTTCTTCATCCGTGCCTATTCTTGAGATGCTGTTCAGAGTCTCATCAAGGATATCGTTAAGCACCTGAACTGTCTCCGAATCGGTTGCTGCATTCAGAGCGTTCCGGGCGGCTATAAGCCTGAAATACAGGTGCTCGGACTCACTTGAGAAAATTTCATCTACAGTCATTTTTACTCCGCCTTTCACAAAACTCAGAGTTTAGCTTCCTCTTCCCTGATCTTAACATCAATGTCTCTCATGGAATTCTCTATGTCTTTGATCTTTTGGTTTGCAACGGACCTTCTTTCATCAATGGCCCTGCTCCTGTCCTTAAGCTGCTGCATGCTTTCCTTCTTTGCAGCGATCACAGACTGGTTTTCCTCTATAGTTTCGTTGATCTCAGCAAGTTCTTTGTCGAACTTCTCCTTTGTCTTCTGATGCTCTTCAATGGTTGCCTTGCTGTTTATCTGTGCGATCTCAAACTGGTTCTTAATGGAATCAAGCTCTTTCTCGGCATTCTCGCGTTCCTCGGTCTTCTGCTTGTAGAGCATTACCTTTCTCTTCTTGCCCGAGCTTGCCTTTTCCCTGAAGATGGCTTCAATCTCGCCCGCAAGCTCAACTGCTGCGAATGCTGTCCTTAAGTCATCCTTAAGCTTTAAGAGTCTCTTCTTCTCCGTCTGTTCCTTGTAGATATAACGGTTCTCTGATTCCTGTGCCTGTGCTTCGAGTTCCTTCTTTCTTCCCTGTGCGTTGAAGAGTGTGGCGTTTATCTGGTTCTCGAACTGCATGAACTGGCTGCGTTCCTGTTCAAACTGCTTTTCGATCTCTGCCTTCTCCATCATGCAGGTATTGATCTCTGCCGCAACCTCGACTCTTTCCTGAACAAGCTTTTCTTTTTCGATCCTGAGCTTTCCGATTGCCTCATCTTCCTGAAGTCTTAACTCTTCAGCATGCTTCTTTAACTGTGCGTGACGCTTCTCTTCCTCATGTCTCAGCTCTTCACGCTTTCTTAACTCATCTCTGCGCTGTTTTTCAGCAAGACGTTCAGCCTCTACGCTTTCAGCCTTTGCTGTAGCGTTCAGTATCGCGTCGGTGTTAAGAGTTGCGGTACTACCTGTACTGCCGTTGTCTTCTTCTTCTTTTGTTATGCCTCCAACCGCACGCTGAATCTCGTACTGTGCTGCGGCAGCCTTTGCTGCTGCTATCCTTTCGGCTTCCTTGCGTGCAGCTTCCTCTGCTGCAGCCTTAGCTGCTTCCTCGGCCTTAGCCTTTGCGGCAGCGATCCTCTCGGCTTCTTTTCTTTCTTCTTCCTCTGCGGCTGCCCTTGCTGCCTCCTCGGCTGCTTTCCTTGCCGCCTCTATTCTCTCGGCTTCCTTCCTTGCTGCTTCTTCGGCTGCAGCCTTTGCCTTTGCTTTTGCTGCGGCTTCTCTTTCAGCTATCTCTCTTTCTTCTCTTTCCTTCTCGGCAGCTGCCTTTTCTGCTGCGAGCCTTGCTTCCTCTTCCCTCGCCGCTCTTTCTCTCTCAGCCTTCTCGGCTGCTTCCTTTGCTGCCCTTTCTGCCGCTTCCTTAGCCGCTCTTTCCCTTGCCTTTATTTCTTCGGCTTCTCTTGCGGCACGTTCGGCTGCTTCCTTCTCTTCCTTTTCCTTTGCAAGTCTCTCGGCCTCGGCCTTTTCCTTGGCTTCCTTTTCTTCCTTTGCGATTTTGGCGGCTTCGGCCTTGGCACGCTCTTCCTCTTCCCTTGCGGTCCTTAAAGCCTCTTCCTTTGCCTTTTCTTCAGCTTCCCTTGCCGCTCTTTCGGATTCGATCCTTTCCTTTTCGGCCCTTTCTATCTCAAGCCTTGCAGCTTCCTCTCTTGCCTTGTCCGAAGCTATTTTCCTTGCGGCCTCTACTTTGGCGAGTGTGGCAAGTCTTTCTTCCTCGGCTCTCTTTGCCGCTTCCTCGGCTGCTTTTGCCTCAGCCTCTTCCCTTGCCTTTCTTTCTTCCTCTTCGGCTGCCTTCCTTGCTGCTTCCTCAGCTGCTCTTCTTTCTTCCTCTATCTTTCTTGCTGCTTCTTCGGCTGCTTTTCTTGCTGCCTCTTCTGCGGCTCTTCTTTCAGCTTCTTCCCTTGCCTTTCTTTCTTCCTCGGCTTTTCTTGCAGCCTCTTCTGCCGCAAGTCTTTCCTCTTCGGCCTTCCTTGCTGCTTCTTCGGCTGCCTTTCTTGCTGCCTCTTCTGCGGCTCTTCTTTCGGCTTCTTCCTTTGCCTTTCTCTCTTCCTCGGCTTTTCTTGCCGCCTCTTCGGCTGCAATCCTTTCTTCCTCGGCTTTCCTTGCTGCTTCTTCGGCCGCTATCCTTGCTGCTTCTTCAGCTGCTTTTCTTTCTTCCTCGGCTTTCCTTGCTGCTTCTTCGGCTGCCTTTCTTTCTTCCTCTTCCCTTATCTTTCTCTCTTCTTCGGCTTTCCTTGCCTCTTCCTCGCGCTTCCTTGCCTCATCTTCTTCGATAAGCTTGGCATTTCTTGCAGCCTCAGCAGCCTCATTTCCTGCCCATGTTATGGTATCAAGCCAGCTGATAACCGTCTTGTCCATGCTGTCGGTAGAATATTTATTGTTAAAAATTACACGTAACTTTAATACACGTCCGTTTAACTCCAGGAAAATATAGTAGTTATAACACATGGACGACATGACACGTCTAATAAAACCGCCTGTAATTTTTCCAAATGAATATTTCTGAAGGAAAATCTTCGACTTATTTACACCGCCTTTAACCATCTCGTTGTAAATTTCCTGAGCGATATCGAAGCCGTCCCTTCCTTCTCCCTCTTCGTTTCCGTTGTGGAGAAGCTCAACAGCCTTTTCCTCGTCGATATCATTTAAGACAAAGTCTTCCCTCTCGTTCTCGCTTGGGATCCATGCAAGGAAATCCCTTGACTGTCCGGCCTGATTAACCGACTGCAGATTAACCTTGAAGCCATCGGGGATGACTATACGGTATCCCGTACCGAATACAATGTTCTTGTCATTAAAAGTGAACTCCGCAACTTCGTTCTCATCCATCATCTCGCCCAGAGAATCCTGAAAAGAGTTCAGTGCTCTCAGTAAATCCCCCAATGACTTTCCTGACTCTTTGGTATTGTCCATTTTTAACCTCCGCGCTGTTATTATGCAGCTAAAATAAACCCGCAATTATGACTGAAAAATAACAAATGAGTATTATTCTCCGACCATACTCTTTGATTATACTCTTTTCTGTTTATAAAATCAACTAAAATCAGTAGATTTATCAATTTTTCTTCTGCCTTCAAGAAGAAACCAGCCTGCCATCGCCACTATCGGAACGGTGATGTTTATCACCGGGCTTTTTGAGAAATACTCCGGCAGTACGTAAAGCAGGAAATTCATCCCGTTGAAAACTATATGGAACACTATTGACGGCAGGATGGAATTGTATTTATCCGCCAGATAAGCAAGGAACATTCCGGCAGTTGCCGCAAACAGCCCCTGTACCAGATTCAGGTGGAATACCCCGAAAAACACGGCGCTCAGCATTACCGCGACATGCGGATACATATTGCTCCTGAGCCTTCTTAAGATAAGGCCTCTCATGATGCACTCTTCGTTTAAGGGCGCTATGATGATGGTCGTGATTATTATCCTCCAGTCGGCAAGATTCGTTATCCCGGCTTTATTCATCAGCTCCTCATAGTTGATTATCGTCTGCGGACTTATCACTCCTATGAGCGATACCAGATGGTTGCACAGGTAATACATTCCTATAGCCGAAAGGATTATCCCGAATGTGGTCGGTATCTTAAATATCCTTTTGCAGCTGTATTCCACTTCCTTTATGCCGATTGTCCTGCAATATGCCATTTTATACCATATCACGGAAACAATGCAGCAGACGATAGTTGCAAGGAGTGTCAGCTTTCCGGTATCCACTGCATTGACCAGCAGATCCGTAAGGTTGGCGTCGGTCACCTCGGCATTGTTTGCCGCATCCACCCCTGCGGATATGGCAAAAGGCAGCTGACAGATCAGCTGTATGCCCCAGAATGCGGCCATGATAAAGAAGGATATGATGATTGCCATCATAGGATCCTTCTGAGACCTGTATTCTTTAGGAACATACCGTTCCGTCCTGACCGGCTTGTTCTCTTTATTTTTCTTTTGCATTTATTTCACCGTATTTTTATCCGTACAGGTTACGACCAATGGCATTAAGTTAACCTCTTTTTGTCATCCTGAGCGTTAGCGAAGGATCTTATCACGTAAGTTGTAAAGATTCTTCGCTTCGCTCAGAATGACACTAACTTAATGACATTGAGGTTACGACCCCTCCGGACGTACAAGCCTTTCATCCGTATCAAAGACATCTGCCACGGCTCGGAAAAGCTTAACCAGAAAGCTTCCCTTTGACGTGATACTGTAGCTTCCGTCGGGATTCTGCTTTATGCTCCCGGTTTCAAGCTGTTCGTTAAATCTTTTTTCAAAGGCTCCGTAATCGTAAACATATGTATCAACAAATATCTTGCTCATTTCTTCCTGGGTAAAGGTTCTTTCCGGATCCTTATCCATGTAGCTCAGCATGAATACGGATACAGACCTTTCTACCGTAACCGGTACCAGCGTAAAAAATACCATGTTTATGCTGCAGCACAGTATAAATACAAGCACCGCATCCTTTACTGAAAGCCACTGTATCTTTCTTAAGCGCCAAAACAGCACCATGAGCCCGGTCGCCATTAGTCCCGACAGGATTATCATTATTATCCCGCGGTACATAAGCACATCCATGCCCGAAAACAGCGGCAGCCTGATGAGCAGCACAAGCAGGAGAAACGATATCACATACAATGCGGCATATGTAAGAAGCGTATAAACTATCTCGCGTACCGGAGTTATCTTCTTTTCAGCATCCATGAGCATGCCCTCCCGGATCAAAATCTACCTTAAACCAATTTCAGTATGACATTAATTGCATTGCAAATAATACCTTACTCCTCCTCTTCAGTCTCCGAAGGTTCGGTTGTACTGAAGAGTGCCTCTACAAATGAGTGCGGGTCGAATTTCTGAAGATCGTCGATGTGCTCTCCTACACCGATATACTTAACAGGAATACCGAGTTCTTTCTGTATCGCTACTGCGATACCTCCCTTAGCCGTACCGTCAAGCTTTGTTATGATGATACCGGTAATATCCGCAACCTCACTGAACTGCTTTGCCTGAGCCAGCGCATTCTGCCCGGTCGTTCCGTCGAGTACGACAAGCGTTTCCCTGCAGCACTCGGGATATTCCCTGTCAACCACACGGTTGATCTTTTTCAGCTCGTCCATCAGGTTCTTCTTGTTATGAAGCCTTCCTGCGGTATCGCATAAAAGAATGTCTGTCTTTCTGGATTTTGCCGCAGATACGGCGTCAAATACAACTGCTGCGGGATCCGAGCCTTCTGATTGCGCAATGATATCCACGCCGGCTCTGTTGGTCCACTCGGTAAGCTGTTCGATCGCTGCGGCACGGAATGTATCCGCTGCGGCCACAAGAACCTTTTTGCCCCTGCCCTTGAGCTGTCCGGCAAGCTTTCCGATCGACGTCGTCTTTCCGACACCGTTTACGCCTATTACCATGACAACGGATTTTTTATCCTCAAAAGCATATGCGTCCTCGGGTACCGACATCTGCTCCTCGATACTCTCCATAAGGAGCTTTCTGCACTCTTCGGGTTCCTTTATCTTGTTTTCCTTTACTTTTTCCTTGAGATTCTCGACTATCGCTTCCGTCGCGTTTATTCCGAGATCGGCCATGATCAGTGTTTCCTCAAGCTCCTCATAGAACTCGTCATTTATCGAGGAAAATGCGCTGAAAATACTGCTTATGCCGTTCGCAATGCTCTTTCTGGTCTTGCTGAGACCCGAAACAAGCCTGCGGAAGAATCCCATTTTCTTCTCTTTCTCCTCACCCATGATTTCTCTCCTCCTGTTATTCAAATTCTGTTGTTTCGCTTCGCTCAGAATGACACTGACTTTTTAGAATAGCTATCATGCGTCCAGATCGTTCTCAATAAGGCTTACGGATACGAGCGTGGATACGCCCTTCTCCTGCATGGTAATTCCGTACAGTATGTCAGCGGATGCCATAGTACCGCGTCTGTGCGTAATTACTATGAACTGTGAATTCTTGGTCAGCTTATGGAGATAGCTTGCATAACGCTTTACGTTCGAGTCGTCGAGCGCGGCCTCTATCTCGTCGAGCAGACAGAACGGCGAAGGCTTCAGGTTCTGGATCGCAAACAGCAGGCTTATGGCAGTAAGCGCTTTCTCACCGCCTGAAAGCTGCATCATGTTCTGAAGCTTCTTTCCGGGCGGCTGTGCGATGATCTTTATGCCTGCCTCAAGCACATCCTCGTCCTCCATGAGTTCAAGCTCGCCCTTTCCGCCGCCGAAGAGTTCCCTGAATACATTGTTGAACTCTACGCGGATCTTTTCAAATCTTTCGGCAAACTGTTTTCTCATTGCCTCGTCAAGCTCAAGTATAATGGCTTCGATCTTAGCCTTCGAATCCGTCAGGTCGTCCCTCTGCTTAGTAAGCAGACCGTAACGTTCGGAAACATTCTTGTATTCCTCGATCGAGTTTACGTTTACGTCGCCGAGCTTCTTTATCTCCTGACGTGTATTGTTTATATCCTTCTTTGCGGAGGATGCGTTAAATTCCTCATCACGGTATTCCTCGGCAGTGGTCAGTGTCAGCTGATATTCCTCCCACATGTAGGTGGTTGCAGCATCGATAAGCTCGCCCGTCTTCTCACGAAGAGCCTGCAGCCTTGTAACTTCTCTCTCCATGGCTGCCGTCTTCTTTGTAAGCTCCGAAAGAGAGTCAAAGAAATCCTTATGGTCGCGGTTAATCTGCTCCTTCTGCGAAGTAAGTGCTGCAATACCGTCGGCAAGTTCTTCTTCCTCTCTCTTGTTTCCGTTCAGCGTATCCTTTATGGAACGGATCAGCTCTTCCTTTTCGGTAAGCTCCTTCTTGTTGTCCTCTTCTCCGCCCTTTATGCGCTCCCGGTCATTCTTCAGTTTTTCAATCTCGGAATCTATTCTGTTTATGTTATCCGAGGAATAAACGCAAGCCTGTTCTATGTTGGAATATTCCACAACAATATCCGACAGATCTTTAGAAGCCTTTTCTTCCAAAGCCTTTTTCTCGGCTATCTGTTCGTTTGCACCTGCAATCTGCTTGTCAAACTCCTTATGCTTCCTGTCGTTTTCTGTCAGGCTCTGTTTCTTTTCAGCTATCTCACTCTTTAATTCAGCAGTTTTCTGCTCGATCTCAAGAGACTCTTTCCTGTAATCGGACATCCTGTTCCTGATACCTTCAAGATGCTCGTTCTCTTTTTTAAGCTCCAGCTTTGCTGTATTCTGGCTTACATAGAGTTCCTTTAAGGCAAGTCTTACCTCATCGGTCTGTTCCCTTATGCTGCGCTTTTCATCGGAAAGTCTTTCCAGTTCCTTCCTGATACCTGAAAGCTCTTTTCTCTTTGCTTCAAGTTCTTCCTCAAGCTCCTCGATTTCTCTTTTCCTGCCCAGGAGATTGCCCTTCGATCTGAAAGCACCGCCGGCAATGGAACCGCCGGGTGAAAGCAGCTCGCCTTCTATTGTAACAAGCCTTGTATTGTAGTCATATTTCCTTGCGATGGCTAATGCGTTATCCACATTGTCGATGACAACGAAGCTTTTTAAGAGATGTCTTACGATCCCGGCGTATTTTTCATCCGCGACAACAAGTGAAGCTGCGTCTCCTATTACGCCCTTTTCGTCAAATATCTCTTTTTCGACCTTTCCCCTGTTTCCGTCACCGATGGAGGTAATGGGAAGGAAGGTTGCACGTCCGAGCTTTTCCTTCTTTAAGTACTCGATAACGTTCTTTGCCGTTTCCTCATCCTCTGTCACGATATGCTGTATGGATGCACCGAGTGCAGTTTCAACGGCTGTCTCGTATTTTTTCTCTGTCGAAAAAAGGTCGGCAACAACGCCGCAGATCCCGGGGAAGCGGTCCTTGTTTTCCATGACCTTCTTTACACTGCTGCTGTAGCCGTCGTATTTTTCCGCAATCTGCTTTATCGCATCAAGTCTGGATCTTGTATTTAAGAAGCTCTGGTTTGCATTTTCGGCAGTCTCGGCAAGCTTCTTTTGATTTATATCCGTTTCCGCAAGCTTCTTCTGCAGATCCCTCTCTTTGTCCTCTCCGTCCCTTATCTTCTTGGAAAGCTCGTTATGGTCGTTTTCAAGTTTCTCAAGTAAGCTGCCGGATTCGACCTCCTCACTCTTTAACGTGAGAAGTCTCCTTGAAAGCTCGGCATGACGGATGTTGTTCTGCTCGAGCACAGTATCCGAATGCTCAATGCCGGTCTTTATCTGTCCGTCTTCATTGGCAAGCGAGAGGATATCCGCGTTAGCCTTATCTATGCCCAAGGAAAGCTCTTTTAGTTCTTCCCTAAGCCGTTCAAGGCCTTTTCCCGCTTCGTCACGCTTTTTCCCACTCTCGAAAAGCTTATCCTTAAACTGGTTAAGCTGTGTTTCAAAGCCTGCCCTCTCGGCATATTTTTCATCTATGTTGTTTTTTATCTCTTCGATACGTTCCTTTAAACGGTTGCTGTTCTCACCGATGTTTTCAAGCTGCTGACCAAGAAGCCTTATCTCGCCTTCCTTTTTCTCGGAATCGATAAGGATCTCCTGACGTCTGTTCCTTGATTCGGTGAGCTTTGCATCTATTTCTTCAATGACTCCGTCAAGACGCTTGTACTCGGCCTCTGCTTTTTCGTTTGCTTCCCTGGTGCTCTCAAGGTCCGCAAAAGCTATCTCATACTTCTCGTCCAGCTCTGTCTTGCGTTTTTCGCTTTCGTCATACTCTTTGAGGAAATTGTTGACTTCAAGGTTCTTTAAGATTTCTTTTAAGCGCAGGTATTCCTTGGCAACTACCGACTGCTTCTCAAGAGGTCCTATTCTTTCCTCAAGCTCCCTGATTATGTCATTTACCCTCAGGAGGTTGTCAGAAGCTTCCTGAAGGTTCTTTTCTGCAATGTTTTTTCTCTTTTTGAACTTTACAATACCTACAGCCTCGTCAAAAAGCTCACGCCTGTCCTCGGGCTTGGTGCTCAGTATCTTATCGATCTGTCCCTGTCCGATGATGGAATAGCCTTCCTTGCCGATACCGGTATCCATGAACATTTCCTGGACATCCTTGAGCCTGCATACGTTTCCGTTTATGAGATACTCGCTCTCGCCCGATCTGTATACACGTCGTGCGACCGCTATCTCCTCATATTCTATGGGAAGCTTATGATCCGAATTGTCAAAGGTTATCTCCACATAGGCATAACCCATGGGCTTTCTTGCTTCAGATCCGGAGAAGATGACATCCTGCATGGATGCGCCTCTTAACTGCTTTGCGCTCTGTTCTCCGAGAACCCAGCGTACAGCGTCCGCAACATTACTCTTACCGCTGCCGTTAGGTCCGACTATGGCAGTTATGCCGTCGTGAAATTCAAACAGTATTTTGTTTGCGAAAGATTTAAAGCCGTGTATTTCAATGCTTTTTAAGTACATAGTCTGAAACTGCTCCGTTCGATTTTATGATCATACCCAGTCGGTCTGTCGCCTGGTTCTGACTATCGCTTCCATGGCAGCATTCTGTTCGGCCGACTTCTTGTTGTGCCCGATGCCGTGTCCCAGAACAACACCATTAATAGAGACCGATACCTCGAACCTTCTGTCATGTTCGGGCCCCGTCTCTTTTATCAACTCATATACTATCTTGGCGTTGCTCTTTCCCTGGACTATCTCCTGGAAACGCGATTTATAATCAACAAATACCCCGTTACCGCTGGTAAGCACATGTTTGATGATGAACTTTGAAACTACCTCATATCCGCCGTCAAGGTAAATAGCTCCGATTACTGCTTCAAAGGCGTCGGCCAAAATCGAATCCCTGTCACTGCCTCCGTTTGCCATTTCACCCTTACCAAGCAAAAGGAACGTTCCCAGTTCGATCTTTCTCGCTGCCGATGCCAACGCTTTCTCACATACAAGCGCAGCTCTTTGCTTTGACAAAACTCCTTCTTTATCAACAGGCCTGTTTTTATACAGATATTCGCTCGATACCATTTCCAGTATGGCGTCACCGAGGAACTCTATCCTTTCATTGCACTGCTTGTTCTTGTTCGTCTGCTCATTTATGTACGAACTGTGTGACAGTGCAAGTTCGAGAAGCTTTTTGTCCTTAAAGCAATACTCAAGCTTACTTTCAAGTCCTTCTATTCTTTTTTCAATTAACATCTCATACCTTCCCTTATCGCATAAAGAGAAGCTGTCTTAATCGACAGCCTCTGTTATCAGTTTATCGCATTCCTGATCTGATCAACTGCATCTCTGACTGTAACGATGTTCTCTGCGTCCTCGTTCGCGATCTCGATGTCGAATTCTTCTTCTATCCCCATGATGATCTGGAATACATCAAGCGAATCTGCTCCAAGATCCTCAACAAACGTGGTATCCATGGTGATCTCTTCCGGATCAACATTTAAAACCTCTGCAACGATTTTCTGTAACTTCTCGAATTCCATAACTTTCCTCCAAATTATTCCGATAGATTTCTCCTGATCTTGTCAGGAATATTGCTTTCACTGAATTTTATGCACTGCAGGATTGAATTCTTGACCTCAATGGCTTTTGAATTTCCGTGGGTCTTCATGACAAGTCCGTTCAGGCCGAGCATGGGAGCTCCGCCGTATTCATCCATGCTGAATCCCTTCATTGTTTTCTTCAGTGATTTTTTACAAAGAAGGGCGCCGAAGCTGCTCACCGGCGTTGCGGTAAGTCCTTCTTTAAGCTTTGTTATAAGTGCGCCGGCAACTCCTTCATACATCTTAAGTATGACGTTTCCGACGAACGCCTCGCAGACGATGACATCGGCATCTCCGTAAGGTATCTGGCGTGCCTCAATGCTTCCCGTAAAGTTTATGTCGGCACAGTTCTTAAGAAGGGGATATGTCTCTTTTACAAGAGCGTTTCCTTTCTCCTCCTCGGTACCGATATTTACTATGGCTACCTTGGGATTTTTCACGCCTATGACGTTTTCCATGTAAATGGATCCCATCTTTGCGAACTGGATAAGATGAGAAGGTCTTGCGTCAACGTTCGCGCCGCAGTCAATAAGCAGCGAGCAGCCTTTAAGCGTAGGAACTACAGGAGCAAGAGGCGTTCTGTCAACACCCTTTATCCTTCCTGCGATAAGCTGTGCTCCCACCAGTACCGCACCGGTGCTCCCGGCAGATACAAAGCCGTCCGCCTGCTGTGATTTCACAAGATTAAGACCTACTACGATTGAAGAATCCTTCTTCCTCCTGATCGCCATAACGGGCGGGTCATCATTTGTTATGATATCGTCGGCCCGGACGATCTCTATACGAGATGTATCGTAGGAATACTTTGCCAGCTCCTCTTTTATCACATCTTCCTTGCCGACCAGGAAACACTTTAATCTATCTGTTTCGTTAACGGCTTCAACGGTACCTTTTACCAGCTCTAAGGGCGCATTGTCTCCGCCCATGGCATCTACTGCCACCTTAACAAGTTCGCTCATTTCTTTCCATCCCTGCAATAAATATAAACTATTGTATCTAAAAAATCAATATAAAAAACGATATGAAATTATACTTTTTTATAGAAAAACGACGAAATAGGCTCAAACCCGAGTTTTGTAGGATTTATGATCTGCTCGGTAGCGCCGAGGAACAGGAATCCGCCCCTGTTCAGTGAATTGTTGAATTTCCTGTATATATCTTCCTTTGCTTCATCCGTAAAGTAGATAAGAACGTTCCTGCATATGATAAGGTCGCAGGATGAAGGATACGGATCCTTTAACAGATTGTGCTGGCTGAATGACACGCATCTCTTGACCTCGTCGATCACCTCATATGAGTTTCCGCCCAGATCCCTGAAATACTTTGATGTAAATCCGTTGGGAAGTCCTTTAAGGCTCTTACCCGAATAAACTCCCGATTTAGCCTTTTGAAGAACCTGTTTATCTATATCCGTTGCATTTACCTTAATGCGTGTGAACGGCATATACTTGTTTAGGAGCATTACAACGGAATAAGGCTCGTCTCCCGTAGAGCAGGCCGCACTCCATATCTTGATGCCGCCCAGCTTCAACAGATCGGGAAGCACAAGCTTTTCGAGTATATCCCACTGCTCCGGATTACGCCAGAACTCAGATACGTTTATGGTAAGATAATTGACAAACTCTTCAAATTCCTCGTTGTTACTGCTTATAAGGTTAACATAGGCATCATAGCTGTTAAGCCTGTGCCTTACAATCAGTGAATCAATCCTTCTCTTCATCTGATTTTCCTTGTAAGCATTAAGATCTATCCCTGTAAGCCTTAAAACCTTAGCTTTGAACGGTTCGTAATTGTCTGTCACGTTTTCTACCTCACATAAATGAATAAAAACAGACTTAAAAGCATGCCTTTAAGTCTGTTTTTTAGTCAAAGGCCTTTATGCCTTAATTTTCAGCAACATATCAGTTTTCAGCAGTCTCTTCTGCAGGTGCTGCTTCAGCTGCTTCAGCTGTTTCAGCCGTCTCAGCTGCTTCTGCTTCTTCACTCTCATCTGAGTCCTTTGCAAGGAGAGCTTTCATGCTGAGGCTTATCTTCTTGTCTTCAAGATTGAAGTCAACGATCTTTGCTTCAATCTCCTGTCCTACCGTAAGAACGTTTGAAGGCTTCTCGATATGCTCCTTAGAGATCTGTGAAACATGAAGAAGAGCATCAACTCCGGGAAGGAGCTCAACGAATGCGCCGAAGTCGGTCATACGTGCAACCTTACCTTTAACGATCTTGCCCTTTTCAAAGTTCTTCTCAGCCTCTGCCCAAGGGTTCTGATCGGGGAATTTCATTGAAAGTGCAACCTTTGTTCCCTGGATGTCCTTGATGAATGCGCGGACTGTATCGCCAACCTTGAATACCTTCTTGGGATTCTCAACCCTGCCCCATGACATCTCTGAGATGTGAAGCAGTCCGTCAGCTCCGCCAAGATCGATGAATGCACCGAAATCCGTAATGTTCTTAACGGTACCTTCGATAACATCGCCAACCTTGATGGTCTCAAAGAGCTTCTTCATAGCCTCAGCCTTTCTGGTAACCAGAAGCTGCTTACGATCGCCTATGATCCTTCTCTTCTTGGGCTGGAACTCTGTAACAACAAACTCTATTTCCTGATCCTTGTATTTCTCAAGGTTCTTCTCATATGTATCCGAAACGAGACTTGCAGGAATGAAAACCCTCGTTTCATCATAAACTACACAAATTCCGCCTCCGAGTACCTCTGTAACCTTTGCCTTAAGGACTTCTTTGTCCTCAAATGCCTTTGCAAGCTTCTCGCTTCCGCGCTCAGCCGCAAGTCTCTTGTAAGTAAGGGAAACCTGACCCTCACCGTCATTAACCTTGAGCACCTTAGCCTGGATGGTGTCTCCTTCTTTCACAACGGTTCTTAAATCAAGGTTCGGAGTATTTGTGTATTCGCTTCTCGGTATAATGCCGTCTGCCTTATATCCTATGTCAAGAGCGATTTCGTCTTCTTTGACATAAATAACTTTACCTTCGACTACCTCCCCGTTGTGTATTGTCTTCATTGATTCGTCAAGCATCGCGTCAAAATTCATTTCTGACATAATTTCTTGAACCTCCTTGATTATAGTTTTTGGGGTAGACGCCCCTGCTGTAATACCTACGCAACGGAAAGATCTGAATTTATCCAGATCCAGGTCATCGCCCGTCTGAATATGATAAGTATTCCTGCATACCTTCTCCGATATTTCAACGAGCTTTGCCGTGTTTGAACTGTGGCTCCCGCCGATAACTATCATGGCGTCAGAGACAGCCGCCAGTTCCTCAGTTTCACGCTGTCTTTTCCCGGTAGCGTTGCAAATAGAGTTAACAACATTTATATTATACATCTTTTTTTGTAAAATTTCAACTAATACTTTAAATTTATTTAAATTAAATGTTGTCTGTGCAACAAGAACTGTCTTTAATGATGGCGGAAGGTCAAGAGATAACGCGTCTTCTTCGTTATTTATGACGTTATAAGTACCTCTGCACCATCCGCAGATTCCCTTTACCTCAGGGTGTGATTCATCACCAATTATAATGATATGAGCCCCTTCGGATGACTCTTCATCAACCTTCTTGTGTATTTTTTTAACAAATGTACAGGTTGCGTCGATAATTGAATTCCCGTTTTTTTCCGAGGCCTTTAGCCTTTCGTAAAGATCCCTCGGTACTCCGTGCGACCTTATTATTATGATGGAATCGGAAATCCCTTCAATCTCCTCCGGAGTATTCAGTATCCTTACTCCTTTTTTTTCCAGCTCGTCACATACGGTCTCGTTATGGGTGATCGGTCCGTAGGTGTATACCGGTCTTCCGGTCTCAAGCTGTTCATATACGGTTTTCAGTGCGCGTTCTATACCGAAACAGAATCCCGCACTTTCTGCAACCCTTACGATCATGCTTCTTTTTCTCCGTATCCGGCTTCCTTTACAAGCCTGAATATCTCATTGCAGACCTCATCTATGGTCATGTCGGAAGAATCGACCACCGTTGCACCCTCGGCGCATACAAGAGGTGCTATCTCCCTTGTCATGTCCCTGTGATCACGTTCTTCTATCTCCTGCTTTATCTTTTCAAGATCGCATTCACGGCCTGCGGCCACATATTCCTTGTAACGTCTGTTTGCTCTTTCCTCGACGCTTGCCGTAAGGTAAACCTTGACTTTCGCGTCGGGAAGCACAACGGAGCCTATGTCCCTTCCGTCCATTACGACATTGTCTGTTTTTGCCATATTTCTCTGAAGGTCGAGAAGGCTGCTCCTTACTGCGGGATATACCGATATCTGCGAAGCTGCTTCTCCGACCTCAGGTGTCCTTATATAAGCCGTTACGTCTTCTCCGTTAAGAAAGACATGCTGAGCCCCGTCTATATATTTAAGTCCTACCTCAATGTTTGCGCATTCGTCTTCCACAGCATCCTTGGAATCGGGAGCTATGCCCTTATTCAGATAATAATATGCCATAGTCCTGTACATTGCCCCGGTATCGATATAGGTGAATCCGAGTTCCTTTGCAGCCCTCTTTGCTATCGTGCTTTTTCCCGCTCCCGCAGGTCCGTCAATCGCTATGCTTATCTTATCCGACATCTTTTTACTCCTTCACATCACAAGTCCCGCGGTATAGCCCGTTGTCCATGCTATCTGCAGATTATATCCTCCGGTATATGCATCGACATCGATAACCTCACCGGCAAAATAAAGCTTCTTTACGAGCTTCGATTCCATCGTCTTCGGGTCTATCTCAGAGACCTTTATACCGCCCTTTGTTATGACCGCCTCCGAAAAATCGCCGCTCTTTTTCACGGTAAGCTTAAATTTCTTTACCGTTTCAACCATTTTTCTTCTTTCGGCCGCCGTAATGCTGTTTACCTTTTTGTCCTCATCTATCCCGCAAACCTTAAGGAATACAGGTACCATCGAGGACGGGAGCAGCGCTCCGAGAACGTTTTTTACGGACTTGTTCGTCATCTTACCGAAATCTTTAAGGATTCTTGCGTCAAGCTCCTCGGCGGACAGTGCCGGCTTCATATCAATGACAAGCTCAGTCTTTTTGCCTGCCGCTATGTCTCTGGCAAAATCAGATGATGCGGTAAGTATCAGCGGTCCGCTTACCCCGTTGTGGGTAAAGAGCATTTCGCCCATTTCCTTATACTTCTGCTTTCCGTTTACGGTGACCTTTAGAACTATGTTCTTTAACGAAAGGCCTTCCATCTCTTTAACGAAGTCTTCCTCGGTCTTAAGTCCTACAAGTGACGGCAGCGTATCAATGACTTTATGTCCGAGCTTTTTTGCAAACTCATACCCGTCTCCGGTCGATCCTGTAGAAGGATAGCTTAAGCCTCCGGTCGCGATTATGCATGCATCGGCTGTTATCTCACCTTTAGTATCGGTCATCACCGAACTGAAAACTCCGTCCTTTATCCGGATATCCGTTACCCTTGTTCCCAAAAGTATCGTAACCTTAAGCTTTTTCAACGCTCTCTCGAGTGTTTTTGTCACATCCGAAGCGATGTCCGATTCAGGAAAAACCCTGTTTCCGCGTTCCACCTTGGTTTTTAGTCCCAATTGATTAAAAAGCCCGACCGTTTCAAACGGATCAAGCCTGTTTACCGAGCTGTACAGGAACTTCGGATTTGACACCACGTTTTTTAAGAAATCCTCTCCCGAGCAGTAATTTGACAGGTTACACCTGCCTTTTCCGGTTATATATATCTTTTTCCCAAGCTTCTCGTTTCTTTCCAGAAGCACAGTCTCATTCCCATGTAATGCCGAGGAGTAGGCCGCCATCATGCCGGCTGCTCCGCCGCCTATAACAATTATTTTCACGACATGCTCTCTTTCGGTTTCAACAGCCTCAAATGTCAGCTTTCGCTCAAGTATACCCTGCCGCTTTTAAGGTTTATGTTAGCTGAAGAATAGTCCTTCCCTTCTGCGGTAAAAGTAACGCTTTTAACCTTCTCGCAATTATCTATTATACTTGTCGAGATTACATCAAGTATCAGTTTTTCAAGCTTTGCATTCTTTCCGGCTATATCGTAAATGCTCTTATCCATGTCGACGATACACAGCTCGCCGGCAATCCTTGTATCGTTTATATCGGTTTCTATACCCTCATCCTCGAGAGAATAAAGAACATATTCACAAATGAGCTTGGGATTTATCTCAATACCTACGGGAAGTATCGTTTCCGTATTTGTGATGGTAAGATCCGAAAGCCTTATCGTATAGTAGCTTATCTTATGCAGGGTCATTTTTTCCCCGTCTATATTGTAGGTTACGTCATTGTTTTCTTTCTCTTCAACTATCCCGGTGGTTACCTCTCCGGAGCCGCTGTTGTTTTTCTCGGCTTCTTTCTCCTTGTCAACCAGAAGCACGTAAACGCAGAGTATCCCCAGGAGCAGTATTCCTATAAGACATATGGCTAATCTTATATCTTTTTTCATAATACCTCCTGACCGGTCTCCATCTCAAAGATTCTTCGCTACTCTCAGAATGACACCTACATCATGACATTAATTCCAACTTAATGCATTTACCCTCCAAATACAGTTGCAGATATTTACCCTGTCACTTCTTGATATTTCCGTTACCTTTCGGTTTACACGATCACTTACAGGAAATCTCTAGCACCTTCCAGTTTTTTACGATATAGTCGATAAGCGAGATAACGGTCAGAGCCGAAGCAAGATACATGAGCACCAGTCCCGTTACTCCGAACCATTCCATGCCTTCAGCAAGGAATACGGGCATTATTATGTAAGCGATGCACATAAAAAGCTGTACGACCGTCTTTATCTTTCCCCAGATGCCTGCTGCGATTATTATGCCCTTATCGGCTGCAAGCTGTCTTAAACCGCTTATTGCAAATTCCCTGCAAATGATAACTATGGCGCACCATGTAGGGAAACCGTAGCCCGGAACATCTGCCTCACCGCGCAGTTTTACAAAGCAAATAAGTGTTACGCACACAAGCAGTTTGTCTGCAAGCGGGTCCATCAGTTTTCCGAAATCGGTGACCATATTGTGCTTCCTTGCAAGATATCCGTCGAGGAAATCCGACATTGAAGCAACACAAAAAATAACGAGTGAGATAATGTCGGATGTCCGACTGTCAGGTATCCTCAGCAGAAATACGATTATAAATGCGGGGATCAATATTACTCTGAATAAAGTGATCTTATTTGGTGCATTCATACTTCTTTTCTCCTTAAAATATACTCAGGTACCGAAACAATTTCATCCCGTTACCTGCTTATTACTCCGATCAGATCGTACCCCGACGCCTTCTTTATCCTGACATCAATCATGGTGCCGAGGACCAGTTCTTTGCCGCTTTCCACAAAAACACATCCATCTATATCGGGCGCGTCCCTGTAAGTCCTTGCGACATATACGTTTTCTTCGGGCAGAAAGCCTTCGACAACGGCTCTCATGACCTTTCCCTTAAGCGCCTTGTTCTGTGCAAAAACAACCTTCTGCTGTTCAAGCATAAGCTCCTTTTTGCGTCTCTCCTTTATCCGCTTTAAAACCTGGGGTTTCAGCTTTGCAGCGGGTGTTCCTTCTTCTTTTGAATACGTAAAAACCCCGACCTTTTCAAGGCCGTATTCCTTTATGAAACCTAAGAGCTCTTTGTGCTCTTCTTCGGTTTCCGCAGGGAAGCCGGTGATCAGGCTGGTTCTTATTACTATCCCCGGGATTCTCTCCCTGAGCTTGTTTATCTTATTTTTTATATCCTGTGAACAGGTCTTGCGTCCCATTCTCTTTAATACATTGTCACAGATGTGCTGGATCGGCATATCAATGTACCTGCATACCTTTTCACAGGTACTCATCGCCTCTATAAGATCGTCGTCTATCTCTTCGGGATAGCAGTACATGAGCCTGATCCACTCGAGCCCATCGATATCGTTAAGCTTCCTTAGAAGCTCCGCTATCATCTTCTTACCGTAGATATCGACTCCGTAAAGAGTCGTCTCCTGCGCAACGAGTATGATCTCATTCTTACCCTTTGCGACCGCTTCTTCTGCTTCACTTACTATGTCTTCCATCCTGAAGCTTCTGTAGCTTCCCTTTATTGACGGGATAACACAGTAGGTGCAGTGCTTGTCACATCCGTCGGCGATCTTAATATACGCATGGTTTTTTAACGTATTATGAAGCCGGTGGCTGTACAGCTCCGGCTCCCTGTCAATATCCTTTTTAACTGTTTTTTCCTTAAGGCTGCCCGTTTCAAGCTTTTTCAGGACATTTTCCAACTCGTCCGAAGCGGACGAACCTATTATGGCGTCAACCTCAGGGATCAGAGCCTTGATATCATCGGCGTATCTGGTAGCCAGACAGCCTGTAACGATGACATATTTCAGCTTTGCCGTCTCTTTGAGTCCGGCTGCTTCCAAAATTGTATTTATGCTCTCCTGCTTTGCATCATGTATGAAACAGCAGGTATTGATCACCGCTGCATCAGCCTCTTCCGGAATATCCGTTATTTCATAGCCTTTTTCCTTTAACCCGGCAAGCATCTTTTCGCTGTCAACGAGATTCTTGTCGCAGCCAAGGGAAAAAAACGTTACTTTCATCATTTCTGCGCGTCCTCAGTTCCGGTGGTGTCTCCGCTTGCGGAATTGTTGTTTTCTGTTGTGGGAGCAGGTGTTTCCCCGCTGCCGCTTTCGTTTGTTTCTGTAGGAGCCTGAGTAATGACGATCATATCGTCATCATCTTCTTCCTCAAAATCTTCGTCATCAAACAGATCGTCTTCCTCATCTGAATCAACCCAGTCCCAG
>JAEEGJ010007430.1_pt1 | contig 31408 bp, 24 predicted proteins | sample 8958761 | NCBI WGS metagenome assembly JAEEGJ01 (sample SAMN16246546, study PRJNA631951) | gut metagenome | biome: gut microbiome; feature: rumen; material: RS-attached | host: Bos | place: Iran: Karaj | collected 2018-10
CTCGGCCAGTCCGAAATGAAACACGCCATAGAGCATCATGCCCACCGAGAACATTCCCGCCACGGCGGTTATCACGATGTCGAAAACCTTGGCTCCTTTCTTGAATCTTGTCTGCATATATTGTTTTGTGACAATTTGACCTTAACGTCCCGCTTTCTTCATTTTGCGCAGGGCAACGTCGCGTATCTGACGGACACGCTCACGCTTCAGGCCTAACTCCATAGCGGCTTCTATCATGGTGAGGCGTTCGCAGCCGATGCCAAACAGCCGGGTGATGACGGCCCGTTCACGCTCGTTGAGCACGCTGGCGGCATTGAGCAGCTCTGCTGACAGCGTGTCGCGTTCCAGCGGGGCGTCAGCCTGTGGCGCGTCTTTATCCTCCAGCACGTTGAGCAGCGTGAAGTTGTTGTTGCTGCCAAGGGGCAGCGACTCATCGGTGCTGAGCGTCGAGCGTTGAGCATCGAGCGTTGAGAGGGCCTGCTCGATAGCCGTACGGATATAGGGTGCAGCGAAAGTGACAAAGCGCTTTGAGCTTTGAGCTTTGAGGTTTGAGCTTTGAGGCTTGAACTTCAGCGCGGCCTTCATGAGTCCGATGTTTCCCTCGCTGACGAGGTCATCGAAAAGTAGTGAGTGTTGAGCGTTGAGCGCTGAGAGCTGCGGCAGATACTGTCGGGCTATGGTAACGACATAGCGCAGATTGGCGGTTGCCAACTGGTCGGCAGCCTGCTGGTCACCTTGTTGGATGCGTTGTGCCAGCTGCTGTTCCTCGGCATCGGTCATGAGGGGCGTATCCCCTATTTCGTCTAAGTAGCGTTGCAGGGCGTCGCGCCCGGGTTGTAGTTTGTTCTTTGACATGGGCTTACAATTATTGATTTGCTTGCAAAGGTAACGCAAACCGAGCGAAATGCAAAATAAATTTACATTAATTTTCATTTCCGAGGTGCCGCCTGCCTAAGAGCCGTAGGCTCAAAGGTAATACTTTTGGGGGGAGTTATAGAAGTCAAAGGAGTTAAAAGGAGTTAAAGGACAATACATAATGGCAAAAATCTCTCAACTCCTAACAATCAACTCTCAACTTTTTCGTATCTTTGCACGCAAAAGCGTGCGAGCCTGCTCACGCTCGGCAGAGTTGAAGCAAGCTTCACTCTGCTCTCGCTCACTCGCAGCCTTGCCGCGCAAATGCGGCATGGCCGCCTGTAAACAAAAGAATTGGTGTTACTTTCACGAGTACAATTATTCGAATAATTAATTAATAAGCGATAAGTATGAAAAAGAAAATGATGTTTATGATTGCAGCTGCGGCTGCAATGCTGGTATCATGTAGCGGTGGTGGCGGTGGTCGCCCCAACTTTGGTGACAACGAGTATCCTGTAGTGGCTGTCAGTACGTCGAGTGCTGACATGCAAACCTCGTATCCTGCTGTCATCAAGGGCGTACAGGACGTTGAGATTCGCCCGAAGGCTACCGGTTTCCTGACGCAGATCAACGTCAGGGAAGGTCAGACGGTGAGTGCCGGCCAACTGCTCTTTGTGATTGACAATGAAACGTATCAGGCTCAAGTGCGCCAGGCTCAGGCAACTGTCAACACGGCAACCGCCCAGCTGAACACCGTGAAGCTGACTTACGAGAACGCCCAGAAGCTGCATGAGAACAACGTGATTGGCGACTACGAGCTGCAGTCGTCGCAGAACTCCTACGAGAGTGCTAAGGCACAGCTGGCACAGGCACAGGCGCTCCTGGCCTCCGCCCGCGAAGCACTGAGCTTCTGCTATGTGAAGAGTCCTGCATCAGGTGTCATCGGCACACTGCCCTTCAAGAAGGGTGCGCTGGTCAGCGGTTCCAACGCCCTGACTACCGTTTCCAACATCTCGTCGATGGAGGTGTATTTCTCCATGACCGAGAAGGACGTGATGGCCATGCAGAAGGGTGGCAAGGACCTCACTTCGCTGCCTGCCGTGAAGCTGCAGATGGCTGACGGTTCCATGTACGAACAAGAAGGAAAGATTACCAAGATGAGCGGCGTCATTGACCCCTCAACAGGTACGGTGCAGATGATTGCCGTATTCCCCAACCCCCAGAAGCTGCTGAAGAGCGGTGCGTCAGGCTCTATCGTGCTGCCGCGCGTCAGCACGGGTGCCATCATCATTCCGCAGGCCTGCGTCAGCGAGGTACAGAACAAGAAGTTCGTCTATACCCTGGGCAAGGATAACAAGGTGGTCTATACTGAGATCCAGGTTGACCCGCAGAACGACGGCAACAACTACATCGTCATCGACGGTCTGAAGCCTGGTGACAAATATGTAACTAACGGCATTACCAAACTCAACGACGGTATGGAGATTGTGCCCATTACCCCTGAGCGCTATCAGCAGAAGATTGACGAGCAGGCAAAGGCAATGACGGCCGGAGAGATTGTTTCATCTATGAAAAATAATTAGTAATGAGTAATTAGTAATGAGTAATTATGATTACCTTGCAAGCCGCAGAGAACATAATATCTACCTCATATCTACCTTAAAATTGTCGTAGAACAAATCATAATTACTAATTACTCATTACTAACTACTAATTGAAAAGAGAATATGACTTTTACAACATTTATCAAACGCCCGGTTCTCTCGACGGTGATTTCCATCCTCATCGTCATACTGGGTATCATCGGACTGGTTTCGCTGCCTATTGAGCAGTATCCAGATATTGCACCGCCAACTGTTGCGGTGTTCACCAGTTATCCTGGTGCTGATGCGGAGACGGTGAAGAACTCCGTGATTGTGCCGTTGGAAGAGAGTATCAACGGTGTGGAGGGTATGGACTATATCTCGTCGACCGCCTCTTCAGGATCGGCTCAGCTGAGCATTCTGTTCCGCCAGGGTATGAATGCCGATATGTGTGCTGTGAACGTGCAGAACCGTGTGCAGCAGGCGATGGCGCTGATGCCTGCCGAGGTGACGCGTGTCGGTGTGACCGTGATGAAGCGTCAGACTTCGCAGGTGCTGATGTTCTCCCTGACCTCTGAGGACGGCCGTTACGACGACCAGTTCCTGACGAACTATAACAACATCAACATCATCCCCGCCCTCAAGCGTATTCAGGGTGTGGGCGATGTTCAGAGCCCGGGTCTGAAGACCTATTCTATGCGTATCTGGCTGAAGCCCGACGTGATGAAACAGTACAACCTGATGCCTTCTGACATCAGCGGCGTGCTGGCTGAGCAGAACATTGAGGCTGCGCCGGGTAAATTTGGCGAGGATGCCGATGTGGCCTATGAGTACTCGTTGCGCTATACCGGTCGTCTGAAAACCCCCGAGGAATTTGGCGACATCATCATTCAGAGCAAGGCCGATGGTACGACTTTGAAACTTAAGGATGTGGCCAAGATCGAACTGGGCGGTCAGCAGTATTCGGTCTCGATGAGAAACAACAATCTGCCATCTGTGATGGGTATGGTGCAGCAGATTGCCGGTTCTAACGCCAACGAGATTGCCAAGCAGGTGAAGAAGGAACTGGAAGAGCAGGCCAAACTGTTCCCTCCAGGCATGACATATAAAATCAACTACGATGTGACAGAGTTCCTGTATGCCTCTATCGAAGAGGTGGTATTCACGCTGTTCTTCACGTTGGTACTCGTGTTCCTCGTCATCTACGTGTTCCTGCAGGACTGGCGTTCGACACTCATCCCGTTGATTGCTGTGCCGGTATCGCTGATCGGTACGTTCTTCTTCCTGAATGTGTTCGGTTTCTCCATCAACTTGCTGACGCTGTCGGCCTTGCTCTTGGCTATCGCCATTGTGGTGGACGATGCCATTGTGGTGGTGGAGGCCGTGCATGCGAAATTGGACCAAGGCTATAAGTCGACGCTGACGGCCTCAATCGACGCCATGAACGAAATCTCCGGTGCCATCATTTCCATTACGCTCGTGATGGCGGCGGTGTTTATCCCCGTATCGTTTATCGGTGGTACATCGGGTACGTTCTATCGTGAGTTCGGTGTGACGATGGCTATCTCCATCTTCATCTCGGCACTGAACGCCCTGACGCTGTCGCCGGCCCTCTGTGCCATCTTCCTGAAACCGCACGATGAGAACGGCCATGAGAAGAAGATGTCTATGATAGACCGTTTCCACGCTTCGTTTAACACGGCTTACGACAAGGTCTTGGGCAAATATAAGACCCGTGTGGAGAAACTCGTGCGCAAGCCACTGGCCATCGGTCTGGCTGTGATTATCGGTATTGCCGTGCTGGTGACGACGCTGATGACGACGAAGACGGGACTCGTGCCTTCTGAGGATACGGGTACACTCTTCTGTACCATCTCCATGCCTCCTGCCACCTCTGTGGCCCGCACACGACAGGTGATCGACGAGGTGGACAAGATCCTCGCTGCTGATCCCGCCATTCAGAGCCGTGAGCAGATTCAGGGTTACAACTTCATTGCCGGTGCCGGTTCCGACCAGGCTACCTTCATCCTGAAGTTGAAGCCCTTCGGTGAGCGTCAGAAAGGATTCTGGTGGAAACTCTCTGGTCTGTGGCAGGGCGACGGTATCTACCGTTTCTTCCTCGATCCGGAGAGTGCCGATGGCGTGGTGGCTCAGATTTTCATCAAGACGGCCCATATCAAAGATGCCTCTATCCTGGCATTCTCACCGCCTATGATTCCCGGCTTCTCAGCCAATAGCGGTGTGTCGCTGGTAATGCAGGACCGTACTGGTGGCGATCTGAACCGATTCTTTGATATCACAAAAGATTTCATCGCTGAGCTCAACAAGCGCCCCGAAATCCAGATGGCTCAGACTTCCTACAACCCGAGTTATCCGCAGTATATGGTTCACGTCGATGTGGCTAAGTGTAAGCAGAGCGGTATCTCGCCCTCTACGATCCTCACCACGTTGCAAGGTTATTATGGTGGTCTCTATGCCTCGAACTTCAATGCTTACGGTAAACTCTACCGTGTGATGATCCAGGCTTCGCCCGAGACCCGCATGACTGAAGAGTCGCTTAATAATATATATGTACGTACGCCTGCGGGCATGGCGCCTATTCAGGAGTACTGTAATCTGGAGCGTGTCTATGGCCCGACCAATATCAACCGCTTCAACCTGTTTACGTCGATCAATGTGACAGCCACCGTGGCTGACGGCTATTCTACCGGTGAGGCCATCAAGGCTGTAGAGGAGATCGGTGCCAACATCCTGCCCGCTGGCTATACCTACGACTACTCCGGTCTGACACGTGAGGAGGCCAAGTCATCGAATACCACAGGTATCATCTTCCTGTTGTGTATCGTGTTCATCTATCTGATCCTGTCGGCACAATACGAGTCGTACATCCTGCCGTTGTGTGTGATCCTCTCTGTACCGTTCGGACTGGCTGGCTGTTTCCTCTTCACGATGATGTTCGGTCACGCCAACGATATCTACATGCAGATCTCGCTCATCATGCTGATTGGTCTGTTGGCTAAGAACGCCATCCTGATTGTGCAGTTCGCCCTCGAGCGCCGTCAGACGGGTATGGCCATCTCGTGGTCGGCCGTGCTGGGAGCTGCTGCCCGACTGCGTCCTATCCTGATGACGTCTCTGGCTATGGTTATCGGACTGTTGCCGATGATGTTTGCTTCGGGTGTAGGCAAGAACGGTAACCAGACACTGGGTGCAGCCGCCGTCGGTGGTATGCTTATCGGTACGCTGTTGCAGATTCTGGTCGTTCCTACGCTCTTCGTCATCTTCCAGTCCTTACAGGAGAGAATTCGTCCGATGAAGTTCGAGGATGAGGAGAACGCTGAGGTCGCTGCCGAACTGGCTCAGTATGCACATTCGAAACCCGTTGATTATGAATTGGAAAAGTAATATGAAGAAATTATTAGTCTATATGTCCGCAGTCTTGCTGCTGTCGAGTTGCGGGCTCTATAATAAGTACGAGCGTCCGGAGGTGAAGTCCGACGGCATTGTGCGCGACCCGCTGTCGCTGACGGATACGCTCGCCGTGAAGGATACCACGTCGTTTGGCAATATGCCGTGGCGCAGTGTCTTTACCGATCCGCAGCTGCAGGCGCTCATCCAGCAAGGACTCGACCAGAATCCCGACCTGCTGAATGCTGCCCTGAACGTTCACATGGTCAACGAGGCCCTGAAGGTTGCCAAACTCGCCTTCCTGCCGTCGGTGACTTTCAGTCCGCAGGGTACGCTCTCGTCGTTCGACGGTGCACCTGCCACAAAGGCCTATTCGCTGCCCGTCTCCGCCAGTTGGAATGTCGACCTCTTCGGCAACCTGCTCAGCCAGAAGCGTTCGGCTCAGATGCAGCTCATCGCCACGAAAGACTATCAGACCGTGGTGAAGTGTAACATCATCTCTGCCATCGCCAACCTCTATTACACGCTGCTGATGCTCGACCGTCAGGTGGAGATCATCACCGATATGGAGGGACTGACGAAGGACACCTGGGACAAGATGAAGTTCATGCACGAGAACCGTGTGGGCTATCGCTCTACGGCCGTTCAGAGTGCTGAGGCTGCTTACTATCAGGTTCAGGCGCAGAAGGTCGACTTGCAGCGTCAGATCCGCGAGATGGAGAATTCGCTCTCGCTGCTGATCGGACAGCCCGGACAGACCATTAAGCGTGGCACGTTCGCTGGTCAGAGCCTGCCTCAGAACCTTGCTGCCGGTGTGGGCATCCAGATGCTGAACAACCGTGCTGATGTACATTCTTACGAGATGTCGCTGGCTCAGTGTTTCTACGATGTGGAGACGGCTCGCAGCCGCTTCTATCCGAACATCACGGTGACCGGTACTGCTGCCTTTACCAATAATAATGGCATGGTGAACCCGGGCAAATTCTTGCTCTCCGCAGTCGGAAGTCTGGTGCAGCCCATCTTCCAGCACGGACAGATCGTGGCCGGTCTGAAGGTTGCTCAGGATAAATATGAGCAGGCTTTCAACAATTGGCAGAATGCCATCTACAAGGCCGGCAACGAGGTGTCGAACGCCCTTGTCTCGTACAACTCTTATGCTGAGAAGGCCGAGCTCGACGGCAAGCGCGTCAAGGTGCTGATGCAGAATGTCGAGGATACGAAGAAGTTGATGGAGTCATCCAGCAACACCACCTATCTCGAGGTCATCTCCGCCCAGAGCAGCCTGCTCAACGCCGAAATCAACGAGGTGCAGGATCAGTTCAGTAAGATGCAGGCGGTGGTTAATCTCTACCAGGCCCTCGGCGGTGGCGCTAAATGAAGTAATAGTGAATAGTGAAAAGTGAATAATTATGGCAAGCGAAATATCCCCCAAGGCCGAGATTAGTCCAAAGGCGAAGATCGGCAACAACTGTAAGATATTCCCCTTCGTGTATATCGAGGACGATGTGGAGATCGGCGACAACTGTATCATCTTCCCCTTCGTCAGTATCTGCGACGGTTCGCGCATCGGCAAGAACAACAAGATCCACCAGGGCTCCGTCATCGCCGCCCTGCCACAGGATTTCAACTTCCGTGGTGAGAAGTCGTATGTCGAGATTGGCGACAACAATGTGATCCGCGAGAATGTGGTCATCAACCGCGGTACGCACCGCGATGGTGTGACGAAGATCGGCAATCACAACTTCCTGCTCGAAGGCACGCACATCAGCCACGACACCGTTGTGGGCGACTACTGCGTGTTCGGCTACGGTGCGAAGATTGCCGGTGACTGCGAAATCCATAATGGCGCCATCTTCTCCAGCTCCGTCATTCAGAATGCCAATACCCGAGTGGGTCGACTGGCTATGATTCAGGCCGGTACCTCGTTCTCACAAGACATCCCCCCGTTTATCGTCGCTGGCGGAAAACCGCTGGCCTACGGCGGTCCTAACACGACGATGATGAACGAGGCAGGCATCGACGAAAAGGTGCAGAAGCACATCGCCAATGCCTTCCGATTGTTGTTCCATGGAAAGACGAGCACCTTCGATGTGATCAATCAGATCAAGGAGCAGGTGCCCGACAGCCCGGAGATCCGGACAATCGTCGAGTTCCTCGAGAGTACCAAACGAGGCATCATGTGTAAGTAAAGGTCATCATCCCCGTCAAAATCAGGCGGGGATGATTGTTTTTTTAGCATCTTGGCCAAAAACTCAAGGTGGAAAACCGAGTTTTGTCCAAAATTTTTTTCCTTGGCCAAACAAACTGAGAAGAAAAACACGAAAAAAAGAATCATCTGCCGAAAAACACCGTAATTTTGCAGTGTCGAAAGAACAAAAACAAGTCTTACCGACACAAAATATAAATAATGTATCATTTGTCCACTAAAAATCGCTAAGCGTTCTTTGAAACAATTGAAATATAGTTAGTTACGGAGATTTTTAGGGTGCGACGATTTGATTTTGTATCTTTGCAGTCAAAATGAATGACTGCATATGAACAAGCCCAAATACGTTTTCTCCCAATTAGTCGCTTTTATGGACTCAGACAAGTTCCGTCATATCGTTGACAATCGTTTACAAATATAGAAACTTTTCTCGAAACTTCCAAATTTTCAGGTGGTTTTTGTCAGAAGTCATCTGTAGCCGTGGGAACAGGTACCTGAGTCATAGCAGCCGTCATACCCAAGTACCTGTCCCAGTGACTACTCCTAATCATTTGTTGCATTCCGAAATGATGCCGAAGTGGCGCAGGGCATTCAGGATGCCGTCGTCATCGACGGTGGTGGTGACGTAGTCGGCCTCATGTTTCAGTGCATCGATGGCATTACCCATCGCAATGCCGATGCCTGCCTGGCGAATCATGGATGTATCGTTGCCTCCGTCGCCAAAGGCTATGGTGTGGCTGGGGTCGAGGCCATCGTGACGGGCTATAGCCAGGATGCCCTTTCCTTTGTCGGCTCCGTTGGCTGTGATGTCAGTAAACTCAGGGTGCCAGCGACCAGAGATGCTGTGAGGCAGACGGGCCATCAGCTGCCGTTCGTAATCAGCAGGGAAGAAGGGCGTCAGTTGCAGGATATCCTGCTTGAGCACCTGTTCCAGCGGCGAGGCCTTTTCCAGATTCTTGACGGCCAGCATCTGTTGGAAGATACGGTGGACGTCGCCTGCTGGGTCGAGTACGGCAACATCGCTCTGACCAACCACGATGAGGCTATAGCCACGTGTCTTCGCATCGTCTACGACTGTCAGCACGTCGCTTTTGGTTATCGGTTGGCAGGCCACGATTTCCTTACCCACAAAACACAGTGCCCCATTGGTTGTGATGTATCCGTCTATCAAGTGTTCGATGGCCCCCAGATTGGTAATGATAATAGGCGGGCGACCTGTAGCTATGTAGACGCGATGGCCGTTGGCTTTGGCCTGTGTCAGTGCAAAGATGGTAGAGGGCGGTATCTCGTGCGTCTTGAAGCTGACCAACGTGCCGTCAATGTCGAAGAATAGTGCATATTTTGTACTCATCATCGCGTTTCGTTCTTCAAATCTTTGCTGCAAATGACTTAATAGGAGGCGGAGCAGGGGATGCCTGCTGCGATGACGCGGTCGCGGATCTGGTCGAGCTGTTCGTGGGTGGCTTTGAGCAGACCTAGCGTGGGCGTTTCGCGGTCGATGGTATAGATCATCACTTGTTGGGGCTTGATTTCCTTCACTGCCTCCAGCCACGGATTTACAAATGCATCACTGGTATTATCTACCGACTCCTTCTCTCCTTCTCTCCTTACTCCTTCTCCTCTCATAAACATGGTCTGTATGATGACATGCCCTTGGAAGGCCTTCAGGCGTTCGATGACCTGACGGACATCGTAGGGAATGACGGGCTGGTCGACCTTATTAATATATAAGGGGTCGATGGTATCGAGTTTCTGGATATTGTTGTCTACCAGCATCAGCGCGTCGTGAACGGCCTGACGGTGAATCATCGTGGCATTGCTCAACACCGACACTTTGGCTTTCGGACAATAACGGTCGCGCAGGCGGATGGTGTCACCGATGATCTCTGCGAAGTGCGGATGACAAGTGGGCTCGCCATTGCCAGCAAAGGTCAGTACATCGGGCAGTTGTCCTTCGGCTGCCATTGCCTGTAGCTTGGCCTCCAGGCATTCTGCCACATGTTCGCGCGTGGGGCGGGGGAGCGACGGACGATAGTCTTCGTTGAGGCCGCACTCGCAATAAATGCAGTTGAACGTGCAGATCTTCCCATCGGCAGGCATGAGGTTGATGCCGAGGGAAATGCCCAGTCGGCGGCTGTGAACGGGGCCGAAAATGGGCGAGGGATAGATAATTGTACTCATAACGGCTGCAAAGTTACTAAAAAAAACGAAAATATTTGGATTTCGTTTTAAATTGTTGTATCTTTGCAGCTCGATTACGTACGTATTTGAAAAGTAAATGAAAAAACGCAAGAAGAAGACTGGCAACCGGCGCGGTGTGCAGTGGGTCACCTTGTGTATCAGTACAGCGATGGTGCTGGTGCTGTTGGGCGTTATCGTGTTCTCCGTGCAGACGTCGCGTAACTTGTCGGCATGGGTGAAGGAGAACCTGACGGTGACTGTGATGCTGGGTGACGATGTGAGCGTGAACGAGGCCAAGCGCCTTTGTCGCGACCTCTACCACCGTCCCTACGCCCGTAACATCGATTATGTCAGCAAGGAACAGGCTCTGAAGGAGCAGACAGAGGCCATGGGCTCTGACCCCTCGGAGTTTCTGGGCGCCAATCCCTTTGTGGCCACGCTGGAACTGCAACTGAAGTCGGACTATGCCAACAGCGACTCGCTGAAGTGGATAGTCTACGAGCTGCAGAAGAACCCGAAAGTTACCGATGTGGCTTTTCAGGAGGATCTGATGGACAATGTGAACAAGAATCTGGCCCGAATGAATATCGTGCTGCTGTGTCTGGCGGTCTTGCTGACGTTCGTCTCGTTCTCGCTGATCAACAACACAGTTCGCCTGAGCGTCTATGCCCGGCGTTTCCTTATTCACACGATGAAACTCGTGGGTGCCCCGTGGGGCTTTATCCGCCGACCGTTTGTCAGGCAGGCCGTCGTAGTAGGTATCATTGCGGCCGTGTTGGCTATCGCTGTGCTGGGAGGGTGCGTTTATGCGCTCTACACCTTCGAGCCGAACATTCTGAATATCATTACATGGCGGGAACTGGCGATTACGGCTGCGGCCGTGTTGCTCTTCGGCCTGATTATCACGCTCCTCTGTACGTGGATCTCCGTGAACAGATTCCTGAAAATGACGGCAGGAGATTTGTATAGGATTTGAGGAGAGAAGGAGTAAGGAGAAAAAAGTAATAAATAGAAATGAATAAAAGAGATTTTGCATTTGACAAAGTGAACTTCATCCTGCTGGCAGTGGGGATGGCGATTGTGGTGATTGGCTTTCTGCTGATGACCGGTCCCGGATCGAGTGATACAGTTTATGAACCCGATATCTTCAGTGCCCGTCGTATCAAAGTGGCACCCGTGGTGTGCCTTATCGGCTTTGTATCGATGATTTATGCCGTGATGCGTAAGCCGAAGGATTCAGGAGACAAGAGTCAGGAGACAGTAGAAAATAGTAAGATATAATGGATTGGATTGAAACCGTTATCATCGCCATCGTTGAAGGATTGACGGAGTTTCTTCCTGTATCTTCGACGGGGCACATGATTATCACACAAAATCTTCTGGGTGTTCCGCAAGGCGATCCCTTTGTCCATGCCTTCACGTTTATCATTCAGTTTGGTGCTATTCTCTCGGTGGTGTGCCTTTATTGGAAGTGTTTCTTCACCTTCGATAATACCCCAGCACCCGAGGGCAGCTCGCTGTTTCAGAAGCTGCGCCATAGGTTCTATTTCTATTGGCTGCTGATTGTCGGTGTCATTCCGGCAGTAGTTATTGGCTTGCTGGCGAAGAAATCGGGCTTGCTCGATTGGCTGCTTGACAGTGTCGAGGTGGTGGCTATCATGTTGGTGGTGGGAGGTATCTTTATGCTTTATTGCGACAAGTTGTTCAATAAGGGCACGGATGCTAATAAGCTGACGGAGAAGCGTGCTTTCAACATCGGTCTTTTCCAGTGTATCTCGGTCATCCCCGGTGTGTCGCGCTCTATGGCAACGATTGTAGGTGGTATGGCTCAGGGCCTCACGCGCAAGCGCGCAGCGGAGTTTTCGTTCTTTCTGGCCGTTCCGACGATGGCTGGTGCCACGCTGCTCGATTTGCTCGACTTGCTGAAGGAAGATGCGGCTTGGGCCACCTCTCATAATATTACGATGCTGATTCTGGGTTGTGTCGTCGCCTTTATTGTGGCTCTGCTGGCCATGAAGTGGTTTGTGGCATTTCTCTCGAAATACGGCTTCAAGGCCTTTGGAATCTATCGTATCATCGTTGGTGGCATTATTATCGCGTTGCTGCTGACCGGTCACTCACTTGCAATGGTCGATTAAATGAATTTCCAGGAAGGTGCTCTCATCTATATCAACAAACCCTATCGCATGTCGAGCTTTGGGGCGTTGGCGCATATCCGTTATCTCGTGTCGAAACGTCTGCACGTGAAACGGGTGAAGATGGGCCATGCCGGAACCCTCGACCCTTTGGCAACGGGGGTGCTGATACTTTGCACGGGAAAGGAGACAAAGAACATCGAACAGTTGCAGCGTCATACCAAGGAGTATACAGCCACGTTGCAGTTGGGTGCTACGACGCCTAGTTACGATCGCGAGCATACCGTAGACTATACCTATCCGACGCGTCATATTACGCGCGAACTAATCGAGGCAACTCTCCCGCAATTCGTGGGCGATATTATGCAACGTCCGCCGCTTTACTCCGCTTGTATGGTGGCTGGCGACAGGGCATACGAGTTGGCACGCAAGGGTAGGGATGTGGAACTGGCACCGAAACCAATCCATATCGACGAGATAGAACTGACTGATTTCAACCCCGATAAGATGCAGATGTCTATCCGCGTTGTCTGTGGCAAGGGGACATACATCCGCTCATTAGCCCGGGATATCGGTGCTGCCTTAGGTAGTGGCGCCTTTCTGACGGCGCTGTGCAGAACCCGTGTGGGAGATGTACGTATCGAGGATTGCCTGACGTTTGACGATTTCCCTGCATGGCTGGAAAAAGAAGTGAACAGTGAATAGTGAAAAATATAACATATGAAATTATCGCAATTTAAATTCAAATTACCGGAGGATCTTGTTGCTCTTGAGCCAAGTTATCATCGTGATGAGTGTCGCTTGATGGTGATTCACCGTAAGAGCGAGCGTATTGAAACCACTAAGAAAGATGAGAATGGTGAGGATATGCTCGACGAGGAGGGCAAGCCCGTCTTCCTTGATTTCCGCAATGTGCTCGACTATTTCGATGAGGAAGATACGTTTATCTTCAATGATACGCAGGTGTTCCCCGCCCGTCTTTATGGCACCAAGGAGAAGACCGATGCCAAAATCGAGGTATTCCTGCTGCGTGAACTCAACGAGGAACTGCGTCTGTGGGACGTGCTTGTGGAGCCTGCCCGAAAGATTCGTATCGGCAACAAACTCTTCTTCGAGGAGGACGGTCCGATGGTGGCCGAAGTCATCGACAATACAACGAGTCGCGGACGTACGCTGCGATTCCTCTATGACTGTCCGCACGACGAGTTCAAGAGAGAACTGTTTGCTCTCGGTGCTGCTCCGCTGCCTCGTTATATTGTCGACAAGCGTGAAGCAACACCGGAGGATATGGAGAACTTCCAGACGATCTATGCTCGTAACGAGGGCGCTGTCACAGCACCGTCGACAGGCTTGCACTTCAGTCGTGAGCTTTTGAAACGCATGGAGATCAAGGGTATCAATTTTGCATATATCACCTTGCATTGCGGTTTGGGCAATTTCGACTCCATAGAGGTGGAAGACCTGACGAAGCATAAGATGAACTCCGAGCAGGTGATCATCACCAAAGAGGCTTGCGACATCGTGAATAGCACTAAGCTGGCTGGCCATCGTGTCTGTTCGGTAGGTGTGAGCACCGCTCGCGCTACGGAGACATCTGTGGGTACTGACGGATTGCTGAAGGAGTTTGACGGATGGACCAACAAGTTTATCTTCCCGCCTTACGACTTCGGATTGTCAAATGCCCTCATCGGTAATTTCTACCATCCTGAGTCGACGATGATGATGACGGAGTGCTCCTTCGGCGGCTACGACCTTGTGTATGAGGCATATAAGAAGGCCGTGAGCTTGGGGTATAAGTTCGGTTGCTTCGGCGACGCGATGCTGATTCTTGACGATTAGACTATAGACAATAGATTATAGATGGATGTTGGAAGGAGGCATAGAGTATATTTGGGACTCGGGAGCAATCTCGGCAACAGGGAGGAGAATATCAGAAAAGCGATATTGCTCATCGGCGAGAAGGTGGGGACGGTGCTTCGGCAGTCTTCCCTCATTGAGACGGAACCTTGGGGGTTTGAATCAGAGAATAGTTTCCTTAATGGGGTCATCCTTGTGGAAACCACTTTCACGCCCCGCCAAACCCTCAAAGCCACTCAGAAAATCGAGCGTGAATTGGGTCGCAAAAGGAAATCTGACTCTTTAAAAAAATACGCCGATCGTCCAATCGATATCGACATCCTTCTTTATGACGACTTGACCATCGACGAGCCCGACCTTATAATTCCTCATCCGCTGATGGCACAGCGTGACTTCGTAATGATTCCGCTTCGTGAGATACAGAAATAAAACAATCCCCGCCGTTTGGCGGGGATTGTTGTTTCTTTAGAGAAGCCCTTCTTACTTTCTCAGACCCAGGGCCTTGATGATAGCACGATAACGGTTGATATCGTTATTGTAGAGGTACTTCAGCAACTTACGGCGCTTACCTACCATCATGGTCAGTGAGCGGGCTGTGTTGTGATCCTTGTGATTTTTCTTCAGGTGCTCGGTCAGGTGAGAGATACGATAACTGAACAGGGCAATCTGAGCCTCTGCAGAACCGGTATCTGTGGTACCTTTACCATACTTACCGAAGATTTCCTCTTTCTTTGCTTTGTCTAAATACATAATTTAAAGTGATTAAATGTTGTTTGCATAAACATCTTTCGGACGCCTTTTCGACCTAATCACCAGCCGATTTACGTCGTCAAATGCTTCGGTTTTTCCGAAATGCGGGTGCAAAGGTACAACTTTTTTTCGATACTGCAAATTTTTTCGAAAAATATTCGTACCTTTGCACCCGTTTTTTAATAAAATAGTATGCAGGATATCAGAAATATCGCAATTATTGCGCATGTCGACCATGGTAAGACGACACTCGTCGACAAGATGATGCTGGCTGGAAATCTTTTCCGTGAGGGACAGAATCTCAGCAATCAGGTTTTGGATGCCAACGATTTGGAACGTGAACGTGGTATCACTATTCTTTCGAAAAATGTTTCTATTAACTGGAAAGGTGTCAAGATCAATATCATCGACACTCCGGGACACTCTGACTTCGGTGGTGAAGTAGAACGCGTGCTCAACATGGCCGACGGTTGCTTGTTGCTCGTCGATGCCTTCGAGGGTCCGATGCCTCAGACTCGTTTCGTATTGCAAAAAGCCCTTCAGATTGGTCTGAAGCCTATTGTGGTGGTGAACAAGGTGGATAAGCCCAATTGTCGCCCCGAGGAGGTTTATGAGATGGTATTCGACCTGATGTTCTCGCTCAATGCCACTGAAGACCAGCTCGACTTCCCCGTGGTCTACGGCTCTGCCAAGAACGGCTGGATGGGTGAAGATTATAAGACGCCCACCAATGACATTACTTATCTGTTAGATAAGATTATTGAGGTGATTCCTGCCCCTGAGCAGATTGAGGGCACCCCTCAGATGCTTATTACCTCGCTCGACTATTCGAGTTACCAGGGCCGTATTGCCGTGGGCCGCGTGCATCGCGGACAGCTTAAGGACGGAATGCAGGTCACTATCGGCCATCGCGATGGTACGATGGAGAAAACCAGGATCAAGGAGCTTCACACATTCGAGGGTATGGGGCACGTGCGCACCGACAGTGTCGATTGCGGTGATATCTGTGCTGTCATCGGACTGGAGAAGTTTGAGATTGGCGACACCATCTGCGACCTCGAGAATCCTGAACCCCTGCCGCCTATTGCCATTGACGAGCCTACGATGTCGATGCTCTTCACCATCAACGATTCTCCCTTCTTCGGTAAGGAAGGCAAGTTCGTCACTTCACGTCATATCAACGACCGTTTGGAGAAGGAACTTGAGAAAAATCTTGCGCTGCATGTTGAGCCTTTCGAGGATAGTACCGATAAGTGGGTGGTTTCCGGACGTGGCGTGCTCCACCTCTCTGTGCTTATCGAGACCATGCGTCGCGAAGGTTACGAGTTACAGGTTGGTCAGCCGCAGGTGATCTATAAGGAAATTGACGGACAGAAGTGTGAACCTATCGAGGAACTCACCATTAACGTGCCTGAGGAATTTGCCTCGAAGATGATTGATATGGTTACTCGTCGAAAAGGCGAAATGACCTCGATGGAAAATCAGGGCGAGCGTGTGAATATCGAGTTCGATATTCCCTCACGTGGAATCATCGGTCTGCGTACCAATGTGCTCACTGCTTCTCAGGGCGAGGCCATCATGGCTCACCGCTTCAAGGAGTACCAACCCTATAAAGGTGAGATAGAGCGTCGTGTCAATGGGTCGATGATCTCGATGGATACGGGTAATGCCTTTGCTTACGCCATCGACAAGTTGCAGGATCGTGGTAAGTTCTTCATTGATCCGGGTGAGGATGTGTATGCTGGTCAGGTAGTGGGCGAACATGTTCACGACAACGACCTCGTCATCAACGTATGCAAAGCTAAGCAGCTTACCAACGTCCGTGCATCTGGTACTGACGAGAAAGCCCGCATTGTGCCTAAGACGGTTATGTCGCTTGAGGAATGCCTGGAGTACATCAAACAGGATGAGCTCGTTGAGGTTACACCCAAGTCGATGCGTATGCGCAAAACTATTCTCGACCACGATCAAAGGAAAAAGGCTGCGATTAAGCGAGAGTAGAACGATGCTCGCATCAGTTCTACTGAGCGTGAGCAGGCTCGACTGTAAGTCAAGGCTGCGATTAAGAGAGATTAAAATAAATGACCCGCCTCCTGACGGGTCATTTTTATTTATTTCCTACCGAAGACCTTTTCTTCGATCACTTGGAAAATGACGAAAAGGCAAGGCACGATAAACAGCAGGGCAATGGTACCGATAAGCATACCACCGATAGCACCCACACCAAGTGAGCGGTTGCCGTTGGCACCAACACCCGTGGCCAGGGCCAAGGGCAACAGGCCGAAAACCATCGTCATGGAGGTCATGAGGATGGGGCGCAATCGGACGGCAGCCGCATCAAGGGCTGCTTCGACGATGCTCATGCCCTGACGACGACGTGCGGAGGCGTATTCCGTGAGCAGGATGGCCGTCTTCGACAATAGGCCGATGAGCATGATGAGTCCTGTCTGCATGTAGATGTTGTTCTCGAGTCCCCAAAGGTGGGCAAAGAGGAAGCTTCCGAGGAGTCCGAAGGGCACACTCAGGATGACGGCCATCGGGATGAACAGGCTTTCGTAGAGACCGCAGAGGATGAGATAGATGAAGACAATGCAGATGACGAACACGAGGGCTGTGGTGTTCTGTGTTGAGGCTTCTTCGCGTGCCATTCCGCCAAATTCATAACCATAGCCTTCGGGTAATACCTCAGCTGCAGTCTCACGGATGGCATCGAGGGCCTGTCCGCTACTGTAACCATCGGCGGCCGTTCCTCCCACCTGAATCGACGGGAAGAGGTTGAAGCGCGAGAGCGTTTCGGAACCGTAGATACGTGTGAGGGTGAGATACTGGCCGATGGGCGACATCTCGCCTGATGAACTGCGAACGAAGATATTGTTGAGCGACTCAGTGTCGAGACGGTATTCGGGAGAGGCTTGGACCATCACGCGGTAGAGCTTGGTGAAGCGCACAAAGTTGGAGGCATAGGAGCCACCGACATAGCCGCTGAGGGCTGAGAGCACATCGCTGGGCGATACACCGCGCCGTTTACAGAGAGCAGCATCGACCTCGACACGGTACTGTGGATATTTGAGTGAGAAATTGGTGAAGGCACGGCTGATTTCCGGTCGTTGGTTGAGGGCTGCGATGAGCTTGTTGGTCTGGTCGAGCAACTCGTTGATGGTGCCGCCATGTTTGTCCTGAACGTGCAGTTCGAAGCCATTGATACGCCCGAAACCTGGTAACATATTCTGTGTGTTCACCTGAATCTTTGCATTGGCGATGTCGGCCGTGCGACGGTATATCTCGTCGACCACGCTCTGTACATCGTCGCCTTTGCCCTTGCGCTCGCCCCACTTCTTCAACTTCAGTGTGAAGTTACCGTTCGACGATGACTGCTCGAAATTGTTCGAGTTTCCTGCAATGAGCGAGTAGATACGCAGCTGGGGTAGGTCCTTGATGCGCTCCTCCACCTCTTTTAATATATGATAGGTCTGCTGGAGGCTGCTACCTGGTGAGGCTTGCACATTGATGAACACGGTGCCCATGTCTTCATTGGGTACGAGACCGGTCTTTGTGGTGCGCATCATCCATCCCAGACTAAGAATGGCTGCAACGACAAGGGCTGCTGCCAGCCATTTTTTAGGGATGACGGCTGAAACTGTCTGCTTATACCGATCGACGAGGGCATTGAAACCGGTATTGAAACGTGCCTTGAAACCTTTAGCCTTTTCTGTCGTGTTGGGGCGCATGATAAGGGCGCAAAGGGCTGGGGAGAGTGTGAGGGCATTAAACAGCGAGATGCCCACGGCGATGGCCATGGTGAGACCGAACTGGGTATAGAAGGTACCCGTGACACCACCGATGAAGCAGACGGGCACGAAGACAGCCATGAAGACAAGAGTGGTGGTGACCAAAGCCGAAGTGATGCTGTGCATGGCAGCGATGGTAGCGTGATATGCCCCCTCATAGCTTTCGTCGAGCTTGGCCTGGACTGCCTCGACAACCACGATGGCATCATCGACCACAGTACCGATAACCAGTACGAGGGCGAAGAGCGTGAGCATGTTGAGTGAGAAACCGATGGCGTAGATGACGGCCAGGGTTGCGATGAGCGATACAATGATGGCCACTGCGGGAATGATGGTGGCGCGCCAACTTTGTAAGAAGAGAAACACCACGAGGATTACCAAAGCCAAGGCTTCGAGGAGCGTCTCGACAACGCTCGTGATAGAAGCATCGAGAAAGTCTTTCTTCGATTCCAGGTCTTCGATGACGATACCTGGGGGTAGTGATTGTCGTATCTCTTCCACCTCGCGGTCGATCTGTTTGATGATTTCATTGGCATTGGAACCAGCCACCTGGTTGATTGAGATGTTGACACCCGGACTGCCATTGGTTTCGGCGATGATGTTATAGTTCTGTGAGCCGAGTTCTACGCGGGCGATATCACCGATGCGTAATACATTGCCGTCGGGGAGCGAACGGACGACAAGGTTTTCGTAACCCTGTTCATCCTCGTAGCGGCCGCGATACTTCAGCACATATTGGAATGTGTTGCTACTTTCGGCACCGAGGGTACCAGTGGCCACCTCCACATTTTGCTCATTGAGTACTTGGGAGATGTCGGATGGTGTGAGACCATAGCGGGCCATCTTCAATGGGTCGAGCCAGATACGCATGGAATAGTCGGCTCCCATGACGTTTACCTCACCCACACCGGGAATACGACTCAAGCGTGGCTCGATATTGATTTTCGTATAGTTGGCCAAAAAGGCGCGGTCGAACGTGCTATCGGGGCTATAGACAGCCATCTGTTTGATGTTCGAGGTCTGGCGCTTACGCACAGTGATACCGCTTTTTACTACGTCGCTGGGCAGTCGGCCCTGTACAGTGGCAGCGCGGTTCTGTACGTTGACCATCGCCATATCAGGATCAGTGCCTTGACGGAAGAAAATACCGATGGAGGCGGTACCGTTGTTCGAAGCTGAGGATGACATATACATCATGCCCTCGACGCCGTTGATGGCTTCCTCAAGGGGCACGACGACACTTTTCTGCACCGTTTCGGCATTGGCACCGGTGTAGCTGGCCATGATGCGGACGGTGGGAGGGGCAATTTCTGGGAACTGCTCGAGGGCAAGTTGGCTCAGTCCGATGATGCCCACGAGCACCATCAACACTGAAATGACACCGGATAATATCGGGCGGTCAATAAAAGTCTTAACGTTCATATTACTCCTCCATCTTACTTTTTCACTTCAATGCCCTCTTTGAGGAGTCCGGCACCTTCAGCAATGATTGTCTCGCCTGCGCTAAGGCCTTCTTCAACAATATACTCTTTGCCGTTGTTTTGAGGGAAGAGGGTTACCGGTGTGGCCTTGGCTTTGCCGTCGATGACGCGGTAGACGAATGTGCGGTTCTGTAATTCGTAAGTAGCTTCCTGTGGAATGACGATGCACTGTGAACGGTGGGTGGGTACGATGATGGTGGCACTGCCTCCGTTGTGCAGCATATGGTTGGCGTTGGGGAAAGTGGCGCGCAGAGTGACAGCTCCCGTCTGATTGTCGACTACACCGCTGACGGCACTGATGCGTCCCGGTTCTGTATAGTTGCTACCATTGCTCAGACGGAGATTAACAGCCGGAGCCTTAGCGATGAATTCGTTGATGGAACCGTATTGTGAGATAAGATTGAGTATCTGGTTCTCGGTGATGCTGAAATAGGCATACATCTCACTGTCGTCAGCCACAGTGACAAGCGGCTCACTGATATTGCTGCTGACGAGTGAGCCCACGTGCCAAGGAATCATCGAGGCCATGCCGTTGACGGGACTCTTTACCTCGGTATAGCTCAAATTGTTACGGGCGTTGGTCTCTTGGGCCTTGGCTTGTGCCAGAGCGGCTTCGGCTTCGAGTAAGGCATTGTGCATGGACTGTACGGAGACGTCGCCCACCACGTTGCCCTGTTGCAGACGCGACTCGTTTTCGTAGTTCATGCGTGCCGTTGCCAGTCGTGCCTCCGCACTCTTACGAGCGGCCACGGCTACCTCGAGGGCTGCACGATAGGGAACTTGGTCGATGATGAACAGTGTCTGTCCGCGTCGCACGGCCTGACCTTCGGCCGTCAGGATGCGGGTAATGCAGCCAGAGACCTGTGGACGGATTTCAACAATCTGACGTCCTGTCAAGCGAGCGCTGTACTGGCGGTTGAGCGTCATATCTTTCTGGCTCACCACCATTGTTTTGTATTGGGCTGCATCGGGTGCCTTCTTTTTCTCACTGCTGCAGGAAACGGTCAGCAGACAGATGAAAGCAAGACTGAGATAAGAATAGTTTATTTTCATGTTGTATGTGGTGTTTGGATCACTCCTATGCATCGGCAAAGACCTTGCCGTCTTCAAGGGTGATCTGAAGTTTGGTATACTCGCTGTGGAAATCGTGCTCCAGACGGTCGAGGTAACGGGCACTCTCCCACTTACACATTGGGAGATCATGTAACAAATAGTTGCCACAGGCCTGTGGCTGTGTGGCGGGAACTTCCGTCTGTTTGAGAATCCACTGGAGGCAGCGGATGGTAAGGCGTCGCATATCCTCGACACTATAAGTGCCCGTCATGATGATATACATTCCTGTGAGACAGCCCATAGGCCCCACGTATACTACATCGTCCTTCACTTCGCTGTTGCGGAACCATGTGGCCATTAGGTGTTCCAGACTGTGGATGGCTGCAGGGGCTACTGCAGGTTCTTTGTTCGGTTCGGTGATGCGTAGGTCGAAAGTGATGAAACCCTTGTCCTCGCGTGAGATATAAATACCCGGCTTTAGTTGCGTGTGGTCGATGGTGAAACTCTTAATGACTTCCATAATGATTGATATTTATAGACTTTCGATAAAGCTCTTAGTGACTTTGAAAGACTTCTCGGCAGTGGTATTCCAGAAATCATGATATTGCGAAGCGTGCGTGTCGCGCAAGGGTATATCGCTGATAACGCGGAATGAGATAAATGGTACCTGGAAGATATAACAGGTCTGTGCGATGGCGGCGCTCTCCATGTCGACAGCTTTTGCCTCAGGGAAATGGCCGATGATTTCGCGCATCTTTTCTTTCGTGTCGACGAACCAATCGCCCGTGACAATCAGTCCTGGGTGGATTTTTATGCCTGTGAGTTGTTTGTTTAAAGCTAGAGCCTTATCCAAAAGCTCCGGGGCGGCTTCGAAACGGGGCGGCAGTCCCTGAACCTGTCCGTAGACACTATGGCCGATAGCCTCGCCGCAATAGACATCATGGTATGCGAGCTGAGCACTGACCACGACATCTTGGATGTTGATATCGTCGCCATTGCCACCGGCACAGCCTGAAGAGACAATAATGTCAGGCTTATACTGGCGAATCATCTCCAATGCCTGCAGGGCAGCGTTTACCTTGCCTATGCCGCTTTGTTGTAATATCACCTGATTTTCAGGAAACAAGGGGCGGAGCTGTTTCAACTCCTTCTCCATGGCTACAATAATGCCTATTTTCATATAATATACCTTTTATTGTTTTACTTTTCTCTGTCGTACGGCCTCGTACATAAGAATGGCGGCGCTGACACTGACGTTGAGCGAATCGAGGCGTCCTAGCATGGGGATGCGGATATGGGCATCGGCGGCCTCGCGCCATTTCTGGGTGAGCCCAGTCGACTCAGTACCCATCACGATAGCTGTGGCAGCTGTCATGTCATAGTCGTAATATTCGTAGGAGTCCTGCAATTGGGCTGTGAGGATATTGATCTTGTTGGCTTTTAGAAAACCGATGCATTCCTCTGATGTACAGACGACCGTTGGCACACTGAACACCCCGCCGATGCTGGCACGGATAAGATTAGGGTTGTAGAGGTCGGTGAGCGGGTCACAGACGATGACGGCATCCACACCTGCAGCTTCTGCCGTACGGAGGATGGCACCTAAGTTGCCGGGTTTTTCAACACGCTCAAGTACGATGATGAGAGGTGAACGGTTACTCTGAATACTCAGATTACTTAGATTGTGCTCCTTGCATTTGGCAATGGCGATGATGCCTTCGGTGCTCTCGCGATAAGCCATCTTCTCATAGACCTGAGGTGTAACATTCTCACCTTTCCTAAACACCTCCACTATTTCATATCCACAAGCTACACAATGTTCAATCTCCCGCTGGCCCTCAACGACGAAGAGTCTTTCCTCACGACGGAGTGAGGACTTCTGTTGCAGAGCCACAACGTGCTTGACACGGGCATTCTGGACACTGGTAATAATACTCTCTTCCATATTTCGACTGCAAAGATACTTATTTTTTAGACAAAAGAACAAAAGAAACATAAAAAATATGTGTTCTTATATACTTATGTCTAAAAAAAATGTGTAATTTTGCACGCAGATTAATAAACTTGCAAGTTATGACATTATTAAAGAAATGCCTGCCAGACGTGTTGGCAGTGCTATTATTTGCCATTTTGGCCTTCGCTTATTTTTTTCCTGCCGATATTGAAGGGCGTATCCTTTACCGTCACGACGCATCAGCAGGAAGAGGTGCCGGACAAGAGGGCATCGAGTATCTCCAGAAGACTGGAGAACGCAGTCGTTGGACCAATGCTCTGTTTGGTGGTATGCCTACTTATCAGATGTCGCCATCGTATCACTCTACCGACAATCTGTCGCAGGCCATAAATGCTTATCACTTGTGGCTGCCTGAGAATGTGTGGTATGTCTTCGCCTATCTTTTGGGCTTCTACATTCTGCTCCGTGCCTTCGATTTCCGTCAGCACCTTGCAGCGTTGGGTTCCATCATATGGGCCTTCAGTACCTATTTCCTGATTATCATCGCTGCAGGACATATTTGGAAAGTGTGGGCATTGGCCTATCTGCCCCCTATGATTGCAGGTATCGTACTAACCTATCGTGGGAAATACCTGTGGGGTTTTGTCGTGACGGCTATCTTTACAGCCTTCGAAATCAATGCCAACCACGTGCAAATGACCTATTATTACATGTTTATCGTGTTCTTTATGGTCATCGCATGGCTGGTGGAAGCCATCCGTGAAAAGCAGCTCATACGGTTTGCAAAGGCTACTGGTGTCGCTCTTGCAGCAGGTATACTCGGCTTGTGTATGAACCTGTCGAACCTCTATCACACCTGGCAGTACAGTCAGGAGTCGATGCGTGGCAAGAGCGAACTGGTGAAACAGAACTCGGCTAATCAGACCAATAGTGGTCTGGAGCGCGACTATATCACACAGTGGAGCTACGGCATCGGAGAGACGTGGACGCTACTGGTGCCGAATACGAAAGGTGGTGCATCTGTACCCCTGAGTATGAATGAGACGGCGATGGCGAAAGCTGATCCGAACTATATTGAGATTTACAACCAGATAGGTCAGTATTGGGGTGAGCAGCCAGGTACCAGCGGTCCTGTGTACGTGGGGGCTTTTGTGCTGATGCTCTTTATCCTCGGACTGTTTATCGTGAAAGGGCCGATCAAGTGGGCACTGCTGGCGGCTACTATCCTTTCAATCCTCCTGTCGTGGGGAAAGAACTTCATGGGATTTACTGATTTCTTCCTCGACTATGTGCCGATGTACGCTAAGTTCCGTACGGTGGCCTCGATACTGGTGATTGCAGAATTCACCATTCCTTTGCTGGCGATGCTGGCATTGAAAAAATTCCTGGAAGAGCCTGATCAGATCAAACCGAGACTGAAGTACGTTGGCATCAGTTTCTGTCTGACGGGTGTCGTTGCCATGTTATTCTCAGTGATGCCGTCTACGTTCTTTGACAGCTTTATCTCGACAAGTGAAATGCAGGCGTTGAAGAGCCTGCCAGCAGAGCACGTGGGACCGTTGATGACTAATCTGAAGGAGATGCGTCAGGCTATGTTTACCAGCGATGCCCTACGTTCGTTTTATATTATTCTTGTGGGAACGGGTATTCTGCTGGCGTTCGCATATGGCAAATTGAAGAAGGAGTATGCCATTGCTATAATCCTTGTGATCTGTCTCGTGGATCTATGGACGGTAAACAAGCGTTATCTCAATGACGAGATGTTTGTGCCGAAAAGTGAGCGTGAGGCTCCCCAGCAGATGACACAGGCCGATGAACAGATCCTCCATGATAAAAGTTTGGATTACCGTGTGCTGAATCTCGCCTCTAACACCTTCAATGAGAATGAAACTTCATACTACCATAAGAGCATCGGTGGTTATCATGCAGCTAAACTGCGTCGTTACCAGGAGATGATCGAGCAGTATATCTCACCTGAGATGCAGCAGATGTTCAAGGCTGTTTCCGAAGCAGGTGGTGATATGACGAAGATAAGTGGCGATAGCATCTGGCCTGTTCTTAATATGCTGAACACGAAGTATATGATCTTCCCCTTGCAGGGTGGTCAGACAGTGCCCTTGCAGAACCCATATACTTATGGTAATGCATGGTTTATAGACAAGATCCAGTATGTTGCTAATGCCAATGAGGAAATGGCTGCTGTTGGCCAGTTGAACCTGCGCCATGAGGCTGTGGCCGATGCCAAGTTCAAGGCACAACTCGGTGAGGCTATGGAGCAGGACAGTGTGAGCATTGTAACTATCAAGGGTTATGAACCTAACGAACTGTCTTATGAGGTCAATTCCGGTAAGGGTGGCGTGGTGGTCTTCTCCGAAATTTATTACCCAGGATGGACTGCTACAATCGACGGACAGCCTGCAGAATTAGGTCGCGTGAATTACATTCTCCGTGCCTTGAACGTGAAATCAGGCAAGCACGATGTGGTGTTGACTTTCAAACCGAAATCTGTGAATACTACTGAGACGATAGCATACATTTCGTATGTCATTCTGATGCTTGTCGTCCTCGGCGCTGTTTATATGGAATATCGCCGTCGCAAAATGAAGTCATAACTTTTAATTCAACTTCCAATTGAAAAAGCTACTGTCATTACCCCCGAACCTAGTGGGCGCTTTTTATGATGTGACGGGACTCAGCCGTGATGAGTATTTCTGCACATGCGATCCTGTTGGACACCGTCTTGGAAGCGGTGGCGGTACAGCTTGGCTTCTCCGAGAGGCCTGGAAAAATGATCCCTCAGACCATAATACCTTTGATAGTTGGCTCTCAAAAGAGAAACGAATATTGATTCATGCTGGCGGACAGAGCAAACGCTTGCCCAGCTATGCTGTTTCGGGTAAGGTGCTCATGCCGTTGCCCGTGTTCCGATGGGAGCGGGGACAGAAACTGTCGCAGAATCTGATGAGCGTGCAGTTGCCATTATACGAGAAGATAATGTCGATTGCTCCCGAACACCTACATACGATGGTGGTGAGTGGTGATGTACTCATCCGTGCTACCCAGCCTCTGCAGCCTATTCCCGATGCCGATGTAGTATGCTATGGCCTTTGGCTCGATGCCTCTGTAGCCAAGAATCACGGGGTGTTTGTGAGCGACCGCCATACACCATCGGTGCTCAAACAGATGCTCCAGAAGCCATCGGTACAAGCACTCGCAGAATTACAGAAAGATCATTTCTACCTGACAGATATCGGTGTGTGGCTGCTCAGCGACAAGGCTGTTGCGCTGCTAATGCAACGCAGTAAATCTTGCCCATCAAGTTCGGCTGGCTTCAAAGAATACGACCTCTATTCTGAGTTCGGCTGTGCCTTGGGTACTGTCCCTTCTAAGCCTGATAGTGAGCTGTCGTCACTAAAGGTCGCAATCCTGCCATTGGCGGGGGGAGAGTTCTACCACTTCGGTACATCATGTGAGATGATATCTTCAACGCTGCGCTTACAGAACCTTGTGATCGACCAGCGCGAGATAATGCATATCGATCGTAAGCCGCATCCCTCGATCTTCGTACAGAATTCCCTTGTAAAGGTTCCGTTTACTGAGGAGAATACGAATGTGTGGATAGAAAATAGCTTTGTGGGTCCCCGATGGCATCTGACACATGACCATGTGATTACGGGTGTGCCTGAAAACGACTGGGAGATGCATCTGGAACCTGGCGACTGTATTGATGTGGTACCCGTAGGAAAGAATGACTACGAGGTGCGTCGGTATCGTATCGATGAACCACTGAACAGCAATGAAGTAGCAGAACGTGCGAACCTGCACCGGTTGTTTGATCAGCGGAGACAGTATCGTAAGGAAAATTGGCTTGCATTAGCAAGCAATTGGCGGCATAGTGTGTTCTATCAACTCGACTTGGCTGATGCGGCAGAGACATTTGAAAAGGAACAGATTCCATTGCCCGAGTCACTTGGCGAGGATGCTCCGCTGATGACACGTATTCATAATGCGATGTTCTTGGGCGATAGTGCAAAGGCCTTTTCCTTATTGCGTCAAGGGTTGTGCTCGTATGCTGTCGATGAGCAGCAGAAACCGACTCTCTGTGTCGCTGACGACCAGATTGTCTGGGGGCGTTCGCCCGTACGCATCGATATTGCTGGCGGATGGACGGATACACCGCCTTATTGCCTGATGGAAGGCGGTAACGTGATTAATTTTGCCATCGAACTCAATGGTCAACCGCCTTTGCAGGCTTATGTCCGCCCATCGAAAGAGCCCCATATTGTGTTACGTAGTATCGACCTCGGGGCAATGGAGGCAGTGGAGACTACAGATCAACTTATCGACTTTATGCATGTGGGGTCGCCTTTCTCTATCCCTAAGGCCGCCCTTGTACTTGCTGGATTTGGTAAAGGCAATTTGAGAGAAGAATTGAAGACCTTCGGTGCAGGTATTGAATTGACTTTACTCTCAGCGATTCCCGCAGGTAGTGGATTGGGTACTTCGAGTATCTTGGCTTCGACCGTATTGGGAGCCCTTAACGATTTCTGTGGTTTGGGCTGGGACAAGAACGAGATAGGCCATCGTACGCTGATGCTTGAACAGATGCTTACCACAGGTGGTGGTTGGCAGGATCAGTTCGGAGGTGTGCTGGGTGGTGTGAAACTGTTACAGACAGACAAAGGATTTGATCAGAGTCCGCAGGTGCGCTGGTTGCCGAATGATTTATGGGTACAACCCGAATACCATGCCTGTCACCTGTTATATTATACGGGCATTACCCGTACCGCAAAGCATATCCTAGCTGAGATTGTGCGTCGGATGTTCCTCAATCATCACGATGAACTGAGTATGCTGCGCGAGATGAAGGTGCATGCGATGGAGATGTATGAAGCTATTCAGCGTAACGACTTCATGCAGATGGGAGAATTCGTCAGAAAGACCTGGCAACAGAATCAGATGCTCGATAATGGTACAAATCCGCCGCAAGTAGCCCAACTTACAAGTTTGATCGATGATCTCTGTCTGGGCTATAAGCTTCCTGGTGCCGGTGGTGGCGGCTATCTTTATATGATAGCCAAGGATCCTGAGGCCGCTGCACGTATCAAACAGATTTTAGGAGAGCATCGTCAAAATAAGAACGCTCGTTTTGTGGAGATGACCCTCTCTACGAAAGGATTACAAATCAGTCGCAGTTGATGGAGTTTAGGACGATTGTTGACATTCCGGATCCAGGGTTTAGGATTGGCCCTTGCGAGGAGATGCTTTTTGTAGGCTCTTGCTTCGCTTCGGAGATAGGGAGTCGCTTTCAGGAAGAGAAGTTCCGGGCAGTGGTCAATCCCTATGGTGTGATGTACAATCCTGCCTCAATCCTCCATACCATCGAGAAAATTAAAGATCAAAGTTTTACAACCGCCGTCCTTACCTTGGGTACGAACCATATCTATCGCTTGAGGGAGACTGGCGAGATTGTGGATAACTGCCAGAAGCGCCCGCAGTCGCTTTTCACAGAAGAAGAACTGTCTGTTGAAGAATGTGTCGAATATCTGATGAAGGTCATAGAGACTCTGTGTCAGATGAATCCTGATATACGCATCGTCCTGACTGTGAGTCCCATCCGTTACCGCAAATACGGCTACCATGGCTCTCAGCTCTCGAAGGCGACATTGCTACTGGCTGTGGAGAAGGTGATAAGAGATTTTGGTCAGACTCGTTTGGTCTATTTCCCCGCCTATGAGATTATTAACGATGAACTTCGCGACTACCGCTTCTACGCGCCCGATATGTTGCACCCTTCAGATCAGGCGGTGGAATATATCTGGCAACGTTTGTCAGAAGTCTATCTGAGCGATGAGGCTAAGGCTTTTCTCGCTGAGTGGGCCCCATTGAAAGCTGTGCTGAATCACAAACCGTTTGATCCTGATTCTGAGGATTACATGGCTCTGATGAATAAAACAATGTTAAAAGTAGCAGCATTGTCGGAAAAATATCCTAACTTTGCACTTTAGAATAAAAAAACGTCAGTCATGAAATATTCGATAGAGAAGGTGGCGACACTTATTGGAGCCCGTCGCTATGGTACACACCAAGGCGATATCAGTTGGCTGCTGACAGATAGCCGTAGCCTCTGTTTCCCTGAGGAAACCCTGTTCTTTGCATTGAAGACCCAGCGTAATGATGGTCATCGCTATATCGACGACCTCTATCGTCGTGGGGTTCGTCATTTCGTGGTCGAACAAGTGCCTGAGCATTTCGAATCCCGATACCCAGAGGCTAACTTCCTGCGTGTTCCCCATACGTTGGCCGCCCTTCAGCGACTTGCAGAGCGTCATCGCGATGAATTTGACGTGCCTGTGGTGGGTATCACAGGCTCCAACGGTAAGACAATGGTCAAGGAATGGCTCTACCAGCTGCTCCTGCCTTCACAGAAGATTGTCCGTTCTCCCCGTAGCTATAATTCCCAGATCGGAGTGCCTCTCTCCGTATGGCTTCTCAACGAGCAGACAGAGGTTGGTATCTTCGAGGCCGGCATCAGTCAGCCTGGTGAGATGCTGGCATTAAGAGATATCATCCAACCTACCATTGGTGTACTCACCTGCTTGGGCAGTGCCCATCAGGAGAACTTCCGTTCGATGGAGGAGAAGTGTATGGAGAAACTGGAACTGATGCACGACACCCAGGCAATGGTCTATTGTTCTGATAATGATGTTGTCAGCCGCTGCATCCGCAGAATGAACTACCAGGGTGAGAAAATCTCTTGGTCACAGTGCGATGCGCAAGCAGCCCTTTTTGTATCAGGCGTCAAGATGCAAGATGCCATGACCGTGATCACTTACGTTTGGCAAGACGAGGAACACACTTTTGAGATCCCTTTCATTGACGAGGCTTCTATTGAGGATTCCATTACTTGTGCGGCTGTAGCCCTGTATCTTGGACTCACTCCGGGACAGATTACTGAACGCATGCCAAAACTTGAACCTGTCGCTATGCGACTGGAGGTGAAACAAGGTCAGCGCGGCTGTATTCTTATCAACGACTCATACAATTCGGATATCAACTCCCTCGATATTGCCCTTGATTTTATGCAGCGTCGTAATGTGCCACTCAAATCAACCCTTATTTTGAGTGACATTTTTCAGTCGGGCTCCTCACCTGAGGCTCTTTATGCGCAAGTGAGCGACCTCTGTGTGAAGCGTGGTGTGGAGAAGTTTATTGGTATCGGGCCGGAACTGTTTTCCCAGGCAGACAGAATCCGCATCAACGAGAAGTTCTTCTACACCGATGTGCAGCATTTCCTTTCTAGCGAGGTCTTCACAGGCCTGCGCAATGAACTCATCTTGCTGAAGGGTGCCCGTAACTTCGGCTTCGACCAGATTACGGAGCAGTTGGAACAGAAGGTGCACGAAACGATTCTCGAGGTGAATCTCAATGCTGTGGTAGAGAACCTGAATTACTACCGCTCGTTCCTGAAGCCAGAGACGAAGATGGTCTGCATGATCAAGGCCGACGGCTATGGTGCTGGCGCTGTGGAGATTGCCAAGACGTTGCAGGATCACCATGTCGACTACCTCGCAGTGGCTGTGGCTGATGAAGGTGTTACCCTCCGTAAGGCTGGCATCACAGCCAATATCATGATCATGAATCCCGAGATGACAGCCTTTAAGACCATGTTCGACTATGACTTGGAACCTGAGGTGTATAGCTTCCGTCTGCTGGATGCGCTCATTCGCGCAGCCCGCAAGGAGGGCATCACAGGCTGGCCTGTACACATCAAACTTGATACTGGCATGCATCGTTTGGGTTTCGATCCCGATGATATAGACGAACTCATCGATCGACTGAAGCATCAGAATGCTGTCATTCCGCGCTCGGCATTCAGTCATTTCGTGGGTTCTGATAGTGACGACTTCGACGACTTCTCAGCTCAGCAGTTCGCGATATTTGATGCAGGCAGCAAACAGTTGCAGGCAGCCTTCAGTCATAAGATTCTGCGACATATGGACAACTCTGCGGGCATCGAGCACTTCCCAGAGCGCCAGATGGATATGTGTCGTCTTGGACTGGGTCTCTATGGCGTTGATCCTCGCGATAACCGTATTCTCTCAACCGTCTCGACACTGAAAACCACCATTCTCCAGATGCGCCATGTGCCAGCAG
>JAEEGJ010007433.1_pt1 | contig 31392 bp, 31 predicted proteins | sample 8958761 | NCBI WGS metagenome assembly JAEEGJ01 (sample SAMN16246546, study PRJNA631951) | gut metagenome | biome: gut microbiome; feature: rumen; material: RS-attached | host: Bos | place: Iran: Karaj | collected 2018-10
ACTTCATTTGCAATCATACTTTCGGGTCTTGCGGTGGCCCTTGCGAAAATACCGGTGCTGCGGGCTTTTTAGCATCCCTGTCTTTTGGTCGCGGCCCTGATAATCAGATATGTGCTGAAGGTTACATCGCTTATTTCAGAACTCTCTTTTGCCTCCGCTGAAATCAGCTCCGGCTACTTTCTCGTCGGCATAGCCGCGGCGCTGATCCTGGTCGGCTCCGCCCTCATCCTGAAGGCGGATAAAAGGCGCACCGCGGCGCTTTCGGGCCTCCTCCTGGCCTCATCCGTCGCGGCACATTATATTGTGCAATATATTGAACTTCATAACTAATTATAGTATAATTACCCTTATGAAGTACGATGTTAAAGAGATTCGTCAGGACGTGAAGACAGGCGATTTCAAAAAGGTCTATCTCGTAAAAGGCGAAGAGTCATACCTCAAACAGAAATATGCAAACCTCCTGGCTGACAGTGTAGTACCTGCCGGTCTGGAGGCTTTTAATGTTCACAGGCTAAAGGGTGAGGACACTGACCCGGATGAAATATCCACCTGTGTAGAGGCTCTGCCCGCTATGTGCGAGCGTTCCGTCGTACTGGTACACGACTTTGATTTTGACGGTCTGAACGAGGCCGGCAGGGAGAAGTTCATCGACATTCTCTCAAATCTTCCGGACACATGCGTCCTCATCTTCTGGCAGGACACAAAGGGCTTTTCGACCAAGACCAAGCTTGCAAAGGAGATGCTGGCGCTCATCGACAAAAACGGCGCCGTATGCGAACTCGACAAGCGCGGACAGAGCGACCTCATCCGCTTTGTCACTGCCGAGTGCACGCGCCGTGAGCGCAACATCAGCTTTGATGTTGCGACCTATCTCATAGGCTGCGTGGGCGACGACATAGCCAACCTCTTAAATGAGGTCGAGAAGGTCTGCGCTTTCACGACTGACACTATACACGAGTCCGACGTGGACGAGGTTTGCATCAAGTCTGTCGAGGCGACCGCTTTCCAGATGATAGACGCCCTTCTCGTAAACAACTTCGACAAGGCGATGACCGATGTAAAAATCCTCTTTGAGCAGAAGACCGAGCCCACAATGATTCTCGGTGCCCTGGTCTCGACCTTTGTCGATATGTACAGGGTGAAACTCACTCTCTCCGAGGGTCATACGCTTGCCGAGCTCAAGGCCGCATATCCCGTGGCGTACAAGAGTGATTTCAAACTCAGGAACGCGGCAAACAGGGCTCAGAAGTATTCGCTTAAAAGCCTGGAGAATTCCCTTGAGATTCTCGGCCGTGCCGACTTCAGACTGAAGAGCACATTTGATGACAACAGAATAGTTTTTGAAAAACTTCTCATAGAACTTGCAAAGGCGAGGAAGGCAAAATGACGCACGTGGACATAGTCATACCAAAGCCTGCGGGCAAAGCGTTGGACCTGCTCCGTGACGCGGGTTTTGAGGGCTTTGTCGTAGGCGGATGCGTGCGCGACTATCTTCTCCACAGGGAACCGGGCGACTGGGACATAACGACGAATGCCCTGCCCGGGCAGACAAAGGAAGTTTTTTCCGATTATAGGACCGTGGATGTCGGAATAAAGCACGGCACGGTCGCCGTACTCATAGACGACATGCTCATTGAGATTACGACATACAGGGTTGACGGCGAGTACCTCGACAACAGGCATCCGAAGGACGTCACCTTCACGCGAAACCTCAGGGAGGACCTCGCGAGGAGGGACTTTACCGTAAACGCCCTGGCGTGTTCAAAGGACGGTGAACTCGTCGATGAGTTCGGCGGGCTGAAAGATTTAAACGACAGGGTAATCCGCTGCGTGGGCAATCCCGACGAGCGCTTCGCCGAAGATGCACTGAGGATTATGCGTGCACTGCGCTTCTCCGCCACGCTCGGATTTTCGATTGACGTGGAAACCTCCGCGTCAATACACAGAAACAGGGAACTGCTGAAGAACATAGCCGCGGAGCGGGTGACGGAGGAACTTCTGAAACTTCTCTGTGGAGAGGACGTGACGAGAATACTCATCGACTACCGCGATGTATTTGCCGTCATAATTCCGGAACTTGAACCCTGCTTCGATTTTGACCAGAAGAACAGACATCATATCTACGATGTCTACACACATATTGCCCACTCGGTGGGAGGCACCCGGGCTCTGCCCGACGTGCGGCTCGCGCTTCTTCTTCACGACATAGGCAAGCCCGACTGTTTCTTCGTCGATGACGAGGGTGTCGGCCATGCGTACGGCCATGCCGAAAAGAGCGCCGAGCTCGCACAGAAGGCGCTGTCGCGCCTGCGCCTCTCCTCCGACATGCAGGAGACCGTCCTGACCCTTGTCCGCTTCCACGATTACCCCGTGGAGCCTTCAGCGAAGATAATCAGGCGGAGACTGAACAAGTTCGGACCGGAACTCTTCGAGAAACTCATGTATGTGAAGATGGGCGACAACTTCGCTCACAACAGGGAGATAAACGACTTTGAACCCCTGATATTTGAAATACTGGAACTCGCGAAGGAGCAGGAGAACGAGTGCTTCACCGTGAAGGGACTGGACATAGACGGAAACGACCTCAAAGCGCTCGGCTTTGAGGGCGAGAATATAGGAAGAATCCTTAATGCTCTCCTTGATGAAGTCATGGATGAGAAACTTGAGAACACACACGAAAAACTGATTGAAAGGGCGACTGCACTTGGAACAGGCGAAGATTGACAGGATTAACGAACTCTACAGAAAATCGCAGAGTGAGGGTCTGACCGAGGCCGAGAAGGCCGAGCAGGCCGTGCTTCGCCGCGAGTATATCGACTCATACAAGCGCAGTCTCGTAAACGAACTCGAAAATACGTATATCGTTGACGAGAAAGGAAACAAGCGCAAGGTTTCCCGAAAGGATAAGCAGTGATGGAAAAGATCCCGATTATTGCGGTTGTCGGCCCGACGGCATCCGGAAAAACCGGACTTGCCGTCGCCCTTGCAAAGCGTTTTGACGCGGAAATTCTGTCTTTTGACTCCATGCAGCTTTACAAGGGCATGGATGTGGCCACAGCCAAGCCGACAACCGAGGAGATGCAAGGCATCCCACATCACATGATCGGCTGTATTGACAACACGGAAGTGTTCAGTGTGGCAAAATACAGGGATGCAGCAACAGAGATAATCGATGATATCACCGCACGCGGAAAGCGCGTGGTTATGGTGGGCGGTACGGGTCTCTATCTGGATGCCGTACTTGACAATATAGAGTTCCTGGACGACCCCGAAGGCGAAGAGAAACGCATGAAGGTCCGCAGGGAACTCGAGGATGAACTTGAGGAGAAGGGCCGGGAGGCCATGCACGCGAAACTCGCTGAGATTGACCCGAAGACAGCGGAGGTTCTCCATGTCAACAATACCGGCAGAGTCCTGCGCGCGCTTGAAGTGTACTACACGACAGGCCACACCATCTCTTACCAGGTTGAACACTCAAAGGATAACGAGAGCCGCTATGCTCCCGTTTTGATAGGACTTACGGCAAAGAACCGTCAGGTTCTTTATGACCGGATAAACGCGCGCGTCGACAGGATGCTTGAGGAAGGTCTGCTCGACGAGGTAAGGGCTTATGTGAACGAGGCCCCGGGCACCACGGCGCGTCAGGCCATAGGCCTCAAGGAACTCGCGCCGTATGTCGAGGGCAGGGCCTCGCTCGAGACCTGCGTCTTTTTCCTCAAGCAGGAGACGCGCCGCTACGCCAAGCGTCAGCTGACCTGGTTCAGAAGAAACGAAAAAGTACACTGGCTCTTCATCGACGAGATGTCGCCGGACGAGATCATCGATGAGGCCGAGAGAATAATAAGGGAGGAGGAATCGCAGTGGCAGCAGCAAACAAGCTGACATTCAAAACCGCAATCATAGGCTTTATTTCAATTCTGCTGATTGTCTACATCATCTACCAGGCGTACATGATAATCTACGACCCTGTCGGCACTGAGACGGCATATGAGTACACATATACCGACACCATTGACACAGAGGTCTTTGTCGCGCGTTCCGAATCCTATGTCGTCAACAGACAGAAAGGTACGATAGTTTCGGCCGTTGAGAACGGTTCGCGTGTCTCCAAGGGCGAGGAGGTCGCTCACATTTTTGCCGAGACAGATGCCGCGGACACTTATCTGAAACTGCGTGAGGTCGACGAACAGATAGAGCGTTATTCACGTCTCGCCGCACAGTCGGACAACTATGTCTTCAATGTGCGCGACCTTGAACGCTACATTGACGAAGAGGCAATAGGCCTTGTAAAACTGGTTTCGGAGAGGGATTTTACATCCCTTGATGAAAACGTCAATGAACTGCGCAACAGGATTGTCACGAAGCAGATTTCAACCGGCAGCAAGCTGGATTTTGAGGCGAAACTCGCAAGTCTGAAATCGCAGCGCGAGTCCCTCGAGCAGCTGAGCACCAAGCACAGAAATGTCATAGCTTCCGAATCCGGTTACTATATCAGCGGTGCTGACGGATACGAGAATGTAGTGGACTGCGCTGAAATCAAGAATATCACTCCCGACGAGGTCAAGGCCGTGTTTGAGGCGAAGCCCTCACCGGTGCCGGAAGGCGCCATAGGCCGCATAGTCACGGAGTTCAACTGGTATTTCCTGTTCGTTGTCGATGCAAAACAGGCCGCCGGCCTCTCCGTCGGCAAGGAGATTACCGTAAACCTTCCGTACTCATCCGTGAACTCGGTGAAGGCGAAGGTATACACCATAAATGAAAACCGCGAGACGGGAGAGATGGCAATTATCATCGCCTGCAATCTCATGAATCCGGACGTCGCATCGCTCCGTCATGAGACCGCGGAGATAGTCATCGCTTCGCACACCGGCCTTAAAATCCCGTCGTCTGCGCTCCGCGTCAACGACGATGGTGAGAAGGGCGTCTACGTGCTCAGCGGTAACATAGCAAAATTCAGAAAAGTCAACATCGTATATTCGGAAGATGACTTCGTCCTGAGCAGGGCGGAGGAAGGCCAGGAGGGCTACGTCCGTCTGTACGACAACATAATTACGGAGGGCAAGGATCTCTATGACGGAAAAATCGTTAAATGACCTGGAACAGTACCGCGCGCAGCGCTGCCGCAGCATAGAGGACAACTACAAGGAAATCCTCGATAATATCGCAAGGGCAACCGCAAAGCGCAACGTTGAAAACGGCGATGTAAAATTCATGGCCGTCACGAAGACCGTCGAACCGTATTTCATAAATCATGCGCTCTCGCTCGGCGTGGATCTCATAGGCGAGAACAGGGTGCAGGAGTTCCTCGGCAAGAAACCTGAGCTGAACCTGGACGGCGTGGATGCGCATCTCATCGGTCACCTTCAGACGAACAAGGTGAAGCAGATAGTCGGTGAGGTCTCGACCATCCAGTCGGTGGACAGCCTCAAGGTTGCTCAGGAGATTTCAAAAGTCTCGCAGAGCAGGGGCCTTACGACAAATGTCCTGGTTGAGGTCAACATAGGCGATGAGCTCTCAAAGAGCGGCATTGAGCAGAATGAACTCACGGAACTCTGTCACGAAATCGCCGAACTCCCCGGCGTCAAGGTTGAGGGACTTATGGCAATTCCGCCGATATGTGAAACGAGTGCGGAAGTACGTGGCTTTTTTGCCGATATGTACAAACTGTTTATTGACATCAGTAGTAAAAAAATAGATAATATATATATGCAAATTTTATCTATGGGTATGACGTCCGATTATGAAGACGCAATACTCGAAGGTGCAAATCTCGTCAGGGTCGGCTCCGGTCTTTTCGGAGCACGAATTTACTAAACCGGAGGACACACAATGGGTAACTTTATTGACAACATCAAAAAGATCACAGGTTTTGAGCCGGAAGATGAATACGGCGAGGACATGGAAGGTTACGAGGGCTACGAGGAAGAGGAATATGTTCCCTCCCGCGCTCCCGCATACCAGGAGCCTGACTATCAGGCACCCGCTCCGCGCGGTAAGAGCAGCGCTAACGTTGTTCCTATGGCACCGAGCAAGGCCATGCTCCAGGTTGTACTTGCAAAGCCCGAGCGTTTTGACGACGCTTCGGCCATTGCCGATCACTTAAACGAGAAGAGAACTGTTGTTTTGAATCTTGAGTCTGCCAACAGAGACGTTGCCCGCAGACTTATTGACTTCCTCTCCGGTGTTGCTTATGCCAACGGCGGTCAGCTCAAGAGAGTTGCCAACAGCACATTCATAATCACACCGTACAACGTAAGCATCACAGGTGACTTACTTGAGGAGCTTGAGAACAGCGGCATGTTCTTCCAGTCATAAATTTTGAGGAGTGGTACAATTGCTTACACCTAAGCAGCTTAAATCGCGCAGTTTCCAGATGGCGGGCAGAAATGCCTACAAAGCGGCTGATGTAGACGCTTTCCTTGACGAGGTCTATGACTCATATGACCAGATGTTCCGTGAGAACGGAGAACTCGTCAAGAAACTCAACCTTGTAGCTGACAAGCTTCAGTCTTACAAGGCCGACGAGGACAATATCAGAAACGCACTCCTCACAGCAGAACGTATGAAGGAGTCCATCGTCGCCGAGGCGAATGACAGCGTCAAGTCTTCCATTGAGGACGGAAAGAAGAAGGCTGATGAGATAGTTTCCGAGGCTGAAAGCAGAGCCGACGAAATCCTTAAGGTCGCTCAGTCCAACGCGGCAAAACTTCTTGCCAAGGCTCAGGAAATCTACGACGATCAGGTCAATTCAATAAAAGAGGAAGCCGACAGAGAAGAGGCTTACCTTCTCAATATCAAGGAGCAGTCCGCAAAGGTCCGTGCAGATCTCATGGACTCTTACCAGAAGCAGATAAGCATCCTTGAGTTCACACCCGACTTCTCAGAGGAAGTCGCAGCAGCGCGCGCAAAGAAGAAGGCCGCTCTCGAAGCCGCCGCTGAAGCGCAGGCCGCCGCGGTTGCTGAGGAGTTCGACAAAAAAGAAGAACCCGTCGAGTCCGATGAGGCTTCTGACAACGCTGACATAGACGAGTATCTCGCAGCCGAAGAGTCTGAAGAGCCTGAAGAGGCAGAGGAGTCAGAGGAGGCTGAGGAAGCCGAAGAGTCCGAAGAGGAATTCGAAGACATCGAATCCGGTGACGATCTTTTCGCCGATGTTGATGACGAAGAGGACGAAGACGAGGAAGATGACGACGATGACGACGAAGACGATGAAGACGAATTCGAAGACATCGACGATGATGACGAGGACGACATATCTCTCTTCTAAAAGAAAGAGGCACTTATGACAATCACACTGACACTCCTTGTGGTTGCCCTGCTGGTAGGTTTTGACCAGCTGACAAAGTACCTGGTGCTGATTAACGTAAAGCCGGTTGATGCTGTTCCCGTCATTGACAAAGTCATTCAGTTTCGTTATACCGAAAACACGGGAGCAGCATTTAGCATTTTCAGCGAAAAAACATGGCTGCTAACAATATTTACAGGGGTCATGATAATTGCAGGGCTCCTGTATTTATTTTTGGGCAAGGCCGATAACAAGCTTCAGTTTGCCGCCCTTGTCCTCATAATCAGCGGCGGTCTGGGCAACCTGATTGACAGGCTGTTTCGCGGCTTTGTGGTGGACTTTATAGAATATCTTTTCATGGAGTACGCCGTCTTCAATGTCGCGGACATTTTCGTTACAATTGGCGCGGTGCTGCTTGTAATCTCCGTACTTTTCATAAAAAACGGGGGAGAGGAAAAAGATGAGCCCACAGAGCAATGACAACTTCACATTCATCGTCCCCGAAGAGATGGACGGTGAACGCATTGACACTGCCGTTGCGCTCTCGGATGAATCCCTGACACGCTCCGCCGTGCAGAAACTCCTGGAAAAGGGAGATGTTTTTTTAAATGAGGAAAGCGTCTCAAAGAACAGGAAGGTAAAGTGCGGAGACACGGTAAGGGTAATCATCCCTGCTCCTGCGGAACTCGATGTCATCCCGCAGGACATCCCGCTCGACATAGTATATGAAGATGACGACCTTTTAGTCGTCAACAAAGAGAAGGGTATGGTCGTGCACCCGGCACCGGGAAATCCGGACGGCACGCTCGTAAATGCTCTGCTCTTTCACTGTAAGGGCTCGCTCTCCGGCATAAACGGCGTAATCCGCCCCGGCATAGTTCACCGCATAGACAAGGACACAAGCGGTCTTCTTGTTGTCGCGAAGAATGACGCCGCCCATACCGGTCTTGCGGAGCAGATTAAAGAGCACTCCTTTACCCGCTGCTACAAGGCCGTGGTGCACGGCAGCATAAAGGATGACGAAGGAACAGTAAATGCTCCGATAGGCCGAAGCCCCAAAGACAGGAAAAAGATGGCCGTCACGGACAAGAACTCAAGGGAGGCCGTGACCCATTTTGAAGTCCTTGAGCGATTCAGGGACTACACATACATAAACTGCAGACTTGAGACCGGACGCACACATCAGATACGTGTTCACATGGCATACAGGGGAAATCCCGTTGCCGGTGACACGCTGTACGGTCCGAAGAACACACCGAAAGAACTCGGCGGGCAGTGTCTGCATGCGCAGAAACTCGGATTCGTCCACCCGACCACGGGTGAGTACATGGAATTTGAAGCGCCCCTGCCCGATTACTTTGAAAACTTTTTAAAGAAAGTGAGGGACAGCCGATGAATGCGGAAACAAAGGCAAAACTTCAAAAGGATGCCGTAAAGGTACGCATGAGTGTCATCGAAGGCACCTTCAACGCGAAGTCCGGCCATCCGGGCGGATCGCTCTCGATAGCTGATATCATCACATATCTCTATCTTTACAAACTGAATATCGACCCCAAAAACCCGAAGTGGGAGGACAGGGATCGTTTCGTACTCTCAAAAGGCCACACGGCGCCCGCCCTGTACGGTGCCATGGCCCTTAAAGGATTTTTCCCGGAAGAGGAGATAAAGACCCTCAGAAAGCCCACATCGCGTCTTCAGGGCCATCCTTCAATGAACCTGACACCCGGTGTAGATATGAGCACCGGTTCTCTCGGCCAGGGCGTATCGGTCGCCGTCGGCATGGCGCTCGGCGCGAAGATCAACAACAAGTCCTTCAGGGTCTACACTGTCCTCGGTGACGGTGAAATAGAGGAAGGTCAGGTCTGGGAAGCAGCAATGTTTGCGAGCGCAAAGAAGCTCGATAACCTTGTTGTCATAGTCGATAACAACGACCTTCAGATAGACGGTACCCTCGAGGAGGTCAACTCCCCGTATCCGATAGACGAGAAGTTTAAAGCCTTCGGCTTCAATGTCATCAATATTGACGGCCATGACTTTGATCAGATAGACGAGGCCTTCACTCAGGCTGAAAACTGCAAGGGTAAGCCCACAGCCATCATTGCAAAGACAATAAAGGGCAAGGGTGTATCCTTCATGGAAAACCAGGTTGGCTGGCACGGAAAAGGCCCCAACGAAGAGGAATACAACGCGGCTATGGCCGAACTGAAGGAGGCGCTTTAATATGGCAGACATGGTAAAGAAAGCCACCAGGGAAGGCTACGGCGCCGCTCTCCTCGAACTCGGAGAGAAAAATCCCAAAGTCATCGTTATGGACGCTGACCTCGCGGGTGCCACAAAGACAGGCGTCTTCAAAAAGGCATATCCCGACAGATTTTTCAATGCCGGCATCGCAGAGGGTAACCTCATGGGTGTCGCTGCAGGTCTTTCCCTCACGGGAAATATAGTTTTCGCAAGTTCATTCGCAATGTTCGCTGCCGGCAGGGCTTTTGAGCAGATCAGAAACTCAATCGGCTATCCTCACCTCAATGTCAAAGTGTGCGCGACACACGCAGGCATATCCGTAGGCGAGGACGGCGCGTCTCATCAGTGCAACGAAGACATAGCCCTCATGCGAGTCATCCCGGGCATGACCATTATCAACCCGGCTGACTGGGTTGAGGCAAAGGCCGCAACCCTCGCTGCTGCGGACTTTGAAGGCCCTGTGTACATGCGCTTCGGCCGCCTTGCCGTACCCCAGATTTTTGATGAAGAGACCTATAAATTCGAATGGGGTAAAGGCAAAGAACTTTACAGCGGTGACGATGTCGCGATTATTGCCACCGGTCTCATGGTAAATGAGGCCCTGATTGCTGCCGAAGAACTGAAGGCAGAGGGCATAAATGCACGTGTTATCAACATTCACACGATTAAACCTCTCGATGAGGAAATCATTCTCAAGGCTGCAAAAGAGTGCGGATGCATTGTAACTGCCGAGGAACACAGCATAATCGGCGGTCTCGGCGCAGCTGTCTCCGAATTCCTTGCCGAAAACCTTCCGACTCCGGTTAAGAGAGTCGGCGTAAACGATGTTTACGGCAGGTCAGGTCCTGCAGTCGAGATGCTCAAAATCTACGGCCTCGATGCCGCTCACATAAAGGAAGCGGCCAAAGAGGTAATTCTCAGGAAATAAAACAAAACCGTTTATAGGGGATAAAATGAATATTGTTTGGTGGATTGTAATTGTTACAGCCATCGCGGGTATATGCGGCACGGGACTTGGCGGACTCGTGGGCGCGATTCTCAGAAGAGATTCCGCGAAGGTTGTAAGTCTGCTCCTTTCTTTTGCCGGCGGTGTAATGCTGGCAGTGGTATGTTTTGACCTCATACCCGAATCACTGCTCCCGGAAGGCGCTGAGGAGCCGGTGGCACTGTACATTGTTATATTCGGCATTCTTCTGGGATACGGCATCGTATTCCTGCTGAATCATTTCATAGACCGTGCCACAAACCATGAAATAGCACATATCGATGCGGGCCATCCGAAGACGGCCGATGATCTTGATGAACTGATCCACTCCGACCATCTGGAGGAGCATATGAAGACAGGACAGTTCCGCGACCTGCTCATCGGCGGCATAGTTATGGCATGCGCCATTGCGCTCCATAACATGCCTGAAGGCATGGTGATAGGCGCTTCATTTGCCGGCGCACCTGCGGGTGTCTTTACCGGCAGTGGCCTCATCCTTGCCATCGTCATCGGCCTTCATAACATACCCGAAGGCATGGCGGTCTCCGTTCCGCTTATTACGGGCGGTATGAGCAAGACCAAGGCTGTCATAGTAACAGCGGCCTCCGGTGCGCCTACAATTATCGGTGCCCTCATAGGATACGGCCTCGGCCTCTTAAGCCCCGTCTGGCTGGCACTCTCCTTAAGTTTCGCCTCAGGCGCGATGCTCTATGTCGTCTTCGGCGAGCTTATTCCGGAAGCCATCCTCATGTGGCGCTCCAAGCTGCCCGCCTTCTTCCTGCTTGTCGGCACCGTGGTCGGTCTGATACTGGTCAACGTTTAATTTGCACTTGATAACTGTTAACTTTTAATATATAATGGTCAAGTCGCAAATTTGTCGGGGTGTAGCGCAGTTTGGTAGCGCGCTTGCTTCGGGAGCAAGAGGCCGGGAGTTCGAGTCTCCCCACTCCGACCATACAAAAACCGTCTCATTTTGAGACGGTTTTTTCTTTTTTATGTAGTTTTTCGGACACATGCTCTGTTAAGAGCATATTAATCTTTGTTAATATAATACCATATTGGTACGTAGACGAAACCCGGTTTAGTTGTGAAGGGAGAATCCCTATGAAAAACAAGAAAGTACGTAAGTCAATATCCTTTATATTGGCAATGGCATTTCTCTTCAGCTTTGGCATTTCCGCCTTTGCTGCGGAGGACAAAACCACGACGGTCGAAGTCTATACGGACTCGACAACCGGTGACATCACGCAGGAAGTGGGTAATGTTACCGTATCCGATGCCTGGGGCGTGGATATTTATTCAGAGGACGGCACATCCGTCAATCTGACTACCGGCAATGTTGAATCATACGGAGTATATGCCGGTGCAGAGGATAACGGCTCTGTAAGCACTTTGACCGTAAATGGAGACATTACAAATGATAAGTACGGCATCTACACTGATGCAAACTATGGTGCAACAGTTAATGTTGATGTTAGCGGCAATGTAACCGGTGACTATGGTATATATAGCGATGATGCCTATGATGGCAGTACAACCAATATTAATATCGGAGGCAATCTCACATCCAATTATTATAATGGTATTCATATTGATGAAGTAGACGAAAACAGTACAGTGAACATAACTGTAGGCGGTAATGTTGTCAGTAATTCAAATGAAGGTATTCATATTGGTGAAGTAGACGAAAACAGTACAGCGAACATAACTGTAGGCGGTAATGTTGTCAGTAATTCAGAAGGCGTTCATTTTCATGTTGATGATAACAGTGTGCTGAATCTCAAAGTGGGCGGTAACATTGAAAGTGATTATTCCTGCATTGATATTTGTACTCTTGAAGGGGGATCCGTATTTAATGCTGAAATCGGCGGAAGCCTTATCGGCGAAGGCGGTTTCTACACGGATGATGTATATGACAGTAAAGTTAATATCAGCGTAAAAGGTGATATTAAGGGTGAAGATTACGGCATATCGTCGGATCTTTATGATGATACTTCCTTTGTAGATGTATTGGTTGAGGGCACCATCAGCGGTGAACAACCGATTTATTTGAAAGACAATGCTTTTACATTAAACGGCACAGATGTGACAGTTTGGAAGATAGTTCCAAATGCTGCCGGTAATGTGGCTGAAACCTATGACGGAAGCGACTATGTTCCTTATCGTGACTTTGAGAAGAAGATTAAGTATATAATTAAGCTTGAGCAGCCTGAAGGCGCTACATTGTCTGCAACAGATGCCGACGGTAAGGCTCTGGCAAAGAGCCATGACTGGGATGTAGCTAATGAGGGCGACAGAGTTCTTCTTAAGGTTGATCTTCAGAAGGGCTATAAACTCCTCGGCGCGTATAACGGCGATGGTGAGAAACTGGCTCTTCTTAAAGACGCTGCCGGCAACTACTATGTTGACGTAACAAAGGGCGGCGGTGTTTATCTCTCGGTTGAACTTGACAGAGAGACATACAACGTTACATTGGATCTTGGCGATGCAACATATAACGGCCACACCGGACTTTATACATTCTCCGGCAAGTACGGTGATAAGATTATTCTCGGCACACCTTACAAAGAGGGATTCAGATTCCTTTATTGGGAAGGTTCAAGGTATTATGCCGGTGATGAGTACACTATCACTGAGAATCATACTTTGAAGGCCGTTTTTGAAAAGATTGAAGATGAGAGTATAGCTAATACCGATAACGGTATGCTTACTCACTTCACGGCATTCATGGATATGGATACTCACAGTGGCGGCGGAAGCATCGGTGGTGAAAGCACAAACAGCGCAGGTTTCTGGCTTGCTGTAGTCTGCATTTCCATGCTGTCTGCATTTGTCGGTGTTTCATATTCAAGGAAACGTGCTAAGCGTGTTCATTTTGATGTATAACTTCGTAACATAAAATATAAAATAAGCGGCCTGTTCCGTTACGGGAACCGGCCGCTTTTCTTTTGATTTTTAGCATTTTGAACCTTGACACAAATCACTATATATTGTATAGTCTTTGTGTTGCGAAAAAACGGGGTGTAGCGCAGGTTGGTAGCGCGCTTGCTTAGGGAGCAAGAGGCCAGGAGTTCAAGTCTCCTCACTCCGACCAGAAAAGGGAGCGGTTTGCCGCTCCCTTTTTGTTATGTCAATTTGACCGGCTTTGTGATATAATAAATTGTATACATTTTAATTTATATAGAGTATTGAGGAATTATATGGATTTTGTAATGATTGAGACGGGCTGGCTCTCACTTCTGCCGCCCATAATAGCAATCGCACTGGCGCTTATAACCAAGGAGGTCTATTCCTCTCTGTTTATAGGAATTGTTTCGGGCATGCTCATTTATGCGTTTGCCGGGGATGGGAACATCTTTTCCGCGGCGGCCATGACATTTGACATGATGAGCAGCAAGATAGCTGACAACGCGTATATGATAATCTTCCTGGCTCTTTTGTGGGCAGTTGTAAGCCTTGTATCAAAATCGGGCGGAAGCCAGGCATACGGAAGGTGGGCAGGGGCAAAGCTTAAGACAAAAAGATCCGCGGCATTTGCCACGTCACTTCTTGGAATACTTATCTTCATTGACGACGGGTTCAACTGTCTGACCGTGGGAACCGTTATGAGGCCCATTACGGACAGACTCCGCATTTCAAGAGAAAAGCTGGCTTATATCATAGATGCCACGGCAGCTCCGGTCTGTATCATCGCACCGGTATCAAGCTGGGCAGTAGCCGTTGCCAGTGAAGTCAGTGAAAAGAACGGGTTCAATATATTCCTGTCAACGATTCCCTATAACTTCTATGCTCTCATGACAATACTCATGGTATTTCTCATAAGCTTTACCGGCAGTGACTTTGGCCCTATGAGGAGGGCGGAAGAAGAGGCGGGAAGAAGAACGGGTGAAGATAAGACGGGATCAGTAGCAGATGATACAAAGGGACATGTGATGGATCTGGTTCTTCCGATCGTGGTACTCATCATCTGTGCGATCCTTGGCATGGCTTACGTAGGTGGCTTCTTTGAAGGCGTAAGTTTTTCAGAGGCAATAGGATATAATCCGACGGCAGGATTATCCCTTGGGGCCTTTGCAGGTCTTTTATGTGCAGGAATTTTGTATCTGCCGCGTAAGCTTATGAAGCCTAAGGAGTTCATTGAATGCATCGTCAGTGGTATCGGAAATATCGTTCCTCCGATGCTGATACTGATCCTTTCCTGGAGCCTTGGCGGGGTGTGCCGACAGCTGATCGGAACGGGCGTGTTCATTTCGGGATTTGTAAATGGTTCCAGTCTGCCTCTTGGTTTTCTGCCGTTTTTGATCTTTGTGATAGCGGCACTGATGAGCTTTTCCATGGGAACCAGCTGGGGAACCTTCGGGATGCTCATCCCCATCATTACCATGATCTGTGAGACAGAGGCAGGAGCAGGGCTTCTTATACCTGCGCTTGGAGCAACGCTTGCAGGATCCGTATACGGAGATCACTGCTCTCCGATATCCGATACTACGATCCTTGCTTCAACGGGAGCTGACTGTAAGCACATAAGACATGTTGAGACACAGCTTCCCTATGCAACACTTGTCGCGATTGTTTGTGCGGTCGGTTATCTGATCGCAGGCTTTATGAAGACTCCGGTAGTAGCTTTAGTTGTAGAAACGATCCTGCTTGCAGGCAGTGTTCTTGTTTTAAGCAACAGAAAAAATGTGAAGGAGGGATAGGGATTTGGAGATCAAAGCAGTTAAATTCAGAAAAGACGGGTTTTACTCACAGCCGTTTGCTTTTGGAGGGGAGGAAGGTCCGGATAAGTTTGACAAAAACATAAGATACAGAGGAAGCCTTCAGAATTATCTGATCGATACCGGTGATGAAGTGATCCTTGTAGATACGGGACTTCCGGAGGGAACACCGGAAGAAGTCCCGGATGAGAACAGCCTTGCATTTACCGGCAAGGACATCTGCACGTATATGGAGGCATTTGCTTCTCTTGGATATAAGCCTGAACAGGTGACAAAGATCCTGCTTACCCACAGACATGCCGATCATTCCGGAGAACTTAAGTCATTTCCCAATGCAAAAATCTACGTGAACGCTGATGAAGTGTCCGCTGACGAGCTTAAAGGGCTAAACAATATCGTGCCGGTCAGGTTTACGGACGGAACTTATTATAACTTCCCTGACAGCCAGAGGATCATGGATGGTATATACATGATCAAGGCCAAGGGACATACGAACGGAAACAGCATCATTGTCGCAGAGCTTGACGGTCTGTTTTATATGATCCATGGCGATATCACATATGTTGATGAAGCTTTATATGAGGATAAGCTCTCTGTGGTATATGATGATCTTGGTGAAGCCAGAAAGACGCAGGATCTGATACGTGAGTTCATAAGAAATCATCCGACGGTCTATATGGGAACCCATACACCCCAGGGTTATGAGAATCTTGAAGCAAAAAGAGTGATGGACCTGGATGCTCCGGTTCCTACGATATTTGCCGAAGTGGATTTTTCGGAAAAGCAGGCAAGCGGTAAATATGTCTGCTCCATATGCGGATATGTATATGATCCCGCTGAGCATGACGGAGTGGCTTTCGAAGATCTGCCGGATGACTGGAAATGTGAGAGATGTAAACAGGGTAAAGATAAATTCAACCCGGCATAAAAATAAAAAAGTACAAAGGAGGAATCAACATGAGCAACTATTTTGAAAGCATCCCTCAGGTAACCTATAAGGGACCTGACTGCAAAGAGCCTTTTGCATTCAAGTACTATGATGCGGAAAGAAAAGCAAGCAAAGGCGAGAAAAATCCTGAACTCATGTTTATTGATCCACGTCCTTGGGTAAAAAGAAAACCTTCTCTTGATCTTGATTGGGGAATTGTATTGAAAGAAACCAATAAAGTGGTAGGTATGATCGCAGTATTTGATATTCAAAATGCCAGAATGGGCGATATAGCATACAGGATTAATCCTGAGTACTGGAGTATGGGAATTACTACAGAAGCTTTGAAGGAAGTGTTACGGTTTGTATTTGAGAACACAGAAATAGACCGATTGAATGGACGTGCGGATGTAAGAAACATTGCTTCAAACAGAGTTATGGAAAAATGTGGTTTCATAAAAGAAGGAACCATTCGCCAAGGAAAAATGGTTTCCGTTTATTGCGACTATAATATCTATGGTTTGCTTAGAGAAGATTATATGAGCATGCATTAGAAAAAGAATGATAAACAGTCTTGACCCAGCCTTTGGGGCCGGGTTTATTATTCCTCCAAACATAAAACAGGAGGAATAATAAATGAGAGATTTAAGTCTGTTAACGTGGAAAGAAATCAAGGAAATCGACAAATCCAAAAGCATCGTCTTTGTGGTTTTGGCGCCAATCGAGGAACACGGATGGCATCTTCCTTTGGCGACTGACCTGATTGAGGGAGATTGTTGGAGCAAAGGTGCTATGGAGCAAATTGAAAGAATGAGCAGTGCAGAGTGTTACTATTTACCCTATTTTCCTATAGCGGCGGCTTCGGTAAACGAATTCTATGGTTCCATTCACTTTTCAATGAAAACAACATATGATGTAACATACGGAATTCTTGAAAGTGTTAGATGCATGGGATTTGAAAATATTGTTGTAATAGCTTCCCATGCGGATCCGCAACATCAGATAGCAGTGGAAAAAGCCGTAAGAAAAATAAATAGGAAGCATGGTGTTTGTTCTTTTGCACCTATGGGACAGATATTTATGGGAGAAGGCGTAAAGGCGCCGGAAGAACTGGAAAACTTTGAGAGAGACCATGCGAATGATTTTCATGCCGGATGGATTGAAACATCGAGTATGCTTGCAATAAGCAATAATCTTGTAAGAGATAGTTATAAAGAGGTACCTGATTCAGATATTACGGACAGAGATATGATTTTTAAAAAGAATCAGATTAGGGCAATGGGACTGCATGGTCATTTAGGTGCTCCACGATTGGCTTCCAAGGAACTTGGCGATATGTTAAACGAAAACTGTATTGCTTCCATAGCTGATGCCGTTATAAAATTTTATAAAAGAGACGGATGCGAACAATATGGAAACTATGCTTTGTACAAAATCTTGCCGTTGCATATGGGCTTTTTACCTGTGCTTGACAGAGTTAACAGAAAGAAGGTGACAAAGTAATGTATACAACCGGACAATTTGCAATGTTGGGAAATGTTGGCAGGAAAGCACTGCGCCTGTATAGGGAAGAGGGCATGCTAGTTCCTGTATATACAAATGATGAAAACGGATATCATTATTACGAAGAGTCGCAGCTTTCTGTACTTGAAACCATCAAACGACTCAGAAGTATTGGCCTTTCTCTATTTGAAATCAAGAAGATAATCGCCGGAGAAGCTGATGAAAAGACGGTCATTTCAGGCAAGATTAAGGAAACAGACAGTTTGCTAAGCGACATGAAAGAAATGCTTGGTGATAAGAAAAAGAGCATTAGGGTAATAGAACTTTCTGAGCCTGATATAAGACCTTTTCCTAAAACAATCTGCCTGTATGTAGATGAAAATGTCGATTTGGAGAACCTTGGAATGTCTGTCGGAAAGCTGTATGAAAAGGCTTCGAAATTAGGGGTTGAGGCTCAGGGCAGCCATTTTGTACGGTATGATAACCTGAATGATGAAGCTTCTTTTTCCATGAGGACATGCTTGCCGGTGACCGGATATGAGAGCGAGTTTACTATGGCAGTTTCTGAGGGAAAATGCCTTCATCTTAACTTTAAAGGTGGCTTTTCTAAAGTATCGGAAGCTCACAGGGCCATAGTCGGATACGCTTCTGACCATGGCATCAAATTAGCCGACCGAGCTTATGAGGCGTACAATAAGGACATGTCGGTTGATGTGTATTATGTTTTTGCTGAATAATACAATAATAGCGAAGCAAGTTGTTTCGTATATTTTGAGAGGAGATTTTTTGAATGATACGAGTGCTATTTGTCTGCCACGGCAGGATACTAATCGGTAGCCTCAAAGCCTCTGAAATCAAGGAATAAAGGCAATCGCAACCTGGATTTACAACCCGTTTACAACTTTTGTGTGGGCAATAATCCAAGGTGTAAGCCGATAGGATAGGAAAACAGAAAAGATATGATCAAAATACTGTTCGTCTGCTGGGGCATTACACTTACCGAAGCCTGAGACCTTGATAATTCCGATGCTTTCAGCGAGAACAGCAACTATTTACAACTGATTTACAACATTTGAAATTGCCACGATGTGATGAAAATTGAATATGGCGGCTGCTTATCCTTAAGCAGCATTGATTACAAAAATACAAACCCACTCGGGAGTATCAAGAAGATATATGTTACGGTGTATGACTTGACGATCCTAGGTGGGTTTGTTATTTACGACAATTCTATAGGATGAAAATGTCGGTATAAAATGTCGGCTCAAATGCAAAACGCCAAGAATTTGTCCCAAAAGTATTGACATTTGTCCCGCGAAACAATATAATGATACTGAAGTATAAGAGCATCCATCAGAGAGGAACAAATCAATGAAAAAGCAAAGTATTATGAATTTGGTTAGATATCATGTTGAAAAAAATGAGGAGGCTTTTATTTCTGAGGTTGCTGAAATAGCAAGAGAGTTTGATCAGAGCGGTGATTCTGCTATGGCAACATATCTTATGGAATTAGTGTCTAGTGCAAATTATTATGTGCCACAGAGTTCATATAAAAATCTTCATTATTTGACAAAGGTTGACTATACCAATACTCCGTTGCTATTACCGGAGATTATTGAAGAGGATATATTGGGAATAACCAGAGCTATCAGCGAAAAGTCGGATTTGAGTAAATTCTTATTTTATGGAGCTCCGGGAACCGGTAAGACAGAATCTGCATATCAAATAGCACGTATTTTGGGAAGAGACCTTTTGAGGGTTGATTTTGAACAGCTCATAGACAGTCGGCTCGGAGAAACTGCCAAGAATGTATCGATTCTGTTTGACGAGATAAACCATCTCGCGTTCGGAAAGATAATTGTATTGATGGATGAGATTGATGCATTGGTACTGGATAGAGTTAATGCCAATGACCTAAGAGAGATGGGGAGAGTCACCTCTACATTTATAAAAGAATTAGACAGGTTAAACGAAAACATCATCATAATAGCTACTACAAATTTGTTTACTAACTTTGATAAAGCTATAGTACGAAGGTTTGATGCCACGGTATCGTTTGATAGATACTCAAATGAAGACCTAATAGAAATAGCTGATTCACTTCTGTCTTCAACATTAAAGAAGAATGCTAATTCAAGGCAGGATATGCGACTTTTTAATAAAATCCTTAATAATCTGAAAACGATTCCTTACCCGGGAGATTTGAAGCAGATTATTAAAACGTCGGTGGCATTTTCAAGTGAGGCTAATGAGTACGATTATCTGAGAAAGATATATTTTGCATTAAACGATAACAAAGAAATAGATATACAAAGACTTAGTGATGAGGGTTATACAACAAGAGAAATTGAGATATTGTCTCGTATTCCAAAGAGCAGTGTGTCGCGGAAATTAAAGGAGAACTAAGATGAATCCGTTACTTCAAGTAAAACTCAGATTTACAGGGGAAAAGAATAATCAAAAGCCCGGTGCGAGAAACCTGCGTGCCAAAGCAGAAACTTCAACGGAGAAGATAGATGAGCTGATCGATAGTTTACGCGCTGTTCTTAGGTTTTATAAAGATAATCCGCGCATTACTGACAAAATGATGATCGATATTTGGTATAACGATATTATTGCGAAATCCAATCGTGTAAGAGAATTGTTGAAACCAAGTCGACAATCGACTAATGATACTGTGGTTGGCGCAAGGTTTTCGGATGCGCCCGAGGGAGAAGAAAACCATATTATTACGCATTATGTTGATGAAAAAACAATCAATAAAACAATAGAAGAATTACAGGTGGCTAAGGAATTCCTGAAAAAAAGATTAGGCGGGAAGGCTACGCCTATGAACTTTGCTGAACCTAACAGCAATATTGATTATGAAGGATTTTCACTTGCAAAGGGAAAACTTCGGGACTTGATTATTGACTGCTCGGTTGTGGAAAAGTTCGACGTTCCACGTGTTACTGAAGTTCCTGACAGAGATACATTTTTGATCACGTTTTATAAGTCTGAGCTTTCTTTATCGCTTTTACTTGAAAAGCTAAGGGTAGATGATGCTCAATTACCTTACACAGCGTATGGAGACGATACTATTTCTGTCACAAGAGATTTGTTTGAAATCATAAATGACAAGATACCATACATGATTTCTATGATTTCGGCAGATTTATCATCAATTACTTTAGAAGATATATCTCCGAAAAAGAGAGATGAGTATGATATCCCCAAGCCCCAAAATGAGCCTGTGATAGGAGTTATTGATACTTTCTTTGACGAAAGTGTTTATTTTGGCAGCTGGGTTGACAATAACGATTATATAAGTGATATGGAAAAATATCAGAACGATTTAGCCCTTAGAGATCATGGAACCGAGGTTACTTCAATTATTGTTGACGGTCCCAGAATGAACCCATGGCTTGATGATGGATGCGGAAGATTTAGAGCTCGCCACTTTGGGGTTTGTTCCAGCAGAATTTCAACGATACGATTGGTTAAAAAAATCAAAGATATCGTGAATGAAAATCCGGATATACATGTATGGAATCTTTCGTTAGGAACAGATGATGAAGTATCAAGAAACTTTGTATCATTCGACGCCGCGGCTTTAGATGAAATACAAGCAAAAAAGAATGTGGTCTTTGTAGTTTCCGGAACAAATGATAACCGTGAAACTAGGGAGGGAATATTAAGAGTGGGTTCGCCTGCGGACTCGCTGAATTCACTTGTAGTAAACTCTGTCAGGAGAGACGGACAACCGGCAAGCTATTCCAGAAAGGGAAATATTCTTTCATTTTATAATAAGCCGGATGTTTCTTATTATGGCGGGGATTATGATGACAGAATTGCCGCATATACATCCTATGGAACTGAAGGGGTATATGGCACATCATTTGCCGCCCCTTGGATTAGTAGGAAAATGTGTTACCTGATAGATGTAATGGGAATGCCGAAGGAGGTCGCTAAGGCATTAATAATTGATTCGGCGGCGGCATGGGATTACAAAACAATGGCTACAAAAAGCAAGTCTGTTCTGGGATATGGCGTGGTTCCTGTGGATATTCGGAAAATTGTGGAAACAGAAAGCGACGAAATTCGATTTGTTGTTTATGGCACTTCGGATTCATACCGCACTGCTAACTATGCAATTCCAGTGCCGAAGGATGATGATAATAAGTATCCTTATGTTGCCAGAGCAACATTATGCTATTTCCCGGAATGCTCAAGAACACAAGGCGTTGATTACACAGACAGGGAGTTATCTTTAAAATTCGGAAGAATTGTGGATGATAAAGGAAAAATCAGCGATATCAATGATAATGTCCAGGATGATGCGGATAGCAGAATGGATGAGAGACAGTCACGAAAAGAATTCCGCAAATGGGACAATACAAAGTTTATCTCTCGAATAGTTAAGAACAGCAACAAACCTGTGAAATCATACGATGATCGTTTGTGGGGGCTTTCTGTAACATCAAAGGAAAGACTCAGTACACAAATGAGGGTTCCGTTAAATTTCGGCGTCGTTGTTACTTTGAAAGAGGTAAATGGTATCAACCGAATAGAGGACTTTATTAAAGCATGTATACTGCGCGGCTGGATTGTAAATAGGATAGATGTTCAAAATCAGCTGGATATTTATGCGTCGAGTCAGGAAGAGATACATTTTGAGTAGGATATGAATTATAAGCAAAGATTGAATTAAAGAAGGAGAAAATAGTATGGCACAGTATTGTATTAATGGTAAAAGAATTGTTAAACTTCAGATTCCTCATATGTATGACATAAATAAAATACAGTTAGGCATTCCCGTAATGGATAATGAGGCAGAAATAGTTGGCTTAAAAGAAGGTGGTGATATAGTATTACCTTCGGGAACTTTTGGACCTCAGAGTAGAAAGAATGCTTATGGATATTCATATGCTGATAAAACTAAATTTAAAGAACGTCGCTATGTTTCCACAAATTGGGTATATCCATTTGGTAATACCAATGCATCTATGGTTGCTGCTGATATATATAAGGAGTGTTATCCTAAAATAGAGGTAGAGGCATATGGGATAGAATTGCAGTTATACCAGGATGAAAGTAAGCAACAGTTTGTTATTGTAAATATGACAGATGATGTTAGGAAGAAGTATATGAAAGAAGCAATTAACTTAATGCTTGAAATATACGGTAAATGTTATGTTTATGATGATGTGATTCGAATCGAAAAGACAATTAAGAGAAAAAGATGTAATTGGGAAATGCTTCCGCCTGGAGAAATGCCGAGTAGGCATGTTGAAAAGCAGTTGAAGTCTATGAATCAAAAAACAGACACATATGACATTGCAAGATTAAATTATATGGAGATGTATAATGCTACGACAATGGTAGAAGGAGTTAATGGATTTAAGGGATATTATGCATATCTTTATGATAATTATTGTGTGCTGGAATCTGCTTTTTATGGGAATGCGACCTATATTATTCCTAAAGATAATTGGGAAGAACTGAGTCAAAAGACAAAAGGAGAATTATTTGATGAAAAAAAGGTGGTCGAAAAAATCGACCATACCGAAAAATGGAAGCAGAATATTGCGAGGATATTCCAAAAATTGGGAATTACAAAGAGGGTTTAGGTGAGAAGGTCTATACTCGATTAATGGTGGGCTACTATAAAAGGGTAGTCCCTATAAAATATAATTCAAGGAGATATGTATGGCACAAATACAATTTAACTTTACGCAATTTAAAAATGTATATATGGAAGCTCTTAGCTCCTATGATAAATCGGTTGCATTTGATATAAGAATAGGAAGAGGACGCTTTTTGTTTCTTATGTTTTTGTCGGAAGATGATGAGAAGGATAGCTTGTTTCTCTATATGAGGAATACGGCAATTATGCGTAAGCTAAAAATGTATGGTAGTCATAGAAACGGAGACTATATAGTGTATATTTCTGATGAAGTGCAGGAGCGGATGACGGCAGAACTGCAACTGCAGAATGGAAATGAGACATTTGTTTTCGAACGATTTTTAAATGAAATTAATAATGCTATTCCTCAGGAAATAAGTATGGCTCAAAAGGTTGAAACACTTAGAAATAATAGGAATATTATTAGAACGGTAGGAATTGATGAAATTGAAAAAACAGTATTGATTGGTACAAAGGTATTATCAAAAGGCAAACCACAGGACAGGACTTTGCGTAAGTTGTATATGTATACAGAAGAGAGTGAAACTGTGATTACAGAATTTATCAAAAACCTTAAGAAAGCAAATATGACGGTTGCATGGACAACGGAAGAACAACGCTTTAGAGCAGCTGATATAAATGTCATTATTAATAGTGTTAAATAATAATACGGTGGAGGTGAACGTTATAGAAAGTACATATGTGAGAAAGTTAATAATGACAGTTATTAATAATTCTGAGAGTGATAACTGGCAAGAGGCAGTAACTGAATGGGAAATATATGATTGTGAAGAAGATGATAGCTGTTCAGAGGAGTGCATTTGTGGGAAAGAAAATATCAAATATCTTTATACGATAAGGAATGTATATAATGGGAGATTATTATTTCCAATAGGAAGTTCTTGCATAAAAAAATTTAATAGAACTGATTTGAAGGAAGAAACTGTGTTGATAGAAAGTCAGTTTAAATTATTGCATGCTGTAGAAGAACATAGATATCTATCTCTTTCGCCAGAATTGTTTTCTCGGAAACTTTTAGGATGGTTATATGAGCAAGGGGCTTTTGATACAGCTTATAATCGCTATGATGGTGAAGAGGATTATGAATTTATGCTGACAATGTTCAACAAGAGAAATAAAGACTTGATTACCCCGAAACAGCACAAAAAGATAAAAGCTATATTATTAAATTCGATAAAACCATTTTTGGAGAGAAGGTTATCGGAAAAAGTAAGATAAAGGATAACAGAGGAAGAGTTTTACACAACGGAGAGATACAGCGTAAGGATGGCAGATATCAGTTCAAGTATATAGATGCCAACGGAAAAGAAAAATTCGTTTACAGTTGGAGGCTTGATCATAATGATGCTACGCCACAGGGAAAAGTCAGAACTTTATCACTAAGGGAAATGGAACGTCAGATTCAGGCTGATCTGTTTGATAACATCGTTTCGAACGGGGGCAATATGACGGTGCTGGAACTTGTGGAGAAATACATTTCTACGAAGACCGGTGTGAGACCTACAACAAAGGCGGGTTATAAGACGGTGATCAATTTCCTGAGTAAGGATCCCTTTGGCAGAAAACGCATTGATACAGTGCGCCTCTCAGATGCAAAATGCTGGCTTATCAAGCTTCAGGCAGATGGAAAGAGTTACAGCTCAATTCATTCTTTAAGAGGCGTCTTAAGACCGGCTTTTAAGATGGCTGTGGATGATGATCTGATCCGCAAGAGTCCGTTTGATTTCGAATTGGCATCAGTGATCGTAAATGACAGCCATACAAGGCTTTCGATAACCAGGGACGAAGAGAGAAAATTCCTTATGTTTGTAAAAGAGGATCCTCATTTTTGCAAATACTATGAAGGGATTTATATTCTTTTCCATACGGGGCTTCGCATCTCGGAGTTTTGCGGACTGACTCTTGGGGATATTGATTTTGAGAATCACAAGATCAATGTGGACCATCAGCTTCAGAAGCGTGCGCATATCGGATACTACATCGAGAGCGCAAAGACTACTTGCGGAACCAGAGTACTGCCTATGACAGAAGACGTTGAGGCTTGCTTTAGGAAGATCATCTCTGAACGCAACGCACCCAAGGTTGAGCCGATAGTAGACGGGTATACCGGATTTCTGTACTACGACAAGGATGGAAGCATTACATACTCGCTTCACTGGGACCATTACTTTAAGCATATAGTGGACAAGTATAATTCCATTTACAAGCTTCAGATGCCCGAGATTACACCTCATGTATGCCGCCATACCTACTGTTCCAACATGGCGAAGTCCGGGATGAATCCGAAAACGCTTCAGTATCTCATGGGACATGCGGACATTGGAACCACGCTGAATGTCTATACTCACGTGAACTTTGAGGATGCAAAAGCAGAGATTGAGAAGCTGAATGTTGTGTAAAAATCTTAAGGTGTAAACGAAAAATAATTACACCTTACTTTACACATTTTGCCGGTGTAAATATGCCAAAATATGCATATATTATGCCGGCAAATGAAAATGAAAAAGGTGTCTAAGCCCTGATAAAACAAGGAAAAACGATATGATTAAGATACTATTCATCTGCTGGGACATTCCACCAACATGTCGTGAGAAACCGCGTAAATATGGGCGTTGATGGGACGACACACATGAACTTGCACCTCGTTTGCACCTTAAAAACAGGTCTGAAAACTCTAAAAGAATAAGCAAGTCAGGAGCAGAAAAACATTATGATAAAAGTATTATTTGTCTGCCACGGCAGTACATAGCGAGAAATTGTCAAATGCGGTAAATCTCCGCATTTTTTTGCTTTATATAGCCTTTTTAACATAATCCTACTACGGTTTTACTACGGACGAGCATTTAAAAGATGTGGGTACTACGGCATATCGCCACACAGTAGTAAAACAGCGAAAATACTACTCTTTTGGTGTGCTTCTTTGTTGCCGATATCGGGATTTGGGGTTATACTTATCGCACGTGATATGTTTTCCCTGCGGGTCGAAAAACGGCTCGTGTCAGGTGCATCTCTGCACAAGAATCCCTCAAAAGGGCACGGCAACTGTAAATGGTTTATTGGACCATTGGCTATGGTCCAGAAGGGAGTAGGATGGATAAAACAAAAAGGCATATGAAGGTTTACGAACTTGGCGGGAAGAGCATGATCCGTATGGTCGGGGATTACCTTTCCGATACATTTGGGTTCAGACCAGGTGACGAGATAGAGGTGGAACTCCTCGATGACGGCAGCATCATGATCCGTCACTCGGATTATGCGGAATATAGAGAACTGCCGGAAACAGAATGACATAGGACGTGAAATAGGATGGATACTAAACGGATAAGCGAGTACATAAGCAAATTTGCAGATATGCTGAATGATAGCAACGTGCCAGATATTCAGATAGTCGATGATCCCGCCATCGGAGATGGTTTCAGAGACCTTGGCTTCGACATGGACTGCGGTCATGCCTTCGAGGAAAAGTATGGTCATGACGCATTTAGGAATCCAGATGCCTTGGAGAAGGTCATCGATTCCATTGAAGATATTCAGCTGTTGGGATCTGCCATATTCTCGCAGTGGCGGTATTACAATCATTGGGCTATGGGCGAGAGCATCCGGGATGAAGAGTCTATGCGGTGGTTCAATATAATCATCAAGCGGATGCAGGAACTAACACATCCGAAAGGTATGCTCTGATGGACGAGCAAGGCTGTTCGTGCCAGAAGTGAACTCCGGCGCAGAGGATCTGCGGGCAGTTGTGAACGCAGTCATAGATAAATAAAGCCTTCACCATTATTGGTGAAGGCTTTTTCTGTTAGTTACTATTCTCTTCAACAAACGTGTCATATGAACCGAGGGGTCTAAAACTGATGGAAAATTCATCGTCAGACATCTTATATATTTCCACCGAATCTATATTAAGTCGTTGCAGATCTTGGTAAGTGAGTAGTGTTTGAGGTGGAATGGCCATTACATCACGCAGGAGCCATTGTCCTAAAGCTGCGTTGGGATTAGTCATTAATGCCTTTGAGCCTTGCTGACACACCTTTGCTGATAAATCTGTATTGTTAGGAAGATGTAAAGTAAAGATATGATCCCTATCAGGAAAGAATCCGGGAAATCTCTGATGGATCCATGCGGGTATGGGAATATATATTTCGTTGTCATCTCTTGCACGACCGTCGGCATTCCACTGATTAAGACCACTCTTTTCAGGAACATTCCGGCCACCTCGATCCGAAAATAGAGGCAAGAGAACGCTTGGAAGTTGATGAGCATCTTCGTTAAGGAAGACGTTGTCTGCTTCGGTGAGCAAGCCATTTAATGCAGCAAACGGATCTTCTAATATGACAACGGGGAGATCAAGTAACACGTTCTGGGTTATAAAGCGTTTGTTTAAAGTGCTTTTATTGACATTAAATGTATACTCGTTGATGCCGTCTCTAAATGAGATTGAAGAGCCGTTGCTTCTGACTTGCACGTCAGTGATGCCATCAATGTTGATTTCATCCATTGTCTCCTCAAAGACTTGAATTCTATTCTCACTACGAACAATACAGTGATATATCATAGTGTCCAGTCCGTACATACGCATGGTGCTTCGTATACGTTCATTTCTCAGCCCGGCCACAATTCTGATCTTGTTGGCGGGAAGTTCATCTCTAAAAAGGTATGCATCCCCGTCAAATTCGGCAACTTTTTGGAGCGTATTACCGTTGCCGTTTATAAAAGTCTTAATACCGATACCAGTTGTTCCGAAAGTAGCATCTGCTGATGTATCGTCTCTACCGCGATCCTGCGCCCCTGTAGCTTTGCAGAACATTTTCTCACTGTGACGAGGGGTGATATACGGAGTGGTACTTTCGCTGAAGAGACCAGATATCATTCCGGCAATATTCAGAAGACTACAATAATCATTCTGGATGTTCTGTGAAAGGGTGTCTATAAACATATCATTTCCTCCTTAATTTGTTAGCTGCATTCAAAAGAGCCTTCTTTTGTGCGTTATCCATGTCCAGAAAGTTGCCCATTAATTCCTTGAATTCGGGATCACGGGGATCATAGCCCAAGTTCGTAGCTCCCGTAAGGTAATCGAGGGACACATTGAACTGCCGGGCGATGTCATCGAGCTTATCAACATCGGGGTGCCGTGTGTCATGCTCGTAATTACTCCAGGCCTGTTTTGAGATATGACACCTATCGGCAATTTCCTTGACGCTTAATTTGTTTTGTAGCCTTAAAGCTCTTAAGGCACCGCCTATTGTTCTTTGCATCTCGGGTCTCCTTTCGTTCTTATACACATATAGTACTACGGAAGTGTAATTGTTACAATACGAGTACACGGAACGAATACAAATAAACAAACGAAAATACCGAAAACACGAGAGATGCGTGACAGCGAAATACGTTTTATATAGGAAAAATGTCTTAAAAGGTACACGAAACGAATCTTGCAAATGCAAAATAGAATATTGCAAATATATACCAGATGTTGTAAAATGAAAACATCAATTATAAAGGGAGGTTTTTATCATGCCTATTACAGTCGGAAGTCTATTTGCTGGAGTTGGTGGTATTTGCAAAGGATTCCAACAAGCAAGTACAGATCGAGAAAACTATGAATTGCTCTGGGCGAACGAAATAGACGAGTTTGCATGCGAGACATACAGGCTGAACTTCAACCATTTACTTTTGGAGGGTGATATCGAAAAGATACTTCGCCCGGAAAGAGTAGACGAGGAAATCACAAATAAGAAAGCCGAGGTGAAGAACTGCTCGGATAAAAAGAAAAAAGAAGAGTTACAGAAGGAGCTTGATAAGTTAGTAGAAAATCGAGATGCAGAAATGCAACGATACACTGGTTTACATAACTTGATTTTGGCGCAACCCATAGATGTCCTCAACGGTGGCTTCCCCTGCCAGGCGTTCTCAATCGCCGGGGAGCAAAGGGGATTCGATGATCCGAGAGGCAACCTTTTCTTAAGTATAGTTGATTTGATTGAACAACTGGGGGAAAGGTTTACAACCTATGATAAAAAAGGAAACATTGTTGTTAATGGCAAACCCAGAGTTCTTTTCCTTGAGAATGTCAGAAACTTACAAGAGCATGATAATAAACGTACATATAGAATAATAAAAGAAAGATTGGAAAAGTGTGGGTACACGATTTATGAAAAGGTGCTCAACACTATGGATTATACAGATTTGCCCCAGAATCGTGAGCGTATTTATATCATTGGGTTCAGAGATGAACAGGACGCAACGAGATTCCACTTCTTTGATAAGGATGTTTTGTCGCAGCATGAGGTTCACAAGAGTTCAAAGGATAGGGCTAACGATGTGAAGCGCATAATAAACTACGGTCTTACTGCGCAGACTGCCGGGAAATACTACTACACAAGAGCTAAGTATCCTCACTATTTTGTGACCGAGGAGGAGTTTACCGGGTCTGCTAAGGAAATCCGAGTAAATCTCGAGGAACAGGTTGATGAGATGTACCAATTCTATCAATGCAGGAGAGGTCAGTATGTCAGAAAGAATAAAAGCGATGTATGTCCGACCTTGACCGCAAATATGGGAACTGGCGGTCATAATGTTCCTCTTATAAGGGTGAAGGACGGTATTCGTAAGATAACCCCGGAGGAAGCATTCAAGTTGCAAGGTTTCCCGGTAGGAAATGGTTATCAGCTTCCGACTACATACAAGGGGAAGGTATACTCAGATTCCCATTTATATAAGCAAGCGGGTAATGCCGTGTCGGTTCCTATGATTAGAATGTTGGCACAGGCAATACTTGAGATAATACAGTGATTTTTGGGCGGGTGATGTTATGACAGATGAAAGAAAGAAAGATCTATATATGAGGCTCGGACTAAATATAGCCTACCAGCGCAAGCTCAAGAAGATGACGCAGGTGGAGTTGGCTGATGCGATCGGAATCAGCAGAACGCACCTAAGTAATATAGAGGCTATGAATGCAGTTACGGCAGTTTCGCTGGACGTTATATTTGACATTGCGGATGTTCTTCAGATTGATCCGGCCGTTCTGTTTAAGATGAATTAAGGAACAGGAGGCAGATTATGGGATTCTTTGCACTTAAAATATCTGACCCTTCTTCTGTGGGGCTGGTAAATGAAATAAAGGCAGGAAGCGACAATCTTACTATCCAACAATTAAATCAACTTGAAAATGAGTTGGTGGTCGGAAGCAAGATTTTTATTCAGTTGGGCGGAGACAAGGTAAGTTGGGACAAGGGACTTATTGGACTTGCAGAGGTTACAAAAGCTCCTTTTGACAAAGGATATGATCCCAATAGTTCCAGAAACTTCAAGCTCGGACTAAAAATGGTACTTGTTTTGGATTCGGTCATCAAAAGGGAAGAATTCAAATACTATGAGAAAGCATATGACGCCGGAGGAATAGGACCCAATACAAAAGGAGAGCAGAATCAGGCTATCAAGGCATTAACTGATGAGCAGGCGTGTACGATCATTCGAGCAATGGTGGATAAGAAACACAGCCTTGAAGGTAAGATTAATGAATTGTTTGATGCGGAGCTTTGCAATAACATCTTTGGAAAAATGCAATGCTTGAAGAAATACTATGTAACGTATGAAGAGGCAAAGAGAGACGAGCTAAAGCATCAAGATCTTAATCGGTTTGAAGAACAGAATAAAAATGATTTTATCGTTTGGCTTAAGAATTACATACAAACGAAGGGCCCCAATGCAGGGCAACCTCATTCGCAAGGAACGCAAGATACATATATAGCATTCCTTTCAAATTATATGCTTGATGTTGCGGGGGCGGATCACACCATTTTCGCATGCATTGATACAAATATTCTTGAGAATTTGTATCAGATGGAATATGCCAGTGAATCCAACAGTAATGGTAATAACCGAAAGAGCTCTGCTATAAAGAAGTATAAAGACTATGTAGAGGAAAAATTTGGGGTAACAGTGGATTCCGTAGGAGAAACGGATACCTTATCTCCACAAGAGAACGAGAAACGTTTTATTCAGTGGTATAAGAATCAAATAATACCTGAGCCGGATTCT
>JAEEGJ010007434.1_pt1 | contig 31387 bp, 24 predicted proteins | sample 8958761 | NCBI WGS metagenome assembly JAEEGJ01 (sample SAMN16246546, study PRJNA631951) | gut metagenome | biome: gut microbiome; feature: rumen; material: RS-attached | host: Bos | place: Iran: Karaj | collected 2018-10
GTAGGCAACGTCATCATAAAGAATGCATCCGATCATCCGACCGGACTTTTCAAGGAATACTACCAGAACCCTGAGGCTATGGCAGACCAGTGGCCGGGCGCAGACTACAACACGGGCGACACCGCGTGGAGAGATCCGGACGGCTACATCTGGTTCGTCGGAAGAAACGACGACGTCATCAAGTGCTCCGGATACCGTATCGGACCTTTCGAGGTCGAGAGCGCCCTCATGACACATCCTGCGGTCCTTGAATGCGCAGTAACGTCCGTTCCCGATCCGATGAGAGGCCAGGCTGTCAAAGCCACCATCGTCCTCACAAAGCAGTATAAGGGCAAGGGAACTCCCGAGCTCGTCAAGGAGCTCCAGAATCACGTCAAGCACGCGACCGCTCCTTATAAGTACCCGAGAGTGATCGAGTTTGTCGATGACCTTCCCAAGACCGCCAGCGGCAAGATAATGCGTAAGGCGATCAAGAAGGCTGACGAGGAAAAGTACAAAGCGGCTCAGGCTCAGCAGCAACAGCAGTAAACAGCAAACACAAAAACAAAACAGGGACCTTTCGGTCCCTGTTTTTTTCATCACGTATATCAGAACGGTATCACTGAACTCCGTATTTCTGTTTGAAATCGTCAGACATCGTAGCGCCGTGTTCTTTCAGATATTCTTTTGCCTGCTCGATAAGCCTTGACGGCGTCTTATATTTGAAAAAGCCTATTGCCGAGGTCCCGGTCTTATTAAAGGTCATGCTGACGACGATGACATCCGAGAGAGTGGAATCCTTGGGATTTGCGCCATAGACGCATAAGAAACCCTGGAAGGAACTGATCGACATTTTGTCTCGGAGCTTGATGATGTCCGTGTATGAACCCGCGGTCAGGAAAAGATAACCGTTGACGAATTCAAACTCGATGTAATCGTCGTTTGTAAGATCACCGTGATTCAGGTTGATGTTCATCACCTGGCCGCCCTTTTTGTTATAGCAGCACAGATCGCCGTTGCCGTAAATAACGTAAAGTTCGTCTTCATGGAACTTGATCGCGAAGGGATTTCGCTGATCGTTTTCTTTCGTATATTTTCCTTCACCTTTGGCAGAGAATACCCTTATGCTGCCGTCATCACAGTACTCGGCAAAAAGAGTTCCCTTGTCATTCCATATAGTGTGTTTGCACTTTTCGCATTCAGTCTTTGTATATTTGCCGCTGTCACAATCGACAGTCAGGCGGTAACTCTTATCCTGCGAATTGCTGCTCTGGTTCATATAGATCAAAGCAGTTTTTCCGTCAGGTGAAGGGGCCATTTTATAGTAGCAGGTGGCATCGCCGAATTCTTTTACGTCTACCGTGGTCTTCCTGACCTTATCATCCATCATGTTATAGCAATAGATGGTGACCGTTTTCCCTGCCGCATCGTCGGTCTTCGACCAGATCCTGCCGTTGACGGTCCTGAGAAATAACATATTCGTTATCGTAAAATCACTGTTTGCGTCAACTATCTGCCCGTTGGCGCAATTGATCTTGAAAAGTGAGTATGCGGTTTCGCTTTCGCTTTTCTTCGTTATCTTGAGACCATATATAAAGAGATTATCAGGCGATGAACCGTTCTCGAGAAATTTAAAAGTGAAGTCCGGTATCTTTTTAGTCCATAGCGTCTTGCGGGCCTTCAGATCCGTTCCCGATATAGTTTTGTCCTTCTCACTGTATGTAAGCAGATAATCACCGCACTTGACCGAAGTGTTAACTATTCCCACCTCATCACTGTTCTCAAAAGCAATAAACTTGCTGTCGGAAAAGTTGGCGTTATATTCCGTGATAACCCTCTTTGATGAATCCTCAACGAGGAATGACGTGTTCTTGTCTCCGAACAGATATACGTCATTCGTTCCGTCCATGAAATATTTCTTTGTCTGGATCTTCTTTGTGCCGCCATCACGCGGGATCCAGACTGCCGTTCCGTTGCGGATTATGACGGCCAGGTTCGTTGTGGTCAGGTTGGACCAGGATATGTCATCCTGGAGATCAAAACTGTTGATCACTTTGCCGGTGCTCTTTTCAACTATCACCACCCTGTTTGCAAACACGGTATAGAGCGCCGCGACTTTTTTTCCGTCAGCAGTCGTATAGTCGGCATTGATGATCTTAGTGTGCGTAACGCGCGTCCTGAAAGGGAGCTCAGCTTTCCAGACCGATTTTCCGTAAGAGTTTATCCGTTCCAGAACAACTGAAGTCTCATACAAGTAGTATGCAGCAATATTTTTTTCTTCCTCGGAACGTCTCAAGACCGTAATGCTGCCGTCGTTTTCAAAAGCAGCATCCAGGAAGTATTCCAAGCCTTCGGAAACACAGGTCCATTTGTCTTTTGCAACATCCAGGACAAAGATGTAACTGCCTTTTTTCAATCCAAGACTTCCGATGACTGCAACTTTTGAAAAATCATCATTTATCAGGAAATGTTTAATGGAAAAGACTACATCCTTATCCCCGCCTTTTTCTACAAACGGTTCCTTCTGGTATGTTTCGATCTCCTTGACGAGCTTTCCGTCCGAAGCATTTAAGACCAACAGAGAAGTGTTGGTATTTACAAAAATGTAACCGCCTTTTTTGTAGTAGTACAAACATTTCGAGTTTAAGAGGGAAACGTATCTGTTAGTCTCAGTTTTCCATTTTTGAGCCTTGGTCGCGGGATCATACGAAGCAACGTAAGTTCTGTTGAAAAGGATAAAGTTGCCGTCCTTGTCCAGTATAAAATCCAAAAAGCGGTCCTCTTCCTCTTTGATCACCGTCTCTTTGTTGTCCTTCTTGTCCCAGACATGCATTATCCCGTCTTTATCCAGGATCATGACATGATCGCCTGAATCAGTGCAGGCAAATTTATCGATCGCTCTGTTCGTCTCATATCTCCAAACGGGAACGGAAGCTGAATTACCGTTGGTCGAATAAGCTCCGAGAGCGGTAGCGAGCGCAAACTGAGCATCACCGGTAACCGGCCTCGGATTTCCGTTGCTGTCTTCAAATGCCGAAAGAGCAAGCTGTATCGCTCCAATGCGGTCACCTTCCTCGAGCAGCTTTTGCGATTCGGAAGAAAGATATCTCGCCTGGTTCATCTGGGCCTTGTTCAATGCGTCCTGGATCCTCATAAACGTCCAGCCCACATAGACCATAAGGGCAATAGCCGCCAGGGAGACGAGCGCGGTCTCGATCAGGAGCCTTGTTCTCTTATATGCTTTTCTTCTTCTGATGATCTCGTCATAATTACAGCCCAACATGGAAGCCGCAAGTCTCGGAAGTTCTATCTTCCTGGCCTTGGGAATGGGCATCCTGTAATCGGCGGCCAAAGGCTCGACGACTTCGTCTTTGCAGTAGAAAGTACCGTCAGCCAGATAATGCGTAATGTTATCGTGCCTGAGAACCTCGGGAATGACCTCGTCAGGCTCACCTTCAACGAGAACTGTGAGGACGAGCTGCTTGTTATAGTCGTGAAGCTCAAGGAACGTATCTATCTCGCGCCTTACCCAGTCGGATTCTGAAGTCCTGTAGGAACAGATTACTATCAGGAACTGGGAATCTTTTAATGCCTGCGTAAGATCTTCCGTCAGGTTGCTTGAGATAGGGAGTTCTTCCACATCCCTGAAAACACGGTTAAATCTCTGCTTTCCGCACTTTTTCTGAAGCGCCTTGGGTATCTTGAAACGCTCAAGGCTCTTCTGGATCTCCGAGGCGATAAGGGTATCCTTCTCGGCATGCCTGTAAGATATGAAAGCATCGTACTTAAATTCCATCTTGGTTCTTCCTTTTCATGCGGTCTCAGACCGGAGCATATGTTTCTAAGAAAATGTCTTTGTTGATGATGTATACGTCATCAGGATCGGTCTCCTTTGCCGCGAGATAATCTCCCGGCTCACCCTTCAGATACTCTGCTCCGTTCCACTTGGTGAACACCTTTGTTGTATTGGTAATCGGCATTGCAAGTATCGTGTTGCCGCCCTCTGATATACAGGTCTTGGCAACGCTTCTGAGCTGGATTATCTCCCCTGACTTTGTATTCTTGATCGTCGGGAAATACTCGAGCTTCAGATTGTATTCGTCATCGACCTTATCGTAATTCCTCTCGAAGACTTCCTTGTTGGAAGCATATACCTCGCCCCTTACGCCAATCATGATGACAGTATCTTCCTCGACGTTGAGGTTAGCGTCACCTTCGAGCGAACGGACCAGGATAGGGGTTCCGACAGGCATGAATTCCGACGGGATCGCGTAACCCTGCTTGATCGGGAGCTTTTTGTACTTTTTCATCTCCGAAAGGTCGACCTTGTCTTTTCCCGCATATATGATCCTGCAGTCCTGATAGTAATCGTGAAGCCTGTCACGGAGGACTGTCGTAACTATTGCGTGCTTGTGGATGTCGTCTGACGGCATGTAATCGGGTCTGAGTTCAGCCAGAAGGTCCTTCTGGATAAGTCCGCCCGCCTTGTCCGAACGTCCGCCGCCCGAGCCGATGTCGCGTACAAGATAATCGGCAAGCTCGTCAGCCCTGACCTCACTCGTGCAGCTTCTGACCGAGAACTTGATCCCTACGTCAAGTTCAGAGAAGACGACACACACGTCGACGGTATCGACTGCAAGGAAAAAGTCGCTGATAAGGCCGAGGATGTTGGGGTCGCAGGGCATCGTCTCGAGGAGTGCGTAATTATGTATCTCGTGATACTCGTATCCGAGGAGCGCCATTCCCGCGATCTTAACTTCCTGCAGCGTCATGTTCATGTTGCAGAAATGTTTGATCAGAGACTTGTCATAGTAGATGTCGTCAAGCATGTCGCGGTCAAGCGGATGGTAGATCTCAACGAGAGTGTTGGTATCAGTATACAGGCCGTAATAGAGCGCCGTGGAAAGATTCCTGTTCAGCGGGAACTCTTCTTTCCTTAACAGATCCCAGACAACGGTAGCACAGCTTCCTACGCCCTGGCGGATGTCATTATAAACAGGCGGTTTGTTTTCACCAAGGAAGTGGTGGTCTATCGAAGCAATGTTTTCAGCTTCAAATCTTCTCACGTTGCCCTCTCCGTAAATGCAGTCACACGTAATCAGGAGCTGGGGCTTCGTTTCAAGAACGGGAACGTATTCGATCGGGATCTGGAGCACGTCGACCATGAACTTGAGGTTTGTCTTCGTGATTATGAAATTGCCGGAATATATTAACCTGACATTCTTTCCTTTGGCTTTGAAATAGCTGTATACTCCGAAACCGGACGCGATGGCATCAGCATCAGGATTGTCGTGGCACTGGACGATAATGTCATCAAACTCAAGCAGATCGGACAGTTTCATATAGTGATTCCCTCCCGTTCGATAGCACTTTATTAATTATACATTATTTTTTTATCTAATAAGAAACCCCGGTTATCTTAAGCAGATAATCGGGGATAGACCATACAAATTCCGGTCAGGAAGAATAATCACAGTGCAGCAAAACCCCTGATCCGAAGCCTGTATTTGGCTGTCTGATCAAAACGTTACCGCCCTGACGTTCAGTTACAACGGTTAATTATCTTACTGGCCGATCATCTTAGAAAGATCGCCTGCTGACGGAACGTCAACACCGGTCTTCTTCTCTACAGCGCCTGCCGCCTTTTCATAAACGCCATTTGCCTGCTCGTTCTTTGCGACTGCATCAAGAGCGCCGCTTGCCGTTTCCTTAACCTTGTTAATGTCGATGTTGGGAAGATCTACCATGATGTTAACCTCCTGAAATTTATAATCTGATTATAGTGCTTTCGGCCTCAAAACAAAACCCCCGTAACGCAGCATACGGGGGATTGATTGTTTGTTAAATTGTAGTTCAAGATTTAAGTTGGTCTGTCGGTTCCGTGCTGAGTAAAAAACTCAATTTAAGTAGAAAACCTTACAGGAGAAGTTCTGAACCAAGCGAGACCAACTGTCTGCTTGATGTATTATCTTGTCCCATTGGTCTCACCTCCTTGAACCCTGAAATGTATTTGGTTCCTTTTTCTGATGGCTTAAGTCTAACACACGCCATGTCAGAATGTGTTATCAAATTATGAACGATTTCTGACATTGGGGTTACAAATAAAGACCCGGTTCAGATCATTCAGTCGTCATCGTGATCCGACCAGATCGTCGTGCTGCCGCGGTCGAGCGCAACGATACCGGTACGGCACATTTCAATGATACCGAAAGTCTTGACGTTCTGAATGAAACCGTCGATCTTCTGAGAATCTCCGGTAACCTCGATGCTGATCGCCTCTTCGCCAAGGTCGATTATCTTAGCCCTGAATATGTTCGCCGTCTCGAGGATGCGGTCCCTGACCTCATCGCTGTTCCTGACCTTGATCAGCATGAGCTCGCGCTTCATACAATCCTCGTTCGAGAGAACGACGACCTTCTTTACGTTGTAGAGTTTTCTGAGCTGTGAAACTACCTGGTCCTTATCGGTCTTCGCCGCTGAAAGCGTGATCGTGATACGCGAATATGCGGGCGATTCCGTCTCGCCTACGGTAAGGGAATCGATGTTGAATCCCCTTCTCGTGAACATGGCCGTGACGCGCGAAAGAACGCCGTACTGGTTGTCGACGTAGATGGCGATGATGATCTTATCCTTCTTCATTTTCGGCCTCCTTCCACGTGACAAGGTTTTCGAAAGTTCCGCCGGGCCTTAACATCGGCAATACCATGGCATCGTGATCGATCTTCATGTCGATGACAGAAGGTCCTTCGTATGCATAAGCTTCATCAAAAGCCTTCCTGAACCCGTCGATGTCGTCAGCCCTGAAACCCTTTGCACCGAAGGCTTCCGCGAGTTTTACGAAATCAGTGCTGCGGTCGATGTCAGTGCCGGAATATCTCTTGTCGTAGAAGAGCGTCTGCCACTGTCTGACCATTCCGAGCGTTTTATTGTTGAATACTACGATGGTTACAGGAACGTTGTATGTAACTGCGGTCGCGAGCTCATTGAGGCTCATGCCGAAACTTCCGTCGCCCGTAATGAGGACAGACCTTTTGCCGGTCGCGAAAGCAGCGCCTATCGATGCTCCGAGACCGAAGCCCATCGTTCCAAGTCCGCCTGAACTGAGCCACGTGTGCTTCTTGCGGAAATTATAGAACTGCGCAGTCCACATCTGATGCTGACCGACGTCGGTCGCGATGCGCGTGTCCGCTCCGGTCTTGGAAGCTATCTCAAGGATGACTTCCCTGGGGACGAAGGTATCGTCATCGTATGCATCCGATTCACGTTTCCTTAAGGACTTTATCTTCTCTTCCCAGTCAGGGAGCTTCTTTTCAGAAACGGCATCAATAAGCCTGGCGAGAAAGTCCTTCACGTCACAGCAGACGCCAAGATCGACGGAAACATTCTTTCCGATCTCTGCGCAGTCCGCATCGATATGGATCTTCTTGGAATTGAGCGCATATCTGTCAGTCTTGCCCGTTGCACGGTCAGAAAACCTTACGCCGACAGCTATCATCAGATCGCTCTTTGCAAGCGCGACTGAAGAAGCAAAATGCCCGTGCATTCCTTGCATTCCGAGGAATCTCGGATTTGCAGTCGGGATCTCTGAAAGGCCCATCATGGAGCAGCCTACGAACGCATCGATCTTCTCGGCAAGGGCAAGTATCTCCTTGCCCGCACCGGCTCTCACCGCGCCTCCTCCGAAATAGATGTAAGGCCTCTTGCATTCGGCTATCATCTCGGCGGCCTTCTGTACCATCTTGTCTTCAGCTTTAGAGGGTTTGGCCGGGACGATCTTTCTTGCAGGCTTAAACTCGCAGGAAGCCGTCTGGATGTCGTTCGGGATGTCGATAAGAACAGGGCCGGGACGGCCTGAAGTCGCGATCTTGAAAGCTTCACGGATCGTGTCAGCCAAGACCTTTACGTCTCTTACGAAGAAGTTGTGCTTTGTGATAGGGAGCGTAACGCCCGTAATGTCGATCTCCTGGAAGGCGTCTCTTCCGATCATGGAATTGGAAACGTTTCCCGTGATGGCGATCATAGGAACGGAATCAAGGAAAGCGGTAGCGATCCCTGTTACGAGATTTGTCGCGCCGGGGCCTGACGTGGCGATGACGACGCCGGGTTTGCCCGAAGCTCTTGCATAGCCGTCAGCGGCATGCGCAGCGCCCTGTTCGTGAGCTGCGAGGACGTGTCTGATCTTGTCCTTGCAGTCATAAAGCTTGTCATATATGTCGATGACCGTTGCTCCCGGAAAACCGAATACAGTATCAACACCCTGTTCAAGCAAGGTCTCGATAACTATCTGGGCTCCTGTAAGTTTCATCTGACAAATCTCCTTTTTATACGGAATTGTACTCTTTATCTGTCTTCTCTGTAATAGTTCCTGCCGATCGCGGACGGTTCGTTGCTGTTACTGTTCTTGCTGACCGAGCTGATTATGAGAACGATGAGCGTGATGATGAAAGGCAGCGCGGAGAAGAACTGTGCGGGTATCTTCGTAAGCCATCCGAGAGTGTTCGGGAAAGCCGTTGCGAGAGGCGCGTTCTGGACACGGAGCGTGTTGAAGAAACCGAAGACAAGAGTACCGATGATAGCTTTTGCCGGACTCCAGTTCGCGAAGATGACGAGTGCAATCGAGATCCAGCCGTAACCGTTTATCCAGCAGTTCGATCCTTCGAAAGTACCGCCCATGTTGAGCGCCATGTAAAGGCCTCCGATGCCCATGATGCCTGAACCGATTATGATGTGCACGTACTTGTACAGCGTGACGTTGACGCCAAGGGAATCAGCAGCGGCAGGGTTTTCACCGATCGCGCGGAGCTTTAATCCGGGAACGGTCTTGGCAAAATACAGCCACATCATTATTGCGATCAGGAAGCCGAGATAGATGAGTATGCTGTGCGAGAAAAGGACTTTGCCGATGACCGGGATCTTCGAAAGAAGCGGGATCTCGATCGGGGCGAACTGCTTGTCGAGCCTGCTGCCTCCGAGCGCGGGCCACTTTGACTCGCTGTTCGAAACGGCGTTGCCGATGAAGTAGTAGAATGCGACGCCGAACGTGGTGATCGTAAGTCCTGTTACGTTCTGGTTTGCCTGGAGCGTGACCGTCAGGAACGAGAACAAAAGTCCAACAAGGCCTGACGCCGCAAAGCTTACGAGGCATGCGACCAAGAGGCTTCCCGTGCGCATTCCGACGAGATATCCCGCAACAGCGCCGATAGCCATTGTTCCTTCAACACCAAGGTTAAGCGAGCCTGATTTTTCGATCATGATCTCGCCCGTCGTGCCGTACAGGAGCGGGATGTTGTAAACGATTATGCTGAAAAGGAAGAGCGTAATTACTTCAATCATTTTTCGCATCCTCCTTCTTTCTGATGGTGAACGTTGCGCAGAAATCCGCGGTAAGTACAGAGAACAGGATTATTCCCTGCAGGAGGTCTGCGAAATTGCTGTCGATCGAAGGATACTTCGTTGCGGCAGTCTTGCATCCGAACTGGAGTATCGCGATAAGGACCGAAGTAACGGCGATCGCGGGAGTATTCAGCTTTGAAAGCCATGCGACCACGATGCCGGTCCAGCCTACGTTGTTCGTTATCGTTTCGGATATCGTTCCGGAAGAAGATGCAGTAAGTCCTGCGGCAAGACCTATCAGTGCGGATGAAATGAACATTGTGCGCATGATGATCTTTCCGACTTTCATTCCGGCGTACTTTGCGGTCGCGTTGCTGTCGCCGACAACGGAGATCTCATATCCGTGCTTGGTGTATTTCAGGTAGACGTAGATCAGGACGATAAGCGCTATGGCTATTATAACTGACCAGAGCAGATTGAAGTTTCCGATCTTGATTCCGGTCATTATTCCCGTTTCGGGGAACTTTCCGAAGATCGGTCTTGCGGACTTCGGATCAAGGAAGAAGTTCCAGTCTTCCTTGGTCTTTCCGAGATACGTTATCACGTAGAGCATTATGTAGTTGATCATGAGCGTAACGAGCGTTTCGTTCGTATTGAACTTGACCTTGAAGAAGGCCACTGCAAGCCCCAAAAGACCGCTCGAAAGCATAGCCGCAACGCACATCAGGACTATCGTCAAAGGCCTCGGAAGACCAGTAACGTTGAACGCGACGATCGCCGCGCTGATAGCTCCGATGAGGAATTCTCCCTCGCCTCCGATGTTCCAGAAACGCATCTTGAACGACAGGCCCAAAGCCAGCGAAGTGATCAGGAGCGGTACGAGGATCTTAAGGAAACCCTCGACGTTCTTATATGCATATTTGTTGCCGATCATGCCGATCGTAAGCATCCTTCCGTAATACTCGAACGGATTGATGCCCAATGATGCAAGAAGGATAGCGCCTATCCCGAGCGAAATGACGATGCCGATAAGATAATAGATAAGGAGCCTTCCCAGTGACTGACGGGGGCGTCTTACAAGATGGTATTTCTTCATAGACCTGCCTCCTCCGTTTCATTTGTTTCTTCGTTATCGGCAAATCCGGAATCCCTTGCGATGCCTGCAGTCTTGCCGCCTTTGTCGACCAGGTTGAGCGCGCCGGTCATCATGAGACCGATCTCTTCCTTGGTCGTGTGATTGCTGTTAACGACGCCCTGGAGCTTGCCGTGACAGATGACCATTATCTTGTCGCAGAGAGCCATCATGACATCGATGTCTTCGCCTATGAAGAGTATGCCGACATCCTTTTTCTTTTCATCGTTCAGGATGTTGTAGATCATGTAAGACGAGTTGATATCAAGTCCTCTGACAGGATAAGCCGTGATGAGGACGTTGGGGCCGGACTTGATCTCACGGCCCAGAAGGACTTTCTGGACATTACCGCCGGAAAGTTTTCTTACGGGAGTCTCCGTCGAAGGAGTAACGACCTTGAGTCTTTCGATGACCTTTTTCGCTTCTTCCCTCGCGGACTTGCGGTCGATGAACGGACCTTTGGGTTCGCTGTAGTTCTTTAAGATCATGTTGTCAGTGATCGACAATGAAGGAGCAAGGCCCATACCGAGTCTGTCCTCCGGGATGAAGCTCATGGAAATGCCCTTTTCGAGGATCTTTTTAGGTGAAAGGCCGACGATGTTCTCGCCCTTGTGGATCATCTTTCCTTCAACGATCGGACGGAGTCCCGCGATAGCCTCGCAAAGCTCTTTCTGGCCTGAGCCAGCGATGCCCGCCACGCCTAAGATCTCGCCGCCTCTGATGTAGAAATCAAGGTGATCGACGGCTACGGCACCTTCGTCGTTCTTGACGGTAAGTCCGCGGATCTCAAGGAGCGGCTTGGTCTTTTCGATAGGAGGACGCTCGATGAAAAGGTTGACCTTACGTCCTACCATGAGCTCCGTCAGCATCTTTTCATCGGTCTCGGCCGTATTTACCGTGTTGATGTATTCGCCGTGCCTTAGCACCGTGACCCTGTCAGAGATCGCCATGACCTCGTTCAGTTTGTGCGTGATGATGATTATCGAATGCCCTTCTTCCTTCATCTTGCGGAGGACCGCGAAAAGTTTGTCGATCTCCTGGACTGTCAGGACCGCCGTCGGTTCGTCCAGGATGATTATCTTTGCGCCGTAGCAAAGGACCTTCAGTATCTCGAGCGTCTGCTTCTCTGAAACCGACATGTTCGAGACAAGCTTGTCCGGATCTATGTCAAAGCCGAATTTCTCGGCCATCTTCATTACTTCGTTTTTAGTGTCCTTTTTGAGAAGGAAACTCTTGTCTTCCCTTAATCCTATCCTGATGTTGTCGAGCGCCGAAAAGCGTTCGATAAGCTTGAAGTGCTGATGCACCATCCCTATTCCGAGCTTCGCCGAATCCTCAGGCGAGCTGATGGAAACCTTTTTCCCGCCTATAAAAATAGAACCGCTGTCGGGCATATAAATGCCCGACAGCATGTTCATAAGAGTCGTTTTGCCGGATCCGTTCTCTCCTAAGAGAGCAAGGATCTCGCCTTTTTTGAGCTGCAGATTGACATTCTTGTTTGCGAACAGCGTTCCGAACTGTTTCGATATTCCTTTTAGTTCGATGGCATATTCCATAAAACCTCTCCTGCAGCGTTGTTAAGCGTATATCAGTTAACCTGTGTTACGCCGTCAACATAGTAGTTCATTGAGCCCTGGATGACGTCATCGCCAACGGAAGCTCCGCCTGCGGCAACCTTCTCCTCGCCCTTGTTGTCCTTGAGTGCGTCATTCTTCTGTTCAACGGTTACGGCGCCTGCCTTGCCGGAGAAAGAAAGCTTAACGCCTGAGAAAACGTCCCACTTGCCTGCGATCATAAGATCCTTAGCGAGCTTGATCGCGTCAGCAGTCTCGGGCTCGCAGTTCTCAGAAAGAGGAGAAACATCTACGAGGCCTGCATTAAGACCCTGATAGTAGTTGCCTACGTTCTTCATGAAGGAAGCCTTGTCTGTCATGGCAGCCTTCATAGCTGTTGAATAGTAAGCGCTCCAATTCCAGATAGCTGCGCAAAGGTGAGCCTTGGGAGCTTCAGCTGTCATGTCGGAGTTATATCCGCATCCGAATACGCCCTTCTCGTTTGCAACGATCTGAGGCTGGGCAGAGTCGCAGTGCTGTCCGATAACGCCGCACTTGTATGTGTCGATCAATACCTGAGCTGCCTGTCTCTCCTTCTCCTGATCACCCCATGTGGAGATCTCGTAAACATAGACCTTTGCGTTGGGGTTGACTGATCTTGCGCCGAGAGCGAAACCGTTGATGCCTGAGCATGTCTCGGCATACTCTGTTCCCCATGCGGAAACGTAACCGATGTTGTCGTTCTTAATTGCAAGTGACTTATATCCTGCAGCGATTCCTGCGAGATAACGAGCCTGATAGATCCTGCCGAAATAGTTGTTGAAGTTCTTGTCATTCGACATGTATCCGGTAGCGTGAGAGAAGATGATGTCAGGATATTCGTCAGCCTTCTCCTTCATAGCGTTGATGTAGCCGAAGCTGATACCGAAGATGATGTTGCAGCCGTCGCCTGCGAGCTGGTCAATAGCCTGCTTAACCTTTTCGTCGTCCTCAGGTACGTTGTCAACGATGTAGAGATCCTTGGAAGGATCAAGACCTACCTGCTTCATGCCTTCGGTGATGCCCTTGTGATGAGCAAAGGTATAGCCGGAAGTATCGTTCTGGCTGTTGATGTAGATCGCACCTACCTTGAAATCACCTGCCGCGGGCTTAGCCTCATCTGAGCCCTTGGAACCTGCCGTGGTCTCCTCTTGCTTGCTTGTTGCTCCCGTAGCTGCCGGCTGTGCATTGCATCCTGCAAGAGAAATGCAGGAAGTCACAGCAAACACTGCGGTCAGAACCAGTGAAACCAGTTTCTTCATAAATTGCCTCCATTTGTTTTCTTTTTATGCAAAGTTTATTGCATACAGTGTTAAGTTGTCACTGTTCCCTGAAGGTAAGTGACGTGTCGGTCATCGAGTCGATAATTGCAAGTGATTCGACCCTGATGCCCTTGGCTCTCAAAGCGTCTCCGCCGCCCTGGAAGCCCTTTTCGATCGCGATGGCCGCGCCGGCAAGTTTCGCGCCCGACTGGCCGATTATATCGAACAGACCGTTAAGTGCGCCGCCTTTTGCGAGGAAATCGTCAACGACCAGGATACTGTCATCCGGTCTTATGTATTCCGCGGAAACAACAACGTCAAAAGTCTTCTGATGCGTATAAGAGAAGACCTTTGAGGTGTAAACGTCACCGCTCATATTGTTCGATGCGTGCTTTTTCGCGAAAACAACGGGCACGCCGAGAGCGCATCCTGCCGCTACGGCGATCGCAATGCCTGAAGATTCGATCGTGAGGATCTTTGTGACGCCTGAGTCACCGAAAAGACTGGCAATCTCATTGCCCATATCCTTAAGAAGTGAAGTGTCTATCTGCTGATTGAGAAAGCTCCCTACTTTGAGCACTTCTCCGGGAAGTACCAGACCTTCTTTAAGAATTCTTTCCTCCAAAGCGCGAATGGTGACCACCTCCCTGAGAACACCTTACTATATTATAATTATTACAAATTGGTGTCAAACCTGCCCGGGGCAGTTTGAAAACGGTTATTTCTCAGAACCGTTCACCCTGTGGGAGGCTGTAAGAGCTTGATCTTTTCAGTCGTTTCAGTAACGGATTCCGAGGTTTCTGTGGTTTCCGCAGTGGTAGCGGTCGCAGCTTCCGCGGCCGAAGAATTAGCTGACGATATCATTTCGGAAACTTCTGCCTGCTTTTTCGCCACTGCCGTATTGAAATATGTGCAAAGCTTTCCGCAAAGGGCGTCTGCAAATCCGAGGCCCCCTTCAGAGACCGTCTTTGCTTCAATATAAGGCTCCACGTAGCCTTCGTTCTTTCTGTAGAACATGGAATAGTCATCTGAATAGCCTGCGCCGTGTATCAGGAGCGTTCCGACCATATTGCAGGTCTTTCCGCCCAGGCATAAGACAGGAACCCCGTTATCGACTACAGAGTCTCTTAACGCTTCTTTTGCGGTATCGTTAAGGCCGTCAACATTATTGATCACGATAAGCATGTATTCGCTGTAATGGCGCGGTTCTATCACCTGCTCTGCGCCGCTCTCGTCTTTGACCGTTATGCGGAAAGTCGAGGCTCTGACAGGCATGGTTTCTTTGCTGACCTCTTCCGGGCGGAGGACAGTCATGCTCTCTTTGAGCGTTTCAAGTTCTTTAGGGACATCTCCGATCCAGTAGATCGTAAGGTCGATCGCATTTAATGAAGCGATCTTTTTATTAATTTCATCCTGTTTGGCCAGTGCAGCGTTCCGTCTTACAGACGTATTAAAGACCATCGCTATCGCGATGAAAAAGAATCCCGCAAGGATAAAGAGAACTACAACTGAAGTCTTATTACGGTCCAAAGTATCAGTCAGCTCCGCAGAAAGGCTTTACGCCGTTTATCACCTTCGACGCGAACTCCTCTTTCGAAGATGCGCAATAGGCATCCATATTGTCCAGATAAGGCAGACAGTACTTTCTCATATTATCGAGCATGTATTTGAGGCTTTCGCCTTCAAGGGACGTTTCCGCGATTATGAGCCAGCTTATCCGGTCAGTGCCGTTCTCGCGCATCAGCCTTACCCAGATGAGGCTGACGGAAGGCTCGATCTTGAGATAATCCGTAAGCGCATCATGAAGCTCCGGCGGGTATTTATCGGGCTCTCCGACCTTGACCGTTCCGTCTCCGCCGATGCCCATCTGCTGGGCTATGAGCTTGACCATGTCTTTTCCGAAAAGCACTTCCTCAACGCCGGGATTTATGACAAATCCTGAAAGACCCATTTTCTCGGTCATGACGACTTCGATCAGATCGCCGAAACCAGCCGCAACGCCCTTCTGCTTTTTGTACTTGTCCTGAAAAGCGACCTCAAAGCTGTCGGAATCGGAATAAACGACCATGTATTTGAGACCGTTCTTGTCACTGACGGCGTGAAAGCTGTAACTGCCCTCATCGCCATCGACGGGAACGATGAATCTTGCTGCCGCAGATGCCTTGAGAAGAGCGATCATGTTATCTTCGCTGTTGTTCTCGCGGATCTTTCCTAGGAGCTCGACAAGCTCAGTGTTTTCTATTCTTTCGAATTCATGTGATACGTTATCTGACATAGATATTCCTTACAATACGGTTCTTACTATCCATGTCCAGAACAAAAGCGTTACAAGCATCAGGACCGTGGACATGGTGACTATCCTCGTTGAAAGATCAGGAGCGGTATTGTACTGCTCGGCATAGAGCACGTTCATGGAACCGCAGGGGAGCGCGCACATGAGGACCATGACCTTCATGGTGTCAGGCTTTATCGAGAATGCGTGGCCCAGTCCCCACACTGCAAGGAGCGCAACCGCGGGGATAAACATGAGTCTTACAAACGATACTACATAAGGCTTCCAGTCGAGGAATATCTTTCTCGGATCAACGGAAGCAAGCTGTGAGCCCATGATCATCATCGACATCGGAACCGACATGTCGCCGATCATGGAGATCGCGTTATTTACGAATCCGGGGATCCTCCACGGAAGGATGAACAGGATGATGGCGGCAATGGATGCCGAAGACACCGTACTGGTAAACAGTTCTGAGATCTTGAAGTGCTGCTTTTTCGAGATGATGTGCGCACCGTAAGTATAGAAGAACGCGTTATATACCAGATTGAAGACCGCGGCGAGCAAAAGTCCCCTGTCACCGTAAAGCGCACGCATCAGAGGGAATCCGACAAAGCCCGTGTTCGCAAAGACCGTGCAGGTCGTCATGACGCGCTGTTCGTCGTCAGTCGCCTTCGTCTCCTTATAGGCACGCTTTGAGAGCACCAGTGCAAGCGAATAATATGCGGCTCCAAAAGCAAACATCGCGGCCATTCCCTTGAGTTCATCGAACGAGAAATTGGTCTGGCTCGATGATATGATCATGAACGGCAGAACGGCCTTGAGCAGGATCTCTGTCATGACCTTTTCTCCGCGCATGTCGAGCACCCTGGTCTTGTTCAGGACAAAACCCAGGATGAAGCAGACAAAGATCTGAAAAAATACGTAATAGACCTGTACCATATCTTACCGTTTACCCGTTCAGCCTCCGGAAACCGACAGCGCGGCTCTGGCCGCTGCCCTGTAGCCTTCCATGATCCTTGATACCTCGAACGCAGGCATGTCAGGATCGTATTCCCTGCCCGGGACATAGAACTTCCCGGTTTCCTCAATGCTGTCAAACATTCCGCACGTCACTCCGGCTGCAAGTCCCGCGCCCATCGCGGTCATCTCGTCGCTTGAAGCGCGTGTGATCTTAACTCCCAGGAGATCAGCCTGAAGCTGCATAAGGAACGAGCTTGCGCAGACTCCGCCGTCGACCTTCATCTGCTTAGCCTTGATCCCCGTATCATCAGTCATCAGGTTGACCAGTTCGGTCACCTGATAAGCTATCGACTCAACGCCCGCCCTGATCAGCTCAGCGCGGCCGGTGCCTCTGGTAAGTCCCGTCATTATGCCTCTGGCGTCAGGCCTCCAGTAAGGCGCGCCGAGGCCCGTGAAAGCAGGCACGAGATATACGCCGCCGGTGTCCTTTATAGACTCGCAGTATTTGTCGCACTCAGAGGGCGAATCAATGAGCTTCAGTTCATCCTTCAGCCAGCTTATTACCGATCCTGCCTGGAAGATGCTTCCTTCGAGCGCGTAATAAGTTTCGCCTTTGTAAGACCAGGCACACGAAGTCAAAAGTCCGTTCTTTGAAAAAACGGGCTTCGTCCCGAGATTCATCAGAGTGAAGCTTCCCGTGCCGTACGTTGTCTTCGATTCGCCTTCATGTACCGCATTCTGACCAAGGAGCGCAGCAGGCTGGTCGCCTATCACGCCCGTGATCTTAACGCCGTTGAGGCTCAAAAGATCATCTATATCATTTCCGCTCAGACCGATCTGCTTCAGGTACTCTCCGTCAAGCTCGATAGTACCGAAATCAGAGCAGGATTCGCGCGGTTCTGCGAGCGTATAGCGCGGAACCTTGAAAAGATCCAAAAGGCCTTCGTCGTAATCCTTTTTTGCAATGTCGAAGAGCATCGTCCTCGAGCAGTTCGAATAGTCTGAAGCGAAAGTCTTGCCGCCCGTGAGCCTGTAAACAAGGAATCCGTCTATCGTGCCGAAATATGCTTCGCCCGCAGAAACGCGCTCCTTAAGAAGAGGTACGTTTTCAAGCAGCCAGAGGATCTTCGTAGCTGAAAAATAAGGGTCAATCTTGAGACCGGTGATCTCGCTGATCCTTCTCTCCTGGCTCTTTATCTCAGGCCTTCTGCAGATGTCGGTAGTCCTCCTGCACTGCCACACGATGGCATTCGCGAGAGGCTTTCCGCTGCGGTCAAAAGCGATCGTCGTTTCACGCTGGTTCGTAAGGCCGACAGCAACAATATTTCCCTTTGCATCAGGGTTCTCCGCGATAAGCATGGCGATCGCCTTGAGAACCGACTGATATATCTCTTCAGCATCATGTTCCACCCATCCCGGATTGGGATAGTGCTGCTCGAACGGAACGTGCGTACCGCTGCTCAGGCGTCCCTGCTCGTCAAGCAGAAAAGCCTTGGTGGACGTGGTGCCCTGATCGATGCAAAGGACGTATTTCATCAGCAATTACCTGTAGTAAAGCGTATTGAGGGTGCGGTACCACTCGTTGTCGATCGAATCGAGATCTTCTTTCGAGAACCTTACGACCCAGTTGCCGGTGGGTGTTCCGGGGATGTTCATCCTCGTGTCTGCACCGTATCCGAGCATGTCCTGGATCGGGATTATCGCAACATCCGCATGGCTCATCCAAAGCGTCCTGATAACAGCCCTGCAGGAACCGCTGTGAGGTCCGCCGTCGCCCCAGTTAGAGCCTTCAAATCCGCAGTACTTCAGACAGAAGTTCCTGACGTCCTCTCTCGAATCCCAGAGCCAGCCAAGCAGAGTATTGTTGTCGTGCGTGCCTGTATAAGCAACGCAGTTCTTGTTGAAGTTGTGAGGCATAAAGGAGCTGTCGTCTCCAGGATAGAAAGTGAATTCCATGACTCTCATTCCCGGAATGCCTACCACGTCCATGAACTCCTTGAGGTCAGGCGTGATCTCGCCCAGATCCTCGGCAATGAGCCTGCTCCTGTCGCCGAATACCTTGTCGTACTCGTTGAAGAATTCAAGGGCAGGACCCTTGTTCCACTTGCCGATCCTTGCGGTCTCGGCATTGGCATCGACTTCCCAATAGGACGAGAAAGCCCTGAAATGGTCTATCCTTAAATAGTCGTAGAGCTTGAAGTTTTCGCCGATCCTGGCCATCCACCAGGCGTAGTTATCGGCTTTCATCTTTTTCCAGTCGTAGATGGGGTTGCCCCAGAGCTGGCCGTCCTCGCAGAAATAATCCGGCGGAACTCCCGCGACGCTTTCGAAAACGAGAGCTTCCGGCTTCGGTTTTCTCGGTTCCGTAAGCTCTTCAGCGCCCTCTTTCTTCTCAGTATTGCCGGCTTTTTCAGCCTTTGCCTTGAGGGTCTGGAACTTGGCGAAATCCTTCTCGTAATCTGCGAGAAGCTTGTTGGTCTTTGCAGGGCTTGCCATCTTGAAAAGCTCTCTGGAAGCCCATACGTCAGCGGAATCGCCTGAAACATAAAAAGGCATGTCGCCGATTATGGAGATTCCAAGATCGTTTATCTCTTTCTTGATCTTTGTCCATTCGTCAAGGAACAGATACTGGACGAATGCATGATACTGAAAGTTCGGATTGCCCTTAAGCTCTTCAACGGCCTTTTTGTCGTAGTTCTTGAGCCTGCTGTCGGTCCATTCCCACCAGGGTCTGCCGAAGTTGTCATCCTTTATGGACTGGTAAGCTGCAACGTCGTTTGCCCACTTGTTCTCTGAAAGGAACTTGTCGACTTCCTTCAAAAGCGCCTTGTCGGCACGTTCAAACGCCTTTCTGAGAAGCTCGTCACGGTTGCTCCTCAGGTAATCGTAATCGATACGCCATTTGTTCTCGTTATATTCCGCAGACTGAACCTCGGCAGGTGTCAGAAGGCCCCTTTGCGCAAGGCGCCTCGGGTCAATGAACAGCCAGTTGCCTGCGAAAGCAGAAAAACTCTGATACGGTGAATTACCCATTCCCGGGTAAGAAAACGGAAGAACCTGCCAGTATTTCATCCCCTGCGCTGACAACTTCTTTGCGAATTCCACGGCCTCTTCTCCGAACACGCCGATACCGAACGGTCCGGGGAGAGAACTTATATGCATAAGTACTCCGCCGCCTCTTCTCATTTGTATTCCCCCTCAAACTTATATATAATTATTTGGCTTTTTCAAAGTCTATGCACCATTATATAACTAATGAGGATTAAAATGAATTATTCTACGGTCGAAGAAATAAAAAGACGCCGCACGTTCGCGATAATATCGCACCCGGACGCAGGTAAGACGACTATCACCGAAAAACTCCTCCTTTACGGCGGAGCCATCCACCAGGCAGGCTCGGTCAAGGCCAGAAAGGCCGCGCGCCACGCCACTTCAGACTGGATGGAGATCGAAAAGAAGCGTGGTATCTCCGTTACTTCATCAGTCATGCAGTTCGAATACGACGGCTGCCACATCAACATCCTCGATACCCCCGGACACCAGGACTTCTCCGAGGACACCTACCGTACCCTCTGCGCCGCAGACGCAGCGGTCATGGTCCTTGACGGCGCGAAAGGTGTTGAGGCACAGACGATCAAGCTTTTCCAGGTCTGCCGCAGAAGAGGCATCCCGATATTCACGTTCATTAACAAGATGGACCGTGCCGCAAAGAACCCGTTCGACCTTATGGACGAGCTCGAAAAGGTTCTCGGCATCCGTTCCTGCCCCGTCAACTGGCCGATAGGCACCGACGGCGACTTTGAGGGCGTCTATGAGCGTTCCTCCCAGAGCGTCCTCGTTTTCGACAAGGAAAACAACGACCACGGCGCTTCCATGGTCACCGAGAAGGTCTCAGGCATCGACGATCCCGCACTTGAAAAGATGCTCATGCCGGGCCATTTGGAGACTCTGAGAAACGACATAGAGCTCCTCGACATGGCAGGCGACGAGCTTGACATGGACAAGGTCCTCCACGGACAGCTGACTCCCGTATTCTTCGGCTCCGCCATCACAAACTTCGGCGTAGAGCCTTTCCTTAAGCACTTCCTGAAGATGGCACCTGAGCCTGCCGTCCATAACTCGACCGACGGCATAATAGAGCCCGATGACACCATGTTCTCCGGCTTCGTCTTCAAGATCCAGGCAAACATGGATCCCGCACACCGCGACAGGATGGCCTTCATCCGCATCTGCTCCGGCCAGTACGAGAAGAACATGACGGTCAACCTCATGAGGACCGGCAAGAAGATCACTCTTGCCCAGCCCCAGCAGTTCATGGCGCAGGACCGCGCGATCACCGAGGAGGCTTTCGCCGGCGACATCATCGGTATCTTCGATCCGGGCAATTTCCGCATCGGCGACACGATAATCTCCACCAACCGCAAATTTGAGTTTGACCCGATCCCGGTATTCTCGCCCGAGAATTTCGCACGCGTCGAGCCCAAGGATTCAATGAAGAGAAAGCAGTTTTTAAAGGGAATCGAGCAGCTCTCGCAGGAAGGCGCAGTTCAGCTTTTCAAGCAGCCTGACATCGGTACGGAGACCTACGTCATGGGCGTTGTCGGTATCCTCCAGTTCGATGTTCTCGAGTACAGACTCAAGTCCGAGTATGGCGTTGACATCGTAAGGACCTCTCTCCCCTACCGTCTTGCGCGCTGGGTCAAGTCGGAGAGCGAAGATTTCGATCCCAAATCCATGACGCTTACATCAACTTCTCTGCTGGTACTCGACCGCGACGAAGAACCTGTAGTCCTTTTCGAGTCCGAGTGGGCCGTCGACTGGGCCGTAGATCACAACGAGAAGTACAAACTCTCGTTTGAATACATCCACGGCGGAGCATCTTAAAAGTAACACTGTTCCCCACCCTGTTTTGTAACAATGTTAAAAAACTGAAAAGGACTGAAACCATTGAGTTTCAGCCCTTTTTGTTATCGCTGTTTATCAGGGATCTCAGATCGTCATTTCGAACGCATCGGCGCCGTAAAGTTCAGCCGTTCTCTTATCAGGCTGGCCGAATCCGGCATAGATCGCGATCTTTCCTGTAGGTGTCACCCTCTCACCGTCATCAGTTACAACCTTGAGAGCGTCAGCCGTGATGCTGATAGTTACGTCAGCAGACTCACCCGCATCAAGCGTGATCCTCTTGAAGCCTATAAGCTTATAATTCCTGACCTCGTTCTTATCCTCAAGAGCCTTCGCATAGATCTGGACGACTTCGCCTGTCTTAACGGAGCCTTCGTTCTTTACTGATACCGTGACATCAAATCCGTTCTCGCGGGCATTGGCTGAAGTGTCTGAAACCGCTGCATTTGCGATCGTCACTTTGCCGTATGTAAGACCAAATCCGAACGGATAAAGAGGTTCGTGTTCCGTATATTTGTAAGTTCTGTTCTTCATTGAGTAATCCTCGAAATCAGGCAGATCATCAACACTCCTGCTGAGGGTAACCGGGAGTTTGCCGGAAGGATTTACCTTGCCGAAAACAATGTCGCCGATCGAAAGACCGCCCCTTGCGCCCGGATACCATGCCTGGAGAATTGCGGACGCTTCTTCGGAGAATGGAGTAAGATCCATCGCCGAACCGGTCATTACCACCACTATAAAGGGTTTTCCAGCCTTTTTAACGGCTTCGATAAGCCTAAGCTGCGGCTTGGGGAACGATAGATTGCTCTTATCACCCGAAGCGTACTGGTTACCCTGGTCTCCTTCTTCTCCCTCAAGCGTCTCATTAAGGCCGATGCAGAGGATGACGAGGTCCGATCTCTTCATGACAGCTTCCGCTTCAGCGATCGTATTGTAGTCGCGGGACAGCGGATCGGGCTTGGTGCGGCTTATGTCGCAGCCCTCGGAATAGAGTATCCTGACGTCATCACCTGCAGCATTCCTGATGCCTTCGAGCGCGGTGATGTATTCCGAAGAAGTGCCGTAATAGTTGCCCATCAGCGGAAGCCTTGCGTCCGCATTGGGTCCGATCACGGAAATGACCTTGACCTTATCCTTGTCGATCGGCAGGATGCCGTCGTTCTTGAGCATTACGATTCCCTCGTCGGATGCCCTCTTTGCAAGCGCGATGCTCTCCTTCGTCTCGACGTCGAGGTATGTAAGACCGTCAAATTCAGTCTTGTCGAACATACCGAGAAGGTATCTTGTAGTAAACAGCCTTACTGCAGCTTTCCTTATTGCTTCTTCGGTTACAAGTCCCTTGTTGTATGCCTTCATGAGGTGCACGTAGGTGCAGCCGCAGTTGAGGTCGCAGCCTTTGTTAAGAGCCAGTGCCGCGCTTTCCTCAGGAGTCTTCGTGACCTTGTGATGTTCGTGGAAATCCCTGATCGCCCAGCAGTCAGAGACGATGTGTCCTTCAAATCCCCACTCATCCCTGATGATGTCCTGGAGGTATGAATGTCCGCAGCAGGGCTCGCCGTTGACCCTGTTGTAAGCGCCCATTACGGCCTCAACGCCTGCTTCCTTTATGCAGGCCTCAAATGCCGGAAGATACGTTTCTCTAAGGTCCTTAGGCGTTGGCTTTACGTCAAACTCGTGCCTTTTTTCTTCAGGTCCGGAATGCACTGCGAAATGCTTTGCGCATGCAGCCGCCTTCATGTATTCGCCGTCACCCTGAAGGCCTTTAATGAACGGTATCGCAAGCCTTGAGATGAGGTACGGGTCTTCTCCGTATGTCTCCTGGCCCCTGCCCCATCTGGGGTCCCTGAAAACATTGATGTTGGGAGACCAGAAAGTCAATCCCTTATAAATGTCCCTGTCACCCATGGAAGAGATCTCATTGTATTTAGCGCGTCCCTCGGTCGAAACGGTCTCGCCAATCTTCCCCATAAGTTCTTCGTCGAATGTTGCTCCCAAAGCGATCGCCTGGGGAAAGCTCGTCGCAGTTCCTGCTCTTGCGACTCCGTGAAGTCCTTCATTCCACCAGTTGTATTCCGGAATGCCGAGCCTTTCAATTGCGGGAGCATCAAATCTCAGCTGTGATGCGGCTTCTTCAAGGGTCATCTTACTAACCAATTCTTCAGCTCTTTTTCTTGCAGCGTCTCTGTTCATGGTGCCACCTCGACGAAATTTTTTTCTTATTTATTATAATACATGCCCACAAGCTTTACATATCTTGCTATAGTATATGCTGAAGTAGATAATCTAATGCAATCTGTCTGTCTGACACGATGCAGGATAAAGGAGCAGATCTATCCATGCAGTTAAGTGACAATACAGTCCCCGGTAATTATCAGCAGCCTATAAGGAACTTTACCGGAAGGATTGTCAGCAATTACGTTGAAGAAGTTGATTTCGTACCTAATACCAATATGAGGATATGGTACAACAACAAGGTCGAAGACTATCCGACTCACAGGCATTCATGCCTTGAGATCGCGATCCCTCTTTCAGGTTCTTATACTTACGTTTTCGAGGACAGGACTATCGTTCTTAAGGAAAAGGACATCCTGTTTATCCCGCCCGACATGCTCCATAAGATATCGGGAACCCGTGAAGGCATAAGATTCATCTTTCTTTTCAAGATAGATTTCCTTAAGAGTTTCTTTGATTACTCTGAGTTTGAAGAACTGATCAAAGAGCCTCTCATCGTTAACTCCGAAACATTCCCTGAAGTATATAACCGTGTATATGCAAGGTTCATGGAGATAAGCAACCTTTACTTCTTCTATTCATCAACGGTAAAGGAGACTCCCATCTTCTCGCACCTGCTCGGCATCATCGGAATGCTTCAGAAAAGAGAGAATCCTGACAGTATGTCTCTGCCCGACAGCGACAAGCAGCGTGAGATCTACATCAAGCTCAGGAGCCTTCTCGAATGGCTTTCACTCCATTATGCCGAAAGCGTTACGATGGAAGAAGCCGCAAACTATATCGGATATTCCAAATTCCACTTTGCAAGGATCTTCAAGGAATATACCGGCATGACCTTCTATGATTATCAGACGACTTTGAAGTTAAAATCTGTTGTTGAAAAACTCTCCGATACCGATCTTTCTATCAGCGAGATTGCACTGTCTTCAGGTTTCAACAACCTCACTTCATTGAGCCGCAATTTCGAAAAGCATTACGGTTGTTCACCTTCCCAGTACCGTCAGAGGATCCGCCGCTTAAAGAGAACGTGATCTTCTTTAATTGATTTTTATGGCATAGATAAAGGGCAGTGAATTTCTTCACTGCCCTTTTAAAGTCATGTCGTTTGTCCGAAAGACTTAAGTCGTACTCATTAAGACTTGACACCACCGAGAGCGACACCCTCGACGATATATCTTGAAAGGAGTGCGTAGATTACGATGAGCGGGAGAACCGTCAACGAAAGTCCTAAGTAGATCGAACCGAACTCAGTCTGATAGATATCACCGTTGAGCAAGCTGACTTCGATAGGAAGTGTATACTTCTCTTTCTTTGTAAGAAGGATCTGAGGAACGAAAAGGTTGTTCCAGCTTCCTACGAATGTGAAGATACACTGTGTTGCGATAGCCGGCTTCATCAGCGGGAAAACGATCCTGTTGAACGTCATGAACTCGCCTGCACCGTCGATTCTTGCAGAGTCGACGATTTCCATCGAAAGCGATGCCTGCAGATACTGTCTCATGAAGAATACCATGTTAGGCGAAGCGATAGCCGGGATGATAAGCAGTGAAAGCTTATTGGTCATACCAACCTTGTAAGCTGCCTGGTAGAAACCGATCATTGTGATGGTTCCCGGGATCATCATGATACCAACGATCAAACCGAAGAATGCATCTCTGAGCTTCCACTCATATGCATAGAGTGCATATGCTGTGAGGCAGGAGAAGTAAACTGCGAGAACCGTTGTACCTGTAGATACGATAAGAGAGTTAACGAAACCTGTAGCAGGATCGAATGATTTTCCGTTAAATACTTTCCAGTTCTTTATCAGGTTCTGGATAGGATGCGCGGAGTACAGTGAAATAGCGCTCTGCTGAATTTCATATGTACTTCTCGTAGCGTTCGAGAACATGATGATGAACGGTAAAAGGCTCATGATCGCAAGAATTACACATACGATGTAGATGACGACTTTCAGGCCGATTGACTCTTTATGAAGTGATTGTGTTTTAGCCATATCTCGTCCCCCCTCAGTATGCTTTCCTTGATTTTGCCATCTTCAGCTGCTGCTTCTTAAGCTTCTTGAGCTTAGCCTCATCCTTATCTCTCATGATGTAGAAGAGAACGAGAGAGAGCAACACGATGACGATGAACATGATAACGCTCGCGGCTGCAGCAGTATTGTATCTGTAAGCACCTGCGAATGCCTGGTCCTTGATATACATGTTAACTGTATAACCACCGTTATCGCCTTTGTCCTGAGCATAGAGCGAAGGAATATCGAACATGTTCAGACCACCGATAAGTGAAGTAACGAGGACGTAAAGCATGATCGTTCTGATACAAGGCAGCGTGATGAGGAAGAATGTCTGCACTCTGTTCGCGCCGTCGAGATCAGCAGCTTCGAAGATCTCAGGATTGATACCGATAACACCGGAAATGAGCATTACCATTGTGTAGCCATACCACTGCCAGAACTGAATGAACGCAACAACGCCCTTGAGTCTCCAAGGTGTAAGACGGAAGTCAATACCCTTAGCGGAAAGGCCCCACTTAATGAGGATTGCGTTAATAGGTCCTGAAGGATAGCCGAAGATCTGTGAGAACAGAATAGCGACTGTCGCAGCAGTGATGATGTTAGGCATGTAGAAGAGTATCTTGAATAAACCCTGTCCCTTGACTTTTGATCTTCTGTCAGTAAACCAAGCGGTAAGAAGAAGAGCAAGTCCCATCTGGGGAATGAAGTTCATGATCCAAATAATAACTGTATTGGAAAATGACTTTCTGAACAGATTAGATTTAAGAACTGTAATGAAGTTCTTAAAGGGTTCCTTCCAAAGGACATGAATCTCTGTGGTCATGAGACCCTTAAGATCCGTAAATCCGATGAGAAGCGTATAAAGGATGGGGTAAAGAGAAAATACCAGGAAAGCCAGAATGAAAGGTATTGAGAAAATATAGCCGAACTTGCCGTAATCGACCAATTTGTTTTTTCTCATATCTTCTTACCTCCTTGTTGAATTTTTTAAAAACGGCAGGGCAAACCTGGATTTACCCTGCCGTCGAATTAGTCAGAAATTAAACTATACAGTTTATTTTCTATCAGCTCTCAACACCGAGCTTATCAGCGACGTTAGACTTGAATGTCTTGATAGCGTCGTCAATAGACTTCTGGCCATGAGCGTACTGGTTGACCTGCTCACGGAAGAGTGAGTTGATGGTCTCGTCGTACTGAGTCATGTTCTTACCAGTTGCATTAGCGTTAGCAGCGATGAAAGCAGGGAACATGTTCTGGCCGCCGAGGAAGTCGAGCTTACCGTCTGCAGTAGCCATAACCTTGCCGGAAGCGACGCAGTCCTTTGTGCCGCCTTCGCCGTTGAATGTACCGTTAGCCCACATATACTGGAGACCCTTGTCAGAAGCGTCGAGTGTGATCCAGTTGATGAGCTCAGCAACACCAGCCTTCTTGTCAGCGTTCTCAGCTGCAGACTTGGAACCGAGTACCCATGTACCGCCCCAGAAGAATCCTGCAGGAGCCTTGCATACACGCCAGTCACCATATGTGCCTTCGCCAGCCTTCGTGCCGCCGGAGTTACCAACCATAACGTAGTTGATGAGCCAAGCAGGTCCGAAGAAGCAGAATGCAGGCTTGTTGTCCTTACCTTCCTGAGAAACGCCCTTCATGTCAGCGTACCAAGCAGGTGTCCAGTCCTGAGTCTCGTTTGACCAGCCCTTGTCGAGGAGCTGCTTAGAGATATCGAAGAATGCCTGTCTTTCAGGAGCGATGTTGAGCTTGCCGTCAACGATCCAACCAGAAGAAGAGGAGTTCTCAACCATGTGCCAAACGTCACCGTCACCGGAAACGATAGGATAGCCCTTAGCCTTGAGCTTCTCAGCTGCCTTCCAGAATGTATCATAGTTGCCGGAACCAGCGCCAACTTCCTTCTCAACTGTAGCAGCGTCATCAGATCCGAAAACTTCCTTAGCGATGGAAGCTCTGTAGATCATAGCACCACCGGTTGCCTGATATCCGAGAGCTACGAGAGCCTTGTCGGAAGGTCTTGTACCGATGTCAACTGTGTACTGAGCGATCTGAGCATCAGCGAGTGCCTTATCGACATCAATGCCGAGATCCTTGTAAGCTGCTGCGAACTGAGCTGCGTCACCCTGAGCATACTTAAGAACGAAAGCTGCCTCTGCTGCGTACATGTCAACTTCGCCATTCTTGAGTGCTGCGTCGAGTGCAGGCTGGTAAGTACCGTTCGTTGTAGCGATGATTGTTACATCGATTGTGTACTTCTTGCCGAAATCAGGGTTAAGAGAGATGTACTTCTTAGCCATGTTCGGAACTTCGTTTGTGAAAGACCACATGTTGATGTGGATAGAACCTTCACCGTAAGACTCCTTAACGGTTGTCTCAGTTGTGGTTGTCTCGCCGCCACCAGCTGTCGTTGTCTCTGCAGGCTTAGACTCAGTAGGCTTCTCGCCACCTGCAGTAGTTGTCGGAGTGGTGTTCTGGTTACAACCTGCCATTGCCGCTATCATAGCTACGGAGAGCAAGCTAGCAATAACTTTTTTCATAAGTTTTCCTCCTTGTGTGTTTTCGTTTTCTACTTATGGACATATCTGCCCACACGTATCGTTATTTTATACAAACAAACCCCGTCCGTCAAGTAATGTTTGCATAAAAATCACCACAGCAATAATCAAATGTCAAATGCAGGCCTGTTCCTGACGGACGGTTTATATATATGTATTTCTTTGTTATAATTTCTTACTGATCCAGCAGGTCAAACGACCACAACATCCGCGGAGGCAACAGATGAGCTCATTTTTCGACAAGAGAAGCATCCCGATGAGGATACTTACCGCAGCCTGCAACCTTATCCTGGTGAATATCTGTTTCATCATCGGCTGCATTCCGGTCCTGACCATCGGCGCGTCTCTTACATCTTTATATAAAATTACAATTAAGATAGTAGCCGGCGAGAACCCGTCGGTCTTTAGGGATTTCTTCAGCTGCTTTAAGGAGAACTTCTTAAGATCAACAGGATTCTGGCTAGTCTATTGTGTCCTCGCAGCATTCTTCAGCTTTGAGGTCTATCTTGTCAGGACTATGCTCCCTGCCAAATACGCCTGGTCCATGTACCCTGCATTCTTTTTCCTGTTTGCGATATTCTCATCTGCCTCATACGCCTTCCCTCTCATCGGCTGGTTCGATGAAAGCGTTAAGCAGATCATTAAGAATTCACTGTTGCTCGCGATCACCAATCTTCCGACAACGATTCTTTTCGCCGTCGTTACCGCAGGCGTCTGTTTTGCCTGGTATTACGAGCAGATCATCACTTTCAGCATTCTCATCTTCATGGGCTTTGGAATAATCGCGCTCCTTTTCTCATTCTTCCTTAAGAGGATCTTCGAGAAACACGGAGCAGTAATAACTCCTGACGAAGAAATAGTTGGTTAATAAATTAAACCCCCGAAATGATTTTCGGGGGTTTATTGTTCAGTCTTTGAAATTACCGGATCAGATCTTTGCTTTGATCTGGTTGTAGATTCCCTCAGCATCAAGCTGGAATTCCTTCATGAGCGCACCTGCGGGGCCGCTCTTTCCGAATCTGTCATAGACACCGATCTTGGTAACCTTTACGGGATACTCTTCAGCGAGTACATCACATACTGCGCTTCCGAGGCCGCCGATTACTGAATGCTCTTCGACTGTGAAGACTCTGTTTGTCTTCTTTGCGAACTCGAGAACAGTTGCCTTGTCGATGGGCTTGATCGTGTGAATGTTTACGACTGCTGCATTGATCCCGTCAGCTGCGAGCTTTTCTGCTGCGCCGAGAGCCTCTGCTACGCAAACGCCGCAGGCGAAGATGACCATATCTGTTCCGTCCTTGAGAACAACAGCCTTGCCGACTTCGAACTTGTAGTCAGGTCTGTCGTTGATTACCGGTACGGCAGCTCTTCCGAATCTCATATAGAAAGGTCCCTCTGTCTCAGCAGCTGCGAAAACGGCAGCCTTTGCTTCAACGTCATCGGAAGGAACGATGACTGTCATTCCGGGGATCGTTCTCATAAGAGCGATATCCTCTAAGCACTGGTGTGAAGCACCGTCCTCACCTACCGTGATACCTGCATGTGTAGCGCCGATCTTAACGTTGAGGTGCGGATAACCGATGGAGTTTCTGACCTGCTCAAAGTTTCTGCCTGCTGCAAACATTGCGAAAGAGGAAACGAACGGGATCTTGCCGCATGTGGAAAGACCTGCTGCGATGCCTGTCATGTTTGCTTCAGCGATTCCGCAGTCGATATGACGATCCGGGAATACCTTCTTGAATGTGGAAGTCTTTGTTGCGCCTGCGAGGTCGGCATCAAGAACGACTACGTCGGGATTCTTTGCGCCGAGCTCTGCGAGTGCGTTACCGTAACTCTCACGTGTAGCGATTTTAACTATATCTCCCATGATCATACCTCTGCTTCGTATTTTGCTAACTGCTCATCAAGCTCTTTCATAGCCTGCTCGTACTCCTCGTCGTTGGGAGCCTTGCCGTGCCATCCTGCCTGATTTTCCATGTAGGAAACGCCCTTACCCTTGGTGGTCTTCATTATGATCGCCGTAGGCATTCCCTTGCACTCTTTTGCCTTTGCGAAAGCGTCTCTGATCTGATCGAAATCGTGGCCGTCAATGCAGATAACGTTGAAGTTAAATGCTTCGAGCTTCTTGTCGATCGGATAAGGTGAGCAGACATCGTCGATCTTACCGTCGATCTGAAGTCCGTTGTTATCGATGACAACAGTGAGGTTATCGATCTTCTTTGCGCCTGCGAACATGAATGCTTCCCAGATCTGGCCTTCCTGGATCTCACCGTCACCGGTAAGAGCATAGACTCTGTAAGAAGCGCCGGAAAGCTTTGCTGCGAGAGCCATACCGACTGCTGTTGAAACGCCCTGGCCGAGTGAACCTGTGCTCATGTCGACGCCGGGAGTCTCTGTCATGCAGGGGTGACCCTGGAGATAAGAACCGAGCTTACGGAGAGTCTTGAGATCTTCAACGGGGAAGTAACCTCTGTTTGCGAGAGTCGAATAAAGACCCGGAGCCGTGTGACCTTTTGAGAGAACGAATCTGTCTCTGTCAGCCTTCTTGGGATCCTTGGGGTCGATGTTCATTTCTTCAAAATAAAGATAGGTGAACATATCGGCAGCAGAGAGTGATCCGCCCGGATGTCCGGACTTAGCGCTGTGAACTGCTTCAACGATTCCCTTGCGGACTTTTGTCGCTGTGATCTTGAGTTCTTTGTTAGTCATTTTGAATACCTTTTTCTTTTAGATTTATCTGAAAGTTTTTTACATACGGAAGGGCTTGACCCATAGATCAAGCCCCACCATACATATCCAACCTGTATCAGTTAAACGGATTTTCTGTCGGGTATCTGTCGCCTGCGGGCTTGTTGTAGCCGATGTCGCAAGGGCAGATTCCAAGGTATGTGAAGAGGTTGTAGAGAGCCTTTCCATAGTGACCGAATGCAACTGCGCCGTGATGAGGGAAGTTCTTCTCGATAAGGAAGTATCTGTAGAATCTGCCCATCTCCTTGATAGCGAAAACGCCGATGCCGCCGAAGGACTTGGTAGCAACAGGGAGAACCTCACCCTCTGCAACGTAAGCTCTGATCTGTCCGTCAGATGTGGACTGCAGTCTGTAGAATGTGATGTCGCCGGGAGCGATGTCGCCCTCGAGAGT
>JAEEGJ010007435.1_pt1 | contig 31385 bp, 22 predicted proteins | sample 8958761 | NCBI WGS metagenome assembly JAEEGJ01 (sample SAMN16246546, study PRJNA631951) | gut metagenome | biome: gut microbiome; feature: rumen; material: RS-attached | host: Bos | place: Iran: Karaj | collected 2018-10
AACATAATATTCAAGTGAAAAGGTAGGTACATTCATCCCGCTTATAGCCTTTTTTATCAGATTGTACATGTGTTCGCTCTTGATTGTTTCACCCATGATAACAACTGCCGCACAATCAATATAGCTCATAAGTTCCAGCAATTTTTTCTCACGTATTATATCATCATCGATATCGAGCGTATCGATTGAGAAATTAAATGCCATAACAATATAATCGCTGTCCTTGCATAAACGGTTTAATTCTTTTATGAATCCGTATTCTTTTTCCTCATACAGCCATACTCCGCATACAGCTATAACTTTTTTGTAATCATTCATAGATATTCCTCAAAAAACATTAACAACAATTATTCAGTTGGTTCTTCACTATCCTTTTCCAAATTGGAAAGGGCTACTTTTCGTACTTCTTCTTCGGCATCAAGGAAAACCTTCGCAATTTCGGGATCGAAATGCGTGCCGGCTCCGTCCCTTATGATATCGAGAGCCTTCTCTACAGGGAAGCCCGGCTTGTAGCTTCGCTTTGAAACAAGTGCGTCAAACACGTCGGCAACCGCCATGATCCTTGCCGAAAGCGGTATATCTTCACCATGCAGTCCGTAAGGATAACCGGTACCGTTCCATTTCTCATGATGGTATGCCGCCAGATTCCTTGCCTCATCAAGATATTCCGACTCTTTAACCATGCTTTTGGCTTCGTCGATTATCTTCTGACCGGCAAGAGTATGATGCTGCATTTTCCTGAATTCCTCATCGGTCAGCTTTCCGTTTTTGTTAAGCAGGGCGTCAGGAATCTCAATCTTTCCTACATCATGCAGAGGCGCCGAATTGATAATGTTCTTCTCGTAATCTTCCGTAACTATATCCTTGTACTTGTCATCAAGCCTCAGCCTGTCAAGGATTATCTTTGCATAGCTTGCGGTATTCTTTACGTGATTTCCGGTATACTTGTCCCGGCTTTCAACCATATTTGCAAGAACTGTGATAAGCGCGTTCTGCATCTCGTTTATCGTATCCTTCTGTTCCTCTATATCATTGACATGCTTAACGATATCCTCACTTGTTTTGATAAGCGCGGTATATAGTGTTTCAGTCTCGTCTCCCGTCCTTATGCCAAGTCTTCTGATATTCTCGGCACCCTCTTCTGCGGTTCCCTGTATATGGAAAGCCATATCCCTTGCCGCAATGGCCAGTGCATTAAGAGGATAAACAAGGCCGTAATCTGTAAGCCACATGACTAAGACCATTATCATTATGAAGAAACCTACACATAATGAGATGACCTTTGCGAGGAAATTGTTTTCATCCTCCCTTATATGGCTCATCAAAATATCGACACAGGAATAACATACCGTGTTTCCCTCAGTATCCTTTACCGGCCTGTAAACGGAAAGCAGCCATCCGTACTTGTCATCCATGACAATTGCCGGTATTTCCTCACCCCTAAGTGCATCCTCCTTATATGGCTCAAAATCGGGCTGCTCCTCATAAGGTATTATCTGCCCGGGTTTCCAGTAATTTTCGTCAACATTTGCATCGATGACACATTCATAGCCTTTCTCGGTCATCCTGATGACGTAAACATTCTTTATTTCGCCCTGGCTCTTAGCAATTCGTTCCATCTGATTCTGGATTGCCTTGAATTCCGGATCGTTTTCTCCGTTTCTTATGATCTCATCTATCCTCGAAGATTCAACCGTAATATCCACAAGCTCTTTAGGGATCTCGGGACTGTTGGATAGCAGCGCGGTTGTTATATTGGTTATACCTTTAGCTGTATTGGCATTATCATCGATCAGCTTATAATGGAAAATAAGGAATCCGATAAATGTCGTGACACAACCTATGATTGTCATGACTATTGCAATGATAAGCAGTATCTTTGATCTTAAGGAGCGGCGTCTTGTCTTGCTCTTACGGACATTTTTAATCTCTTCATCGCTTAGGACGTTCTGATGCCAGAAGGTAAAATCAACCTTTCTTATCTTAAGCAATTTCCTGACAACGAGAAGTATCCCAATGACAAGAGCAACCGTTATCGTCTTGTCGATCAGATCATAGATAACATCCGAACAAAATTGTGCCCAGAAAGGAGTTAGGCCGTTTCCTTCATTATAAAATGACAAAGCGATGGGCTTTGCATATTCCGGATCGAATCCGTAAAGCATCCAGGTAAGTACCGAACCTACAACGCCTCCGGAAATGGTGAATAATATGATCGACTTTATAATGCCGCCAATATTACTGAACCAGCCTCTTCTTGCGCCGTAAGCGGCAATTACCGCATTGAATACGCTGATTGTCCCGTAATAATAGCTTTCGGCATCACTGATGCCGTTTATCACATTGGTGATGTAGCCCACGGCAACGCCGGGGATATAACCGCCCATGACAGACGTAAAAATAATACCGACATTATCAATATAGAGCGGGAGTCCCAGCCATTTTACGATATTTGAAAACAGCAGGTTGATTGCAAGTCCGATCAGTACAAGCAACAATGCTTTTTTCAGACCTGAATTCTGTTTATCTTGAACACTCTGAAATGCTTCCATACTCTCCTCCTTGTCCTTTTAGGACTTGAGAATTAAAACCTTCTTTTGTACAAATACCAATGTTATTGTTTCTTTACAAAGAAATCGTCTATGCCGTCAGCCATTCCTTTAACTAATTTTTTCTGATAATCCGGATCCGAAAGCTTCCTGTCCTCATCGGGATTTGACATATATCCCATCTCGACGATCGTAACGGGGACTTCAGACCAGTTAATACCGCTCATTGTATCGGTTTTCCATATGATCCCACCGGTTGAACCGGTAGAATTTTCCATGCAGTTTAAGACACATTGTGATAAAAGATAACACTCATTGTAAATGCCGGATACATATCTGTTGCTGCTCGTAGGACTAATGGTAAGTATTCCCTTAGTCGAACTTCTGTCATCAGAATTTGCATGAACCCTTATGAACACATCGGCATTATTGTTGTTTGCTACCATTGCCCTTTCAATATTGGTGATGTCGACATCATTTATTATACGTGTCATGACAACATCGTAACCTCTTGAAAGAAGCTCATCCTTTAACTGCATTGAAACAGTAAGGTTAAGCTTGTATTCCGGAAGCTTGGTCGAAACCCCGCTGGTTCCGGATGAAACCTTCGGCTTTGTCTCGCTTGAACCGGGAGCAACCGGCTCTTCCTTATAATTTCCCTTTGTCTGATGTCCCGGGTCTATGCACACAAGCTTGCCGTTCCCGTGAGGGCTGCGATACAGGATACCGCCGTTTTCGGATTCCACTCCCTCTATTTCAGAGATGGGTATGTCTTTATCCTTGTCGTCCGGTTTTAGAGGTTCTGTAGGAACATTTGTAACAACTAAATCATCCTTATTGTCCGGTACTGCCGGGGTCACAACATTATCCTTGTTATCAGGTGCTATCGGAGTTACGATATTGTCCGGTACAGCCGGAGTTATTGTTATTTCATTGTTATCCGGCTCTTCGGGTTTCTCGGTCGGTGTCTCGGTCGGATCCCCGGCTTTTATATCGTCGTTATCATCCTTTTTGGGATTTTCGACTTCATCCTTTTTATCTTTATCATCCGTCTTCGCATTTTCCTTTTCCGGATTATCCGCCGTCTTTATATCCTCCTGCTTTTCGGAAGTTTTTCCCTCTTTACGGCTGTTATCGTCCTTTGATGAAACAGCCGTAACGACGGCAAAAACAAGTAATGCGGTAACCAGAAAGGCTAACGAAACACATAAAACAATCTTTAAGACCTTTATCTTATCCATGTCCCAACTCCGATATCAGAAACTTATTTTAGAGATGCTGCCTGTTTATTCAGCTGATCAAGTATCTTCATCATATCATCAACAGTTGTGGTATTATTAACACTTGATTCATAGGTTTCCTTGGAATGAGCGGAAACCTCCTCAATGACTGCGGAGATATTCTGTACAGCTTCAACGATGGTCTTGTTAGCCTTGGTAAGCTTTACGACAGCCTTTGAAAGTCCCTGAGCGTTGGTCTTAATGCTTTCGGTATCGGAACTGATAGTATCAAAGCTCTTTACGGTTTCAATTGTTGCGGCATGCTGACGCTGGCTTCCTTCGATGAAGGCCTTGATCGCTCTGTCAACATCAAGCAGCTTCTTGTTTATGTCGGAGATCAGATTATTGATCTCACCGGTAGCACTCTGAGTCTGATTTGCCAGATTTGAAATCTCGGTAGCAACGACAGAAAAGCCTCGGCCCGCTTCACCGGCTCTGGCAGCTTCGATACTTGCATTAAGTGCAAGCAGTGAAGTCTGCGAAGCAACACTATTGATAAGATCGATGATCTTACGCATCTGTTTTGTACTATCTTCAAGAGCCTGCAGCTCGGATGCTGCTTCACCGGAGAATTTAACGGATTTCTCAACCTCATGTTCAAGGTTTTCCATATTTGAATTACCCTGACGTATAGCTGTATCGGTTTCGGTAATGCTGGTAGTTATCGCATCGGTAAAGGAATTAACTTCATCAAGACTTTCCTTGATTTCTCCGGTCATAACGATCTGAGTCTGAACAGAATCGGATGTCTCACCTGTTCCCTTTTTTACCTCTTCCATTGCAAAACATGTTCTGTCCATAGCTTCGTCAAGCTTCTGCATTTTTCCGTTAATCTGTTCGATACCCTTTGTAAGCTCGCCGGAAACACTCATTACCTGATCGAGCAGCTTGTTTGTATGTTCTTTTTCTTCATTGATCTCATTCAGTTTTTCTTCATTTATGGCTGCACCCATTTTAGCGATAATGACATTGAATACACCGCAGAGGAAAAGTAACAGTATCTGGATTTCCGCAGTTACCACAGCTTCTTTGTCAAGTCCCTCGGAAATTGCGGTATATGCTACAGATGAAACATTTATGACATTGAAAACAATTGCCGTGGCCATTGCAAAGCTTCTGTCTGCATACGCATTAAGTGCTATAAGGATTACAAGTGCATAAGTAAATACGAGGTTGTTTGTTGCGGTAAAAAGCATGAAGCCCCACGGAATCGCAAATCCGAACAGGATGATGTATTTTACTTTCTCGCGAAGATCCTCGGACCTCTGCATAACGAATGCTATGGTTGCCGGAACCCACATCAAAAGGAAATCGACAAGGAAATAAACAAATGTCCTGTTTCCTTTAATTACTTCCAGAAGGTATGCAAGCGTGATAACACCAATCGTTGTCGCATAACATCCTAAAGCAACCCTGTTTCTCTTTGTGAGCTCTGCCAGATCTCTTTTATTCATAATTACTTCCTCCTTGAAATAAATATTTACTGTTACGCTTCGAAAACAATATCCCTTATACCGGGGTGGATGATGCCGTATGCCATACCGCAGCTTCTTACATGCATTGTATAAACAACGCTTGTTCCCGTATCCTTATCCATCTGTACGAGACTGCCGGCAGCTCCGTCCCAGCCGAACACGCCTGCCTTTGCAGGTGAGCCGATCTTACCAGGATCGAGCAGTACCTGAACGCCGCAGCCATATCCGTATCCGGTACGTCCCATGTTCCGTGCGATCTCGTCCATCGATGCCCGGCATAACAGATTTGTCTTCATGATATCAACGGTCTCGGGTTTTAATATCCGTTTTCCGTTAAAGGCCTCTCCGCCGCACGCAAGAGCATCTCCGAGCTTCATGTAATCCTCTGTCGTGCTCACAAGTCCGGCTCCGCCGCTCTCATAGCTCTCAGACAGCTGATAGCAGCAGGATTGATCCATCGGAGTGATAATCCCTTTCTCATCGCTTGTAAACTGCTGTGCCAGCCTTTCAAGGCCTGTATTATCCGGCTTTGCAAAAAACGTATCCTTTAGTTCCAGCGGCTCCCAGATGTTTTTTTTGAGATATTCTCCGAAGGACATACCTGAAACCACCTCTATCACAGCACCTATGACATCATGACTTAAGCTGTAGGCATAATGCTCACCGGGCTGAAAATCAAGCGGAGTCTCTGCAAATGCATCGACAAGCTCCCTTGTGGTCGCTTTCTGTCCCTTTTCGTTAAGCACCCTTAAAATGCCGGCTCTGCCTAAATCATAATCAAGTCCGGACTGCATAGATACCAGATGCTTGATCAATAACGGATGCTTTAAGCTTTCCGTTCCGGAGCCATCAGCCTTCTTTACTTTAAGATCCTTATATGCCGGAAGGAACTTTCCGACCTCATCCTCCAAGGAGAGCTTTCCCTGTTCGATAAGCTGCAGAACTGCCGTCATGGTCATGACCTTTGTCATTGAGAACATTAGATATCTACATCCGACATAAACAGGTACTTTTCCTTCTTTATCCACATTTCCGGTCATATACCTGAATATCTCTTTATGATCCTTAAAGACAATACAGTCAACCGAAGGTATACCCTTTTTAACGGCATCGTCAAGGAAGGCTTTTAATCTTTCTTTTCCCGATTCTTTCATAACATCCCCCTTTATCATACTTTCCCGGCGTCCCTTGTAAGCAGTCCGAATGTTCCCGGTCCGCAGTTAACGGCAATTACAGGGCAGGCCTTCTGGAAATAAATCTCCTCAAACCTGATCCTTTTATTAATCTGTTCCCTTATCCAGTTCATATCCCTGTTCGACAGACCGACATAAGTAACGAAGCATATCCTTTTATCAATAGTAGAAGGATACCTGAGAACAGAATCTATATACTTTCTCCATGCACGTTCCTTTGATCCGAAATAGAAGTTTCCAACTTTCATTTTCCCGTTTTTCATCTTTAACACAGGCCTTACCATTATGGATCTTGCAAAATTAGCCGTACTCATATTAACCTGACCCGCTTTTGCAAGGAAATCCATATTGTCAACTATGAAGTTGGAATGGACTTTTGTCTTAAGCTTCTCAATATATGTTACTATTTCTGCCGGGCTCAGTCCTTTTTCTGCGAGACGGCACGCTTCTATAACGATAAGTCCCTGACCGCTTGAAAGATGGCCTGAGTCAATGACGGTAACATTATCAAATGCTTTGGCCGCCTCCTTGGCCGCATAAAATCCGGTGTTGTTCAGCTGGCTCGAAATAGATATATGAACAATATTGTTTGCATTTGAAAGATGCTTTGCAAAAAACAGCTCAATCTCGGAAACCTCCGGAGCTTTGGTCGTGAGCTTCTTACCGGTAGCCATGTAATCAAGAAGTCCGTTTGTTTCAATCTCTATACCGTCAAGGAAATTACCCTCTTCCGTAACAACAAGATGCGGCAGCACGGCTATGCCGTATTTTTCTATTATCTCCTTCGGAAGATCTGCCACGCTTCCGGTGGTTATCATAACATTTTTCTTTTTCTTGTTAACCTTCATCCAGGAGATGGTTTCTTCCAGTATCTGCTCCTCGTCTCCCGAAACATAGATCATATCCTTAGGCAGCAGTCTGTAAAGCTCCTTCTCTATATCCTCTCGTGTCGCGGGCTTTGAAATATAACCGTCAAAGCCTTCGGACATATAATACTGCATGGTATCCGGAGATACATTTGCGGTAAGTGCAACAACCTTTGATTCTTTACACAAACCGCCGGTCTGGGACTTTATCGCATTAAAACACTCAACACCGTCCATTTCGGGCATAAGATGATCCATGAAAATGACATTATAAAACTTGTTCATGGTCTTCCTCAAAGCCTCTTCGCCCGACATTGCGGTCTCAACCTGTGCCTTCGTATTTCGCAACTGTTTTGAGATAACAAGAAGGTTAGACTCATTATCGTCAACGATAAGCACACTGGCGTCGGGAGCTTCAAAACCTGTTGCATTTGCAAGACGCCTTCTGGCATTGGTATTATTTTCAATATCAATCTGTCCGATCTGCCCTTCGCCTGCAACCGGCTGGGGTATTTCAACAACGAAGGTCGAGCCCTTTGTATAGACGCTGTTAACGGTGATTTTGCCGTTCATGAGATCGACAAACTGCTTCACTATGGAAAGGCCGAGTCCGGTACCCTCGATATGCCGGTTCTTTGTCTCGTCAACACGTTTAAAAGCCGTAAAAAGGAAAGGTATGTTCTCTTTTTTGATACCGATACCCGTGTCCGTTACGGAATAGATCATATTTACCGATCCGTTCTCAACGGGACCGCTCTGTATCGAAAATACAACGCTTCCTTCTTTCGTGTATTTTATCGCATTGTTAAGGATATTGATAAGGATCTGCTGGATCCTGACTTCATCACCGACAAGCTGTGCAGGTATGTCGGGAGAAACATCGACCTTAAACTCAAGCCCCTTTTCCTTGGCTTTATGCCAGAGCATTCCGACAATCTCCGTAAGCATGTTCCCGGGATTATAGGTTACAGGCATAAGCTCCATCTGCCCCGAAGCGAACTTCGACATATCGAGTATGTCGTTAATAAGGCTTAGCAGAAGCTTGCTCGCAGATTGAATGTTGATCGCGTCCTCGGCGACCTCATCGGATATCTTTTCCCTAAGTATCATCTCGTTTAAACCGATGATGGTGTTTATCGGAGTACGTATCTCATGGCTCATGCTTGAGAAAAAGCTGTTCTGAGCCTTGTTCAGAGTCTCAATCTCCTGTTTTTGAAGCTTCGAACGTTCAACCTCACGATTATACAGCAAGGTCCAGCAGCCGAGCACTATACTGATCATGATACCTATAAGTATCATGGCCATGAACGAATACCTGTGTGCAGCTTCTACGGAATTCTGTACTATAATGTCAGGATGCTTTATATCAAAGGTCCACAGAAACTTAAGCTCGATGACATACATGCAGAGTAAAGCAATCCTTATCCTCTTGCTTAAGCACATGTTAATAAAGATTATACCGTACATGAACCATAAAGGCCCATCACCGTTTAATCCTCCGCCGAATATAAAGGTTACCGGAATATATACAAAACAAACTCCCAGAGAAATGATAAGGGATCCGACCTTAATCTTATTTAGTTTTATAGAGATGACAGAAACAGCCGAAAGCAGTATCGTACCGCCCAGAAGCGCTAAAACAAGCAATGTATCCGTGCCGGTAATGATGATCTCGATCAAAGTTATGATCCACGAAAAGACTGTCGCCGACATGATCAGTACGAACAGTCTGTCATGCAGATCTCTTTCGTTGTCCAGTATAAAATCCCTTAGCTTACGTAGAGTCATCTTAAATCCCTTTCATAATCATGAAAAACATTTAAATCATATATCGAAAATCTTCTTTATCCCTTCAGCCAGCCTGACATAATCATCCATTACTCTCTTGTGATTCTTGATAATGTAGTAAGAATCACCATCCTTGGCTGCATTTTCAAGACTTTTTGCATCATCCGACAATATGCCGTTTCCTATCATCTTCGAGGTACTTTTCAGAGCATGAACGGCTATCTTGTAGTTCTTAAAGTCCTTCTCCCTGAAGAATCTGTCAAGATTCTTCAGCTTCTCTTCCGAGTCGTTGGCATATTCGCATAAAACGGTTTTATAAAGTCCGCAGTCATCCATGCTGTATTCAAGACCCTGGACGCAGTCTATGCCGATCGATGTAAGCTTTTCTTCAAAAGCGCTTTTAAACTCATCAATATCCATCTTTTCGATATAGTTATCCGAAAAATCGCCTACGGGTTCAAAGGTCTCTATGAAATCTTCATCCGGTTTCTTTGTGCTGACGGAAACTTTTTCTTCCTCACCGGGTCTTTCGAATGTCACAAGAGAAGACGGAAGCACTCTTTTCATGACACGCTCAAGTTCAACAAGCGATATAGGCTTGCTTACGAAACCGTCAAAGCCTTCCGCAAGGAACATTTCCTTAGCGGTACTGACCGCATTTGCCGTAAGAGCGATCATCGGGATATAATTCCTCTGCTTTGCCCTGATCGTATTTATCCTCTTCATGGCTTCGACACCATCCATGCCGGGCATCATATGATCCATGAATACAATGTCGAAATCTCTGTCACGGCAAAGGTCTATAGCCTCCATACCCGATGAGGCTGCAGTTACCGTCATGCCGTATCTGTTGAAAATATTTCTCGCAACGGTTATGTTCATCGGCTCATCATCAACAACGAGCGCCCTAACGCCGCGGCAGAACATTGAAGTTTCCTCTACGTCGGTGGCGTTGGGATCGGAGTTGAGCAGGGTAACGACAGGGAAGCAATAGAACGGCTTTTCCATAATCCTTACCTTAGAGTCGTGAGGAAGTCTGAACTCGTTTCCGGCAATAACGACTATCACCATTTTGTGAGCAAACGGCTCAAGGAAATCTTTAGCCTCGTTATACTCCTCCTCACCGATAAACAGGTGCGTAAGCATTACGTTATCAAGCAGTTTTTTTAGGTTCTTGAAATTGTCAACCCTGTGCATCTGTACGCCGAGTCCGTTAACTATGTTCATAACCATATCGTTATAGTACTCACGTACCATGGGATGTTCGAACTTTTCAAAATGAAGATATGCACCGAGGCAAAGAGCATCCCGGTTATATACCGACATACAGCTCTCCGGATCGGCAACCTTCTGCGGTATGCTTACCCTTACAGTGGTACCGACTTCGGGCTTGCTGTTTATGATAAGGAAACCGCCGAGGGACGAAACGAAGCCGTAAACGATCGGCATACCGATACCAAGACCTCCGCCCTGTCTCGCACGTCCGGAATCAGCCTGATAAAACCGGTCAAAAATACGGTCAACCTCTTCTTCTGACATACCGATGCCCGTATCCGTAACCTCTATCAAGAGGTTTACTCCGTAGGTTTCCTTTTCCATGGAAATACGGACATATACTCCGCCTTCTTTTGTATACTTAAGTCCGTTCATGATAAGATGCTTAAGTATCTTCCTCAGCTTGCTAACATCGGAATGAAGAACGGCAGGGATAGAAGGATCCACATCTATGATAAGCTCAATGTCATCACGTCTGTAAGGCTTTATTTCCGCTACGATATCATTCAGTACGGAAGAAAATATATAATCTTCAAAATTGTTGGTGAGCTTTTTCCTGTCAATCTCGGAATAATCAAGGATATCTCCTATCTGATCCGCGACACGCCTTCCGGCATCTCTTACCGCGTTAAGATTGACAAGCTTTTTTTCGTCCTTTTCTTCATCTATACAGATACCGGTAAGACCTATGACCGCATTTACGGGTGTACGTATCTCGTGTGAAACGTTTGCAAGGAAGTCATTAAGCCTTTCGGTATTTTCCTTCAGGGTTTCTATATCTTTCTTCGAATGATTTAAAACGGATATCCACTTAACGATAATAATTCTTGAAATACAGCTGACCGTGGTTATGACCGCGATATGGAGCAGGGATCTTGTAATGATAAGACCGTCAATCTCCGTGCCGGAGTATATCAGCAGACCGAACCCGTATGCGAAGGTTATATAATAGATGATCTGAAGGAATGTAATGAGGTTCTTCATACCGGTCATCGTATAAAGTATTATAACGACAGACATAACGGCGACGGTATCAAAAACACTTGTAACGTGGCTCCCGTAAAAGAAAAACGTATACATCGTCAGGCCGGAATAAACCCATATCCTTGCCCTGTTGCTAAGCATATGCTTAAGGTGCAGGGTCCAGCCAAGTATTATACCGCCTGCGATAGCGATGATAGGCCACTTTTCCCAGTCCATAAGAAAAGACTCCCCGATAAGTATTACCGAGAATATCGAATATGTTAAAAGTATGATAAGATGAGAAGCCTGAAACATTTCATTGTTTTCGTACTTTTTGTTCATATTGACTCCTTATGAGACGAGGAATAATGATTAAAATATATCACTCTACATTATACCTGTTTTTGGGTCCGATGTCAATGAATAACTGTGTTAAAATCACTTTATCGCGCTTGACACAAAGCTTTTAACTATGCTATATTTTACAGTGTATTTCGAAAGTGATTTGGGGCGATACCCCGCTTATAATCTTCAGAAAGGAAAAATCCACCGGACCGGTGGATTAAAAGGATCATGCTTGAAGAATTAAAAAAAGAAGTATGTGAAGCGAATCTGCTTCTGCCCAAAAACAATCTCATAACACTCACATGGGGAAATGTATCGGGTATTGACAGGGAAAAAGGACTTGTAGTCATCAAACCTTCGGGAGTATCCTACGATACGATGAAGCCCGAAGACATGGTTGTTCTCGACCTTGACGGAAACAAGGTTGAAGGAGATCTTCGTCCTTCGTCCGATACACCTACTCACCTTGCACTTTACAGAGAGTACAAGGAACTCGGAGGTATCGTACACACTCATTCCAGATGGGCTACAGTCATGGCTCAGCAGGGCATGGACGTACCGGCACTCGGAACCACACACGCAGACTATTTCTACGGTCCCGTACCCTGTGCAAGATGCCTCTCACAGGAAGAAATCGATGAGGACTATGAAGGAAACACCGGCAAGCTCATCATCGAGACCTTTAAGACACGCGGCATAAAGCCCATGGATGTTCCCGCAGTACTCCTTAAGTCACACGGACCTTTCACATGGGGCAAGAACCCGGCAAAGGCAGTTGAAAATGCGATAGTCCTCGAGGAAGTATCCTTCATGGCTTGGCATAATCTCTCACTTTCCGGCTGTACCATATCACCCGTACCCCAGAGCCTTCTTGACAAGCATTACTTCAGAAAGCACGGCGCAAACGCATATTACGGACAAGGCAAATAAAAAAATCAGGCTTCTCCTCATGGGGGAAGCCTTTATTATTTACTCACCATCCGTAAACAGCTTCAATTTAGCAAAGAAATCCTCTAAAACATATCTGGAATCAATATCTTTATACTCTCTTATCATCGGATTTCCGGGACGCAGTGTCGAAGTGGTATCGTCGTTTATGTGAGGTGCGGGCACATACTCATACCTACCGCATCCGGGATTTATCGCAAGCGCGACAGCCGGAGAATCACCTAAAGACCATGATTCTCCCTGAGTCCAGCCGGCATTAGGCGACAGATTGTACTCAATCATATTTTCATACAGATGCTTTCCTATTTCCCCGCAAGGAAGCACCTTGACCTTTAATTCGGCAAGCCCTACCGTAACTGTTGTGTAAACATTGGAAGGAACCAGCCATATGTCAGCACCGCTTTCGAGAACAAAATTTGCAGCGGTTATGTCGTTTCCGGCATTAAACTCTCTGAACGGAGCCTTCCTTTTTGCGATACCGTGCGTACCAATCCATATGATCCTTATCTTATCTTTTATTTCGGGTTTGTTATACAATGCGACGGCAAGGTTGGTAATTGCCCCCTGGCATAAAATATATAGAGGCTTCGGATCATCCTTTAAAGCTTCTTCTATGATAAATTCAGAAGCAGCACTTGATTTTTGCGGCCAGCCGCTTTTATCCACAGGATTTTCTTCACCCATATATACAGGTACATCCATATCCATGGCATTAAGGATAGTTTTTATCTCATCATAGCTCTTTTTTACGGAGCCGCTTTCATTGAAATGCTCAGCAAGTATACCCTTTACTATAAGCTTAGGGCTAAGAAGCGCCTGTACGATTGCAAACGGATCATCCGCCTCACAAGCCGCGTCGGTGTCAATGATAACTCTTATCTTCTTTTCTTCGGGTATTTTTATCATATGCGAGCTCCTCTCCTTTTGCAAAAATCAAATAATTTTGTAGCAACATAGGATATTGCTGTGTCATAAATTAACATTTAAAGTATAATCACAGATTTTTTATCAGAACATCACTATTAGTTTCAATACCTTTTTCAAAGGCATGTTTTAGGATTGTTAAAAAATCTTCACCCTCGCTTGTAACAAAATAATTTGATAAATCAGTAATATCTGAACTAATTCGGTTTCCCCAAGGTGGAGATAACGATAAATCTTCAAAACTCCAAATTATCTTATCACAACTAAATCTTCTAAGTTCTTTGGTTATGGTATCTAATTCTGACAATGCAAATTTTATATGATTTTTCTTTATATAACCTTCATAAAACTCATTCATTATATAGGGAAATCTGCTTCCCCATTTTTGATTTTCAAGATTATAAGCTACAGTAGAAAAGAAAGAATATAAAAAATCAGAAGTTCCAACCTGATACCAATAATACTTAACACTAAGTCCAACAGACATCTTTTATCTACATCCCTTTATTTCGACTTAAAATATACAGTAACATTATTATTAGTAGAATCCATGATTTTATTATATAATTCAAATAAAACCGTGTCATCAATATTTTGACATCTAATATCAAAATGTAATCACAGATTCTTCCTCCAACTCTTAGGTGCCATGATAAGGAGCAGAGGCAGCAGCTCAAGACGTCCGGCGAGCATGTCGAAAATCAGCGTCAGCTTCGACAGATCCGAGAAGAAACTGAAATTGCATGTAGGACCGACTTTATTAAGACCGGGTCCCATATTGTTAAGTGTTGCAAGAACTGCGGTGAAATTTGTCGTAAAATCGTTTCCGTCAAGCGAGACGATCAGTGTCGAAATCGCAAAAATTGAGACGAATATTGAAACATAAACCATCGTTGAATGAACGACTTCATCATCAAGAACATTTCCGTCCATCCTAACCTTGACAACGGCACGGGGATGGATAAGAGTGGTTATCTGCTTCTTCATGCTCTTGATCATGATAAGTATCCTGCTCATCTTAAGACCGCCGCCCGTACTTCCGGCACAGGCTCCCATGAACATACAGAATACAAGTACCGCCTTTGAAAACTCCGGCCACAGATCAAAATCGGCCGTTGCGAAACCGGTTGAGGTTATAAGCGTACCAACCTGGAAAGAAGCCTGTCTGACGGTTTCGGAGGTTGTAGGATACAGATGACTGATATTAAAGGATATCGCAACTACTGCGAGTACGATAATAAACAAATAAAGTCTGACTTCTTCCAACGTTACTGCCTGCTTAAATTTTTTTCTTAAGATCAGGAAATACATGCTGTAGTTAACGCCACTGAGTATCATGAAAATGGTTACAACCCACTGAACAGCAGGAGAAAGTGACGCAAGGCTGTCGTTCCTAATACCGAAACCACCGGTACCGACCGTTCCGAAAGTAGTACATAACGCTTCAAAAAGGTCAAGCCCGCAAATAAGCAGGATAATGCATTCTGTCGCTGCCATTGCAAGATATATGGAATAAAGGATCTTAACGGTATCCTTCATCCTCGGTACAAGCTTGTCAACGGAAGGACCGGTACTCTCCGCCTTCATAAGGTTGATGGGATTTCCGCCGAGCATAGGAAGCAGAGCCGAAAGGAAAACGAAAACGCCCATGCCGCCCAAAAGGTGGGTAAAGCTTCTCCAAAACAGTCCGGCATGGCTCATGGCTTCAACATCCGTAAGTATAGTCGAACCTGTTGTGGAAAAGCCCGAAGCCGTTTCAAACACAGCATCGATGAATCGTTCGATATCTCCCGAGATCACAAAAGGTATTGCTCCGAACACCGACATGATTATCCAGCCGAGAGCTACGACAAAGAAACCTTCCTTAAGGAAAAGACCGCCCTTTTTCGGCTTTTTTATGTTCAGCAGCAGACCGCAGACAAGACATATGCCCGCTGTTATCAGATAACTGTATGTACTATATTCACGATATAACAAGCCTACCACAAAGGGAAGAACCATAAAAGCGGCTTCCGCTTTAAGGATCCACCCCATTATATAAGCAACTACTCCGTAATTCATACTATCCTGCTCCAGAAATCTGAAGCATTACCTCCGAATTTATTCTAAGATGTCCTCAATATTTTTAATATCCGCATTTGCATGAACTATTACAACCCTGTCTCCGACCTCTATCGTATCGGAACCTGAAGGGATTATGTTCTTTCCGTTTCTGGAAATGATACATATAAGTACATTTTCTTTAAGCTTCATATTCATAAGCGCTGTTCCCGTAACGCTTGAACAATCCGTAACCTTAAAACCGAGTGCCTCAACCTTTCCGCCGCCGAGTCTCCTGAACGATTCGATATTACTTCCCATGGTATATTGCAATGAGCGAACAAACTGCAATACCCTGTCGGAAACTATCCTGTTCGGGAAAATAATGGTATCCAGATTAAGCTGGCTTATAACATCCTCAAAATTGGTACGGCTCACCTTTGTAGCTGTTTTAACATCCGTGATTGATCTCGCATTAAGTGAAAGAAGGATGTTTTCTTCATCAATATCGGTAAGAGCGGCAAGACCTGCAGCATTCTGTATGCCCTCCTCAATAAGGATATCCTTCGCTGTACCGTCCCCGCATATAACGTCAACGTTCGGGAGATTTTCGGAAAGAAAATCACATCTTTCCCTGTTCAGTTCGATGATCTTTGTGCTTATGCCCGAATTATCCAGGATCCTTGCAACATAATAGCCGGTTTTTCCGCCGCCTACGATAATGACATTTGAAGCTTTTTTGGTCCCAAGCCCGAATTTCTGGAAAAAGGAATAGATATCCTTCTGATTTCCCATTACTCCGACCATATCGCCTTCTTTTAGAACAAAATGTCCGTTGGGGATAAACACCTCATCCCCCCGTTCAACCATACTGACAAGGACCTTGCAATTATGCTTTGTCTTGATATCCATAAGCATTACATCGTTGAGCTTCGAATCTGGTTTTACCTTAAAATGTACAAGCTCTGCTCTTTGGATAAGGAATGTATCTATCTGAGATGCATAAGGGAATTTGAATATCCTGGCAAATTCATCAGCCGTTGCAAGCTCCGGATTTATCACCATATCTATATCGAGTTCCTGCTTTAAAAAGCCCGTTTCCATGCTGTAGATGGGATTCCTGACTCTTGCAATGGTCCTGCAGTTGCTTTTACTCTTCTTTTTTGCGATAACACAGCTCAGCAGGTTTGTTTCATCCGTATCCATAGCCGCTATGAAAAGATTTGCATGATCGATCCCTGCACCATCCAATGTTGCGGCACTGCATCCGTCACCGCAATATGTCATTACATCAAGACCGCCCAGACGTGAACCGAGACGGTCCTTGTTCCTGTCGATAACCGTTATTGTATGTCCTTCGGCAACAAGCTGTTCAACTATTGCAACACCAAGCTTACCGCATCCTACAACGATAATGTTCATATAGTCCTCCAAATCACCGGATAATGATTACTTCCTGTTTTGTTCCATGATATTTTTTAATATCTCCTGTACGCAAACCTCGGGTGAAGCTGCGTTTTCAACCTCCATGTCGCACCATGAAGAATATTTTTCCTTTCTCTGCTCAAAAAGAGCCTCGATACCGTTCTTTTCCGATAAAGGCCTGCCGTTAACAGCCAGGTCTTTAAGAGACCTTTTCACGTATATTACCAAAGAATCGTTTTTAAGGATATCTCTGTTTTCCTCTCTGCATACGATCCCTCCGCCGCAAGAGATGATCCTGCCGCGCTTGGTATCCCATTTCTTTTTCTCAAAAGCCTTTGAAGCGACATTCTTTAAAAGCTCGGTTTCCTTGTCCCTGAACGCTGCCTCGCCCTGTTCTTCTATGATCTTAGCCGGAACAATATTGTAAACCTTCCCGAATAGTACGTCCAGATCTGTGAACTCACGCTGCATCTTATCGGCAAGAAGCTTTCCTATTGTACTTTTCCCGCAGCCCGGCATACCTATCAGGTAAATGTCCTTTGTGCCGTAGATATTTGCACTCTGCTGATATTTTGAAAAATCCATTGCGCATCTGAACATATCTGCGATATACGGCATATCCGGCCGGTCGCTCAGCAGTTTTTTGATACAGGAAATCTTTTCTTCTTCCCTGTCTGCGCAGAAAAGCTCTTTACCGTTTTCTGCCTTATATTCACCAATCTTTGAGGTAATTTCAAACCTTTTCAGTAATATCGTGATCAGATTGGCATCCACATCATCAATCTGTTTTCTTAATTCGCTTAAATCGTACATAATAAATCCTTTAAATTTTTCTCTTATTTCTTTTCGGGCTTGTCGAGTCCGAAATGCAGATAGCCCTCTTTGGTAACTATCCTTCCTCTGGGAGTCCTTGCAATGAGTCCGGACTGTACAAGATACGGCTCGTAAACATCCTCTACCGTGCCGGCATCCTCACCTATGGTTGTTGCTATGGCCTCTATGCCTACCGGACCGCCGTCAAACTTGTTGATCATGGTGTTCAGTATCGCCCTGTCGATATTGTCAAGACCGAGCTTATCCACCTCCATAAGATCAAGAGCGTAATTTGCAACCTCTAAGGTTATCTTTCCGTCATACTTGACCTGGGCGAAATCCCTCATTCTCTTTAAGAACCTGTTCGCAAGTCTCGGTGTACCTCTCGAACGTCTTGCAAGTTCTACGGCACCCTCGGGGTCAATCTCCACATTAAGTACCGAAGCTGACCTTGTGATAATGTCCTGCAGCTCGGCTATCGTATAAAACTCCAGACGGCTTACAACTCCGAACCTGTCTCTTAAGGGGGCTGTGAGCATGCCCGCCCTTGTTGTCGCTCCGACAAGAGTGAACTTCGGAAGCTCAAGCCTTATTGACTTTGCGGCGGCTCCGCGTCCTATGACGATATCTATGCAGAAATCCTCCATTGCCGGGTAAAGAAGCTCCTCAACCTGACGGTTAAGCCTATGGATCTCATCGATAAAAAGCACATCTCCCTCTTTAAGCCCGTTAAGAATGGCCGCCATATCTCCCGCTTTTTCTATGGCAGGACCGGTCGTGGTCTTTATGTTAACACCCATTTCATTTGCAATGATACCTGCAAGCGTAGTCTTTCCAAGACCGGGAGGTCCGAAAAGCAGTACATGATCCAGTGCCTCATTTCTCTGCTTTGCCGCATCGATATATATTTTCAGATTTTCCTTTACCTTGCCCTGACCAATATAGTCCTTTAAGAGCTGCGGCCTCAAAGTACCTTCGACAGCACTGTCTTCCACGGTGAACTCGGTAGTTATCATTCTTTTAGCCAATTTAAATTACCTCTGTATCAGAAATTTTTAAGACTCATACTCAGCAGCGTATCAACGGTCATACCCTCGGTAAGCTCGACAGATCTTACTGCCTTCGTACTTTCCGCTGCCGAATACCCGAGAGCGACAAGTGCGGCGATCGCATCCTTGACAATGGAGCTGTCGTTTTGTGCCTGCACAACATCCGTAGTCTTAAATGATGCTCCTGAACTTAATGCATCCTCAAGCTTAAACTTATCCTTAAGCTCCAGGACAAGCTTGGCAGCCGTCTTTTTTCCGATACCCGGTGCTTTTGCTATGATATCGCTGTTTTCTTCGATGACCGCCAGGATAAGCTGTTCTCTCGACATTGTGGAAAGAATGCTCATAGCACCCTTGGGTCCGATACCGCTTACACCGATTATCTTCTTAAATACCGAAATCTCCTCCAGGCTTGTAAAACCGAACAGCGACATACCGTCCTCTTTTACCTGCATGTAAGTATAAAGCTCGGTTTCTTCGCCTGCATTATGTTCTATCCTGCCGAGGACTTCAGCCGTAACGTTTACCTCAAACCCGATACCGTTAACATCGATTATGATGTTTCCCTCATCAGTCCTGTCAAGATATTTTCCTCTCAAATATGAAATCATGGTTTTCTCCGTTCTTTTTACTTTAGCCTTCCCCTTATTTACTTGAACAGTATGTTAAGCTTAATCTTACAATTTCTTGAATGTGCCCCTTCCGAAGCACAGCCTTCCTTCATCTATGTACTTTAATACAAGATTTGCGCTTATACCTAGAGCCTCAGCAATCTGAACGGCATTGCTGTTGGGAAATTTCTTCAGATATACCCTTATCTGAGTAAAAATCATCTGATCTATATCCTTGCAGTCATCACATGTATAGGTATTCTTACGTCCTTCGTAGCTTTTCCCGCAATGCTTACAGGTACAAAGCTCTGAATATCTTTTCTTCATAAAACCCTCACATTTCTGTAAAAAACTTGATACTTTCACAAGAGTATTCACACCAGGCTCGAGAACAAACTCAGGAAATTCTGGATCACCTTGATAATGAACGGCCTCTTTTTCCATTCCTCGAGTGTTATCTCACGGCTCACCTTAAACATCTCGTCAAAATCTTCCATTATGCTTTCGTTCAAGCTCTTATCCCACATCAGCGCACCGCACTCGTAATGGATGTACAGGCTCCGGAAATCCAAGTTTATCGTTCCGACAAGGGCACATTCATCCGTAAGTATGGTCTTTGCGTGCATGAAGCCGGGCGTATATTCGTAGATCCTTACTCCGTTTTCAAGCAGGTAACCGTAGCTGTATTTTGTAAGCTGGTTTATCGTCTTCTTGTCGGGTATACCCGGTGTGATGATCCTTACATCGGTACCGCGCTTGGCAGATATTGCAAAAGCTTCCATGATATCATCGTCAAGCACCAGATAAGGCGTGGTTATGTAAATATGATCCGTGGAGCTGTATATAAGCTGTAATATCGTATCCGATATGGGATTTTCCGGATTGTTTGCCGGACCGTCGGTTACTATCTGGCAGAAACCGTCATGCTTGACTGATTCCTGGGATTCTTCGGAATCTTCGGAATCTTCGATTTCAACATTATACGTTTTATCCGACTTCTCCTCCGGAACATACCTGTAAATGTTATAATCCTCTATAAGCTTTTCGGTGGTCATGGTCCACATCTGCAGGAACGCAGCGGTCAGACCGAAAACACCGTCACCCTCTATCCTTACACCGGTATCCTTCCATACACCGAAACGTTCAACCGCATTTACATATTCATCCGCAAGATTGAACCCGCCGGTATAACCGACCCTGCCGTCAATGACAACGATTTTTTGATGGCTTCTGTAGTTAAGATAAAGCTTGTCAATATACTTTCCAATAGGATTGAACTCTTCTGTCTCTATCCCGGCATTCCTTAGCTCCTGCCAGAACTGCTTGCTGGTACGGAACATAGAGCCGTAATCATCGTAAAGGAATTTTATCTCGACGCCTTTCTTCACTTTTTCCAGCAATATCGTCTTTATCCTGTTCAATAATATGCCGTCGGCCACGATAAAGAAATCTATGAATATAAACTTCTCGGCTTTTTCGAGATCTTCAATGATTGCTTCAAATGCATCCTCGCCGTAGGAGAAGTATTTAAAACTATTCTTTCCGTAAAGCGGACAATTACAGCTTTCAAGGTATGTGACCGCATTTGACCTGCACTTGTATGTTTCTATGTAATCCTCTAAAACCTTCGGATCGAATTTCAAGAATTTCTCTCCGTAGCGTATATATGAAAGATTTCTCCTCTTTATACGGTTGCTCCTGTTTGCGCCCCATTGCAGGTACATGACAAGTCCGGCAAGCGGTACAAGAGTTATTATCACAAGCCAGCCTATCTTAAAGGAAGCATTTGTCCTCTTGTTTACCAGCCCTACAACCACAAATACGCTCACGATTTCCAATATGAAGTAAACATAAACACCGAAGAACAGGTAATACGATAAAAGAAATATGATACCGAATTGCATCAAAAGAAGAAGGGCGATAACAAACGCACGAATGAAACCGCTCACATATGTCTTAATATATCCTTTTCTTTTCAGCTTATGTTTGTTTTCTTTCATAACATATAATTTTACTACATTTCATATATAAAATCAAGCATAAAAGAGTATTTAGACATTGTTAAGAATCTAAAGTATTTACATAGCGTATAATTATTGGTATAATTAAAAAAAATGTCATTCTGAGCGAAGCGAAGAATCTTTGTTCTTCAAAGCAATAAGATCCTTCGCTGACGCTCAGGATGACAAAATAATTCTTTTTTTAATTAACGATCAAATGAAAGGCTATAAACCGTTTTATGAGAATATATGAATACGAATCAGACAGGGCCGAACTTTTTAAAATGATGTCTTCCACACTTTTTACGGATACGCCGGCCTCAAAGGTAATTGTATATGACATAGCCACAACCTCCTTTGAGGCTGCGAACGGCTGTGTTTTCCTTATAGGTACCGCTTACTTAAAAGAAGGAAAGCTAATGATAAAACAGTTCTTCTCTGAGGATATAACAGAAGAACCCGATATGCTGAAAAGTTTTTTCAAATTTTGCGATAACTTTGACAAGATTGTATCCTACAAGGGAGACAGCTTTGATATTCCGTATATTGCAGGAAGAATAGGCATATTCGAAAAGGACGGAGATAAAATCCTTTCATCAGTCGTCGATACAGAAGCTTTGACATCCGGATTAAACCGGGTCAGGGAAAAATCTGCAGATCTATATGACTATATTAAAATATTAAAGCCTGCAATAGGGCTTGTATCCACGAAGCAGGACTATCTTCAAAAGCTTGTAGGACAACGCCTCACTCAAAAGGTAAGCGGCGAAAACGTATGTCATTTTTACGTAAGGCATCTGGCTGAAAACAAGCTCAAAATGCTTTCGGAAAGTGTTTCCTTACATAACGCCGACGGCTTTATATCAGGATATATCAGAAAAGACCTTGATGACGACCTTGCACATATAGAAATGTCCGATAACACCTACTATCTTCAGGACCTGCTTTCATCAAATGCCGACAGTCTTCTTGCCGTTATGTATATGACGCGACTCGGACTTCTTTTCAACATCGTTTCCGGCAGGTTTGACATCAACATAATCTCAGATTATACGCAAAAAGAAAAAATCAGTATCGAATATAAATTCGATACTGATAATCTCCAATCTTCTGTTATAAAGATAGATCTGAATATCTTTGATAAGGTGCTCAAAGGCTTTTATACAAACTATCGTGACTATTACTATTTCCCTTTGGAAGAAACAGCGATACACAAGTCTGTAGCGGAATTCACGCCCTCCTCATCAAGGAAAAAAGCTACGCCTCAGACAGCTTACTGCGTATCCGGCGGTATCTTCATCCACATCCCCAAAAGCTATTACAACCTAAAGCTCACGCTTGGTGACGGCTTAAAAGTAACGGATATCCGTTACAGGGAAAGCTTTGAATCCGAAGAAAACTTTTATCCTCTTTCACTTATCATGAACCTTCCTTACGAAAAGCAGAAGGAGTTCGCATTCCATATATTCCTGGAATATGCCCGTGAACACTTAAGCGATCTGCTTATATCCTTATGATCATGCCTTAGGAATGAAAGGAAGGATTGATCCTGCAAGTGCAGAAACAGGCATGGACTGAAGCCAGATCTTTCCGGGGCCTGTAAGAACGGTGTTAAAGAATCCTTCTCCACCGAACAGCTTGTTCTTTAAACCTGCAACAGTCTGTATATCGATCTGTACGCTCGGCTCCATTGCTGCAACATAACCGGTATCAACTACCATCTTCTGACCGGGCTGAAGATCATATTCCTTTATATATCCGTCAAGTTCTACGAAAACGACACCGTTTCCCGAAAGCTTCTGCATGATGAAGCCTTCTCCGCCGAAGAAGCCTGCTCCTACCTTCTTGTTGAAGAATACAGAAAGCTCTACGCCTGATGTTGAAGCTAAGAATGCTGATTTCTGACAGATCATTTCTTTTCCGGGTCCTATCTCAAAAGCTCTGATCTCACCGGGCATACTGGATGCAAATGCGATCATGCCATCACCCTCAGCGGTATAGCGGTTCTGGAACATTGATTCCCCCGAAAATGCACGTCCGAACATCTTGCCGATTCCGCCTCCGACAGTCTCCATCTTCATATTGGGAGACATCCATGACATAGCTCCTTTTTCAGTTATCATTGTCTCGCCTGAATTAAGCTCACAGATAACTACGGGTAACGGACTACCCTCGATTGAATACCTCATTATACATTCCTCCTTTTATTTTACATGATCCAAACAATGGTTTGAATCTTTACTTTCATTATATTTTCAAATGAGCATTTTGTCAACCGATATTTATCATCCGAGTATTATATCCTCGGTATTTCCTCCCGGTCTGAACATCGGCATTACAAGCTCTTCCTTATCCACAGAGCAGTTGATCAAAAACGGTCCCTTTGCGTTAAATCCAAGCTGAAGCGCTTTCTTTAAGGACTCAAGTGAATCCGCTTCTGTGCCGTCAGCTCCGAAGGCCTTGGCAAGTGCGATAAAATCCGTTTTTCTGTCAAGGTCTGTTGCCGAATAATGCTTTTTATAGAAAAGCGTCTGGTACTGTCTTACCATGCCCAATGTTTTATTGTTTATAATAACTATGACAACCGGTATTTTATATGTAACAGCCGTGGCAAGCTCGTTTAAGTTCATTCCGAAGCTTCCGTCACCCGTGATAAGAAGTATCTTCTCACCCGTTCCTATGGAAGCCCCTATGGCTGCTCCGAGACCGTATCCCATGGCACCCAATCCGCAATTTGATATGAACCTCCTTTTTTTGCCAAAGCTTAAATACTGGGCAGCCCAGACCTGATGCTGACCGACGTCGGTAGCAACAGGGGTGTTTACATTTTTAAAGCTGTTCAAAAGCTTATAAATATTATATGGATTAAAGCTTTCCGGATCGATTTTCTCCGTCATCTTAAGCTCTTCCCTACGGAATCTTTCGATTGTTTTCCACCAGGCCTCGCTGTTTGCGTTTTTGTAACCGTTACCGGCACTGTTTTTTTCTTTATTCTTTTCTAAAAGCTTAGCCTTTACCAAAGGAATCAGGAGCTTTAAGGTTTCTTTCAGATCTCCGCGCAGTCCGCAGTAAGTGCTCACGTTTTTCTCTATCTCTGAACCGTCCGCATCAATGTGCACAAGCTTCGCATTTGTTTCAAATTTGAACCTGTCATTTGTCGAACGGTCATTAAAACGTACTCCGAGCGCTATTATCACATCGGCCTTGTTCATGGACATGGTACTTGCGTAATGTCCGTGCATGCCCTGCATACCCAAGAATCTCGGATGATCCGTAGAAATGCATGAAAGTCCCATCATAGAACATCCCATGGGCGCGTCAAGCAGATCGCTAAGCTCGAGCAATTCCTTTTCCGCACCTGAAGAAACAATACCTCCGCCGAAATATATGAACGGTTTTTTTGAAGCAGATATAACATCTGAAGCTTCTTCTATCCTTATTTCTTTTGCTGCAAAAGGTTCATCCTTTACAATGGGTGCTGCCTCTTCATACCTGCACATTGCCTCCTGGATATCCTTCGGTATATCAACCAATACAGGACCCGGTCTGCCGGAAATTGCAAGTCTGAAAGCATTTCTTAAGGTCTCGGCAAGCTTATCTGCCGAATCCACAAAGAAATTGTGCTTAGTTATAGGCATGGTAATGCCTGTTATATCTACCTCCTGAAAGCTGTCCGTACCTATCTGTGATGTCGGAACGTTGCCGGTTATGGCCACCAGGGGTATAGAATCCATATATGCAGCTGCTATACCCGTAACCAGATTGGTGGCGCCGGGACCTGAAGTTGCTATTACAACTCCGGTTTTCCCTGTAGCTCTCGCATAACCGTCTGCCGCATGTGCAGCACCCTGTTCATGAGCCGTAAGAACATGTTTTATTTCTTTACGATGCTTGTACAGGCTCTCATAAAGATCAAGCACCTGCCCGCCCGGATAGCCGAACACGGTGTTCACTCCCTGCTCCAATAATATCCTGATAGTTAATTCCGCTCCTGTTATTTTTGTAGAAGCCATGATCAAATCCTCTTTGTTTTATTTATTTACGAAATTTGCATTCTCGGACACACCCGATTTCTTGATCCTTTTTACAAGCTTCTTAAAAGCAGTCTTATCGGCTTTTATAATAAAGCTTGCATCCGGGTCTATATCTTTAAATGCATCCGGTGAGATTTTTGTGATGTTGCCGCCTTCTATCACAACTGTCTTTAAATTTGCAGTACCCGAGAATGCACCGGTACCGATGATTGAAATATTCTTGCCAATTGTGACCTTTTCGAGGTTTTCATCACCGGCAAATGCCTTTTTTGCTATGGTATTTACCTCGTATGTAACGCCGTCAAACGTAACTTTTTCAGGTACTCTAATCTTCGTCTTACTCGTTACATAACTTTCCAGCTTCAGTGTTCCGTCCGCCTTTACGCTGTACAGCTTTACAGTCTCCGATTTATCGGCATTTTTCACGCTGTTCTTTATTGTTGCTTTTCCCTTTGCCGTGGTAACAAAGCTGTTTTTTGTTACCGAACCGTCAGCCTTGTGAGTTTCTTTAATAAGCTTAACGGTTTTGTTCTTTGTAACTGTCTTTTCTTCGATGACAACCTTGCCGGATTTATAGGCTGAAGTTTTGCAGTTGTAATAATATCCGTTAGCTTTTTCTATGGTTTTCTCGGTGGTTTGTGTTCCTTTATTGTCAAAACCAAGCTTTTCGGTCGTTGTCTGCTTAACCTTCCCGTTCTTATCCTTTATTACTTCCTTAAAGTCCCTGTAGACGTCCTTCTTTTCAACAATATCTGTTTCTGTTTCCGCTCCGTTTCTCTCCTTACGGTATTTATGGGTTGTAACCGTACCGTCCGGAGTCTTCTTTACTTCTTCGGAAACTATAACGCCGCTTGCATATTCTTTACGGTATTCATCAAGGACTGTACCGTCGGGGTATGTGGTTTCTTTTGTTACCGTAACCGTACCGTCCTCAGTCTTGGTGGTAGTAATGTTTGTAATCGATCCGTCAACATCATATAATGTCTCTGTCTTAGTACCAAACTCGGATTCAACAGGCTCGGGCTCGGAAGGAGTGACGGGAGGAGTATACTCTGATCGTATATTTAATTCTTTATTGTGATTTTCTTTGATTACATTAACTTTTACAGATATACCTGTTACAGTCTTGTAATTTACCGAATCTTCGGGCGTATATTTTGCCATAAAGATCTTCTGTCCTGCTGTACCACCCACATATTGATCCCCTTCTTCCCAAGAACAGCCTTCGGGAAGTTTTATATTTGAGAGTTTTGTCGATACTTTTATTGTATAACCTGCATTAATTTCTTTTTTTATATTATTAGGAATTGTCGTATCAGCCTGTTCTATAATAAAGGTTTTACTTCCGTTAACCTTATAATTCCCACCATCCTTATCGGATATCGTAACTGTTGCAGTTCCGGCGTTTATATTATTTGAATAGCTGACAGTATATTCCGAATCGGATATCGTATTACCTTCGTATTTAACGGTAACCGACGGCGTTTTATCATTTCCGTCATAAACATATGAACTCGGAGTCAGCTCAATAACCGGAGTGATTTCATTACTTGCAATCTCATAATCGATATATGCTGTTATCTTATTGTTATTTGAACTGCTTTCATTCTCATTCCCGGAATTGGAGCCTGCGGTTGTACCGGGTAAATTTATAGTTATGCTTGCCCTGTAATTTCCGGCGTTTACGGGCGCAGTATTTGAACTTTCATATTCGGTCCCGTTTATGCCCACGTAAGTTATATCTTCCCCGCTTACAGAAAGTCCTGTTATGTTATTAAATGTTTCTATATCCTTTATTTCGGAACGTACTGTGGACTCACCCGACCCTGAAATTGTCTCTCCGCTGCAGGATAAGCTTGCCTTGGGGCTTTCCGTTCCACCATATATAGCAAGCTCCGGTTTGGTAATGGTAAGTGTAAGCTTATTATCTTTTATGTCACACTTATCATTTTTACATTCAGCTGTTACAGTATTCTTATCATTTTCATCGGTTCCTGCGGAAAAATCAAATTTATGTACATGAATTTCGCAGGGAATACTTGCGTAGTTCGTAAGCTTTCTTTCATCGACTTCTGTTGAATCATCGTCAATATCATATATATTTTCAGCCATGATATATAAATGACAATCACCGGTAAATTTAGCCTTTACTTCATCCGAAATTATATAAGTTCCGACACCAGAAAGATGTGTCGACCCGTTCTCCAAGGTAAGTGCCTTATGGTCAATTATTTTCGCACCTGTTTCATTATAAGGCTTGTCCGTAATAAGTATTGAAATCTGTGAAGCATTTCCCGCATTCGAACCGCTTATTGTATATGGTACAGTTATTGTATTTCCGGATTTTTCAGCTTTTGCACCTAAAGTAACAGCAGCTACCATATCTGTATCTTTAAGAGTCAATTTGTATTCATTATCGGTACCGGTGATCTTGGATGTAAAGATTACGGATTCCATATCAAGGTAGAAAGCAGGACGAACATAAAAACCATCTTCGGTAATAACTTGGTCGCCGGTTCGATTTACTTCGCATCTAATGCCATCTACATAGGCAGCTTGGTAGTTTAATATACCTGGAGTACGTAACCACCACCAAGTTTGTCCATCATACTTTATGCTTGTGTCCGGCAGGTCTTCTGCTTCTTTTACTGACAAAGGCCAGAGATAAGCCGGTACGTTAATGCCAACACCTTCCGAATTACTATCCATTATCCAGTCAGGATTATACCCGTTATTTAGATTATCGGGATTATATACATTGCTTCCGCCTTTTAATATCCTTTGCTTTATGGCTTTCCGTTCTGCAATTGTAAATATATGTTCTTCATTGGAATTTGTATCATTACCATATATTTTTTTTATATGTTCTTCAATCTTTGATCCGGAATAATTACAGCTGTGCGTATTTAAATAGTTATAAGCAATTATACCGGATAAATTTATTTTGGAAAACAATGTTATGATCCCCGGCATGGCACATTTATCATAGTCTTCACCGGAATTTGAAGTTACACCGCCGCTGCCGGAATCCACACCGTTTCCCGTTCCGTCATAAGCTATGACATACCACGGCTTACCGGCATAATAAACTATCGGCGAAATTGCAGTGTTTACATTTATACTTAAGACATCAGAACCAAGCACTGTATCTCCACTGGAATTCGCCTCACCGCCTTCGTTGTTTCCGGCAAAAGCAGGCACATTTGTCCCCAAAACAGACAGCATGCAGGCAGCAAGAGCCAAAACCAAAGTAAAAGCCCATACCATTCTTCTGACTTTAACTGTTAAAGAATTCCGTCCACCCCGATTATATCCAAAAAACATGCTTCTCCTCCTTTGTAAGATTCTTCGCTTCGCTCAGAATGACACATAATTTCTGCAATAAATATAAATCAAAAATCCCCGCTTCTATAATACACGAAACGGGGAAATTCTTCAAGAAAAATATTACTGCTCCATACCGATTTCAAGAGCTTTCTGGTTAAGTCCGAGCATATCTGCCTTCTTGGGAGGAATGCACTTTGAAAGACCTTTGTCAAGTGACTCCTTGGAGATGAACTTCATCTCCTTGTAAAGCTTTCCGAGAAGGATCATGTTTGCAAGTCCTTTAAGACCGTTCTTATCTGCAAGAGTTGTTGCAGGTACATAGTAAACGGTAACGTCTGTTCTCTCTACCTTGATATCAACTGTTGAGCTGTCTACAAGGATTGTGCCGCCGGGTACTACGCTGTTTACGAACTTTTCAAGTGAAGGACGGTTCATTGCGATGAGTACATCAGGGTTTGTAACAAGGGGTGAGCCGATAGCTTCATCACTTATAACCACTGAACAGTTACATGTACCTCCACGCATCTCGGGACCGTATGAAGGAAGCCAGCTGAGCTCCTTACCCTCGGTAAGTGCTCCGTATACCATAACCTTGCCGGTGAAAAGGATACCCTGTCCGCCGAATCCTGCAAGAAGGACATTCATAGTATTAGCCATTATTTTGTACCTCCTTCTGCTGTCTTATCCTTATAAACGCCTAAAGGATAGTAAGGAAGCATATTGTTCTGAAGCCATTCAACAGCTGCCTTAGGAGAAAGACCCCAGTTGGTAGGACATGTTGAAACAACTTCGATTATGGAATAGCCGAGGCCGTCGATCTGGTTCTGGAATGCCTTCTTGATAGCCTTCTTAGCTTCATTTACATGCTTTACGTTATCTACGGTTACACGCTGTGCAAGAGCAACTCCGTCAAGAGTTGAAAGCATCTCGCACATCCTGATGGGATAACCTGCAGTCTTTACATCACGGCCGTAAGGTGTTGTCTGAGTGATCTGTCCGGGAAGAGATGTAGGAGCCATCTGTCCGCCGGTCATACCGTAGATTGCGTTATTGATAAAGATAACTGTGATGTTCTCACCACGGGTAGCTGCATGTACGGTCTCACAGGTACCGATAGCTGCAAGGTCACCGTCGCCCTGGTATGTAAATACCACGTTCTCGGGATGAGCACGCTTAACGCCTGTAGCAACTGCCTGTGCACGTCCGTGAGGAGCCTGGATCATATCACAATTGAAATAGTTATAACTGAATACCGAACAACCAACAGAAGCAATACCAACTGCATTTCCTTCAACGCCCAATTCGTCGATTGCTTCTGCGACAAGTCTGTGTACTATACCATGCGTACAGCCGGGACAATAATGAAAGGGGATGTCTGCCAATGCATGGGGTTTTTCAAATACTACTGCCATTTTTATACTCTCCTTTCTTATTTAGCCAAAGCTTCGATCTGTGCGAGAACTTCTGCAGGTGTAGGGATGATACCGCCTGTACGTCCAAAGAATTCAACAGGCTTTCTGCCGTTAACGGCAAGCTTAACATCCTCGATCATCTGACCCATGTTCATCTCAACAACAAGATACTTCTTAGCTGTACCGATAGTCTTCTCCAATGCGTCTACAGGGTAAGGCCATAATGTGATGGGTCTGAATAAACCTGCCTTGATACCTTTTGCCCTAGCTGCATTAACTGCAGACCTTGATACACGTGAAGAAGCGCCGAATGCAACTACAACGATATCGGCATCCTCTGTTAAGTAGCTCTCCGAACGCTGTTCATTAGCCTTAACGAGCTCATAACGCTGATAACGTTCAACTACCTTCTGCTCTAAGTCCTTAGCTTCTATATAAAGAGAGTTAACTACATTGTGCTTTCTCTGATTCTTATGTCCTGATGCAGCCCATGACTTATCTCCCTCATGTACCTCTGTAGAATCGGGGAATACAACGGGCTCCATCATCTGTCCAAGCATACCGTCTGAAAGGATCATTGCGGGCATTCTGTATTTCTCAGCTGTCTCAAATGCAAGAGCAACGAAATCAGCCATCTCCTGTACTGTTGAAGGAGCAAGTACGAAAAGCTGGAAGTCACCGTGTCCCAAAGCCTTTGTTGCCTGCCAATAATCTGCCTGTGAAGGCTGGATTGAGCCAAGACCGGGGCCGCCACGCTGAACGTTGATGATGACTGCGGGAACATCCGAACCTGCAATATAGCTTACGCCCTCTGACTTAAGGCTTATTCCGGGTGAACTTGAAGATGTCATGGCACGAACGCCCGAACCGGCTGCGCCGAGTACCATGTTAATAGCTGCAATCTCCGACTCTGCCTGTAAGAAGGTTCCGCCAACTTTGGGCATCTTCTTTGACAGGTATGCGGAAAGCTCTGTCTGAGGCGTGATCGGATATCCGAAGAAATGACGGCAGCCTGCCTGGATAGCAGCCTCGCCAAGTGCCTCATTTCCTTTCATTAAAACTTTCTCT
>JAEEGJ010007439.1_pt1 | contig 31369 bp, 19 predicted proteins | sample 8958761 | NCBI WGS metagenome assembly JAEEGJ01 (sample SAMN16246546, study PRJNA631951) | gut metagenome | biome: gut microbiome; feature: rumen; material: RS-attached | host: Bos | place: Iran: Karaj | collected 2018-10
TCCGGCCGCCGCTCCCGCGGCAGCCCCCGCCGGCCCCGGCACCGACATCAACTCCCCTCTCCCGGGCGTCATCATCGAAGTGTCCGTCAAGGAAGGCCAGGCCGTCAAGTCCGGCCAGAAAGTGGCCGTCCTCGAGGCCATGAAGATGGAGAACGACATCGTGGCGGAGAAGGACGGCACCGTCACCGCCATCCACGTCCCCAAGGGAGATTCCGTGCTGGAAGGAGCGAAGATCGTCACCATAGCATAATCGCGGCATGGGCAACATATTCGACAGTCTAGTACAGTTCTGGCAATTCACCGGGTTTGCCAATATGACCGTATCGCATATCATCATGATATGCATCGGCATCATATTCATTACCCTGGGCATTGTCAAGGAATGGGAGCCGCTGCTGCTCGTTCCGATCGGCTTCGGCATCATCATCGGCAACATCCCGATGTTCCCCGGCCTCAACATCGGAGTCTATGAGGACGGCTCCGTGCTCAACACCCTGTATCAGGGTGTCCGCATGGGCTGGTATCCCCCGCTCATCTTCCTGGGCATCGGAGCCATGACGGACTTCTCGGCCCTGATATCGCAACCGAGGCTGATGCTCATCGGCGCAGCCGCCCAGGTCGGTATCTTCGGGGCCTACCTCCTGTCCATCCTCTTCGGCTTTGCGCCCAACGAGGCGGGCGCCATCGGCATCATCGGCGGTGCCGACGGCCCGACCGCCATCTTCCTCTCCTCCAAGCTCGCACCGGACCTCATGGGTGCCATCGCCGTGAGCGCATACTCCTACATGGCCCTCGTGCCCGTCATCCAGAAGCCCATCATGCTCCTGCTGACCACCAAGAAGGAGCGCCTCATCGAGATGCCCGCCCCGCGCGTCGTCAGCCAGAAGGAGAAGATCATTTTCCCTATCATCGGCTTCATCCTCACCGCCTTCATCGTGCCTTCCGGTCTCCCGTTGCTCGGCATGCTCTTCTTCGGCAATCTCCTGAAGGAGAGCGGTGTGACCAGACGCCTTGCGGAGACCGCCCGCGGACCGCTCGTCGATGTCACCACCATCCTCATCGGTCTCACCGTAGGCGCGTCCACCCAGGCCGACAAGTTCCTTACCGGAAAGTCGCTCCTGATCTTCGGCCTCGGTCTCACTTCCTTCATCATCGCCACCACATCGGGAGTCCTCTTCGTCAAGCTCTGGAACCTTTTCCTCAAGGACGGACGCAAGATCAACCCTCTGATCGGCAATGCCGGAGTGTCCGCCGTGCCTGACAGCGCCCGTGTCTCCGAGGTGGTCGGAAGGGAGATCAACCCCAAGAACCACCTGCTGATGCACGCCATGGCCCCCAACGTGGCAGGCGTCATCGGATCGGCCGTCGCGGCCGGTATCCTCCTCAGTTTCCTCGGGTAGGATACGGCCGCGAACCTGACTTTTACTTAAAACTGTAACTAACACATAATAACACTAACATATGAACAAACTGCAAGAACTGACGGACAAGCTCTATAACGATGGCTTGTCCAAAGGCAGGGAAGAAGGAGAGAGGCTCCTCGAAGAGGCCCGCAGGCAGGCTGAAGACATTGTCGCCAAGGCCCGGAAGGAAGCGGAGGACATCGTCGCCGATGCCCGCAGGCAGGCGGACGACTACAAGCAGAAAGTCACCTCCGACCTCAGGATGGCGGCGGCCCAGAGTTTCCAGGCCACCAAGAGCGACATAGAGAACCTCATCATCGGCAAGTTCGCCGGCGAGGAGGTCGGCAAGACCCTGTCTTCCGCGGATTTCGTCAAGCAGTTCCTCCAGGCCATCGCCGAGAAGTTCAATGCCGACGACTCCGCCGACCTCAGCGTGGTTCTGCCCGCGTCGCTCCAGGACGAGCTCGAGCCATTCGTCAAGGGACAGCTCGCCAAAGTCCTCGGCAAGGGTGTCAGCGCATCCTTCTCCAAGAAGCTCTCCGGAGGCTTCACCATCGGCCCGAAGGACGGCGGCTATTTCATCAGCATGACCGACGACACCTTCAAGGAGCTGATCACCGAATACCTGCGCCCCGTTACGAAAAAGCTTCTTTTCGGATAGGGCCATGGACAACTACGAGTATCTGATCGCCGGACTCCCGGTCCTCTCGATGGACGTATCGGACTCTGACAAGTCCGACAAGATATACGTGCGCGGGATCATCGACGAGATCCGGGCATTGAGCTCCGACAAGGACAATTCCCTCATCGACCTGCTTCTCAGCGGTTACGAGGAGGAGAATTTCACGCCGGAGTTCTACCGGTCCATGCTCTCGCACCCCAATGCATTCCTTCGGGAGTTCTTCCGCTTCGACCTCAACGTCCGCAACGCCAAGGTACGCTTCCTCAACGACAAGCTCGGGAGGCCTTTGCACCAGGACATCTTCCTGGAGGACGAAGGCGAGTTCGAGGAAGAGAACGAAGTCCGCAGGGTCCTGTACGGTTCCGACCTGCTGGAGCGCGAGAAGGGTCTCGACACCCTGACCTGGGCCAAGATCGACGAGCTCAACACCTTCGACTACTTCAACGTATCGGCCCTTCTGGGCTATATCGCCAAACTGAAGATAATCGACAGGTGGATGTCCCTCGACAAGGACATGGGCAGGGAGTTGTTACGCAAGCTCGTCGCAGAGATCCGCGGGACCTTCAAGGGAGTTGAATTCAATGAAACATAACAACCACACAATATGAACACAACCGGAAAAGTTACGGGTATCGTATCCAACCTCGTGACCGTACAGGTGAACGGCCCTGTGGCGGAGAACGAACTCTGCTTCATCGACCTCGCAGGAACCAAACTCCTCGCGGAGGTCATCAAGGTGAACAGGGACAGGGCTTCCGTCCAGGTCTTCGAAAGCACGCGCGGTCTCAAGGAGGGTGACAGCGTCGAGTTCCTGGGCAAGATGCTCGAGGCCACCCTCGGTCCCGGCCTTCTGTCCAGCGTCTATGACGGACTGCAGAACGACCTGACCACGATGAAGGAAGTCTTCCTCCAGAGAGGTGAATATACCGACCCGCTCGATCATGAGAAACTTTGGGACTTCGTGCCCGTCGCCAAGGCCGGCGACAAGGTCGTCGCCGCCGACTGGCTCGGAGAAGTCAAGGAAGGCTGGCTTCCTCACAAGATCATGGTACCATTCTCCTTCAAGGGTGAGTTTACCGTCAAATCCATAGTCGATGCCGGCCAGTACAACATCGACAAGGCCATCGCCGTCCTGACCGGCGAAGACGGTGAGGACGTCGAAGTCACCATGACGCAGAAATGGCCCGTCAAGGTCGCCATCAAGGGATATCGCGAGAAACCGCGCCCGTTCAAGATCATGGAGACGGGAGTGCGTGTCATCGACACGTTCAACCCCATCGCCGAGGGAGGTACGGGATTCATCCCCGGGCCGTTCGGCTGCGGCAAGACCGTGCTCCAGCACGCCATCGCCAAGCAGGGCGAGGCCGACATCATCGTCATGGCCGCCTGCGGCGAGCGCGCCAACGAAGTCGTGGAGATCTTCACGGAGTTCCCCGAGCTCATCGACCCCCACACGGGACGCCACCTGATGGAACGTACTACGATCATCTGCAACACCTCCAACATGCCGGTGGCCGCCCGCGAGGCGTCCGTCTACACCGCCATGACCATCTGCGAGTATTACCGCGCGATGGGTCTGAGGTGCCTTCTGCTCGCCGACTCCACCTCCCGCTGGGCCCAGGCCTTGCGCGAGATGTCCAACCGAATGGAGGAGCTCCCGGGAGCGGATGCATTCCCCGTGGACCTCTCGGCCATCATATCCAATTTCTACGCACGTGCCGGCGTCGTGATCCTTAACAACGGCCAGACCGGAGCCGTCACCTTCATAGGAACGGTCTCCCCTGCCGGTGGAAACCTCAAGGAGCCCGTGACGGAATCCACCAAGAAAGCCGCCCGCTGCTTCTACGCCCTGGAGCAGAACCGCGCCGACCAGAAGCGCTACCCTGCCGTCAACCCCATCGACTCATACTCCAAGTACCTGGAGTATCCCGAGATCAGCGAGTTCCTCGACCGCACGGTCGAGAAAGGATGGGTCGAAAAGGTCAACGCCCTCAAGGTGCTTGTACGCCGCGGCAAGGAAGCCAACGACCAAATCAACATCCTCGGCGACGACGGCGTGCCTATGAGCTACCACGTATCCTTCTGGAAGTCCGAACTCATCGACTTTGCGCTTCTCCAGCAGGACGGCTTCGATCCCGTAGACAGCCTCTGCCCCATCGAGCGCCAGAAGTACATGGCGGACCTCGTGTCCGACATCTGCGCCAAGGAGTTCGCCTTCGACGATTATGAGAAGTGCCGCGATTGGTTCAAGGTGCTCATCAACCTCCTCCGCCAGATGAACTACAGCCTGTTCAAGAGCGAGCAGTTCCTCAGTTACCAGTCCGAAATCACCAAACACCTCGCAACCAATGGCAAATAAAGCATACCAGAAAGTCTATACTCAGTTGGACGCCATCACCAAGGCCACGGTATCCCTCAAGGCCAAAGGCGTATCCAACGACGAGCTGGCCACCGTCCACGGACGGCTGGCCCAGGTGGTCAAGACCAAGGGCGACCTCGTCACCCTGCAGGTTTTCGCAGGTACCGAAGGCATCCCTACCAACGCAGAGGTGGCATTCCTCGGACATCCGCCCATCATCCGCGTAGGCGAGCAGCTGGCCGGACGCTTCTTCAACGCCTACGGAGACCCCATCGACGGCGGTCCCGCCGTTGACGGTGAAGTCCGCCAGATCGGCGGCCCGTCCGTCAATCCCTACAAGCGCAAGCAGCCTTCGCAGCTCATCCCGACCGGCATCGCCGGCATCGACCTCAACAACACCCTGGTCTCCGGCCAGAAGATCCCTTTCTTCGCCGACCCCGACCAGCCTTACAACCGGGTCATGGCCGACGTCGCGCTCCGCGCGGACGTCGACAAGATCATCCTTGGCGGAATGGGACTGAGCAACGACGACTACCTCTTCTACCGCCACGCGTTCGAGAATGCCGGCGCCCTCGAGAAGATCGTCTCGTTCGTCAATACGACCGAGGAGCCTCCCGTGGAGCGACTCCTCATCCCGGACATGGCGCTTACGGCTGCGGAGTACTTCGCCGCCGACAGGAATGAAAAGGTGCTGGTGCTGCTGACCGACATGACGCTCTATGCCGACGCCCTGTCCATCGTCTCCAACCGTATGGACCAGATACCTTCCAAGGACTCCATGCCGGGTTCGCTCTATTCCGACCTGGCCAAGATCTACGAGAAGGCAGTGCAGTTCCCTGCCGGAGGCTCGATCACCATCATCGCCGTGACCACCCTCAACGACGGAGACATCACCCACGCCATCCCGGACAACACCGGATATATCACTGAAGGCCAACTGTTCCTCAGGGCCGACACCGACACGGGCAAGGTCATCGTGGACCCGTTCCGTTCCCTGTCGCGACTCAAACAGCTCGTCCAGGGCAAGAAGACCCGCGAGGACCACAGCCAGGTCATGAACGCCGGAGTCCGTCTGTATGCCGACGCCCAGAACGCCAAGACCAAGCTCGAGAACGGTTTCGACCTGTCGGACTACGACCTCCGCTGCCTGGACTACGCCAAGGAATATGCGATCCGGCTCCTCAGCATCGACGTCAACATCAAGATCGACGAGATGCTCGACACGGCATGGGAGCTCTTCGCCAAATACTTCACCAAGGCCGAGACCGGCATCAAGCAAGCATTCATCGACAAATACTGGCCCGCTGAATAATAGATATGGCTATAAAGTTCCAATACAATAAGACATCGCTGAATAACCTCGGCAAGCAGCTGAAGGTCCGACAGAAGGCGTTGCCGACCCTCCAGAACAAGGAGTCGGCCCTCCGGATCGAAGTCCGCAAGGCCAAGGACTATTCTGACAAGCTTGTTGCGGACCTGGAGGCCACCCGGAGGAGATACGACTATCTTGCCGCCCTTTGGAACGAGTTCGAGCCCAGCCTCATTCGCATCACCGACGTCGACCTGGTCACTGCCAAGGTCGCCGGAGTCAAGGTGCCCGAGCTCAAGGAGATCCATTACGATATCCTCCCCTTCAACGCCTTCGCCAAACCGGCATGGTATGCCGACGGCGTGAGGATACTCAAGGAGCTCACCCGCCTGGGCATCGAATCGGAAGTGTGCCTGCACAAGAGCCGCATCCTCGACTACCAGCGGAAGAAGACCACGCAGAAAGTCAACCTGTACGAGAAAGTGCAGATCCCGGGATTCCAGGAGGCCATCAGGAAGATCAAACGATATATGGAGGACGAGGAGAACCTCTCCAAGGCTTCCTCCAAAATCGTGAAGGAACGTCACGCACTTGAAGAAGAGGAGGAGACGGCATGATCGAGAAAATGACCAAGTATTCCTTCGTCCTGCTCAAGGGCGAGGAGGAGAAGTTCCTGGAGCAGCTCCGGGAGCTTGGAGTCGTCGACATCAAACGTTCCTCCGTACCTGTGGACGAACACTCCACGGAGCTGATGGAACGCATCGGACAGGTCAAGCATGAGATAGAGTCGCTGGAGAACGGCATCGACACTCACCTGACCGAGCTCATGGAGCAGCGCAGCAGCCTGGAGGACGCCAAGGCTGTCATCGCCCCTTGGGGCGACTACGACCGCGACAAGGCGGACGCCCTGGGCAAGGCCGGCGTACCCATCCATTTCTTCTGCGTACGCAAGAAAGTCTTCGATCCCGCATGGACCGCCGACTATCCCCTGGAAGTCATCTGCGACGACGGCAAGAAGATCCATTTCGTCATAGCGGGTGACGTCTCCGACTTCCCCGTTACGGAGATGCACTCTCCCCTCTCCACCGTCCACGAGCTGGAAGGGATGTTGAAGAACACGGAGAAGGAGATTGACCGCTACCGCAAGCATCTCGAGGACCGCAAGTCCGAGATTCCGGGTTTGGAAGAGCGCCGCACTGCCTTGACCGACGAGCTGAACATCTACCTCGCGTCCCTGGCCGGAGAGTCGGCGGTCGAAGACCGCCTGACGGTCTATGAAGGCTTCGCCCCCAGCGAGGTCGACGCGAAGCTCGCCGACGCGCTGGACCACTCCGACGCCCTCTGGCTCAAGGATACCGCCGCTTTGGCCGACAATCCTCCCATCAAGCTGAAGAACAACAAGTTCGTTAAGATGTTCGAGGTCCTGACGGACATGTATGGCCGACCGTCCTACGATGGATTCGACCCCACCCCGTTCCTCTCCATCTTCTTCCTGCTGTTCTTCGCGCTCTGCATGGGAGATGCAGGATACGGCATCGTCCTGATCCTCGTCGGACTCTTCATGAAGAGGGTCAAGAGCTTCAAGGACATGGCGCCGCTGGTGGTTACGCTCGGCATCGGAACGCTGGTGGTGGGATTCTTCATGCACACCTTCTTCAGCATGGACATTTCCCAGTGGAAGATGTTCCAGCCCATCAAGGGCATATTCCTTCCTGCAGAGATTGCCGGCTACGACGGAGCCATGGTGCTCTCGCTGCTGGTCGGTATAGTCCACCTGTGCCTTGCCATGATAGTCAAGACATACATCGCAACACGCAACAACGGTTTCCTCGAGTCTCTCGGGACCTGGGGCTGGACCCTGCTGATCGTGGGCGGCGTAGTCGTGGCCGGCATAGCGCTCGCCGGAGTCATCGACGCTTCCGTGACCAAGTGGATAGTCATAGCTCTCGGAGTGGTTTCGGCCCTAGGTATCTTCGTGTTCAACAACATCCACCGCAACCCGCTGGTCAATATCGGCAGCGGCCTTTGGGACACGTACAATACCGCCACCGGACTGCTCGGCGACGTACTCAGCTACCTCCGTCTCTATGCGCTCGGACTCGCCGGAGCCATGCTCGGCTACGCCTTCAACGACCTCGGCAAGATGGTCCTCGGGGACGGACACTCAATCGCCCCATGGATCGGCTTCATCGTCATCGTAGTCATAGGCCATACCCTGAACATAGCGATGTGCGCCCTCGGCGCCTTCGTCCATCCGTTGCGACTCAACTTCCTGGAGTTCTTCAAGAACTCCGGATACGAAGGCTCGGGGCGCAATTTCAATCCCTTGAAATAATAAGTAACAACAAATAAAACTTCAACATTATGCTCAGCACAATTTTAGCTTATCTCGGACTCGGACTCGTGCTCGCACTGGCCGGTATCGGCAGCGCATTCGGCACCACCATCGCCGGCAACGCCGCTGAAGGCGGCCTCAAGAAAGCTCCGGAGAAGTCCGGAACCTTCATGGTTCTTTCCGCCCTTCCGGCCACCCAGGGTATCTATGGATTCGTGGCATTCTTCATGATGCTCAACCGCCTCAACGCCGGCCGTTACGACGGCGGTGTCGTCTTCGGCATCGGCCTCTGCGTTGGCCTCGTCTGCATGCTCTCCGCCATCCGCCAGGGCAAGGTCTGCGCCAACGGTATCGTCGGTGTCAGCCAGGGCCACAACGTCATGGTCAACACCCTCATCTACGCCGCCCTTCCGGAGTTCTACGCCATCCTCGGCCTTGTCGGCGCCCTGATGGTCTAAGAGATCGTGCAACACAGAGCCTTGAGTATCAAGGCATTAAGCAAAGTCCCTGTCTCGTTTTCGAGACAGGGACTTTGCTTAATCAGTTAATATCCAACCGTTTACATTTCACGGCTGCGCGGCGGCCCAGGCGGCGCCTTCGGGCGAGCGGCGCCACTCGAAGTACTCGTTGAGCACCCACATGGCGTCCTCGTCTGGAACAGCCGTCGGATGAGGGCCGGAACCCGTCAGGACCATCGTCACGTGGTTGTCCTTGGTGAACTTTGGCCACTCGGGAAGGCCTTCTCCGTTCGGATCACCATACTTGGCGAAATTGGTCCAATAGGTGGCCATGGTCTCTGAGAGGTAACCGTCAGTGGGGAGATTCTCCCGGCGCAGACTCTTGAATACATAATCCACATCCTGACCGTGAGGTGAACCGTGACCGTACTGAGGAGAATCCTTGGGATAGTCCGGATGCTGGTCGAAGTAGTACATATAGACATTGGCCTTGCCTTTCTCGGACTGCAGGCGGGCCCAGCTCCAAGTATGCCAGCCGAAGGAAGCATCGCGGCCGAGGTCGCGGGCGGACTTGGGCACGACCGAACTGCCATCGAGAGGATAAGCCGCCAGGAGCTTCTCGGCATAGGGGCCATAGCGCTCCTCCACTGCAGCGACATGCTGTTCAGGGACATTGCTGGCACCGAAGCTGGCACCTTCGTCGGAATTGTATCCTATCAAGACATTTACGTCGTTGAAGTTGCCGTTCTCGTACATCCGGTACTGGTCATCAGGGATCACATAACCGTCGACTATGGGCCAGGCGCCGCCGGTGACGACCATCTGGCGCGCGAAGGCGCTGGCGTCCATGGCGCGCAGCTCCGCCAGCGACTTGGCGCCCAGACCTTCAGCATACTTGACGCCATCCTGCTCGGCCATGGCGAGAGTTTTCATGTTCTCGCCGGGGTATGAGTGATGGCGCACAGGACCGAAGGAACCGCCGCTCTGAGATATGGCGCCGCTGATCAGGCCCTTGGCCAATGGAGAGGCGCAGAGCATGCTGACGGAGATACCGCCGGCGGACTCTCCGAAGATCGTCACCTTCGAAGGATCGCCTCCGAAAGCCGCGATATTGTCGTGCACCCATTGCAGCGCAGCGATCTGATCCATTATGCCGTAGTTGCCGGACACATGGTGAGGGCTCTCCGCGGTGAGTTCCGGATGGGCGAAATAGCCCAGCTGACCGACGCGGTAGTTGATGGTCACAAGAATTACGCCCTTCTCCGCGAGCGGACGACCGTCATACTGTGACGACGAACCCATCGAAAAACCTCCTCCGTATATCCAGACGAATACCGGGAGCTTGTCCTTCGGCGTCTTCGCCGGTGACCATACATTCAGGTAAAGACAGTCTTCGCTGTTGTTTGAACCGGGGAAATTCATACCCTGAACGGGACCCGGCCCGAATTCAAGAGCATCGCGTACTCCCTCCCAGGGAATCACGGGCTGAGGTTCTTTCCAACGTAGATCACCCACTGGAGGGGCGGCGAAAGGAATGCCCTTGTATATGCACATGTCCTCCGTCACCTCACCCTGGATCCAACCGCCGGTTACCTTGACCTGCCCGGGAACGGGCTGTTTGCATGACAGGACCATCGCCATTAGCGACAGCCCTGCGATAAGAATGCTGATTCTCTTCATTATACTATTCTTTGTATTGCATCTTGCTGGTATTGTCGAGGACCATGGTGGCCTCGGTCTCAGCATTGAAGGGCTCCCATTTCGGGAGCTTCTTCGTGTTGGGATCGCCGTTGCGGATGAAGCTGATCCAGGCGGAACTGACGCGGTCGGCCATCTTGTAGGCCTCCTTGGTTCCGCCGGTCATCTCGCGCTGGACTGCGACGTTGTTGAACATGAACGGGAGCTCCATGCCATGGCATGCGGCGAGAGCGCCGTCATTGACGGCCGACTGCCACTCGAAGAGGTACACGTAGGCCGGGGCGCCACCCTGAGCGGCCTTGACAGTCGCCTGTGAGATGACGCCGGCGCGGGTACGCTCGTCCACGGTGAACTTCACGTTGTTGGTGTAGCAGAACTCGTTCAGGTTGGAACCGATCAGCATCGGGACATCGCGGCTGCACTCAGGAGCAACGGGATCGAAGGGATGCTGGACGAGGTACTTGCCGTCCACGACAGGTGCAAAGCGGCCGCCGGCCCGGCGCGAAGCGCGGTTGCCGGCCGCCTCGAGCTCGGCATACGGGACCTCGGCCAGCTTGTCGGCCGTCTCGGGAGTGAGCCCGAGCTCCTCCAGGACGGCCAGGCCGAGCGCCTGCGACTGCTCGGGCAGGGACTGCCTGAGCGTCGAGCCGCTCTGGACGACGGCGCGGTGGAAAAGGCCCTGCGCCGAAGGCATGGCCATGAGAGTGGACACCTTGCCGCCACCGCCGGACTGTCCGCCGATGGTCACGCAGCCGGGATCGCCTCCGAAGGCTTCGATGTTGTCATGGACCCACTCAAGCGCCTTGACAAGGTCCTGCATACCCAGGTTCACAGACTCGGAATACTTGCCGCCAAGGGCGGTCAAGTCGATGTAACCGAGGATGTTGAGGCGGTGGTTGACCGTCACGACCACGATATCTCCCTTCTCGGCAAGCGACCTTCCGTCCTGTGCGGGAAGGAAGATGGCGGAGCCGTTGGCATAACCTCCTCCGTGTATCCACAGGAACACGGGGCGCTTCTTGCCGTCAAGGGCGGGAGTCCACACGTTGAGCACCTGGCAGTCTTCGCTCAGGAACTCGATCTTGAACTGGAAGCCGAAATCGTAGTCCGTAGGGTCGTTCCAACGGACATTCTGGTTCTGCATGGCCTTCGGGCCATAGACCTGGCATTTCTTCACCCCGTCGAACTTGTCGGGATACTCAGGAGGCATGAAGCGCTCCGCCTTGGCATACTGGATGCCCTTGAAGGTGTAGATACCGGCATCGTTGTAGCCCTGTATCTTGCCATACTTGGTTGAAACTATCGTGTCCTCGCCGGTCGTGAGCGGACCGGGCACGGACGTGCCGCAGCAGCCGCCCAGCGCAATGAGCGCGGCGGCCGCCACAGCGACGTGCTTGAGTGCAAAGATTTTCATAGCGACTTTGTTTTATTTCTTCTTGTTGAGAGCCTTGGTGATCTCTTCGGCGCCGAGGGTGAGCATCACGAACTGCGGCACGTTGCGGGTGCAGCACTCGTTCTCGCCCCAGTGGAACGGATAGTCGTCCTTGTGCTCCATGTAGTCGGGATTCATCATCATCAGGCCGGGGACGATACCTCCGGGGATGACGGTGTAGTCGCCGCGGTTGTTGCCATAGGCGACCTTCTTGGTGTTAACACCGACCGAAGTGATGAAGGAAACGTTGGAGTAGGGATGGCGTCCGAAGATGAAATGCATGCCGTTGAGCACGAGCTCAGGGTCGATCATGTCCGGGAAGTACTTCCACACCATATAGTTGTTATATGCCCATCCGAGAGCGATCTCGGTGCCTCCCCAGCCGCGGCCGGAGACGGGAACCCCGTAAGGGTTCTCCTTGGCAGCCTGCTCGACGCCCTTGACATAGTCGGGGACGGCGGCCTTGACAGCCTTCTGGAAGTCCTTGTCCATGAAAGGATAGAGTTCGAGGGCGGTGCTGAGGTTGGAGCCTCCGCGGAAGAATCCACCCATGGCGGCAGCGCCGGCCGGAGCCTGCTGAGGCTTCAGTTGCTCAAGGACCTTGGGCAGGAAGAAGTCCTTGTACTTCTGCTCGCCGGTAGCGCGCCACAGCTGAACGGCTGCGCCGGTGCGCTGGTCGCCCATATTGAAGCGGCGCATCATCTGGTTATTGGCATTGGCTGCCATCTTCTCGGGATCGGCAGCCTCGAAGTTCTCGTCCCAAAGCTTTATGGCGAGCTTGAGTGCTTTGGCAGAAAGCTCGGGATTGTAGTCCTTGAGGGCGCGTGCGGCGGCCGCCATCGCGGCGATGGTGGACATCTGGCCGGCGGGGTTGCCGCCATTGCTGGTGAAAGCATAACGGTCGTCACGGGTACCGGAAGTGCCGCCAACGACATCGTAAGGCCTGAGGGCGGGGTTGTACACCAGACCGTCGGTCTGGGTCATACCGTCTCCGATGTGGGCGTACTGCCACATATTGCCCTGGACGATACCCTGGGAGACGAAGCCGATGTTCTCCACCTGGGCGATGATGTTCAGCAGTCCGTGCTCGCACTGCTGCAGCACGTCAGGCTGGCCGTCCGGACGGTGGATGTCCACGAACTGGGTCTTCTGGTCGATATAGGTCTGGTCGCGGTCCTCGTGGAAGAGATCCCAGAGGAATGCGAACTGCTGGGTGAGGCCGATCACGGTACCGGACTGGATGTCGAAGTCGCCGGCATCGTACCATGCACCGACGGAGAGACCGGGGATATGCTCGAGGGGTTCATACTTGGTATTGGTGGTGGGACCCTGACGGTAACCGTCCTGCTGCTCATAATTGAGAGGAGCCTGGAGGGCGTCGTCCATATTGGAGCGTCCGTGCCAGATGCGGTAGGCCTCCTTGACCTCCATATGGTCCATCTGGACGGGGAGCCACACATCCATCGTCGTATGCCACTTGTCGCCATATACGTTGTCGGCGATCGGGAAAATGTTGGAAGTCTCGTCACCAAACTCGATGCAGTAGAGGCCGGGGGCCTTTACCGCCGAGAAGTCCACGGTAGCATAGTTGTAACGGTTGTTGTACACGCCCCACTCCTTGACAGCCGGCTCGAGGGCGACGGAACGCTTTCCGTCAGCATCCACGCGGATGACCTTAGCCTTGGCGGGCAGCTTGTAGTTCTTGTCAAGCTCCACGACTGCGACCTTCTTCTGAGCCGGAGTGTAACCGACCTGAGAGAAGCCGATGTTGGGCTCGCGTACCCACGAAGGGTCATAGGAAGGCTCGATGTACCACTCGGCGACCTTGCCCGTCTTGCCTCCGGGGAGGAAGGTGCGGACCACGAAGGTCCCGTTCGGCGAGAGGTTGCGGCCGTCGAAGAGATTGATCTCGGAATCGGACTTGAAGCAGACCCTGAGGTCGTCATCCTCAGGAGCGAGCACGAGCGTATGGCCGGTGGAAATAGGCGCGGGAACGATGAACTCGCCGCGACCGCGGTCGTTGAAGGTCGAGAGACCGAAGATCTGGGTGATCTTCTCGCTCACGGGCCTCATCTCGGTCGTGCCGGCCGGGTGCTTCGGGAAGATGTCAGGCATGCCGTCCATCAGGAAAGTCTTGCCGAAATAGGTGGCGGGGAAGAACTCCATGTTCATTCCGGCCTTGCCGACCAGGCTCTCGGGAATGGGGTTGTCGAGATAGACTGCCATTGTGACTCCCTTGTCCTTGCCGGTCACCTTGATCGTGGACTTGAACCCATAGTCGGCATAGTCGAGCACTACCGATATGGAATTCTCTTCCTTGTTGACAGTCCTGGACTCCAGGACGGGATAGATATCCCACTGCTCGGGGGTATTCATAAGGCGAATGCCTCCTCCGGTGGCGATACGGACGCCGCGCAGGATGATCTCGATGGCGGCGGTCTTCTCGTCACAGAACATTCCAGTGTAGTTGTTGCTGTAAACGAGGAAGTTGACGCCGGTATCCTCGAAATACTCGAGGTCATTGACTTTGAGGTTCTGAGCTGACAGACCCGAGCAGAATGCGGACAGCAGCAGGGCTAGAAATGCGAGTTTAGTTTTCATTTAAAGAATCTTTGAAGAGTGATAGACAGGTAATTACGGGCATTCATCCAAGTATGTGCGCCATCGGTGAACACCTTCTCGTACTTGATGCCCTTGGCATCGTTGTACTCCTGATGCCTGATGACGTCAGGATAGAGGCCGTCGGAGGTACCGACGCCGAACCAGAACAGCTTCAGGCCGTCGTTGAGCAACGCAGGGTTGCCCGCATACTGAGGGAAACAGGTATCGAGAGCCTCGGGGATGAGGTACGCGCTGTACGATGCCAGGTAAGCGAACTTGTCAAGGTTGGACAGGGCCGCGAAGAGGGACTGGCCGCCGCCGCGGGAGAATCCCGCAATGGCGCGGTGGTCCCTGTCGTTCACCGTCCGGAAGTTAGCCTCCACATACGGCATGATGCAGGTGGTAAGTTCCTCGTTGAAAACCTTGTACATGCTGACGGAAGCCATGGTATTAGGCCTCGGGGTACCGTTCATCATATTGCCGTAAGGCATCACGACGATCATGGGCTCCGCCTTGCCCTGGGCGATGAGGTTGTCGAGGATGACATTGAGCTTGCCGACCTTGAACCAGGTTTCCTCCGTATCGGTGGTACCGCTGACGAGATAGAACACGGGATACTTCTTTCCCGACGTCTCATAACCGGCAGGGGTATAGACCAGCAGGGGGCGGTTCAGGTTCAGCACGGAAGAATTGTAAGTGCAGTAAGAAACGCGTCCGTGCGGAACGTCGTTGACGGTATAGAGGGCCTCCGGATCCGGAATCTCGACAAGACTCTGCTTGAAGTTCTCGTTCGGGAAGATGTTCATGTTGGCGGGGTCAGCGACGCTGACGCCGTCCACGATGAAATTGTAAGGATAGATGTCGGCCTTCTCGGGCTGGACGGTAATGCTCCATATACCCTTGCTGTTGCGGGTCATAGGTAGACGGCCCTGGGTGAACTGCGAAGTGAAGAATACTTCCTTGGCGCGCGGGGCGCTGATGTTGAAGGTCACGTTCGGAGTCATGGGACGCGCGGGAGCGCCTTCAGGCCTGCGGCCGCCCATTCCCGGGAAGCGGGGCATGGAGTGCACGATCGGGGACTCGAGGCCTCCGTCGATGGCGCCGCCTGTCTGGCGGGCCTCATAGCCCATGAGCGGGAGCATCACCATCGCATAGTTGCGGCCGAGCTGGCGATAGCCGGCGGCGCTGAAATGCAGACGGTCGAAGTTCTCCTTGCAGCCGCTGGACGATACGACATGGCCCGTAGGAATCACGTCGGGAATCATATTGATGATGCGGTTCATCGGGCCGCACACACCGCCACGGTCGCTGTTGACCACCTCGCCGGCCAGCAAAGGACACTCCTCGGCCTTGAGGTTGAGGTCCTTGAGGAAGTCGTCGTAGATGCTCTTGACCTTGGAAGGCCAGGTCTCGTCATCGGGATCGGACTCGCCCTGATGCAGCAGGATGCCGGAGATGACTCCGTCCTTCTGGGCTTTCTTCGCGAGGTCAACCACATAGTTGTAAGGGTTGCCTCCGTAGATCTTCATGATGTTCTGCAGCCAATCCGCACCGGTCTTGCCGTATTCGTCGGCCCGGTCCTTCATGAACGCATCGATCTTGCATCCGGCTACGGAAACATTGATGATACCGACCCTATGGCCTTCAGGAAGGTTCTCGAGAAGGGTGCGGCCAAAGTAGTCTGCCGGCGTAAGGCCGGTATTCTCGCGGCAGAGCGGAGGGACGGCGGGATACCACTCCCCTTTCTTGCGGTTCATGCCGGGGAAATCCACCGCGGCCATCATAAGGTAGTTGGGGCTGATGCCCTCACGGTCCTGGTCCTCCACGCGGGCGTTGCCCTCCATGTTGGACTGGCCGATACAGATGAAGATGTGGAAATTCTTGTCCACGGCGCCCTGAACCGAGCACGTCAGGGAAAGCGCCATGATGAACAACAACAGCTTTTTCATATCAGATCGCGTTTAATATATCTAAAGATTGATTTTCAACTGGGAGCCATCATACTCTACGGCCTTCTCGCCCTTCACTCCCTTGCCGAAGTAAACGATGCGGAACTTCCTGTTCTCGAGCATTCCGGGATAGGAGCCCTTCCGGGCGCCTATCGTCAGGGTGCGTCCCTTAAGGCTGAAATCGATGGTGCTGTAAACACCGTTCCTGTAGGCCTGTCCGTCGAACTCGTCCTCGTACAGGGTGAACTTGCCGTCGGCGCCGAGATACACACGGACCTCGAGGTCGTCCCAAGGCTTCTCATCCACCCACTGTACGTCAGGGCCCAGCGGAATGATGGCGCCGGCGCGGGCGTAAAGGGGACAGCGGTCCAGCGGAGCGTCGGCCGCGACCGTCTGCCCGCCCTTGAGCGCCTCTCCGGTCCACCAGTCATACCAGTCGGCTCCGGCGGGGAGATACACGTCGTATTTCTTGGGAACAGTCCAATCGACAGGATCTTCGGACCACTTGCGGGTCTCCTCCGTAAAGAGGGCCTTGCCGACCGGAGCGACCAGCAGCGAACGTCCGAACATATATTCACCACCCAGCTCCCAGACATTGCGGTCTTTCGGGAAGTCCATGAAGAGAGCTCTCATGAAACTGTCGTCGGCAGAACTGACCTGCCAGGAAGTACTGTAGATGTAAGGGAGGAGGGCATAACGCATGCGTATGCTCTTCTCGATGGCGTCATACACCGGCTCGCCTTTCTTTCCGAACTCCCAGATCTCGCGGCGGGAGGACTCTCCGTGGCTGCGCATCATGGGATTGAACAATCCGAACTGCAGCCAGCGGACATAAAGCTCCTGGAACAGAGGGTTGCGGGAGCAGGTCTGGGTCTCCCCGCGCTTGTTGTATCCGCTCGGGAAGAATCCTCCGATGTCGGAGTTGAAATACGGGATGCCCGTAAGGGTAAATCCCTGGCCGGCGGATATCTGGTGGCGGAAGTCGTTCCAGGTGGACTGGACGTCACCGCTCCAGGTATTGGCTCCGGTACGCTGCTGTCCGGCATAAGCCGAGCGGGTAAGCACCATCGGACGACGGTCGGAAACGGTCAGCTGCTTCTCCGTGACACCCTCGACGGACATGAGCGGGAAAGCGTTCAGCACGCTCCTGTACGAACCCATGGCAGTCATCTGCTCGAGGTCGCTGTCCTTGTAGTCGAGATGGTCGGGCTCGGTGGAGTCCATCCACCAGCCGTCGATACCCATCTTCTCGAGACGCATCAGGTTGTCCCAGTAGATATCGCGGGCCTCGGAGCTGAAAGCGTCGTAAGGAAGCACTCCCGAAGGATAGTCCCTGCGGGGAGGCCAGTCGCTCAGACCGCTCTGCGGCCAGGTGCCGAAATGCAGCAGATGCCCCTTGGCATCCAGCTCGCGGTAAGGCTTGGTCATCGGACCGAAGGACGCCCAGATCGAAATCAGGATGTGCGCGTGGCTGTCGTGAGTCTCGTTGATCATCGCCTGAGCGTTGCGGAAGTCGTCATTGAGAAACTCCATGGCGTTCCACTGGTAGTTGTTGCCCCAGTACTGCCAGTCCTGGATGACGACATCGAGCGGCACTCCCCTCTCGCGGTAGCCGCGAAGCACACCGAGGTACTCGGCCGAGCTCTTGTAGCGCTCGCGGCTCTGCATGAAGCCGAAACCCCAGAGAGGAATCATCGGCACATGGCCCGTAAGAGCGCGCATACCGGCTATGACTCCGTCGGCATTGCCGCCGTAGATAAAGTAATAGTCGATCTGCGTGCCGACCTCGGACTCGAACGAAGCGACGTCATCCTTGTCGGTGAATGTGCCGGTGGAAGGATTGTCCCAGAAGATTCCGTATCCCTTGACCGACTGGACGAAGGGAACGAAGTCCTCGGTATTGTCCTGACGCATGTAACGGGTCTTCCCCGTCAGGCTCAGCTGGCCATCCTGGAGGATACCCAGACCATAAAGAGGCTCTCCGGCCTCCAGCCGGAAAGCCTGTCTGGTCACGAAAGCGCCCTTGTCGAGCCCTTCGCTGCGCTCGGTAAATGAAGACTCCCCCTCCTTCATCAGAGCTTTGCCGCTGGCGGTGGCAAAGCTCACGGTGCCGTCGGAAGCGACGGTGACCTTGAGGCCGGGAGATGCATAGACCGTGGAAGTCCCTGAATTCTTGGCCGTTACACGAACATCCTCCGGCTTGGCGATGACGGCGACGCTGCCGTCATGGAATCCGGAAGCCTCGGGAGCTTTCTGGACGCGGACTACGGTGGGAGTGAAGAACGTCACTTTCACCTGGGGGGATGGCGCGGCGGCCATCAAGGCCAGGGCTATCAGCAAGGATTTCATAATGCTCAGAATTTCTTTTCAATAGTGAGGACGCCGGCGGAGTAAGGCTCCACCGAGAGGGTGACCTTCTGCCCGTCACAAGCCGGCGAGGCCTTCTTCAGAGCCACGGCGTTCTTGTTCGCCATACTGTTGGCGACATCCAGGGCTCCGGGGGCATAATACTCATATGCGGTGGAGGCGATGCCCTTCCAGTCTCCGTTCACATCGAGGCTATAGGGCTTGTCGGTAGCATTCACGACCTTGACGATGACGTCACGGCCGTTCTCGGACATGGTGGTCACTACGCTCAGATCCTTGGTATCCCCCTCGTGGTCGAGGCGGTACCTGGAGAAGTGGTCGTACCAGAGCTTGGTCACCTGATAGTTCGGGGCTACAAATACGTCCTTATAATCGAAATTGATGAACGCGTTGTTCCAGTCCGGCATGTCCGTGCGGCGGATGAAGAGCGCCGCGGCGCCCATCCCGACCACGTCGCGGGCCTCGCAGACATTCAGGAAGCCGCCGGCGAAGAGGCCGGTCTTCCAGTCGATGCTCTGGAGGTTCCACTCGGAGATGAACAGCCTGATATTGGGGTTGGGACACTCGGAGATCATCTTAGCATAACGGTCATACTGGTCGGCAAGACGCTTCGGACCGGTGAAATAGCCGCCCTGCTGCTCATAGTGGTGCAGGCTGAGATAGTCGAAATAGGCTCCGGAACGGTTCAGGAACTGCTCGTCCTCCTGGAAACCGCCGCAAGCGATGATCTTGATGCTGGGATCGACCTCGCGCATGGCGACAGAGAACTCGCGGACGCATTTCTCATAACGCTCGATACCCATTTCCCACATCTCGTTGTCGATCTCCCAGTACTTGACGTTGTACGGCTCGGGATGGCCGTTGGCGGCGCGCTTTGCGCCCCACTCGTCAGTGGCGGGAGCATTGCAATAACGAACCCAGTTGACAGCATCCTCCAGGATGGAGTCGTATTCCTCGGCGGGACGCTCGAAGTGTACGGAGACGACGATCACAGGCTCGGTATTGACGGTGCGGCAGAACTTGATGAACTCGTCGGTTCCGAAGCAGTTCTGGTCATAGTCCATCCACATCCAGTGAGGCCAGCGGTAGCGGTTCTCCTGGGGACCGATACCCCACTGCCAATAATACTGGGCGACATAGCCGCCGCCGGGCCAGCGCAGGCACGTAGGATGGAGATCCTTGACAGCCTGGAGGATGTCGGGACGGAATCCGCCGTTGGCCTGGCCAGTGGCGGTGGACAGCGTCACCTGGTCCACCTGGACGGTGCCGTTCTCCACGATGATCGCGAAATCGGCGTCACCGGCGCGGCTTCCGGCCGGGAGGCTGATGTCGAACTTCTTCCAGGACGAGCCGGGGACGCCGAGCTTCTGCTCGGCGATGAAGGAATTGCCCTGCTTAAGGCCGACGGAAAGGGTTCCGTTGCCCTTCGCATAGATGGATCCGACGAAGGTCTCACCGGGAATGAGGTTCTGGGGACCCTGGCTGATGCCGGACTTGGCACGGGCTGTGATCTTCTGCGAGTAGTCCATGTTTACGGCGTCGCCCTTGACGAGCTCGTAAGAAGCATCGCCGAAGGAGTTCCACTGCGGAGCGACGTCGGGGATCTTCACCACGTCGGGAGTGCCCTCGAAATATGTGGTCTTTCCGTTAAGGGACGTGACCTTGATGTTCTTGTACGTAGCCTCAGTGTAATTGACCCAGAACACGATGTCGTTGTGGCCGGTGGCATCCGCCTTGGAGTAGCTCAGGACGCGTTTGCCGTCGAAATAGACATTGATGGACTTGCCCTTGCAGACGATGCGGAGCTTGTGCCAGTCCTGGTTCTCGTTTATCTGTTCGGGAGTGGCGGTCCTGGAAACGAGGGGGTCGAGAGTCCTGACAACGCGTCCCGGACGTCCGCCGAAGGATTGTCCCTCCCTTTCCACCATCCTGGCTATCGAGAAGTTGGGGTCGGTGACCTGGGCGGAGGCCTGCTGCCTTGCGCGGGCGAGCTCCGCTGCCTGCACTTGAGCCTCGGTCTGGGCCGGGGTGAAGATACGCGCCTCATAATAAGGATTGTGCAGACGGACATAGTACGGTTCACCGTTAGCCTGGTTCTTTACGGCGAAACGGATGTCCATCAGACCGCCGCTCCATGAACGCCTGGCAAGGCGGTAGGAGCGCCAGTTGAGATCCATCGTGATCTCATAGTCGTCGGTATCGACTGACGTCAACGGCATCGGCTGTTCGTAACGGGTCGGAGAATGAAGGATCTTTTCCTCATCCATATACCACCCGTCGAAATAACCGTCGCGCGGGGTGATGCCGGGATAATGCTCCGGCTCGAAGGAGCGCTCATAGATCAGCTCCTGCCACACGCCGTTGTTGGCGGAGAAATAGATATGCTCGAACAGCTGTCCGTATAGCATGGGATCTATCATCCCCGAAGGGGCTTTGGCGTGGACGTCGATGGATGCCTTCTCCTGCGCGGAGAGAGAAAGTGACAAGGCCGCACAAAGGGCTAATATGGTCAGTATGCGTTTCATAGGAAGTTTGAGTTTATAAAGATTCTATTGGAAGAGCATGGGGGCGAACTGGTGCAGCGAACGCCTCCAGGTGAGCCACTCGTGACCGGTGCCGGGAGACTCGTAGTACACGTGGTTGACGCCGAGGCTGTCCAGGGCTAAATGCAGGTCGCGGATACCGGCATACATCCCCGCAGGCTCATCGGTGCCGATACTGATGTAGAAGAGATGGTAGTCGTCGTTGAGCGACTTGGGATACATCTCGGAATCCCTGCGGTCGTTCGGGCCGCGGCCGGAGCCGCTGAAGCCGCCGATCCATCCGAAGAGCTCGGGATGGTCCAGTCCGATGGTATAGGCCTGGAATCCTCCGAGGGAAAGTCCGCAGATGGCGCGGTTGTCACGGTCGGTCAGGGTGCGGAAACGGGAGTCGAAAGTCGGAACGGACTCTTCGACCATCACCTTCTCGAAGGCGTCGAAGTTGAAGAGGTTGGGGCGTTCTGCAGGATCGGCATCAGCCAATACTGCAGTTCCTCTCTCCATAACGACGATCATCGGAACGCACTCCTTGGCTGCGATGAGGTTGTCCATGATGTCCCTGAGCATACCCTGGGTGCTCCATCCGGTCTCGTCCTCTCCAGCGCCGTGCATAAGGTAGAGCACGGGGAAGCGCCTGTCGGGCTCGGAAGCGTACTGGGGAGGGAGATAGACATAGCTTGTCCTCTCCGCGCCGGTCAGCCGGGAGTCGTACTTCTCGATACGGATCTCGCCGTGCGGGACCTTCTTCTCGAGATAGAAATCGACACCGGCCTCAGGGATCTCGATACCGCTGGACCAGTAGCCGGAGCCGAAGAATTTCTGAGTATTGGGATCGGCCACTCTCTTGCCGTCGATGTTGAGCATATAGTAGTGGAATCCGGGCACAAGGGGATCGGTGGTCACTTCCCATACGCCGTCTTCGCCCTTGGTCATCTGATAGGGCTTGCCGACATTGACCGATACGGACTGGGCGTCAGGAGCCTCGACGCGGAACACGACGCTGAGGTCGGGATTGACTTTGGGATACTCCTTGCCGGGGAGATTGGTGGTGGCGGGAGTGGGTTTGGTGAGTACACCCACCTGCTTGTTCCCTGCGCAGGAAACGAAGGCCAATGCGATAACGGTCGCAAGGACCGGGATGAGAAAACCGTGTTTCATTATTGTCTGTTGAAATTGTTGAATACAAGGTAGTGGTCGAACTCGGTGCTGCGGACGAACACCGGGATGGAATCGAGATCGACGGGGGTCTCGACATACTGTCCGCCCCGGTACCACTGACCGGTACGGAAGTCGGTCCAACCGTCCTCATTTACTGGAAGATAGGTCTTCCAGGTCGTGACTCCGGCCTCCGTGACGGGCGAAACGAGAAGGGAAGGTCCGAACATGAACTCGCAATCCTGACGCAGAGCCTCCTCGTCATCGGCGAAGTCGAAGACGAGCGGGCGCATCAGAGTATATCCCTCTTCGGAAACCTTCTTCGCGCAGGCGAGAATGTACGGGCGCAGCTTTTCGCGGAGATTGATGGCATCCGTCATAAGGGAGCAGGTCCGCTCGCTGTAACGCCAGGGCTCGGTCTGGCTCATATATCCGTGGACGCGCATAAACGGCAGGAACACCGCGGTCTGGACCCAGCGGACCAGGCGCTCCTGGTACTCCTCGGAAGTGTATTGGTCGTTCGGGCGGAAAAATCCGCCGGCATCGAAGGTCCACCAGGGCAGACCCGCAGCCATCTGTCCGAGGCCGCCTGCGATCTGACGCTTCATCGTAACGAAATCATTGCCGACGTCGCCGGACCAGGTCACTACGCCGTAGCGCTGGATGCCGGAGAAGGCGCTTCTCGTCAGGATCACCGGTTCGTGGTCCGTGACGTCCTTCAAGCCGGTGTACATAGCGCGGTTCACCATCAGGGGATAAACATTGCGGTAGAGCTCGCCGGGAAGGGTATTGCCGGCAATCTTGCGGCCGGCAAGGTCGTCGTTCTCGGGTTCCGTGGCGTCGAACCACCAAGCATCTATCCCGTAAGGGATTGCGAGGGAGTCACGGAAACTCTGCACATAATAGTCCACAGCCTCGGGGTTGAAGAAATCCACCCAGTCCGTTCCGTCGATATAATACCCGCGCTCCTCCAGTCTCTTTCCGAGAGCGCTCGGGTGGTCCACCTTTGACCAGACGGAGATCATGAAGCGGGTGTCCATATCGTGGAGAGCCTTGGTGAGGGCAGAGGGATCGGGATAATGCTCGGAATCGAACTCCATGGAGTTCCAGCCGGTCTTGCCCCACCACTGCCAGTCCTGGACGATCACATCGAGCGGAATTCCACGCTCCTTGAAGCCATTGGCATTCTCGATGATCTCGTCCTGGGAATGGTAGCGTTCGCGGCAGTGGATATAGCCAAACATCCATTCGGGCATCTCCGGCACCGGACCGGTGAGAGTCCTGTACGTGGAGATGACCTTGTCGGCATCGCCGGCGAACACGGTATAGTCCAGGGCCTTGGCCACGGGAGAGCTGAACACGGTCTGGTCCGAGACCTTGCGCCAGTAGAGGACAGGCGCGTCGCCACGCACTCCCTCAGTGGCTACTGTATGCTTTCCTGCGGAAAGGGTGATGAACGTGGAAGTGGTAGGAGGCAGCCAGGTATTCGAGAAGTCTATCACCTTCTCGCCGTCGATGGTGAGGTAATGACGGCGAGCCATCTTCTGCCCAACATCGTACAGCAGGGCATACTCCCCTGCCTCGGGCACCTCGAAAGTCCCGGAGAACGGCCTTGCCCAGCGCATCTCGCGGCGGTTACCCGAAGTGCCGGTGGCGTTGACGGTTTCGCTGCGTCCGGTCTCGGCCTCGGCTGTGAGAGTCACGCTATTGTCGGCAGGGTTGAAGTCCGTCAGGCCATAGTTGTTCCAAAGCAGGCCATAGCCTTTGCTGGAAAGCACGAAGGGGATGGCAATCTGGGTATTGACCTGGGTCAGGCGACGCGTGACTCCCCTGATGTCCAGGTATCCGTCCTGGAACTGGCCGGTGCCGTAGAGATGCTCATCCTTGGGCGAAGCGAAGGCCTGGGATACTGCATAAACCGGCACATCCTGAACAGACGACGCCTCCACCTTGCGCCCGCCGGGGATCTCGGAGAGGATGACGTTCCCGTCAGCATCAAGGAATACCAAAGAACCGTCGGACTTGGAATAGCGGGCGGTCATGGCTTCCGTCTTCACCTCGACGTAGGAGGCGTCCTTGCTCACGGAGTACTTGGGAGAGGGAACCTTTTCGGTATAAATGAGTTCTTCCAGAATGGCCGAACCCTCCGGAATCAGCTGGACACGGATGGCATTTGAATGCAAAGGACTGAGGATGAGAGTCCCATCCTCAGTCTTTATCTTTATAGCCTTGCCGGAACCCGAGCATCGGCTCAGTAAGACGACGCTCAGGAGCAGTCCGACGGCGAAGCCGAACTGTCTGAACAGTCGAGACATATTACTTCAAGATAATCTGGTGTCCGAGCTTAAGCTTGTCTCCTGAATCGTCGACGGTCCAGTACTGCGGCTTGCGAGGACCGTTGCCCTCGACGTGGTGCACGACATAGCGGAGTTCTCCGTCGAAGGTGCGGAAGAGCATTCCGTGACCGGAGTTGTTGCCAAGGAACGGTTCGGGCTCCTGGACCCAGGGACCGGCGATGGTGCCGGACTCGGAGTAGCATACCTCCTGGAGATAGCGCTCCTTACCCCAAGTGGACCAGAGCATGCCGAGCTTGCCGGTCTGGGTACGGAACATCTGGGGACCGTCTGTCACCCAGCCGGGCATCTTGAGGCCGAAGGTAGCCTCGCCAAGGCCGTTCATCTCGCCGCAGGAAGGCGCCTCGGATGCGCGGAACATGGTGACAGGCCACTCGGAAATGGTATGGGTGAGGTCCTTGGACAGCTCGATGTAGTCCATGGTACCGTCGATGAGCTGGGTCCACTCGTGGACAAAGATCATATAGACATGGCCGTCCTCCTCATAGAGGGTGCCGTCGATGCAGTCCCACTCGTAGGGCTGATAGTCGTAGCCGGGAGTGACGGAGAAAGGAACGAACGGTCCCTCGGGGCTCTCGGAACGGAGGAGATAGGTCTGGTTGTGAGGCACGTTGTAGCGGCTGGGGATGGCCTGGATGATCTCGCTGTGGTCGCTCCAGGTACCGGCATAATAGTAGTAATCGCCGATCTTGTGGATCTCGGCCGCCGCGGCGAAGCCGGCCTTCTCGCACCAGGTGCCGCTGAGGTCGATGACATTGTAGGGACCCTCCCACATCACGAGGTCCTTGGAACGGTACTGACGACCGCCGGAGCTGGTGAGATAGTAGGTCTTGGTGGCCTCGTCGGCAAGGATGAACGGATCGCTCATCGACAGGTCGTTGAAATGGACGGTGCGGATCCTGTTCTGCTCCTCACGCATACGGCGCATACGCTCGGCCATGCCGGTGGTGTCGCGCGGGGCGGCGGAGATGGTGCCTCCGAAATTGTTCTGTCCGGGATCGGCGCGAGGCGCCTGCTCGACGGGCTGGATCTCTTTCTTTACGGGGGTGCAATCAGGTGCGGGCTGCTGCTTGCAGGAGAAAAGCATAGCAGCGGAAACGGATGCCAGAACGGCAATTCTCAAAACTCTCATAGGTGAATATTATTAGTGTTGATACTATTCGGTTCCAATACATACAAATTTAACTCATAATTTACATTTTTGCTACAGAGCGCACAGTATATATTTGTAAAGAATAGACCAATTACTTTAAAAAAGCAGAGCGTTGCATTGAATGCAACGCTCCGTTTCATTATAGTTCAGGATCGGGATACTATTCCCAACCGGGGTTCTGGACGATGTTCTCGTTGACGGAAGTCTCGGAGTAAGGGAACGGGAAGAGCTCATGCTTGCCCCTCTGGAAGCCGAGGTTAGGATAGAGCTTGATGCACCAGTCGGCATCGCTGTAGTCCACATAGCCCTCGTGCTTGGCAGCGCCCTCGGTGAAGAACTTGTCGCAGAAGTTAGGGAAGCTCTTACCGTTGTTGGCGAGTTCGTCGATGTCGCCCCAGCGGACCAGGTCGAGGAAGCGGAGGCCTTCAAGCCAGCACTCCAGGAACTTCTCGTTCTTGATCTCGTCCATGGTGAGCTCGGTGGAGATATGCTTCGCACCTGCCCTCCTCTGGATATCGTTCAGATACTGGAGAGCCTTGTCCTTGTCCTTACCGGTCTGAACTGCGCACTCCATATACATGAAGAGGACCTCAGTATAACGGAAGATACGGGTGTTCATCATCGTACGGTTGTTGTTGGACAGGTCGCTCCTGCGGATATTCACCTTCCACATGAACCAGCCGATATGGCCGTAAAGTCCGGAAGTGCTGTTGACACCTCTCTTAGGATCGGACTCCTTGAAGGCAGTCTTACCCATCACAGGAGCGTCCCCGTCGGAAGTGTAAGGCATTTCATAGAGGACTTCGTCATAGGTCTTGACCCAAGCCTTGCGGCGATAGGAGTCCATACCGTCGTTCTCGATGAGCTTGTCGATGAACTTCTGGCTAGGGTTGCACTCACCCCAACCGGTCTTATAGACCTCGGAACCAACACCGTTGGGAAGGATCATCTTGTCGTTTCTCCAGTTCCACAGCCAAGGCATATTGGCGCCTGCGTGGTTGTTGTAGCCGCTGATGGAGGAGTCGAACACGAGGTTCAGCTCGAACACCTTCTCGGAATTGCCGTCACCCTTGAGGTGGAAGCAATCCTCGAGCTGCTCGGAAGGGACGAGGGCATAGTTGCCGGAGTTGATCACCTGGGCGAGAGCATCCTGGGCACCCGCATAGTCCTTCTTCCAAAGGAGAGCCTTGCCCATGATGGTGTAAGCCAGACCCTTGGTAACCTTGACGGCGCCGTTCTTGTCGTTCGGGCCCTTGCGGTCCTCGATGTAAGGAAGGGCATCCTTGCAGTCCTTGACGATGAAATCGAGGACAGCTGCCTGAGACTCCGCATTGCCGGGCTTCTCGGAAGCGTCGAGCACGTGGTCCACGATAGGAGGAGTTCCCCAACCGATAGCCAGGTACAGGTAAGAGAGAGCACGGAGGACTTTTGCCTCAGCGACGACACGCTGGGTGGTAGCAGTCTGTCCGCCTTCGGGCAGACCGTCCTTGAAGTGGTCGATGGCAAGGTTGGCGGCATAGATGGCGGCATAGCAGCCACGGTATGCACTGCCCATGATACCGTTGGTAGTCAGATAGCGGAAGGACTGGAGCTCATTCTGGGCGATGTTGTCGGCCTTGTTGTTACCGGCCGCGATCATATCGTCACCCATATAGTTCCACAAGGAGATGACCCAGTTGTCGTTGTAGCGAGGGGTCATGTAGTTCATCGCCATCTGGGAGTAAGCGTTCACAAGGGCCTGCTCGGCATCTTCATCGGTCTGATAGAAGTTGTCCATAGAGATGACACCCTTCTGAGGGATGTCCAGGCGGTCCTGGTTACAGCTCACAAGGAAAAGACCACAGATAGCAAGAGGAATCAATATCTTTTTCATATGATATGTGTCTGTTTTAGTTTAGAAAGAAAGGTTGACACCAAGGATGAACTGCTTCGCAGTCGGGAAGGTACCCATATCGACTCCGATACCGGAAGCCGAGTTGTTGGTAGCGGTCTCGGGGTCGAGGCCGGGATAGGAAGTGAAGCAGAAGAAGTTTTCGAGGGAAGCATAGACGCGGAGATTGCTGATCGCGATCTTGTTGACTATGTTCTTAGGCAGGGTGTAGCCAAGCTGGATCTGCTTGATCTTGAAGTAAGAGCCGTTGAACAGGTTGAATGTGGACGAGAAGGTATCCTGATTCCAATAGGTAGTTCCAGGGAACTTGGCGTTGTCACCGGACTTCTTCCAAGAGTTGTTCCAATACCAGCTGTAGGTATTACAGTGGGGACGGTCGGTACGCCAGGACGAAGGGAAGATCTCGTTTCCTGAAACACCGTTTCCGAAGATAACCATGTCGAAGTTCTTCCAGGCAAGGTTCACGGTCATACCATAGGTAAAGTCAGGAATACCGAGACCGATCATCTGGAAGTCGTCGGTATCGATGACACCGTTGTTGTCGATATCCTCGAACTCAGGCTCGCCGGTCGAAGGGTCGACGCCGGTGCCCTTGAGTCCTCTCATATACCATACGGGATAGCCGACCTCGAAATAGGTTCCGAAACGGGAACCCTGAGGAACGGTACCGCCGATACGGGAGAGAGTAGGATCAAGGTAAGTCACCTTGTTCTTGAGGGTGGAGAAGTTTCCGGACACGCTGTAGCTGAAATCACCGACAGTGTCTTTCCAGGTAAGTTCGACTTCAAGACCCTTGTTCTCCACGGAACCGGCATTCATAGTGGTCGAAGAGACACCGAGAGCGGAAGAAAGGCTGACGTTGACAAGGAGGTCCTCAGTGGTCTTCTTGTACCAGTCGACGCCGAGGCTCAGCCTGTTGTTCAGGAAACGGGCGTCGAGACCGAGGTCGATCTGCTCGGAGGTCTCCCACTTCAGGTTAGGATTGGCAAGTCCGTTCGGAGCGGAACCATAGGAAAGAGCCGGGCTGTCGACATCCCACTGATACCAGGTGCTGCTGTAGTTGATGGTAGTGGCATAAGGATAACCCCTAAGCACGTTGATGTTACCGTTGCGTCCCCAGGAAGCGCGGAGCTTCAGGAAGTTGAACCTGTCGCGGTTCACGTTGTCACGGAAGAAAGGCTCGTTGCTGATGGTCCAACCGGCCGAGAAGGACGGGAAGTAACCCCAGCGGGCCTGCTTGGAGAGCTTCGAGGAGTCGAAAGCATCGGCGCGGAAGTTGGCCTGGAAGCTATAGCGGTTGTCATAGCTGTAGGTCAGACGGCCGAAGTAGGAGATGCTCGTGGACTGTCCGGGAGCGTTGCTGATGGACTTGGTCACACCGTCACCGGAGAGCAGGTAGCTCATATACTGGAAGTTAGGCTCATAGCCGGTGAGGATGTCGGCGCCGGAGGCGCTGGTGCTGATATTGTCGTTGTTGCTCTCGATATAGGACATACCGGCCATCAGGCCAAGGGAGTGCTTGCGGGCTATCGTCGTGTTGTAGTTGGCGAAGTTCTCCCACTGATAGTAGTGACCGGTGCTGTTGCCTGCGGAGATGCTGTAAAGGGTAGCATTGATGAAAGGAGAGCAGTAGTAAGGCTCGGTGAAGCTGTGGCTGTTGCTCTGGTTGATACGGTAGCCGAAGCGCGAAGTGACCACCATGCCCTTGAAAGGAGTAAGGTTGGCGGACAGGGTTCCGCGGATGTTGATACCGCCGCTGGTGGAGTTGTCGACGTCGCGACGGACGAACGGGCTACCTCCCTGGGTCTCACCCAGACGGGAGACAGTCCAGTAGAGACCGGTCTCAGGATCCTTGAGGACCTTGGTACCGCTGGCGATGGCAGCCTGCATATCGAGGGTAAGCTCATCGTAAGTGCCGCGAGGGGCCTCCAGAGGAGAAGAAGTGATGGCGGCCAGGAGGGCGGAACCATTGTCGGAGTGCTGGGAGACAGCGTGCGTGCTCCACTTCTCGATGGAGTTGTTGGTGCTCACGGTCAGCCAAGGCTTGATCTTGTAGTCGGCGTTCACCTGGACGGAAAGACGCTTGTAAGTATCCTTGTCACCGGCGAAAATACCGTTGTCGTCAACGTTGTTGATCGAGATGAAGAGGTTGCCACGGTCGTTTCCGCCCTGGAAACCGACAGTGTGACGGGAGTTCCAAGTGGGCTCGAAGACCTCGCTGCCCCAGTCGATGTCGGCGCCGTTGTAATTGATGGACTGCAGCATGGCATCGGAGAGCCAGCCATAATCCTTACCGAAAGCGATGTACTCCTCAGCGTTCATCACGTCGAGGGGATGAGCGAGGGTGGAAAGGGAGAACTGAGCGTTGTAGAACACGCGGCCGTCACGGGAGCCCTTTCCGGTCTTGGTGGTGATGAGAACGACACCGTTACCAGCCTCGGCACCATAGATGGCGGCGGAAGCAGCATCCTTCAGGATCTCCATGGACTCGATCATTTCAGGATCGAGGTACTGGATGTTGTCGACCTTCAGACCATCGACGATGAGGAGGGGTCCGAGGTTTCCGGAGTTCGAGGAGTAACCGCGGACGCGGATCGAAGAACCCGAACCAGGAGCACCGGAGGAGGTGAGGATCTGGACACCGGCGGCCTTACCCATAAGGGCGCTGGCTGCGTCGGAAGTCGAACGGTTGGTGAAATCCGCTTCATTTACGGAAGCCACGGCGCCGGTGAGGTCGCTCTTGCGCTGCACACCATAACCGATGACGACGGTCTCTTCAAGGAACTCGGTATCCTCTTCGAGGATGAAATTGAAGATAGTCTGGTTCCCGACGGGAACAGTCTGGGTGGCATAGCCGATGCAGGACACTGCGATGTTGGCTCCTGCAGGGACCGAAAGAGAGAAAGCGCCGTCGGCGTTGGTCACAGTACCGATGGAGTTGTTGCCAACCACCATCACTGTCGCACCAATCACAGGAGCTCCGCTCCCGTCAACGACGGTTCCGGAAATAGAGCGATTCTGCGCGAACGCGCCGATGCTCATCAAGCAAGCAGCGACAAGAAATGCCGCCACCTTCTGAATAAGGAGTTTGTTCATAAAACTAATGGTTAAAGTTAGTTTAGTTATCATTGTCCCGTTATGACGGGCAAAAATCCGCAAACAAGACGAGCAAATTTATACAAAACTCCCCATTTTACCAAACTAATTCCTCAAATTGTTTAAGAATGCGGCGAAATGTTTACAAAAAGGGAGGCATCGCAAAGATGCCTCCCAAAGACTCGGGCCATACGGTCCGATCATGATGTTATCCCTTCACACTATTCGGCAGTATTGAGGTACTCCCAGCCCAGGACGTCCTTGAACTTGTTGACGGCCTTCCTGTTGCGAGGGAACGGGAAGTATTTGTACTTGTCGGAGAAGTCGTTGTACTTCACGGAGGAGTAAGTCTCGTAAAGCTTGTGGTACTTCTGATATCCGGGCTTGCCTTCCACGAAGAACTCGTCGAATACGGTAGGGACCTCCTTGTGGATGCCCTTGCCGCCCCAGCTGGTGTTGAAGATGGCCTTCATGTCGACCTTTCCGAGGTTGTCCCAACGGACGAGGTCGGGGAAGCGGCAGCCTTCCCACCACATCTCGTACTGCTTCTCTTCCATCACGTCCTGGAAGGTGAGCTTGCTGCTGAT
>JAEEGJ010007441.1_pt1 | contig 31362 bp, 26 predicted proteins | sample 8958761 | NCBI WGS metagenome assembly JAEEGJ01 (sample SAMN16246546, study PRJNA631951) | gut metagenome | biome: gut microbiome; feature: rumen; material: RS-attached | host: Bos | place: Iran: Karaj | collected 2018-10
GATCGGCATAGTACAGAGCGCCACACTTAGGACTCTCCGACACAATCACGATACACGACTTCTTTGATTTACGGATACCACGACTCATGAACTGTGCCAGCTGGTCGACATCGGTACTCTCCTCGGGCACGATAGCAGCCTCAGCACCACAAGCAATGGCCGAGTTCTGTGCCAGGAATCCGGCATCACGCCCCATCACCTCGACAAAGAAAATTCGCTCATGACTGTTGGCAGTATCACGGATACGGTCCACACACTCCATGATGGTGTTCATTGTGGTGTCATATCCGATAGTATTGTCTGTGCCATACAGGTCGTTATCGATTGTTCCCGGCAGTCCGATTACGGGGAAGTCGTACTCCATACCGAAGTTGCGCGCACCCGTCAGCGATCCGTTACCGCCGATTACCACCAGTGCGTCTATCTCCTCCTTCACGCAGGTCTCGTAAGCCTTCTGCATGCCCTCGGGTGTAGGGAACTCCTTTGAGCGGGCTGTCTTCAGGATAGTACCTCCACGTGTCACGATACCGCTCACGTTCTCGGTGGTAAACTCCTGAACCTCGTCGTGTATCAGTCCCTCATATCCACGATATATACCTTTAATCTTAAAACCATTGTAGATGCCGGCGCGAGTTACCGCGCGAATAGCGGCATTCATTCCTGGTGCATCGCCTCCGGACGTCAGGATTCCAATCGTTTTTACCTTTGTCATATTACTTTTTCCTTTCTTATTGTTTAGTTATACAAAATACATTTCCAACCACAGCACGCCAAGACCTATCACGGCGCCTGCCAGCACCTTGGGCGTAAGGTTCTTAACATACCACCCCAGCCTCATGTGCTCCATCTTCATCAGCATCAGTCCGCTCACCGAACCCACGCTTAGCAGGCATCCGCCCACTGCTGTGCAGTATGCTATTATCTTCCAGTAGGCGCCGTTCATCACAAAGTTCTCGGCATACGATTCCTTCATGGCAGCGTCGGCTATGGGATACAGCGAGATGTCGCTCATGGCGATGGTAAACGAGTCGACCACGCCGCTAAGCAGTCCAGAAACTATACCCAGCACCCATACGTTGCCTACGGTATCGTCTATCCACTGTGCCACATCGCCGAATACTCCCGTCTCGGTCACCACGCCCATTGCCAGCATTATACCCATCACGAAGAGTATCTGCTGCAGCGGTCCGTACTGTACCGATCTTGGTGTCAGTCGGCGCTCCATCTGGTCGGCATTCATCAGCTTGCGGTTCATCACCTCGTGCACCACCCACAGCACGCTGAGCACACACAACGCACCCAGGAACGGGCTCAGCTTGGTGATATTGTGGAATGTAGGTATAAACCACAGTCCGCCTATGCCCACAAACAGCATCACCACGCGCTGCCAGGGCAGCAGGTTGGTATCGTCGCCGCGGAATGGCATCGGTGCCCACTGCGTGTCCATACGCTCGGGCAACTCTCTGTGTATCAGCATTGTAGGCACTATCCACGCCAGTATGGCTGGCAGTGCCATATATTTCGAGAAGTTAGTGGCTGTGATAGCCTCGTCGCCCCACAGCACAAGTGTTGTCGGGTCGCCAATCACCGTCAGGCATCCGCCGCAGTTGGCTGCTATCACTATTGCAGCACCCACCAGCATGCGCTGCCGGCGGTTCTGCACTATGGTGTGCATTATCACCAGCATCATAGTGGCAGTGGTAAGGTTGTCTAGATTGGCCGACAGGATGAATGTGGCCAGTGTGATGGTCCACAGCAGGCGTTTCGGATTGCGTGTCTTTATCCACTTCGATACAAAGTCGAAGCATCCGTTGCTGTGCAGTATCTCTACTATGCTCATTGTGGCCAGCAGAAACATCACGATGCTGGCTGCACGCCCCACATAATATAGGAATACATTATTATATATGTAATACTTCACTGCCTCGCTCGATGGCAGATCGCCGGCCAGAAATTCCCAATAGTCCTGAGCGTGGCGTTCCATCACGAAGTCGGTACCATAGCAGATGTATACCACCCACCCCACGGTACCAATAAAAATAGCGATAGCACTCTTGTTCACACCTGTAGTGTGTCCGGTTGCTATCACCACGTAGCCTAACAGCAGTAGTATTACAATTATCAGTGTCATTACTCTCTATGCCTCCTACTCGTTTAATTTAAAATCTCTGTGGGCGTCCAGAACCAGAATATCGTGCCGTGGCCGTCTTCGGTATTTTCGCGCACACCTATCTTTCCGTTACAGCGGTCTATGATTGCCTTACATACACTCAGGCCCAGTCCCGGGTTGTCCTGACTCTCGTCGTGTGTGTATGTATTCTTGTCGCTCAGCAGGCCGAATATATTCTCCTTCAGTTTCTCGGGCAGCCCCTCGCCGGTGTCCTTCACCTCTACATACATGCCGCCCTCCTTTACATAGTACGACAGTTTTATCTTGCCTTGTTTGGTGTGCTGCATGGCGTTATCAAGCAGGTGCATGGTCACTATGCGCAGCAGCTTCTTGTCCAGATGTGCTCGCAGGCCCTCTACCGGCTCTTCCACCTCCAGTGTCACTCCCTCGTGCAACTGCTGACGTATCTCGGCAGCAAATTGTCCCATCTCGTAGTCAACGTCGGTCACCTCGCGCTGGAACAGCTGTTTCTCGCCCTCCACCTCGCTCAGCGACAGTAGCTCATTGATAAGGTGCAACAACTCAAGTCCGTTTTTGTTTATCAGATGCAAAAGGTTATTCTGTTCTTCCTTCGACATCATGCCCTCATCCATCGTCATCAGCAGGTCGCTGAAACCGATGATAGCGTTAAGCGGTGTGCGCAACGAATGACTCATGTTGCCTAGGAATATATCCTTCAGTTCCTCACTCTTGCGTGCAGCCTCGGCAGCCTCGCGGGCCTTTGCTTCGTTCTGGCTGGCTATCTGTGCATTATATTCAGCCTCCTTGGCGTTTCGTCTTGCCACGTCGGCTATACGTCTGGCTTCCTCCTCGCTGGCCTTGGCCTTTTCGGCATTAGCTTTGGCTATAGCTTCGCTCTCCTTGGCCATCTCAGCGTTGGCACGCGCTATCTCCTCGCTCTTGCGCGCTTTTTCCTCGTTGGCCTTAGCCTTCTCCTCGTTTTCGCGGGCCAGTTCAAGCGCCTTCTTCAGGTTGCGTGTGTTGCGCATCTGATTCAGGATCACTACCAGCAGGCCCACCAGCACAAATGCAGCTATGGCACCGTACACCCATCGCGGTATTATCACGCCGTTGAATGTCGACGCCACGTTGCCATACACCTCGTCTATCAGGCCCTCGTCTTCCATCTTGTCAAGTTCCTTATCGATGGCGTCTATCAGCTTCTTGTTATTGCTCACGTAGCAGTATTCGCGCGGTGTCAGCGTAAGGTCTTCCTGTACCAGATTATCTAACTTATGCTTGCCTATCAGGAATTTGGCCTGATAGCGATAGCACACCACAGCGTCGTATTTGCCTGCACTCAGGTCCTTCATCGCCTTGGTCAGGTCTTCTATTATCACCAGGTTTGCACCTATCTTCTGCAGTGTGTCGCGTACGGGTCGGCTGGCCATCAGCGCCACCTTCATATTGTGCATGTCGCGCAGTCCGTAGCTCTTCTCGGTGCCCTTGCGTGTCACTATCTGATAGTACAGTCTTATCACAGCACGCGAATAGTTGGTCACGTCCTTGCGGTATGGCGAATACACCATCATACCCAGATCTACCCTGCCCTGCAGCACGTCGCCGGCTATTGCACCCCATGTGTTGGGTTTGTACTCAAATGGGATATCCAGACGCTTCATCAGCAGTTTGGTAAACTCCACGTCGGCTCCGCTGGGCACCCCCTTCTCGTTCACAAACTCCAGTGGCGGGTAGTCCTTGTCGATACCGAATTGCAGTGGTTTCTTTTCGCTGAAGCCAAGATTGTCAGCACTTGCCGCAATGGCAAATGTCACCATTAGTAGTATGCAGTACAATCTTAGTTTCATCACGATCATTCTTTATGGGCACAAAGTTAAGCAAAAAACTTCAACCCACCAAATATTTTTCTAAAAAAAACATAATTTAAAGCCCTCGGGCCTTCCAAATGCGGTCTTTAGCGGCATTTATCTCCTGAAATTTCTTCTCAGCCGCCTTTCGCACATCCTCGCCCAGCGCAGCCACCTTGTCGGGGTGATGCTCCAGCGCCAGTCGTCGATAAGCCTTCTTCACCTCGTCGTCGCTAGCCGTCGGACTCACACCCAGCACCTTATATGCGTCCTCCAGCGTACCGCCCTCAAGGTGCAGCATCTGGTCAACTTCGCTGGTGCGCAGTCCCATCCATTGGGCGCACTCCTTCAGCGCCGTAATCTCGCTCTGCGGCACACTGCCGTCGGCCTTAGCCACCATCACTAGATAGTTCAGCAGCTGTAGTCGCTGACTATAGTCCATTTGTCGGTTAATTTGACCACAGCATTCCATCACCGTCTGTTTGAATTGCGTCCATCCTTCGCGTTTCTGCTCCTCAAACAGTCGGTTCAGTATCTCGTTGCCCTGCTGCACGGCGTTAGCACCAAAGTTCTGGCGCAGCATCTGGCGCACCAGTTCCATCTCGCTGTGCATAGCCTTGCCGTCGGCCTTAATTATATACGACGACAGCACCAACAGAGCAAACAAGAAACTGTTTCGCTGCCCCTGTTGCTGTCGTTGCTGATACGCCTGCTGATAGTTAGCATTATACGATTGCCACGTACCACTATTGTCAACATTATTCACGCCATCAAGCATACTATCAAAAAGCGAACCTAGCAGATATCCGGCCAGCGCTCCCAATGGTCCGCCAGCCATCCATCCTATAAATCCGCCTATCCATTTTCCTGTAGCCATATTCTTTCTTTTTTGAGTGCAAAGATAGCATTTTTTTGGCAAAACACTTTGTTTTGACAGATTTTTTAAGTACTTTTGCACCATGAACCAGATTATTACTACCGATACACTAGTAGTTGGCGCCGGCCCTGCGGGCAGTGTTTGCGCCTACCAGCTCCACAAGTCAGGCATCGACTGCCTGCTCATCGATCACGCCACTTTCCCGCGCGATAAGATATGTGGCGGCGGACTCACCGTTAAGGCATGGTCATTATTAAATGAGCTCATGCCTCAGTTCACCTACCCCTACCAGAGCATTTACGAAATCGAAATCAAGGTCGACGACATAGAATGCAGCTTCCAGGCGCAGCACGACATCCGCGTCGTAGCCCGCAAGGACTTCGACAATCGCCTGTTGCAGTATTATATCGCTGCTGGCGGCCGATTCATGCAGGGAGCTTTCAGCAGTTTTGAGCGCCAGACCGACGGACAGCTGCTCGTCACCCTCAAGTCGGGCGTGCAGGTACAGTGTCGCCATCTGGTGGGAGCCGATGGAGCCAACAGCCGTGTCCGCAAGCAGTTGATGGGCCCCTATACCGATAGTATATTATGTCTGGAGCAGTATCAGCCCAAGTCGCGCAACGCTATCGTTGTCGAGCTCTCGTCTACTAAATACCCCGGTGGCTATTATTACCTCTTCCCAGCCGTCGAGCACGACGTTGTAGGCTATGGCAACAAGTCCACTAACATAAAGATGTTCCGCGAGATCCTGGCCGAAAACGGCTATAAGGAGAGCAAGATCCACGGCGCCTATATCCCCATACGCGATGTAGACACACATCGTAATGACATCATACTCATCGGTGATGCCGGTGGTTTTGCCAACAAACTCACCTGCGAAGGTCTATATTATGCCATCGCCACCGCCCGTAATGCTGCCCAGGCCATCGTCGAGGGTCGTTCGTTCACCGACACCAACGTCGAGATCTTCAAGAAAAAGCGCCGCGAACGTTGGATCGCAGCACTTTTCTATAGTCGTTTCGGCATCAGCGTTATCCGCCAGCTGGCCAAGCATCCATCCCTAATCAAGCGCCTCTTCGACAAAGGCGTCAAGCCGAAATGACGGACTAACTTGGATTCAGGATTCAGAATTCGGTTTTATTTTTGAGCCACTATTAGCATTATTATATATTGTAATATTAACAATTAATATTTAGTTAATATTATATATATTAAAATATATATAATATTAAACTTCAGAAAGGATCGTAAAAAGGGGTGTCCATTTTTAAAACTGAATCTGAATCCTGAATCCAGATAAAACTCCTCCTAAGTAAAGACTTTATACAAAACGCCCTTCTACAAAATCATATTAAATTACGCACACACGAGGAAAAAGTATTTTCTACGTGTGGCAGAAATATTTCTCACGTGTGCGCGTAAATATGGGCCGTAAAATGCGTTTGTTTTTGAACGGTAAATTTGTATTACTCAATAAAAAGCATTACCTTTGCACCGTCAAAAAGAACGAGCGGGAATTACATCGTTGATGGCATTGCAATTCAGGAAGATGTAGGTGGTGTTGAGGGCGATGTAGTCGCGCGACATGTACCAGATGCCACCATACTGACCGCGGTTGCCCCACGAATTCTTGACCATATAGTATGGGCGACCTTGCTCGTCAGTGGCCTTGCCATAAATAAGCATCACGTGGTCGTAAGTGAATCGCCAGTCGTCCCACTGCTCCTGGCGAAGCTGTTGGGTGGGCTGTACGCCATCGGGCAGCATAGCCAGGCCAGTGCGGGTGAAGTCGCCTGTGACGTCACCACCCCAGGCCACGCAGTAACCTGCATCAATGGCGGCGTCGAGGATGCTCATAAGTTGGCCGATGGGCATGTTGTAGCTGGGCTTGAGGCGCCACTTGTAGGGGGCCTCGATGACAAACCACTGACCAAAGGGATGATGGGTGAAGCTGGTTAGGCTGACGTAATCGTCGAGATTGAGACCAAGGCTCTGGGCGAAGGTATGAGGGGTGTAAGTACGGCCCTGATACTGGAACTGATCGGGGCAGCGACCTACGTAGCGATCGATAATGGCCTGAACACTATCGCGCCAATGGGGGGCCGGAGACTTAGCATCTTTAACTACGATACTGCTGACATAGCGCTCCAGGCGAGGGAAGAACTCGTTGAAGTTGGCCAGAGAATCGCCTACAAGCGAGCCAGGTGCGGGCATGGCCTGCTCAGGACAGATGCCGTGATGACGAATGACATCGATGACATCATCGCACGATCCGCCCTCGGATATCTGACTGTAGCCGTGCATGCGAACATAATGGGTGGCATTGTCCATATAGTCGTGGTTGACCACGAACATCTCGCAGAGATCGAAAGTGCGGCCGCTCTGTCGCAGTATCTCGCTCTCGAGGAAAGCAAGTGTGGCGTAGTCCCAACAGGTGCCGCTGCGGTGCTGATTCTTAATGCTGGTGATGGGCAGCTGTTTGACAACGGTAAACGACTTCTGGGCGCTAGAGGCTACAGCACTGCGCTGCAGATTCTCCTGGGCTGATGCTGAGAGGGCCATCAGGGCCATCAGCGATAGTGATATAAGATGCTTCATAATATGCTATGGATTAAAAACTCTGTAACTCGGTGTAGATGCGCTGTACGGGCAGACCCATCACATTGTAATAGCTGCCGTGAAGACCTGTTACGCCAATGTAACCTATCCACTCCTGAATGCCATAGGCGCCGGCCTTGTCGAAGGGAAGATAGTGCTCGATGTATTGCTGTATCTCGGCATCGCTGAGCTGCTTGAAGGTAACGTCGGTGGTGACTGAGAACGAGCGCTGCTTATCGGCAGTGAGCAGCGACACGCCTGTGGTGACCTGATGGGTGCGACCACTGATCTCGCGCAGCATGCGGGCGGCATCGGCTGCGTCAGCGGGCTTGCCAAGGATATCATCGCCCACGATGACAACGGTGTCGGCAGTGATGATCATCTCATCAGGCTGCAAAGTGGCGCGATAGGCGTCGGCCTTCTTCTCGGCGATATACTGGGCCACGTCGGCTGCTGGCAGCGAGTCGGGATAGCTCTCGTCGATGCCATCGATGACGCGGACTTCGAAATCGAGCCCAAGCCCCGCCAACAATTCTTTTCTACGCGGCGAATTACTCGCCAAAATATACTTATATTTCATTACCATCCGAAGGCTTTTTCGTTCATTACCCACTTGCCCTGGGCGCGGAGCACTTGCTCGATGACGTCGCGACCACATCCGTAGCCACCGGCGCGATCGCTGACGTAGAGCGACAGCGAACGAATCTCGGGGCAAGCGTCCTTGGGGCACACGGGGCACCCTACCCTGCGCATTATCTCCATATCGGGGATGTCGTCGCCCACATACATTATCTCGTCGTCGGTATAACCGTACTTGGCCAGGAACTCATCGTAGGTGCGTATCTTGACTGCACAACTAAGGAAAATATCCTCTACGCCAAGGCCCTCGTAGCGGGTGCGCAGACTGTCGACACGGGCACCAGACAGAATGGCGATGCGCAGACCAAGCTTCATGGCCAACTGGATGGCATAGCCGTCCTTGATATTAACAGTGCGCAGCGGTGTGCCGTCGGCTCCAAGATTGATGGTCTCGGCGCTGAGCACTCCGTCGATATCGAAGATGATAGCCTTAATCTTGCTTAAATCGTAACTTATCATATCAATACTTATTCAGGTGGACGTTTTCCCATTTAAGTTTTTCCTCGTCCTGGGGTTTGCGCTCGTCGGTCCAATGGCCTATGGCCAGGATGCAGAGGCAGTTCATATTGTCGGGGATGGCGAGTACACCGCGGATAACCTCGTCGGCTGTGGTGCCATCGGTAAGACCGCGACCACGCATCTGCACCCAGCACGAACCCAGACCAAGCTCCTCGGCCTGATACTGCATGGAGATGGCAGCGATGGAACCATCCTCTACCCAACAGTCGTTCTGCATGGGATCGCCTAGCACGGCGATGGCCACAGGGGCGTCTTTAAGAAATGCACTACCCATGCTCTTGGCATCGGCCAACTTCTCGAGGTCCATCTTATCATCAACAACCACAAACTGCCAGGCGCGCTGACTCTTAGACGTGGGCGACATCAAGGCGGCACGGAGGATGAGCTTGAGGTGCTCGGGATCGACCTCCTGGGCCGAGAACTTGCGGTGACTGCGGCGCTGCTGCGCCAAATCTTTAAAACTTGTCATAATAATACGCGATATTCTGATTTTTGCTGCAAAAGTACGAAAAAAAAATAATTTTTCAGCTTTTCACCTCTTTATTTTTTCACTTTTTCTTATCTTTGCAGTATGAACCAACTAGTTACTACCATCTATACCAAGTGTAGCCAACTGCCACCACTGGCGGAGGGCAGCTTCTTCCACAGCCGCGAACTGATGGAGATGTGCGAGGCTACACCTAAGCAGAAACCGTATATGGTGGTGGTGACTGACGGCGAGGGACGCGAACTGAGCCACATGCTGGGCATAGTGCGACTGCGCACGGTGATACTGCCCCCATGGCTACTGATGAACTGCAACGTGCTGGGCGAAGGGGTGTATACAGATACAGAGCACAAGGACGAGCTGATGAGCGAGATGCTGACAGCTCTGACGCACAAGATGGACAACCGAGCGCTGTTTATAGAGGTGAGCCACCTGAGCCAAAAGATGCTGGGATACAAACTGCTGCGACAGTTGGGCTACTATCCGGTGAACTGGGCTAGCATACACAACTCGCTGCATCGCCGGGCTCCCGAAGAACGAATAACAGAAAAGCTGCTGCACAAGATAGACCACGCACACCAGCGAGGAGCACGCACAGAACTGGTGCAGACAGAGGACGATCTGAAAGCGTTTATGAAACTGATACGCAAGCACCACATACTGAAACCCAAACGATACATACCTGACGAGACGTTCTTCCACCAGCTGATGGACAGCAAGGGCGGCGATCTGTATGTGACCAAGTATCACGGATGGGTAATAGCGTGCGCGGCTGTGGTATACAGCGGTGGCGACGCATATCTGTGGTACTCAGCTTTCCGCCGTAAATCATTTATAAAACTACATCCCGACACGATAGTGGTGTGGGATGTAATGAAACGTGCATACGAACAGGGATACCAGCACATGAGATTTATGGACGTGGGGCTGCCCTACGGCCGTAATCCATTCCGCGAGTTTATACTGCGATTCGGCGGAAAGGAGCAGAGCACCTACCGCTGGTTCCGCTTCTCGATAAGATGGGTGAACAAGCTACTGGCGTGGATTTACCGCGAGTAACTACTGCTTGAGCGGGTCGGCCTCCTTGGCCAACTCGCCGTCACCGCCACTCATGATATCATTTATCTCATTGTCATTGGCGCTCATATCGACGTTCTTATCCTTGGGGATATCGGGAACTTCGAGTGCTGCATCGTTGTCGATCATGCCTGAATTGGCGATAGAATCGATGGCTGCCGAATCGGTGACCAGCGGACGATACTCGATGTTCTCCTCGACATACTCGGTGCGCTGCTCTGAGCGACCACGACATGCCACCAATGTGAGAATTGAGAGGGCGAGAATTAATAGATTCTTATTCATATCTGTTGGGTTATTAAATACGTTCTACCTGTTTTACACCTCTTACGGTGCGCAGCTTCTTGAGCAGGGCTTCAAGTCGCGAGGTGTCTTCGAGCATCACCACGAGATTGCCACTGAACAGGCCGTCGTGGCTGTCGATATTGATGCTGCGCAGCACCAGTCGCTCCTCCTTTGAGATGACAGAGGTGAGATTGTTTACAATGCCGATATCATCGTTGCCGATGACACGAAGCGAGATGCTGTACTGCGAAGAACCCTTGCCGCTCCACTTGGCCTTGACGACACGATAACCAAAACGGCGACGAAGTTCGGGAGCGTTAGGACAGTCGCAACGGTGAATCTTGATGCCGCCATTGACGGTGACGAAGCCGAAAACATCGTCGCCATAGATGGGCGAACAGCACTTGGCCAACTGATAATCGAGGCCCTTTAGGTTGCGGTCGATGACGAGCACATCATCATTTATGGCCGTATTAAGGCCGGCAATCTTCGACTCGTCGAGCTCGAATTCGGAGGCCGAACGAGCTTGATTATCTCCTGTAACGACAGCTTCTTTACCTCTGAGTTCCAAGAACTTATCGAGCACATCGTTAGTATCCACCACTCCATCGGCAATGGCCTTATAAAAGTCGCTCACCTCCTTGTAACCCATCTTGCGGATGACGTTGAACATGATGCTATCATCCTGCTCGATCTTGCGGTTGCGGAACTTGCGCTCGAGCATCTCCTTGGCAAAGAGTCCGTCCTTGATCTGCGTCTCCTTCAGAGCCAGACGTATCTTGGATTTAGCTCGCGAAGTCTTGACGATAGTGAGCCACTCCTGACGTGGTTTCTGATTAGCCGAGGTGAGTATCTCTACCTGGTCGCCGCTCTTAAGTTGGTAGCGTATAGGCACTACCTTGCCGTTGATTCGGCCACCCGTGCACTGGTTGCCCAGTTTGGAATGGATGTGATAAGCAAAGTCGAGCACGGTGGCGCCAACCGGGAACTTCCACAGATCGCCCGCTGGGGTAAACACAAACACCTCGTCTTCGTAGAGTTCCATCTTAAACTGGTCCATAGCTTCGAGTCCGTCGGCATGTTCGAGCATGGTGCGGATATTGGTGAGCCACTCGTCGAGACCAGTCTCACCCTTCACACCCTTATAGCGCCAATGGGCAGCCACACCACGTTCGGCTATCTCGTCCATACGTTCGGTGCGTATCTGCACCTCAACCCACTTCTGCTCAGGACCCAGCACGGTAATGTGCAAACTCTCGTAGCCATTCGACTTAGGCACTGAGAGCCAGTCGCGCAGACGCTTGGGGTTGGGCTGATACATATCGGTGATGATGGAGTAAGCCTGCCAACACTGCATCTTCTCCTGCTGTTCGGGACAGTCGATGATGATGCGGATGGCAAACAGATCGTAGACTCCCTCGAAGGGGCACTTCTGTTTCTGCATCTTCTGCCAGATGGAGTGTATCGACTTGGTGCGCCCCTTGATGTGACAACGTATACCGGCGGCCATCATCTTCTGTTCTACAGGCTTAATGAAACGGTCGATATAGGCATCGCGAGCCTGCTTAGTGGCGCTCAGCTTCTCGCGGATGTGATAGTAAGCATCGTGCTCCATGTACTTGAGCGACAGGTCTTCGAGCTCGCTCTTAAGCTTGTAAAGGCCCAACTTATGTGCCAGCGGTGCATAGAGATAGGCGGCCTCTTGCGATGCCTCGAGTTTGGCCTCCTGATTATCGATATCGCGTATCTGACGCATCAGGTTTACACGATTGGCTATCATAATGAGGATGACGCGCATATCCTCGGCAAACGACAGCAAAAGGTTGCGGAAGTTCTCACTCTCTACAGCGGGATTCTTGTCGTAAAGCTTCTGTATGCGGTCAAGTCCGTGAAGTATTCGGCTGACAGATTCGCCGTGGATACGCTCTACCTCATCAAGCGTGATATTGCCTGCCTCGATGTCGGGTATCAGCTCTACGGCTGTGATGGCATCGCCCTTAAGCCCGATCTCCTCGGTCAAGATCTCGGCCGTCTGGCTCGCCATGCGTTTCTTCTGTTCGTATGTAAAAGCAAATTTTCCTGCCATATATTTCTGAAATTACGGCACAAAGATAAGAAAATAACCGCAGAATATGCAGATTACACAGATTATTTTTATTTTTTTCGGCTTTATCTTGCTTTATCTAAGTTTTTTTTATACCTTTGCGGCATAAGTTATCTAAATACCTATTTATATTATGATGGACGAAAAAGATCTGAAACAAATTGCTCAGAAAGGTATAACCAAGGAGCAGATTGAGAATCAACTGAATGAGTTTAAGACTGGCTTCCCATTTCTGAAGCTGGAGGCTGCTGCAGGTATCGGCAATGGTATTATTGCACCTGATGCCGATGAGCGTAAGCAACTGGAGGAAGCATGGAAAGAGTACAAGGCCGAGGGTAAGCGAGTTGTGAAATTCGTGCCCGCTAGTGGTGCAGCAAGTCGTATGTTCAAGAACATGTTTGCATTTGTGGATGCCGACTACGACGTGCCAACAACTGACTTTGAGAAGAAGTACTTCGACCAAATAGAAAACTTTGCATTCTACGACGCTCTGGACGCTGTGTGCCAGAAGAACGAGGGCAAGGGAATAAAGGCGCTGATGGCCGAGGGCAAGTATAAGGCTGTGGCTGCCAACATGCTGAAGGCCGAGGGACTGAACTACGGACAGTTACCAAAGGGACTGCTGCTGTTCCACAAGTATGCCGAGGGTCCACGCACACCTATGGAGGAGCATCTGGTAGAGGGTGCATTATATGCTGCCAGCAACGGTGAGGCACACGTACACTTCACCGTGAGCCACGAGCATATGCAGCTGTTTAAGGCTAAGGTGGCCGAAAAGGCAGACTTCTTCGCAAAGAAGTATGGCATCAAATACGACATCACATTCTCGGAACAGAAGCCCAGCACGGATACCGTAGCTGCTAATCCAGACAACACTCCATTCCGCAATGACGACGGCTCATTGCTATTCCGCCCAGGTGGACACGGCGCACTGATAGAGAACCTGAACGAGATAGATGCCGACGTGATATTCATCAAGAACATCGACAACGTAGTACCCGACCGTCTGAAGCCTGAGACCGTAGAATGGAAGCAGGTTATCGCAGGTGTGCTGGTAACGCTGCAGAAGAAGGCGTTTGAGTATCTGCGCAAACTGGATGCAGGCACCAGCGAGGCTGAGCTGAAGGAGATAGCAGATTTTGTGAGCAAGAACCTGTGTACCGACGCTAAGAATAATAAGGTGAACGCTGAGTATCTGCGCATGAAGCTGAATCGCCCAATGCGCGTGTGCGGTGTGGTAAAGAACGTGGGCGAGCCTGGTGGTGGCCCATTCCTTACTTACAATCAGGACGGAACAGTGAGTTTGCAGATATTGGAGAGCAGTCAGATAGACACCAACAATGAGGCATACATGAAGATGTTTACTCAAGGTACACACTTCAACCCAGTAGACTTGGTATGCGCCGTGAAGGATTATCAGGGCCGTCCATTCAATCTGCCAGAGTTTGTAGACAAGACCACTGGTTTCATTTCATCGAAGTCGAAGGCTGGTAAGGAGCTGAAGGCTCTGGAGTTGCCAGGACTATGGAACGGAGCCATGAGCAATTGGAGTACAGTGTTCGTTGAGGTTCCACTGGGGACATTCAACCCCGTAAAGACAGTAAACGATCTGCTGCGCGAACAGCATCAGTAAATAAGAATCCCCTCCAATTCGGAGGGGATTCTTATTTAAGTACTATATCTATCATCGAGTCGATAGCTTCGATACCCTTATCGGTACACATACCTCGCAACGACACAAACACTATGTTGCGGAAGATATCCTCAATGCTATAACGGCGATAGAGTTCCTTCTCCATGATATAAGCGCCCATAGCGTCGAACAGCAGCCCGGCGATCTCGTAATTCACGTCCTTGCGGAAGTAGCCCTCCTCGATGCCGCGCTGCATGAATCGCAGACTATTCTCGCGCATGTGGTCGTTCTGCTCTATCAGGAACTGATGCAGCTGCGGATAGCGCACCATCTCGGTGAAGAACAGTGGGTTGGTATTCTTAAAGTCGGCCACCTTCATACGATACACCTCGAGCAGTATCTCCATCACATTATTGCACTTGTTGAGGACAAACTCCATATTGTCAAGGCGCTGTTTGAAGTGAGCCACTACTACATCAAACAGCAACGCCTCCTTATTATCATAAATCTCGTAGATGGTTCGTTTGGAAATACCCATCTCCTTAGCAACATCGTCCATCCTTACAGAATGGATGCCATTTTTTAGAAAGAGTTTCATCGCAACTTCAGGTATTCGACCACGAAGACTCTTCTTGTACTTCGAAATTTCAAGGTTTTCTTGCATATTAATCCATTTTGGCAGCAAAGTTACAAAAAAAAACGAAAAACCAAAATGTTTTTCAATAGTTTTTTGTATTTTTGCGGCCGTATTTCAGAATAATCACAAAAATATTAATAATACACTATGGTTAAGATCTCGAAAGAAGCCGCACTCGAATATCACGAGAGCGGACGCCCAGGTAAAATCGAAGTAAAGCCTACTAAGGCTTATCGTACACAAACAGACTTAAGTCTTGCCTACTCTCCCGGAGTAGCCTACCCCTGTTTGGAGATTCAGGAGAATCCCGACGATGCGTATAAGTATACAGACAAGGGCAATCTGGTGGCAGTAATCTCGAACGGTACTGCAGTATTGGGTCTTGGTGACATTGGCGCGCTGAGCGGAAAACCGGTAATGGAGGGTAAGGGACTGCTGTTTAAGATCTATGGCGGTATCGACGTGTTTGATATCGAGGTGGCAGAGAAGGACCCCGAGAAGTTCTGCGAGGCCGTAGAGCGTATCGCACCTACATTCGGAGGTATCAATCTGGAGGATATCAAGGCACCTGAGTGCTTCTATATCGAGGACCGACTGAAGAAGACTCTCGACATACCCGTAATGCACGACGACCAGCACGGTACTGCCATCATCAGCGCTGCCGGACTGAAGAACGCAATGGAGGTAATCAAGAAGGACATAAAGAAGGTAAAGATAGTAGTGAACGGTGCTGGAGCCGCTGCCATCAGTTGTACAAAACTGTATATGGCCATCGGCGCACAGAAGGAGAACATCGTAATGCTCGACTCGAAGGGCGTTATCTCGACAGAGCGCACCGACCTGAACGAGCAGAAGAAGTTCTTTGCAACAAGTCGTACAGACATCCACACTCTGGCTGAGGCCGTGAAGGATGCCGACGTGTTCGTAGGACTGTCGAAGGGTAACGTGCTGTCGCAGGATATGGTTAAGTCGATGGCCAAGGACCCCGTAATCTTTGCTCTGGCCAACCCTGTGCCCGAGATTAGTTACGAGGACGCTATGGCTGCGCGCCCTGACGTACTAATGTCGACTGGACGTACAGACTATCCTAACCAAATTAACAACGTAATCGGATTCCCATACATCTTCCGTGGCGCTCTTGACGTTCACGCCAAGGCTATCAACGAGGAGATGAAGCTGGCCGCAGTTCACGCCATCGCCGACCTGGCTAAGCAGCCTGTGCCTGATGTAGTAAACGATGTTTATAAGGTGAACAACCTGACATTCGGACGCAACTACTTTATACCAAAGCCTGTCGACCCACGACTCATCACCGAGGTATCATCGGCTGTAGCCAAGGCTGCCATCAAGAGTGGCGTGGCCCGCAAGGAGATTAAGGACTGGGACGAGTACAAGCGTTCGCTCTCAGTACTGCTGGGACAGGAGACCAAGCTTACACAGAAACTCTACGCTACTGCAGCTGCTCACCCACAGCGCGTGGTATTTGCCGAGGCTGTACACCCTACAATGCTTAAGGCTGCCGTACAGGCTAAGGCTGAGGGCATATGCTACCCTATCCTGTTGGGTAACGATGAGGTAATAACAAAGCTTGCCGCATCGCTCGACCTGAATCTTGACGGTATCGAGATAGTAAACCTGCGCCACCCCAACGAGCAGGAGCGTCGCGAGCGTTATGCTCGCATACTGACTGAGAAGCGTCAGCGCGAGGGATACACATTCCAGGAGGCTAACGACAAAATGTTTGAGCGCAACTACTTCGGTATGATGATGGTAGAGACTGGCGAGGCCGACGCATTCATCACAGGTCTGTACACCAAGTACTCTAACACCATCAAGGTAGTTAATGAGGTGATTGGTATACGTCCGGAGTACAAGCACTTTGGTACTATGCACATCATCAACTCGCCTAAGGGAACCTACTACATCGCCGACACAATGGTGAACGAGAATCCTGACCGCGAGACTCTGCTCGACATCTCGAAGCTGATCTCTACCGCAGTGAGATTCTTCAACGAGAAACCTGTAATCGCTATGGTATCGCACTCTAACTTTGGTAGCAGCACCAGCGACGGTGCCCTGAAGGTGAAGGACACTGTGGCCAAGATGCACGAACTGTATCCCGACCTGCCTATCGACGGTGAGATGCTGTTGAGCTTTGCACTCGACAACGAACTGAGAGATCAGGAGTTCCCATTCACCAAGTTGAAGGGCCAGAAGGTTAACACTCTGGTATTCCCCAACCTGACATCGGCACGCTCATCATACAAGATGCTGCAGATGCTGGGAAGCGATGCTGAAATCATCGGTCCGATACAGATGGGACTGAACAAACCTATCCACTTTATCGACTTCGGTGCAAGTGTACGAGATGTCGTAAATATCGTGGCTGTAGCGACAATTGATGCATATGTGGACAAAATTAAGAACAAATTGTCAGCAATAAGCAAGTAATCGCTTACACATTATTATATATATAGGCCTCTTTTTTGTGTTCGGGCACAAAAAAGGGGCTTATTTATATCTTTTTGGCTTGATATACATCAATAAACTTTCAAAATGATAGCAATTTCAAGAAAAAAGTGATAAAAAGTTTGTTATTTCAAAATTTTGATGTAATTTTGCAACCAGAAAATTAAAATCAAACATCAAACAAACAAAAAAGGTATTAAGATTATGAATGCAGCAAAAGTTGTAGAGGAGTTGAAGCAGCGCTTCCCCAATGAGCCGGAGTACATCCAGGCAGTTTCTCAGGTTCTTCCCACTATCGAGGAGGAGTATAACAAGCACCCCGAGTTTGAAAAGGCAAATCTGATTGAGCGCCTTTGCATCCCCGATCGTGTTTGCGAGTTCCGCATCACATGGGTTGACGACCAGGGTAAGGTACAGACCAACATGGGTTACCGTATCCAGCACAACAACGCTATTGGCCCATATAAAGGTGGTCTGCGTTATCACAAGAGTGTAAACCTGGGTATCCTGAAGTTCCTGGCTTTCGAGCAGACTTTCAAGAACTCTCTGACAACTCTGCCTATGGGTGGTGCAAAGGGAGGTTCAGACTTCTCACCACGTGGCAAGAGCGACGCTGAGGTAATGCGTTTCTGCCAGGCATTCATGAACGAGCTTTATCGCGTTATCGGTCCTGATGAGGACGTACCTGCTGGTGATATCGGCGTAGGTGGTCGCGAGGTTGGCTATCTGTTCGGACAGTACAAGAAGCTCACACACCAGTTCCAGGGTGTACTTACTGGTAAGGGTCTCTCATTCGGTGGTTCACTTATCCGTCCTGAGGCTACTGGTTACGGTACAGTTTACTTCCTGACTTCAATGCTGGCTACTCGCGGCATCGAGCTGAAGGGTAAGAAGGTGCTGATCTCTGGTTCAGGTAACGTTGCACAGTATGCAGCAGAGAAGTGTCTGCAGCTGGGTGCTATCCCTATGACACTCTCAGACTCAGACGGTTACGTCTACGATCCAGACGGAATCGACTTCGACAAGCTTGCTTATGTTAAGGAACTGAAGAACGTTGAGCGCGGACGTATTAAGGAATATGCTGAGGAGTATCCTAACGCTGTATACCACGCTGGTGAGCGTCCTTGGCACGAGAAGGCTGATATCGCTCTGCCTTGCGCAACTCAGAACGAAATCAACGGCGAGCAGGCTCAGGCCCTCGTAGACAATGGCGTTATCGCTGTGGCTGAGGGTGCCAACATGCCTTCACTCCCAGAGGCCATCAAGATTTTCCAGGATAACAAGTTGTTGTATGCTCCTGGTAAGGCTTCTAACGCTGGTGGTGTATCAGTATCAGGTCTTGAGATGAGTCAGAACTCTGAGCGTCTGAGCTGGACTGCCAAGGAGGTTGATGACTACCTGAAGCGCATCATGAACGACATCCACGAGAACTGCGTGAAGTACGGTACACAGGCTGATGGCTACATCAACTATGTAAAGGGTGCTAACGTAGCTGGATTCATGAAGGTTGCTAATGCAATGATGGCTCAGGGCATCGTATAAGATACTTAAATGAGGCATTCTGGCCTCATTTAATTGAAGCCATTAACTTGTATATTTGATAGTTAGTAAAAGTAAAGTATAAAAGGTTAAAACTGGAATGGGAGGGGCTAGCTCGTGAGAGTTGGCTCTTCTTTTTGTTAATAATCTATAAATCTTTCATCTATCAACTATCAATTATCAATTATCAACTAAAAAAGTAGTACCTTTGCACCCGATTTTCTCCCCCGTAGGGGGAATAGGGGCCGGAACAGGCGCTTGCTCCTATCTATTATTAACCCTTTAAATATGGTCTGGTAAACGTCTGTCCAGATCCCAGCCCCGACAAACAAACGAGGGGCACAAATTATAAATTATGTCAGAATTAACAAAGAACGTTAAGCCACTCGACGATTTCAATTGGGACGAGTTCGAGAACGGAACAGTTGCTAACATCAGCAAGGAAGAGCTCGACAAGGCTTACGACGAAACCCTGAACAAGGTTGCCGACCATCAGGTAGTAGAGGGCACAGTTATCTCTATTGACAAGAAGGAAGTTGTTGTCAACATCGGCTACAAGAGCGACGGAATCATCCCCGCTTCTGAATTCCGCTACAACCCAGATCTTAAGATCGGCGACAAGGTAGAGGTTTACGTAGAGAGTGCTGAAGACAAGAAAGGTCAGCTGATCCTCTCTCACAAGAAGGCACGTCTGAGCCAGTCTTGGGAGAAGGTTAACGAGGCTCTCGAGGCAGACGCTATCATCCAGGGTTACATCAAGTGCCGCACTAAGGGCGGTATGATCGTTGACGTATTCGGTATCGAGGCATTCCTCCCCGGATCACAGATTGACGTTCACCCAATACGCGACTACGACCAGTTCGTAGGCAAGACCATGGAGTTCAAGGTTGTTAAGATCAACCAGGAGTTCCGCAATGTTGTAGTTTCTCACAAGGCTCTCATCGAGGCTGAGCTCGAGGCACAGAAGAAGGAGATCATCGGTAAGCTCGAAAAGGGTCAGATCCTCGAGGGTACCGTTAAGAACATCACTTCTTACGGTGTATTCGTTGACCTCGGTGGTGTTGACGGACTCATCCACATCACAGACTTGTCTTGGGGCCGCGTAGACGATCCACACAAGGTAGTTGAGCTCGACCAGAAGATCAACGTTGTAATCCTTGACTTCGACGACGAGAAGCGTCGTATCGCTCTCGGTCTGAAGCAGCTCACTCCACATCCTTGGGATGCTCTGGATGCTGAGCTCAAGGTGGGCGACCACGTTAAGGGTAAGGTCGTAGTTATTGCTGACTACGGTGCATTTGTTGAGATCCAGCCTGGTGTTGAGGGTCTGATCCACGTTTCAGAGATGTCATGGAGCCAGCACCTCCGTTCAGCTCAGGAGTTCCTGAAGGTTGGCGACGAGGTAGAGGCTGTTATCCTGACTCTGGACCGCGACGAGCGCAAAATGTCTCTCGGTATCAAGCAGCTCCGCGAGGATCCATGGGAGGCTATCGAGACCAAGTATCCTGTTGGTAGCAAGCACACTGCAAAGGTTCGCAACTTCACCAACTTCGGTGTATTTGTTGAACTCGAGGAGGGTGTTGACGGTCTGATCCACATCAGCGACCTGAGCTGGACAAAGAAGGTTAAGCATCCTTCAGAATTCACACAGGTAGGTGAGCAGATTGAGGTTGTAGTTTTGGATATCGATAAGGAGAACCGTCGTCTTTCACTCGGTCACAAGCAGCTCGAGGACAATCCTTGGGATGTATTCGAGGGTAAGTACGCTGTAGGTTCTATCCACGAGGGTAAGATCAGCGAGATGCTCGAGAAGGGCGCCGTTATCGCACTCGAGGAGAACGTTGAGGGCTTCGCTACTCCTAAGCACCTCGTTAAGGAGGATGGCTCACAGGCTCAGGCTGGTGAGACTCTCCAGTTCAAGGTTATCGAGTTCAACAAGGATTCTAAGCGCATCATCCTCTCTCACAGCCGTACCTTCGAGGATCCAGCTCGTGAGGAGAAGAAGGCCGCTAAGAAGCCTGCTCGTAAGAACGACTCACCAAAGATCGAGAACGTAGCCGCTAGCACAACTCTCGGTGATCTCGATGTGCTGGCTGAGTTGAAAGCTAAGATGGATAAGGGCGAGAAGTAATTCATCCCCTACCCTATAAACTTCAAGTCCCTCCGATTCACTTCGGAGGGATTTTTTGTTTGGCACAGTATTTGCAGATTCTAGGGCAGAACATTAATAAATAAGTATAAATAGAATTATGCAGAAAGGTAACATCGGGGTTACAACCGAGAACATCTTCCCCGTTATCAAAAAGTTTCTCTATAGCGATCACGAGATATTCCTCCGCGAGATGGTTTCAAATGCCGTCGACGCTACACAGAAGTTGAAGACTCTTGCACAGCAGGGCGAGTTCAAAGGCGAACTGGGCGACCTGACTGTTCGCGTAAACTTCGACGCTGATAAAGGTACCATCACCATCAGCGATCATGGTATCGGAATGACTGAGGAGGAAATCGACAAGTATATCAACCAGATTGCATTCTCGGGCGTCACCGACTTCCTGGAGAAGTACAAGGACAATGCCAACAACATCATCGGACACTTCGGACTGGGATTCTACTCTAGCTTCATGGTATCAAAGAAGGTAGAGATCATCACCAAGAGTTGGAAGGAAGGCAGCAAGGCTGTAAAGTGGAGCTGCGACGGAAGTCCTGCATACGAAATCGACGATGCCGAGCGCGAGGATCACGGATCAGACATCATCCTTTACATCGATGATGACTGCAAGGAGTTCCTTGAGAAGTACAAACTGGAGGGACTGCTGAACAAGTACTGCAAGTTTATGGCAGTGCCCGTAGCCTTCGGCAAGAAGACCGAGTGGAAGGACGGCAAGCAAGTAGATACCGACGAAGACAACATCATAAACAGCGTAGAGCCACTTTGGACTAAGACGCCAAGCACTCTGAAGGACGAGGACTACAAGAGTTTCTATCGCACACTCTACCCCATGAGCGATGAGCCATTATTCTGGATCCACCTGAACGTGGACTACCCATTCAACCTGACTGGTATCCTGTACTTCCCAAAGATTAAGTCTAGCATCGAACTGCAGAAGAACAAGATTCAGCTGTACTGCAATCAGGTATTCGTAACTGATCAGGTAGAGGGTATCGTTCCAGAGTTCCTTACTCTGCTGCATGGTGTAATCGATTCGCCAGACATCCCTCTGAACGTAAGCCGCTCATATCTGCAGAGCGACCGCGAGGTTAAGAAGATTTCAACTTATATCACAAAGAAGGTTGCCGACCGCTTGAAGGCTATCTTCAACGAGAACCGTAAGGAGTACGAGGAGAAGTGGGACGACCTGAAGCTCTTCATCAACTACGGAATTCTGTCAGAAGAGGGATTCTACGATCGTGCTAAAGAGTTTGCACTCTTCAAGGACACTGAGGGCAAATACTTCACTTTCGACGAGTACAAGACTCTGATAGAGGCTAATCAAAAGGACAAGGACGACCAGCTGGTATATCTCTACGCTACAGACAAGGAGGAGCAGTACAGCTACATAAAAGCTGCTCAGGATAAGGGATACAGCGTACTGCTGCTCGACGGACAATTGGATGTTCCAACTATCCAAACTCTGGAGCAGAAGTTTGAGAAGAGCCACTTCACACGTGTAGACGCCGACATCATCGATCGTCTGATTGTGAAGAGCGATGCGCCAAAGAGTAACCTGAGCGAGGAGCAGAGTGACAATTTGTCAGCAGTATTCCGCACTCAGCTGCCAAAAATCGACCACACAGAGTTTATGGTTCAGGTAGACGCACTCGGTGCCGAGGGTCGTCCTGTAATAATCACTCAGAACGAGTATATGCGCCGTATGAAGGAAATGAGTAAGTTCCAGCCTGGAATGGGATTCTACGGACAGATGCCTGACTCGTTCAACCTGGTACTGAACTCTGACCATCCACTGGTTAAGAAGGTGCTCGACGAAAGCAGCGCTGCTACTGAGGAGGCTCTGAAGCCTATCGTGGCCGAACTGAAGGGACAGGAGGCTCGTCTGGCTGCCATCCGTGCTGCTCAAGACAAGAAGAAGTATGATGAGTTGACACAGGAGGATAAGGACCAAAAGGCTGAAGCTGAGAAGGCAGTACAGGAGCAGAAGGATAAGAAGCAGGCTGTAATTGCCGACTACGCCAAGGGCAACTCTGTAGTTCACCAGCTTATCGATCTGGCTCTGCTTCAGAACGGAATGCTAAAAGGTAAGGCACTCGACAAATTCTTGAAGCGATCAGTAGATCTGATTAAATAAAAGAATGCTCATAAAAAGAAAGCTCCCGAATATGATTCGGGAGTTTTTTATTTAGGTAATTCGATTGTTACACGGCATCCAACGTGGTAATCAGGATCGAATATAAGATCGCCACCCAGACTCTTGGCATGTCGCTTAGCTAGCGGCAGACCTAAACCAAGTCCTTCTGACAGATCGCCATCGCGAACAAACGGCTTGAATATCAGCTCATCAGCATCAATTTTCAGTCCGGGTCCAATATCCTGTACGGTGAATCGCACCTTTGTATCAGTCTGAGTAACTATCAACTTGATGTTTGTTCCATCAGTATACTTAGCCGCATTATATAGCAACTCGCGCAGAGTGCGCATAAGATACAAACGATTGGTAAGAATACAGAAGGTCTCGGGCACTTCGCTAGAAAAACTGATGTTAGCATTTGGGAAGTGACTGGTAGTATATTTGATGCACTCCTGAGCAAAATCGATACACGAGACCTCATCCTTTCGGCTACATTTCATCACCTCGGCCGATTCTGGCTCAGAAGCGTCAAACAGCATAACTACCATAAGATTAAGGTTGACGGAATTGCTCTTCATCATCGATTCTATACTGCTAAGCTGCTCTGCGTCGATCGCTTCCCTATTATCACAACTCTCGCGCAGCACATTAGCAAAGCCCGTGATAACATTAAGCGGCATACGCATCTGCTGGGCTACGTGCTGTATAAACAAATTTTTGCGGCGTACTGTTTCATCGGCCTGCTCCTGAGCCTTAGCCAACTCCTCATTGTGTTGGCGTATTTCTTCGGCATTATTACGCAAGGTTCCCATACGTGCGTTAAGCGCATGCTGCATTTGGGCAAAACTATTCTGCATTTTAGCTATCACACCTTTGCCTTTGGCTTCAGGTATCTGCTCGTCATAATTTCCCTCGGCCAACTGTTGGGTGTTTCCGAGGAGACGCCCAATAGGACTAAGCGTTTCTTTTACAATATGATTGATGAGCAAGATGATTAGCAGAAGTCCAATGATGATAATAGCAATCATCACGTAACCAATCGTAGCGAAACCATACATCATGTCGTTCTCTGGACAAACCAGCGCCAAACTCCAATCTGTATTGGGTACTGGGGAATAGCACACATGATACTGGGTATTATGGAGGTTAATCTCCAAAGAACCATGTTTGCCTGCAGTCATTTCGTGTCCTAATGTTATTAGGTCGGCTCCCATCTTAGGATCTACATCTGTAAAGATAGTCTTATTAAACAATCGTGTACTGTCTGGATGTATCAAGTATCGACCATCGGCACCAACCAGAATGTAATATGCATTGTCGTAAAGCGAATCAACATCGTTGAGAATCTTGGCCATGTTGCTAAACGAAAGGTCGACGGCAACAACACCTGCTATACGCCCATTAGCCTGACGAAGCGGCACACTGTATGTGGCTATAGCCTGATTATGATCGACTCTGCTCTCAGTGAAATCAATAAACGGATCGACCCAGCAAGCCTTACCAGTCTCTATCGGCTTGGTATAGCACATCCTATCGAAATACTCATATTCAGGCTCACTGCTAGTATAAATAGTATCGCCAGTATTAACTGAATATACCGAAAACTGCGTAGGATGATTAGGCAGTGCTCCTGGCACCACAAATATAGAACTGCTAACCACGTTGCGATTCAAGTCGACTATACGGCGCGAGACAGCCAGCATACGTTCTTCATCGAATTTTTCTTCTATCATCCAAGCATTGGATTTTGCTCCAGTCTCGACTGTGCTCACATAGTTGATTACTCGCTGAAGCGAAGTATTAAGCAGACTTGTGGAACTCTCTACAGCCTCCTGATGTATCAGGTAGCGTGACTGCAAATAAAGTATACCCAGCACCACAATAAATATAGGTGCGGCCATCAGCGTAACACCAACAGTAACCTTTCGCGACAAAAGATGATATCTGTTACTCATGGTCGGCCTCCTTTCCATCTTCCATTTCAGTAAAGTGAGCCATATGATTAAGAAGCTCAACTATCGTCTCACTCTTACGTTCAATATTGGTCACCTCCTTTTCTATCTCATCCTTGGCTATGTCTTGATAGTTGTTACAAAGTGTGGTAACACTACGATCAATGCTCTCAGAAGGTAATGCCATCTGGTTAGTCATATAGTGAAGGAAAGAGGTTCTCATTCTGTCGGCCTCTTCAGTCTTTCCAAACGACGCTCTGAGAATATCGCTGTCATGATGAAGCTCGGCAGTTTCTTGCTCAAGTTCATTAACCTGTTCCTGTAGTGAACGTTGCATCTTGTGGAAACGATTCTGCAGATGTCCTATCTCATCATCACGATTTGTAGCTGGAACAATTTCGCTATAGTAGCCTTCGGCTATATGTTGTGCCGAGCGAGTCAGCATTCTAAGCGGCTTAAGTTGTAGACGGATAACCCAACTGCAAAGCAGGAAGAATAAAAGCATGCCTGCAATGGCGATAGCGATCACAAAAAATAGCAACTTATTGTGTACACTATGGACGTCGTCTTCAGGATATACAACGCCAACACTCCAGCCCAACGGACCTTGGCTTCTGCCCTCCCACTCCACACGTTTGAAGGGTTTATAGAATACAGTCCAATCCTTATTGTTCATCTTGAAGTTTTTCATGCCACTCTCGCCTGCTACCATAGCCTCAGCAGCCTCGAGCACACTTGGGTCTGCACCTTCGTTCATCTGATTGAACACGGTCTGTGATTCTAGTTTCTTTTCGTCAGGATGTACAATAAACGATCCGTTACGAGCCAACAGTACGCTATAACTATTCTCAGAAGGTTTGGCTGGCAGAACGATCTTTGACAACTGGTTAATCGAAACATCGACACCAACAAGACCAACACGCTCACCGCTTGCATCAGCAAAAGGAAGACAGAACGTTACCAACGGAACGTTTTCGGTATCATCTCCTTTAAGAGGGTTTGTCCATCCTACATAGCCAGAGTTCATTGGTTCGGTATACCAAAATTGTTCTGTATAAGGACGATTAGTAAACTTATGGGTAGTAACCAGATCGGATTTAACGTCGGTAGAGAATCCTCTACGATGAACGTAAACCATAAACAAATCCTTGCCAGCAAAATAGCCAGGCTTATATGCTATAGCACAACCCACAATGTTAGGATTACTCTCAACCAGTTCTCGACAATAGGTATACATACGGCTAGAATCATTTACGTGATTCAACAAATCGTAGTAAATGTTACCCGTAGCCTGTTCAACACTAAGCAGAATATTATCAATATCCTGCACAGTAGCCTCGAGTGTCTGTTCGGCATCGAGCAAAGCCTCGTGCTTAAGTGCCTTGTGCGAGAAATAAAATATCAAACCCAGGGACAAAGCCAAAAGCAACAGCGTCTCGCCTACTACCTGTAAGTTTATCTTAAGCCTCTTCTGCATACTTTATTCGTCTACATATAAACCAAACTGCAACAATACCTATAACAGCAATCAGAGCAAGGATAATGCTCATATAGGTAAATGGTTTTTGCAGGTCGCTTTTTGAAGCTATAACAGCAACAGTCCAATCCAACCCCTCAATAGGACCATAATAAACTACTGAAGGTACGCCGCAGATATCCAACTCGACTACTCCACCTACGTGATTATTCAAGTTGCCAAGAATCACCTCGTCTGTTATAACTACGTTTTTATCTTGAGGATGTACCAAACATGTTCCATCCTTATCGAATACCACCGAGTAGAAATCAAAGTTGCGCTTAAGCCTATATATATTTACCTGCTTAGCATTTCTGCTTCTGTCATCGATATTGAGCAACTCTTTTGAAAGCCACTCGAAAGTGATATCGGCTCCACACACACAAGCAAGTTTTCCCTCAGAATCAAACACTGGCTTAACGTAAGTACAATAGTGTCCGCTGATATTTGTGCCATCGTAGTAATAATACGGATCAGACCAAAATGGCATTTTTATATTCTTTGCTCGCACATACCATTTAGACTGAGTGTAATCATGACGAGCAGAGCCTACCTGCGTCATCTCGAATTTGGAACTATCAGAATGATGAACGTATGGCTCAAACCATCTTCCCTTTTCCTTAAAGAAATCGGGCTCGAATGCAGCAAAATAACCACGAACGTCAGGATTAAGATTGGACTCGCTCTCAAGGGCTGCAATAACGGCATCAGGCGAAACAAGGTGTTTCTCGACCTCATTAAAAACGTTTTCGGCACTCAGTTCCATACCTTTTATAGTTCGACACAATTCGGACGCCACATAGCTTTGCAATCCAGAATAGCGAACATTGGTTTCGGCATTCAGTGCTTTAAAAACAGCCCAATACGATGCGCCAACTGCTATCAGTATAACAACTGATGCAGTTAACAAAACTTTTATACGTTGCATATTTGCAGTAGAAATAGATATCTGTTTCACAGTCTTTATCTCAATAAGTTAGATGTAATATATCTGCAAAGATATATATTCTTCAGATAAAGACCAAGAATAGTTGCGCAATTTAATATATATTAACAGCAATTGGTAAGGGAATTGCCACAAAGCCATTCGCTATCTATCCACCCAGTGTATTTGCCATCGAGTGTACGAACCTTAACCCAATCGCCCATGATATCAAGAACACGCAGATTGCGCTCATCAGTAAATGAGTAGATAGCAGCCGACTTGTCTGATGGTTCCTTGCGCAGGGTAAGCTTCTGACCACCATAATTACGAGTTCCTGTTGCCACTACCGAACTATGAATCCAATAGCCTGTGGTAGAGCCTGTGAGTTTATAATTCTCATCGCCAGAGCCTGCATACTCTGAACAGATATGCCACCAACCATTCACAACCTTGTCGACATCAATCATCACTCCATCGCGAGCAGGCAATTTAAACACAATCTTCCCCTTAGGGGCATTACGAACATTAGTAAAATCGCCATCATAGTCGAGAATATAAACACCAAGACCTTGGGCACTAGCTGCGATAGTAAGCAGCAAAAGGCTAATAGTAAAAAAATACTTTTTCATATTTGTAATAGGTTTATAATGATTTAAGTTTGTTACGGTAGGCTTTGCGCAATTTGCGCACAGATTTATCGCGTATCTGTCGTACGCGCTCTCGCTTCAGATCCATATCTTCGGCAATCTCTGCCATAGTTTCATGCTCCTGATTTATGCCATAGAAAGCATTGATTACACGACGTTCGCGTTCATCAAGCGTATCGAGGGCATAGTCAATAGCTTCTTCGATAGCCTCAGAATGTACACGCTCATCAGCCAATGGGGCATCCTTATTAACAAGTACAGAGAGTAAACTCATATTGGTGCGATGACCAAGAGGAGCATCAACAGACAAAGGTTGTGACTGCTGACGGGCAACTTCCTGCTTAACATCCTTGGGTACCTGATATAGTCCACCTTGCTGATCGATAGCCTTCTCGATGGCCTGACGCACATAGACCACAGCGAAATTAACAAAACGCACACCACGACTGGCATCGAACTTGGCAGCAGCCTTCATCAGTCCGATATTTCCTTCGCTCACAAGGTCTTCCATAGCTACGCCCTTACCCTTGTACTGGCGCGCTACAGATACCACAAACTTTAAATTAGCTTCAATAAGTTTAGACAATGCACGCTGATCACCCTTAGCAATCTTCTCACTCAACTGACGCTCTTCATCATCACTAAGCAACTGCTCCTTACCTATCTCGTCAAGATATATATTCAATACAGAATCTTCCATAATAAACCTATTTTGTTTGCAAAGATACGAAACTATTTCGAATACACAAAAAAAAAGAAGAGAAAACCTTTCGATTTTCTCTCCTCTTAGTGATTCCCGCGGGATTCAAACCCACAACCTTCTGATCCGTAGTCAGATGCTCTATTCAGTTGAGCTAGGGAACCATTCTGCAACCGTTTTTGTGATTCCGGCGGTATTCAAACCTACCTTGTAAATCAACTGGTTATAAAGAAATGTGTTACTTATTATCCAAGTGTACACATTAGCCAATTTCCTTCAAAAAGTCTTGCCTCAGTGGGCATCTCTATGCCCTTTGTCCACTTAACTAACTTAGTTAGTCTCTTAGACGGGTGCAAAAGTACACATTTTCTGTGTTACTACCAAATTATGAACCCACTTTTTGCGTTTTTTCGACTATTTTTTTTGAAATACTTACATTTTTGACCTTTTTTGTGTGAATTTTGGCGTAAACTAAGTTTGTTTGTTAGGATTTGAAGTTAATTTTTGTATTCAAGTGTTTAAAAACTTAGGAGATTGAGTTAATAACTTAGTAGCAGCTGATTCATTTTTCAAAAGTGTTCATTTCGTGGAAACTTTTTACTATATTTTTGCACCACGGTTCAGAATGGACCCTATCATGTAGCTATGTGATTATTAGATAATTGAAAACTGAAATGTATGAAGAGTAAAAGAGTATCACTTACTAATGGAAAGAACAGTCTTCCATCCGTGAATTGTATTCCTGATGTCAAACCCTCCTATATATATATAAGATATGTATAGTGCAATGAGAATCAGGAATAGAGCAAAGTGGTTTCGTTCCATTAAGCCAGGAGATGTATCGGAGGGATCATTTAAGAGTTGCAGTGTCTTTGATTCCATATCAGTCCAACTGACTCAGTACAATCGAACTATGGGCAGGGAGAAAGGCGTGTTTATTCATGCCAAGTATTTCCCCAACGATGCAAGCGTAGTCCTTGTGGGGGTTACATTGGAAGAAAGAGAGAGAGAATTAGTCGACCGCAGTTATAGTAGTCATTGGCGCAAACTAATCAACAAGCAATAAAGATGATTTCAATTGACCGTGTAGATATTGAGGATACAATCCTTAACGCCGAAGAAGCAGGTAAACTGTTTGGCATTGAAGCATCTGCAATGTATAAGAGAGCTAAGAAGAATATGGTTCCGTCTCATAAGATGGGAAGAAAAGTGTACTTCCTGAAAAGTGAGATAGTAGCATTCATTCGTAACAATTGATATTGAAGAACTGGATAATAAAGTCCCTCCCCCGTCCTCTGGGAAGAATACGATGGATGGCATTGTTAAGGAGTTATGCCAGAGAAATGTCAAACATGCGAACAAGGCAGGTGCTGCATCAACGGACATTACTGCGTGAGATTTAGAACTTATGTTGAATTTTTAAATAATACAATTTGCAATGAAGATCAAGATTCAAAAAACAAATGAAGCATTCAAAATCCAGGAGAGATGGAATCTGATGGATTACCTGAAGAGTGGCCTGAAGATTGTAAAGGAAAACGGCGCAGCCATCATAGCTGCCGAGCTCTTTCTGGAGGCCTTCCCGAGATTTAAAGAGATAACAATTAGTACGGAGTTGACTGAAGATGTACAAGCCGATAATAAAGATTGAGAGAGAGGAAGACGGCAGAGTCACCTTGAAGTTCAACAAGGGCAAGTTTGATACTCAGATGTGGTTTGACGACGAAGCCCAGTTCCAAGGATTTCTTTTCGGTCTGAAAACTATGTTGGCCACGGGTGCCGATTCTTTAGGCTGCTGCATACCTGGTCCTGATGTAAACGACAACCAAAATGAAAATTCAGAAGGAGACCACTAGCCGGGGTGATATCGTATTCACCTACTGCAACGACGATCATGCTGAAGGGATGTGATTTAAGAACGAAGAGGAGTTTCTGTTATTCGTTTCACACCTTAACATGCTGGTCGATATCGGTGCATGTTCAATAGAAATCAAGACGTGAAGTACATCGTTACTGCCTATAACAAACTGTCTGGCGAGCGTGAGGTGATATCATCCCCACGCTCGCTGGAATTAACAAAGGCGATGATGCAAAGACGGCTGAAAGAAGTCCGGTATAAGCGTCATCAGCCTTATACTAACCTCCGCATCGAAGAAAGCGTCACACAGTTAGAACTTTGGTGAGCGCTCCCATCGTGCGATAACATAGAAGAAATATATGAAGCAAGAAAACGACCTAGTATCTAAGATGAACCAGTTCTGGCAGTCCCTGCAGAGGGCTAACGAAGAGCTGAACAAGTTCATCACATCAGGCATGCCGTCAACCACAGAAAAACGGCATAAGGATTTCGTACGCCAGTGGAATATTATGAAAGATAAGGCTACTGCATTGTGCGACCAGATAGAACAACAGGATTCATCAGGAATAGAGCCTAAAGAAGTAGTACTCCCATGGGACACAAAATCTTTCAAGAAGG